>JRYG01000225.1_pt1 | contig 30111 bp, 45 predicted proteins | sample 235341 | NCBI WGS metagenome assembly JRYG01 (sample SAMN03074218, study PRJNA261478) | activated sludge metagenome | biome: Wastewater Treatment Plant; feature: Wastewater; material: Activated sludge; isolation source: activated biomass of a wastewater treatment plant treating hydrocarbon... ...
GAGTTCCCGGATCAGTGGATGGCCGTCCACCATCTGCCGGGCGAGGGCGCCGACTTCCATGGTCATGCCCCGCCAGCGGGGGGCTTTGCACCAGGTGTAGGCACCGGGCTTGTCGGCGTCTGGCAGGGTTTCGCCCCGCAGGGGATGCAGTGGGTCCACCGGGCCGCCCAGCCAGGCGTGGGAAAGGTCCTCGCGGATGGCGGTTTCCTCCACGGGCAGCACCGTGCCATCCCAGACGCCCGGCGCAAACAGCGCGCCTTCGGCCAGCGGGTGGCCTCCGAAGCTGAGGTAACGGCCCGGACCCCGGCCCAGCCCGGCCAGCCCGAGGTCCCGGGCAATCTCGCAGAACAGCCGGAAATCGCTCGCGGCAGCGGGCCGGGCGCCGCACCAGGCTTCCAGTTGGGCAACGCTGTCCAGGGCGGCAATGACTTCCAGCGCGTCGCCGAAGAGATGGCGCTCCAGCCAACCCCGGAACTGGCGCAACAGGGCGATCGCCCGGATTTGTTCGGAAGCCCCCATCGGCTGGGAGGTGCCGCCGGGCTGGAAGGCCAGGGTGTGGGGCCATTTGCCCGCCAGCAGGCCCATCAGCTTGAGGAACTCGACCCGGGCTGGCAGGGCCTGCGCCGTGGCGGAGCCGGTGATGGCCTTGAAGCGGGCGGCGGCGGCGGCGAACCAGGGCCGCCCGGCGTAGTCCGCCCGGGCGAAATCCGGCATGAAGAACAGGTAGAAGTGGCTGAAATGGTCAGCCAGGTTTTCCGCCCCGTGAGCCAAGGCGCCGGCGTAGCGGCCGTTGGGCGGCGGTTCGGCACCTGCCAGCGCCGCCAGCGCGGCGGCGGCGGCGGCGGACTGGGAGACCGAGCAGATGCCACAGATGCGGGGTACCAGCACCAGCGCATCAAGGGCCGGCTTGCCCTGCAGGATCTGCTCGAAGCCGCGGTAGAGGGGCGAATTCACCCGCGCGGCGGCGACGCGCCCGTTCACCATATCCAGGCTCACCTCCAGATCCCCTTCCACGCGGTTGAAGGGACCCACCACGCGGGTCTGCGGCCGGTCGCTCATTTCAGCCCCGTTTTGCGCACCGCCGGCGGGATCACCGTGTGATCGCGCACCGCGTTCTCCCGCACCCGGGCCGGGGTGGCGGACTTGGACAAGGCGGCCAGGGCCACGAACCAGGCCTTGGGCATGTCGGAGGGCAGGCCGATGGGAATGCCGGCGATCTTGGGGGTTTCCGAGAACGGGTGACCCGGTTCCTCGAAGCCCGGCTCGGTGCAACTGATGCAGGCGTAGCCGCCATTGGTGCACGAGCCGGTGCCGTTCCAGGGGCGGGTGTTGCAGTCGGCGTGGGCCTGGGTGCCCTTGCAACCCATGTTTTCCATCAGGCAGCCCTGGTCCGAGGGTTTCACCGCGCTGGCCTTGAACTCGTAGTACTCGTTGCGGGAGCAGCCGTGATGCACCAGTTGGTCGGCGTAAAAGCGGGGCCGGGCGAGACTGTCCAGGTCCTTCTCGCCGAAGCGGCCCAGGGCCAGCAGCAGCAGGGTTTCGAGCACCCAGCCCGGGTGGGTGGGGCAACCCGCGACGTTGATCACCGGCAGGCCGGCGCCGGAACGGTAGGCCGAGCCCAGCAGCCCGCCAGCCTGCTCGCCTTCGTACTGCAGGCCGCAGGCATCGGTGGGATTCACCCCTGCCGCCGTCACCCCGCCGAAGGCTGCGCAGGTGCCCACCGCCACGGTGTAGCGCGCCCGGCCAGCCAGCACCCGTGCCCAGTGAATCAACGGACGCCCCGTGCCCGACAGCATGTGAAAGCGCCCGCTACCGCCGGGCCCCCGCAACAGGGAGCCCTCCACGCACAGCAGGTCCAGGGGCAAGCGGCCGTCCGCGCAGGCTTCCAGCACGGCCAGCGCTTCCTCCGCCGTCTCCTCCGACAGGCTCGGATGCCACAGCAGGCGGATGCCCGCGCTGGCGAGCATGCCCGGCAGATCGCCCACCTCGGCGCACAGGAGCGACATGGTGCAGCCACCGCAGCCGCCGGACTGGAGCCAGAGCAGATTCATGCTCACCCGCCCGCCTTCTCCAGCCCGTAGCGGGACAGCTTGCTGCGCAGGCCAACCCGGGAGAGGCCCAGTTCATTGGCGGCGCGGGTCTTGTTCCAGCGGTGGCGGATCAGGGTCTCCTTGAGCAGACGGGCCTCCAGGGCTTCCATCCGCTCCTTGAGGCTGCCCTCGCCGGAGGCCAGCAAATGTAGCGCGCCCTCCTCCTCGTCCTCCCGCGCGGCGTGCAGGACCCGGGGCGAGAGGTGACCGGCGGAGAGCTTGTCGCCTTCGCCCAGGGCCAGCATGCGCAGGATCTCGTTCTGCAGCTCGCGCACGTTGCCGGGCCAGCGGTAGGCCTGCAGGCAGGCCATGACCTCGGCGCCCGCTTCGCGCACGGTCGGCTTCCCCAGCGCTTCCCGCGCCTTGCCCAGGATGTCGCGGGCCAGCAGCGGGATGTCCATGGGGCGGGCACGCAGGGCGGGCACCTGCAGGGTAATGGTGGCGAGGCGGTAGTAGAGATCCTCCCGGAAACGCCCCTCCCGCACCTCCTGTTCCAGATCCCGGTTGGTGGCGGCGATCACCCGCACATCCACCGAGAGCGACTTGTTGCTGCCCAGGGGGCGGATCTCCCCTTCCTGCAGGGCACGCAGCAGCTTCACCTGAAAGGCGGGCGAGGTATCACCGATCTCGTCGAGGAAGATGGTGCCGCCGTCGGCCAGCTGGAACAGTCCCACCCGGTCCTCAAAGGCACCGGTAAAGGCCCCCCGTTTGGCGCCGAAAAGCTCGGATTCCAGCAACTGGTCCGGCAGGGCGGCGCAGTTTTCCACCACGAACTGGCGCTCTGCCCGGGCGCTGGCGTAGTGGATGGCACGGGCCAGCAGTTCCTTGCCCGTGCCGGATTCGCCAATGAGCAGCACCGACACATCGTAGGGCGCCACTTTGCGGATCATCTCGCACAGGCCCACCATGGGCGAATCCGGCGCACGCACCACGCCGTCCAGGTCGGCGCGGCGACGCATCACTTCCCGCTTGGCCTCCACCCGACGGCGCAGCACCGGCTCCGTGGACCGCAGTTCCAGGGAAAGGCGCTGGTTTTCCGCCTGCAGCCGCTGCATGGCGGTGGCGCTGCGCAGGGTGAGGATGAGTTGCTCCGGCGTCCAGGGCTTGAGCAGATACTGGTAGATGCCCGCATCGTTGATGCCGGCGATGATGTCCTCCGCATCGGTATAGCCGGAGATGATGATGCGCACCACATCCGGCCACTGGGAACGCACCTGCTTGAGGAAGTTCACCCCCGAAGTGCCGGGCATGCGCTGGTCGCACAGCACCAGCTGGATGGACTCCCGCTCCAGGATGCGCAACGCCTGCTCGGCGCCGGAGGCGGTGAAAACCTCGAAATCCTCGTCCAGCGTGCGGCGCATGGCCTCCTGGGAGCGGACTTCGTCATCCACCACCAGCACGGTGGGCAGCTTGCTGTGCAGATTCATGCGGGGCTCCCGATTGCCGGCGCCACCCAGCCCAGGTCCCGATGCCGGGCCAGATGCCGCGGCGTCCAGGAATGGGGGGTCTTGAACACGAAATGGTAACGGGCCACGTGGTAGCTGGGATCGAAGCCGTAGAAATTGCGGCGCATCATGGCGAGTTCTTCCTCTCTGTAAGCCGCCAGCGGTCTGGCCGCCTCGTCGGCGGCGCGGGTGGCGGCCTTGGCGGCGACCCGCCCGGCGTAGTCCGGCGCGGTCGCCAGCGCCTGCGCCCGCCGCGCCAGTTCAGCCTCGAACGCGGCCCGGTCGTGGCCGAACACCGCATCCAGCAAACCCAGCGCCTGCGCCCGCCCCGCGCCCAGGGGCAGCCGGTCGCCCAGGATGCGGGCGCCGGTCTCACGGCCCACCCGGCGCGGCAACAGGTAGGTCCAGTATTCGGAGCCGTACAGGTTGCCCATGTTCTTGTAGTGGGGGTTGAGGATCACGCCCGCCCGCGCCCACACCGCGTCCGCCGCCAGGGCGAGGAAGCAGCCGCCCGCGCCCGCATTGCCCCGCAGCGCCGCCACGGTGAGCCGGTCCGTCATCTGCAGGAGGGCGAGGCAGACGTCGTTCATGGCGTTGATGTTGGCCCAGGATTCATCCGCCGGCGAGGCCGCCGCCTCGATGGTGTTGAGGTGGATGCCGTTGGACCAGAAATCCGCCCCGCCCGTGAGCACCAGCACCCGGGTGGGCCGGCTGCGGGCGAATTCCAGCGCCAACCGCAGGCGCCGGCACTGGGCGGTGCTCATGGCCCCGTTGTAGAACTCGAAACTGAGATAGCCCACCGCCCCTTCTTCCCGGTAGCGCAGCTCGGCCCATTCCGCCTCCGGGCGATCCTGCAGGCTGGCCGCCCACTCGGGCAACGCCGCTGCCTCGCCGGCAAAGGCCGTGGTGGCGGGCAGCTTGACCGGCACCGGGGCGTCGTCCCGGCGCACATGGCCGATCCACAGGGCGCCGTCCACGGTCGCCCGCAGCAGCGCCCCGTCGCGCCGGGCCACGACCTCCCCTGGCCGGGCGCCCGCCACGGGCGGATGAGGGTGAGCGTCGAACAGCCGGCAAGGCTGGCCGAACAGTTCGCTCGCCACGCCCGGGAAGCCATCCGCCGCCCGGATGCGGGCAAGCAGGGTGGCCGTGTCGTCCCGCGTCCAGTCGAGGGCCCGGTCCGCCTGACGCATCAGGGGATGGAACGTGCCGCAGCAGCTCGCCTCCGCCAGCGGCGTCGGTTGCCAGTGCCCCGCTCGCCAATCGGGCACCTGCGCCAACGCGGCCAGCACCGCGCGCACCGCCGCCTCGGTCACCTCGTTGCGATACAGGCTGGCCTTGGTGGCGGGCCGCATGGGGAAGCGGGCCGCCGCCCAGATGGGGCCCGCATCCATTTCCGCTTCGGCCTGGAGCACGGTCACGCCCCACTCGGCTTCGCCCCGGTGGATGGCCCAGTCCAGAGCCGAAGGCCCCCGGTCGCCGGGTACGCCCGGATGCACGATCAGGCACAGATGCCGCTGCCAGATGCCGGCCGGGATGGCCCGCTTGAGAAAGGGCGCCAGCACCACGTCCGGGCCGAAGGCGGCCACCGCCTCCTCCGCCACCCGGTCGTTGATGTCGAACTCCACGGACAACGTGTGGCCCTGGCTGGCCAGCTCGTCGTAGAGCCGCTGGGTCAGGCTGTTGAAGCTGTGGGTGAGCAGCAGGATGCGCATGGCGGGTTCAGCAGATGCGGGGCAGTTGTTCGCCGGAAAGCCAGTCCACCATGCGCCGGCCGCCAAAGGCGGTCTTCATCTGCACGAAGTGGTTGGCGTCTTCCACCACCTGGCCGATGAGCGCTGCCCGGGCACCCAGCGGGTGGCCCCGCAAGGCCGCCAGCAGGGCCTCGGCCTCCGGCTGCGGGCAGATGGCGATGAGCTTGCCCTCGTTGGCGATGTTGAGCGGGTCCAGGCCCAGGAACTCGCAGGCGGCGGCCACCTGGGGCGCAATGGGGATGGCGGCCTCGTCCAGCATCACGCCGACCCCGGACTGGTGGGCGATCTCGTTGAGGGTGGCCGCCAGACCGCCCCGGGTGGCATCCCGCAGCAGGCGCAGCCCCGGCGCCGCGGCGCAGGCAACGGCCGCCAGCTCGTGCAGGGCGGCGCTGTCGGAACGGATCTCCGAATCGAACGCCAGGCTCTCCCGCTGGGCCATGATGGCCATGCCGTGGTCCCCCAGGGTGCCGGACACCAGCACCGCATCCCCCGGCCGGGCGTTGGCGCCGGAGAGATGGCGCCCCTCGGGCAGGGCGCCGACCCCGGTGGTGGTGATGAAGACCCCGTCGCCGTGGCCTTGCTCCACCACCTTGGTGTCGCCGGTCACCACCGGCACGCCGGCGGCCTTGGCCGCTCCCGCCATGCTGGCGACGATGCGCGCCAGATCCGCCAGCGGAAAGCCTTCTTCCAGGATGAAGCTGGCCGCCAGGTACAACGGCCGGGCGCCCATCACCGCCACGTCGTTGATCGTGCCGTGCACCGCCAGGCTGCCGATGTCGCCGCCAGGGAAGAACAGGGGGCTCACCACATGGGCGTCCGTGGCCATCACCAGCCGCTCGCCGGGTCCCGGCGCCGGCAGCACCGCGCCGTCGTCCCCCTGGCGCAGGTAGTCGTTGTCGAAGGCGCGGCCAAAGAGCTCGCTGATCAACTGGGCCATGGCCCGCCCGCCACCACCGTGGGAGAGATCCACCCGACCGCGTTTGATGTCGAGGGGTCGGACGTAGTTTTCGCGCATGTTTCTCTCAGGCCAGGATTGGAAGGAAGGGAGAACAGCCCCAAGCACTCAGGCCACCACCACCGGCACATCCTTGAACCGGCCGTAGGTGTAATGGGCGGCGCAGGCGCCTTCGGACGACACCATGCACGAGCCCATGGGGTTCTCGGGCGTGCAGACGGTGCCGAAGAGCTTGCAGTCGGTGGGCCGCTTCACGCCGCGCAGGATGGCGCCGCACTCGCAAGCCTTGTTGTCGGGCACGCCCGCGTACGCCAGCCCATAGCGCGCCTCGGCGTCGAAGGCCCGGTAGGCCGCGCGGATGCGCAACGCCGAATAGGGCACCTGCCCCAGGCCCCGCCACTCAAAGCTGCGGCGCAGCTCGAACACCTCGCTCACCAGGGCCTGGGCCTTGGTGTTGCCCTCGGCGGTGACGGCGCGGGTGAATTCGTTTTCCACCTCCGCCCGGCCCTCATTCACCTGCCGGATGAGCATGCGGATGGCCTGGACCACGTCCAGCGGCTCGAAGCCGGCGATCACCACCGGCTTGCGGTATTCCTCGGCAAAGAAGGCGTAGGGCCGGGAGCCGATGATGGTGGACACGTGCGCCGGGCCGATGAAGCCGTCCAGCGGCACGGTGCCCAGTTCCCGCACCTCCGGGCTCTCCAGGATGGTCATGATGGCCGAGGGGGTGAGCACGTGGCAGCACAGCACGCTGAAATTGCCCAGCCCTTCCGCGGCCGCCTGGCGCAGCACCAGCGCCGTGGGCGGCGTGGTGGTCTCGAAACCGATGGCGAAGAACACCACCTGCCGCTGCGGCTCCCGCCGGGCCAGGGCCAGGGCGTCGGCCGCCGAGTACACCATGCGGATGTCGCCGCCCCGGGCCTTGGCCTTGAGCAGGGACAAGCCGCCCGAGGCCGGCACCCGCAGGGTGTCGCCATAGGTGCAGACGGTGACGCCCAATTCGAGGGCCAGGCGGATGGCCTGGTCCACCCGGCCGATGGGCAGCACGCACACCGGGCAGCCCGGACCATGAATCATGCGCACATTGGCCGGCAGCAGATCCGTCACGCCATAGCGGGAAATGGCGTGGGTGTGGCCGCCGCAGAATTCCATGAAGGCGTAGCGCCGGGCCGGGTCCGCCTCCCGCGCGATGGCGGCGGCCAGTCCCTTGGCCAGTTCGCCGTCACGGAACTCGTCCACGTATTTCACTCACCGGCCTCCGCGGCGGCGGCCACACCCACCCCGGCCTCGGCAAACAGGGCCAGGGTGCGCGCGGCCTCTTCCGGGTCCAGCCGGGACAGCGCGTAGCCCACATGCACGATCACGTAGTCATCCACCTGCACGCCATCCACCAAAGCCAGGGAGATTTCCTTGCGCACGCCCCCCAGGTCCACCAGGGCCATGTCGCCTTCACGCAGTTCCGCCACCCGGGCGGGTATGGCCAGACACATCGCCAGCTACTCCTTGCTCTCCAGCACCAGTTGACGCGCCATCCAGGCCTGCCCCAAGGCCAGCCCCCCATCGTTGGGCGGCACCTGCCGGGCCTCCAGCACCGTGAGCCCATGCACCGCCAGCCGACGCACCAGATTCCGGGAAAGCACGTGATTGAGAAAACACCCGCCCCCCAGGGCCACAGTGCGCAGGCCGGCACGGCGTGCCGCCTCTGTCACCCACTGCTCCAGGGCCGCGACCAGCGTGGCGTGGAACAAGGCCGAACCCCGGGCGGCATCCCGCTCGTCCGTTAGCCGCTCCAGCAAGGGCAGCAGATCGAGGCTGCCATCTGGCAGGCAACGCCAGCCCCCAGGCAAGGGCAAGGCCTCGCCCCGGCGGGCCACCAGGCCTTCCAGCAGCATGGCCGCCTGCCCTTCGAAGGCCATCACCTCCCGCACCCCGAGCAACCCGGCTGCGGCGTCGAACCAGCGGCCCAGGCTGGAGGTAGGGCCGCACTGTATGCCCCGCTCCAGCATCCGCCCCACCATGTGGGCAGCGGGCTGGGCCGGGAAACGGGCCTCGATCCGCGCCCCCCGTCCCATGACATGCAGGGCGGCGGCAGCCATGCGCCAGGGCTCCCGGGCGGCTTTGTCGCCGCCGGGCTGGGGCAGTTCGCGCAAGTGGCCCAGGCGTTGCATGCGCCCTTCGGACCACAGCAACAGTTCGCCCCCCCAGGCATGTCCGTCCATGCCCAGGCCAAAGCCGTCCAGCGCCAGCCCCAGGGCCGGCCCGTCATGGCGGTGTTCCGCCAGCACCGCCGCCACGTGGGCATGGTGGTGCTGCACGGCTACCAGGGTGGCGTCGAGCCGGGCAGCCTGCTGCAGGGCGGAGCGGCTGGAAAAGAAATCGGGATGGAGGTCGTGGGCCACCCGCTCGGGCTGCACGTCGAGGATGCGGCACAGGTGATCGGCGGCCTCGAGCATGGCCTCGCAGGTGGCGCCGTTGTCCAGGTCGCCCACGTGGGGGGAAAGGAAAGCCTCGTCGCCCCGGGTGACGCAGACGGTGTTCTTGAGTTGCCCACCCAGCGCCAGCACCGATGGACCGGGCCCCGCCAGGCGGATGGCCCGAGGCGTGTAGCCCCGCGCACGGCGGATGAACTGGGGTGCGGCGCCACGGCCCTCGGGCGTGCGCAGCACGGAATCGTCGCAGCGGGCCACGATCTCCCGGTCATGCACCAGGTAGGTGTCGGCGATGCCACCCAGGCGGCGCACCGCCTCCGCATTGCCGATGACCAGCGGCTCGCCGCCGGGGTTGGCACTGGTCAGCACCAGGGTGAGCCCCTGGCTGCGCTCCAGCCACGCCGTTCCCGAGGGACGGCCCACGGCCTCGTGGAACAGCAGATAGTGCAAGGGCGTGTAGGGCAGCATCAGGCCCAGCCAGTTCAGGCCCGGGGCCACCGCAGGCATGACCTGGTCCGCCTCCGCCCGCTTGCGGGCCAGCACCACCGGACGCTCGGGGCTGGCCAGAAGTTCCGACTCCGCCTGGCCGAGGTCCGCCCAGCGGCGCGCCGCGGTCAGGCCGTGCACCATCAGGGCGAAGGGTTTTTCCTCCCGGTGCTTGCGCCGGCGCAAACGGGCGACCGCCCCGGGATTGGTGGCGTCGCAGGCCAGATGGAAGCCACCCAGACCCTTGATGGCAACGATCTCGCCCGCCAGCAGCCGTGCCACCGCGTGGGCCACGGGGTCTTCCACCGTCAGGGCATGGCCGACGCTGTCCAGCACGGTGAGCTTGGGGCCGCACACCGGGCAGGCATTGGGCTCGGCGTGGAAACGCCGGTCGCGGGGCGCGTGGTACTCCAGCTCGCAGGCACGGCAGAGATGGAAGGCAGCCATGCTGGTGTTGGCCCGGTCATAGGGCAGACGGCGGGTGATGGTGTAGCGGGGGCCGCAATGGGTGCAGTTGATGAAGGGGTAGCGCCAGCGACGGCTGGCCGGGCTGAACAGCTCCGCCAGGCAATCGGGACAGGTGGCCAGATCCGGCCCGATGGCGGTGCTGATGGCGCCGCCCTGGCTGCCCAGGATGCTGAAGCCCCGGGCCCGGGCATCGGGGGCCAGGGGCTCGACGGCAACCTCGTCCACCCGGGCCCCGGGGGGTGCCTCGCTGCGCAGGCGGCCGGCAAACAGGGTCAGCGCCCCCCGATCGCCCTGGGCCTCGATGCACACTCCGGCACCATCATTGCGCACCCAGCCATCCAGGCCCAATTCGCCCGCCAGGCGGTAGACGAAGGGGCGGTAGCCCACGCCCTGCACAATGCCCCGGACGCGAATGCCGACGCGGGGGCGCAGGCGGCCGGTGGCGGCGGACTCGGCCAGCGCGCTCACGCTTGGGCCCCCGCCAGCCCGCGGCGGCCTTTCAGTTGGCGCATGCTCATTCCCGGCGGCTGGCCAGTTGCGCTTCCAGCGCGGCCACGCGGGCGCGCAAGGCCTCCACCGTCTCTGCCCGGCCGGCACGGGCGCGGGCCAGCCCCGCCTGCAACCATTCCAGCCACTCGCCGAAGCCCTCGCCCGTGGTGGCTGAGGTCCGGATCACGGTGAGGCGGGGATTGATGCGGCGGGCGTGCTCCACGGCGCGCGCCACGTCGAAGCTGAGGTAGGGCAGCAGGTCGCACTTGTTGAGCAACATCAGGTCCGCCGCCGCGAACATGTCCGGATACTTGAGGGGCTTGTCTTCGCCCTCGGTGACCGAGAGGATCACGACCTTGTGGGCTTCGCCCAGATCGAAGGCGGCCGGACAGACCAGATTGCCCACGTTTTCGATCATGAGCAGGCTGTCGTCCGCCGGGCGCAGGCGTTCCAGGGCATGGCCGACCATGTGGGCATCCAGGTGGCAGCCCTTGCCGGTGTTGATCTGCAGCGCCCGGGCGCCGGTGGCGCGGATGCGCTCCGCGTCCTGGCTGGTCTGCTGGTCACCCTCGACGACCGCAACCTCCGCCTGAGCCGCCAGGGCCTCGATGGTGCGCACCAGCAGCGTGGTCTTGCCGGAACCGGGACTGGACACCAGGTTCAGCGCAAACACGCCATGGTCGGCGAACCAGCGCCGGTTCTGTTCCGCGTACCCCTTGTTCTTGCCCAGGATGTCCTGCTCGATGCGCACCATCTGGGCCTGGGTCAGCCCCGGTGCATGGGCGCCCGCCGCCCCTTGGCCATAGTGCAGGTGGTCCTGCCCGGCGGCAGGGCGATAGGCCTTGGCAGCGACCGCAGCGCCTGCCGCGGCCTCGCCATGAGCGTGTTGATGGTCGCCCACATGGTCATGCCCGTGCGCATGCCAGGTGCCATCCGCGTGCTGGTGCCAATGGGCGTGCGCAGCCTCGCCGTGGGTGTGCGCGTGCTCTCCGTGGTGGGTATGCGCGTGACTGTGCGCGGTGCCGTCCGCATGGGTGTGGGGATGGGCGTGGCCTTCAGCATCCAGTGCCGCGCCTTCCAGCCGAACTTCGCCGCTCGCGCATCCGCAGGTGGTACACATCGTTCTTCTCCTTCCGGCCAGGGCGTCCAGGCGCTCCGGCATTGTTCTACATCGCCCGGGTAAAACTTACTCCGCGGCAAACTCCTTGACCCGCATTTCGGTGCCACCGGTGGGCTGCACCTGATAACTGCCGCAGGTGGGGCAGGCCTCGTACAAGGCCCGGAGCGGGACCTGCGCAGCACATTGCATGCACCAGCCGACACCGGGGACGCGAATGATCTCCAGCCGCGCACCTTCGGCCACGCTGCCCTTCACCACCACATCGAAGCAGAAGCTGAGCGCTTCGGGCTCCACGCTGGAGAGTTCCCCGATCTCGAGCCAGACGGCAGTCACCCGCCTCAGCCGCTGGGCGTGGGCAGCGTCCTCGACGATCTGGAGCACGCTTTCAGCGAGCGACATTTCATGCATTTTCCGACACCTCCAGCCGCCAGGGTACGCACGGGTCCAGCGACAGCACTGCCGCTCCCACCCGAGCCCGCAAGGCGGCTCCGGACCCGCGCACGCCCTTGAGCTCGTCCCCGAAGGCGCCCCGGGGGTGGAAATTCCACTCGGTGGGCGCCAGGACTCGATACTGGCACACGCGCCCTTGCGCCACCTCGGCCCAGTGTAGCAGCGCCCCCCGCGCCGTCTCCACCCGGGCGATACCGCAACCCTCGCCCAGGCAGGCGGCGCTGAACACCGGGGCCTCCGGGGGGGCACGCAGGGCGTTCGCTGCCGTCACCAGCGCCAGAACCCGGGCCAGATAGCGCGCGGCGATACGCCAGCCATCCTCGAACAGGGCGCGAATCAGCGGATGCTCGGCGTGGGCTGACAACGCGCCGGTTTCGGCCGGCGCTCCCCGCCATTCCGGCCCCTCGGCCCCAAGGCCGTGCAACGCCTTCGCACAGTCTGCCGCGCAGACGCTGGGCACGCATACCGGCTGCCCGGGGGTCGGACAGCGGTAGGCGTCGTTTGCCAGTGCCCGCACAGCCTCGGCGCAAACGCCGGTCTCCGGAATGTTGGCCAGGTGCCGGGCGCCGGTCCAGCGCACGGCCTCGCCACCCAGGAGATGTGCGTCCATCCACGCCTCCAACCCGTTGGCCAGGGCGGACCACTCCCCTTCGCTCCCGGCGGCGGCCCCCATCCGTTTGTACCAGACGGCAAACGCCTCCCGCCCGACCGGCAGCCCCAGCGCATTGGGCCAGTCCAGCAACAAGCGCCACAGATGTTCCTGGACGGCTTCCGCCACCACCCGACGGCTGTGGTGCGCGATCTGTACCGGATCGACCAGGCGCCCCTCCGCGGCCTCCAGCGCGGCTCGCGCAGCAAGCCCCTGAGCCCTTCCGCAGAGGCTGTACAGCGCCGGGATCAGCCCTACCACCTGATCGACGGGACGGCCCACCAGCAAGGCAGCAGCCGGGGGGCGCCTCACCTGACTGGTGACCTCGCGCACCTGCCCACCGCCGACGCGAATGTGGATCAATAGCTGGCCGGCGGCGTCCATTTTCAGCCGCCGAAGGCGCCCCGCAGGAATCCGCGTCGGGAGAGCGGGCGTTCGGTCAGCGGCTGGGGCATTGTCCCCCGGCCTTGAGTCTGGCGGCCCGCTTCGGCTTGGGCTTCGTGCTCAAACAAGGCCTCTGCCACTGCTTGCGCGGTTGCCAGGGCGTCGGCCTGGCTCGCAAACTCGAATACCGGCGAGAACAGGGAACACATCTGGTACGGCCCCAGGGCCGGTTCCTCGCCATAGAGGAACTCATAGGCGCCGGATGGGAACACCCACTGCTGGATATCCCCGCTGGCTCCGCTGCGGAACTGCGCGCTGCCGGCTGGAAGAAGCATGAGGTTCAGCGACCAGGGGGTGAGCATGACACCGGCCCACAGCCCCTGCCACCGCCGAAACCCCACTGCCGCAACGCTGAGAGCGGGATTGACCATCGGCAGCCCGACCATCCGCTCGGCCGCAATCTGGCGAAAGACCGACTCGGCCCGCACCACGACATCCGGCCGATCCGCCAGGGATTGAGGGAGGGCGTCGTCCACTTCAGGCGCCCACCACCATGAATTTGTGACGGGGGGCATCGCAGTTGGGGCATTGCCAATGCTCGGGCAACGCGGAGAAGGGCGTGCCCGGGGAGACCTGCCAGACCGGATCGCCTTCCGCCGGATCGTAGACCCACCAGCAAATGCCGCATTCGAGCCGGGCTTCCGGGGGAATCCGCCCATCGTCACCGAGATACGAGCCTTCGAAACGACTTTCCATTGCCTTCACCACGCGCTGAATTGTTACACCGCTGTTACAAGCATGCAGGATCGAGTGGCAGCTCATGGCTCGAAGTGCCGACTGAATCCATGCTTACTCGGCGTTTCGGTCACGCCAGCAGGGCTTCGGCCCATTCCTTCATGCGTTCGGCAGTGGACGCCAGATCCTCAGGCGCAGCCAGCGCCACTTCGGGTATATCCACCACCTCGATGGTGTTGAGGATGAGCTGCTCCATGCTGTTGAAGTACTGCACCCACCAGACGTTGGCGACAGCGGTGCTGCTGATGCGGCAGTTTCCGTAGCCCCGGGAAAGAATGGCGGTCGTCCCGGCCCCCAGTGCTTGAACCAGATGATCCAGATCCGCGGGCGAGACCGGCAGCAGCGTCAGGTTAACGATATGCGCGGTCTGGCCGGCCCGGTATTCCGCTGCGACCTGCAGCACTTCGGCCAGCAGCGCCGGTGCGTTCATCACCCCCGCCGGGGCAAGGGGCAGCTCGACCCGGCGGTCGGTGAGGGCCAGTGCGGCCTGGCGAACCACGTCGGGAATGGCGCACGCTTCCAGCCAGTCCGCGGCAAGCGCCCCGCCGGGGCCGGGCCGCTGGATACGCCACAAGCCGGGAAAGGCGGTCTCCTGCACGCGTAGCGGCTCGGGGACATGTGCAACCACGCTGACTTCGCCCTGCCCCAGGGCGTCGCCAACCAGTTGCACGACCGCCGGATCCAGGGCGCGCAGATCCCTCCGCGGCGGCACTCCGCCTCCTGTCGCAATTTCCGACGCAAGCGCGCTGATCAGTTCAGCCGCTTGAGTACGCACCGCCAAGGCAGCATCGTCGGGCACGTTGGGGGCGTGAAAGGTATTCATGCCCGAAGGCATCACCATGTACTCCAGCGCGTCGTCCTCGCCAGGCTGGGAACCCGGCCCCAATGCAACAACGGGAATGGGAAAGTCCTTCATGGGATCAATCTTCCTTCAGTGGCAAGCTTGGGTGCCGGTAGCCGAGACGGGAATGCCAATGCCGGGCGCGCGACTGATTGGGCGGGTTTTCATTTCGGTAACCTCGCGAACGAACGCCTGCCAATCCCGCATGCCTTCGATCGCGCCCACGTAGCCGCCGTCCCGCAGGAACACCAGCGCGGGATATCGGCTAAAGCCGTAACGTGGTTTGAGTATCCGGGTAGCTGCCGCTCCCGCCAGCCCAACCCTGGGCGCGTAGTCCGCGCTGTGCAGCACGTCGGACAGCACAACCGCCACGTCCCAGCTTTCAGGGTATTGCTGCATGTCGTCGAGGCAGACCAGCAGACAATCCCCTTCGCTCTGCGCAAACTCGAGCGCATCGGCTTCTTCGAGCACCCGATAGCCGTTGCGTTCGGCCAGGCGCGCGACGAGGCCGGAATAGTCCGGAGCAGTGGTTTGAAACATCAGTGATCTCCTTGATGCGCGGACCGGAGGAACTCCGGCAGTTGGGGCTCCCGATTCACGAGGTCGGCAAAGAACCGATCCAGGTCGGACTCGCCGGATTGCATCGCTTCCAGTGCATCCAGGGCACCGTTGATTTTCTCCGCCTCGGATTCATCGAGCAGCCCGCGGGCGGCGCCCAGAAACGTGAGCAGCCATTGCCCTGGAGCCACTGCGCCAACGAGCAGCGTATCCACTTCCATTTGCAGCCCCCGGCCTGCGCACGTCGCACGCTGCCCGTCTACCGCCAGCACCCGCATGGGGATTCCCAGGCACATCTCACGACTCTCCCGGCGTTTGGGCGTTAGCGCCCGATGGGGAAGGCAGCATCGTCTCGATAAACCTTAGATCGCCAAAGCGGCACGCCATTTCCGGGGAAGGGCGCCCCGCTTCGTAGCGGCTGATCTCCAGCGCCTGGTCAGTAATGGGCTCGGGTGCTGTTGTACGGGCTCGCCCGGGTACACCCCAACGCGAAAGCCACTCAAGAGCCAAGGCCAAAGCTTCGGGTATCCGGTCACGGACGGCAGGGCGCAAGCTCCCCCCGTAATCATCCAGCTCGGCGGGCTGCACCCCGATCAACACGATCTCCTCGGGCAACTGGCCCAGCAGCGCCGCTGACGCAAGCACCTCCTGGAAACCGGTCTGGTGCAAACTCATTTTCTTTGCGCCCATGAACATGGGGACGTCCTTGCCGATGACCTCCCGCAATGTGCCTGGCTCGAGCCCATAATCGATGGCATCGAACACCACCATCCTGCGAGCGCTCTGGACGTACGGAAGCAGATAGAGACCTTGCGTCCCGCCATCCATCACCCTGACGGACGCGGGGAAGTCCCATCCGGCAGCAAGCACCTCGGCGCACCGAACACCGAAGCCCTCATCAGCCCACAAGAGATTGCCTATTCCCAGCACCAGGACGCCGGGTGTCAGTTCGTCCATGAGTCGAATCGCTCCTTGTAACGGTTGCCGTTACACTCAAGCTTCGTGCCAGCACCGCGGACCAAACTCAACTCATTGATTATTCCCCGCTTATCTCCAGCTATGTACATCCCTAAGGGCTTCTATTGGAAGATCACTTTCCGAAATCCAGACACCCCGGAAAGCGAGCTTCCTTCCGTGCGATTCGGACAGAAAAAACAAAAAGGGCCGGTTGCCCGGCCCTTTTTGTTTGAACTACGGATTGCGCCCTGATCACTCGGCTGCGACGGCTTCCTGGGGAGCGCCTTCCGGACGATCAAGCAGTTCGACGAATGCCATGGGTGCGTTGTCGCCCACACGGAACCCGCACTTCAGAATGCGCAGGTAACCCCCGTTTCGATTGGCAAAACGCGGACCCAACTCGTCAAATACCTTCACCACCATATCGCGATCGCGCAGACGGCTAAACGCCAAGCGACGGTTGGAAAGACTGGGAGTCTTGCCCAAGGTAATCAAGGGCTCGACGACACGGCGCAGTTCCTTGGCCTTGGGCAGAGTGGTTTTGATCAACTCATGACGCAAAAGCGAGTTGGCCATATTCCGGAACATGGCCTGACGATGGCTGCTGGTCCGGTTCAGTTTACGCAGGCCGTTACGGTGGCGCATCTTATAACCTCTGTATTCCTAAGTGTTCGAGTTCTGCCCGCAGAACTGCGGACAGAAACCTTATACTTTTTCGAGCCCGGCTGGCGGCCAGTTCTCGAGTTTCATGCCAAGGGTCAGCCCGTGAGAAGCGAGGACTTCCTTGATCTCGTTCAACGACTTACGCCCCAGATTTGGCGTCTTCAACAACTCGGTCTCGGTCCTCTGGATGAGGTCACCGATGTAGTAGATGTTCTCGGCTTTCAGGCAGTTCGCCGAGCGAACCGTCAACTCCAAGTCATCCACCGGGCGCAGCAAAATCGGATCAACCTGAGGCTGACGGGCCTCTCCTTGCGTAACAGGCTGGGTATCAACCAAGTGCGCGAAGGACGAAAGCTGCTCCATCAAAACCTGCGCCGCGTACTGGATCGCCTCTTTAGGATCCACCGCGCCGTTGGTTTCGATATCCATCACCAGCTTGTCCAAGTCGGTACGCTGTTCCACCCGTGCACTTTCGACTTGGTAGCTTACCCGCCGAACAGGGCTAAAAGAAGCGTCCAGCACAATACGCCCAATGCTCTTGGCGCCCCCGGCACCCACCCGTACATTCCCGGGAACGTATCCCCGACCAAGCTCAACCTTGATCTGCATGTCGAGCTTGCCACCAGGAGCCAGATGTGCAATGACGTGATCGGAGTTGATAATCTCAACGTCGTGCGGCACCTCGATATCAGCGGCCGTCACGACGCCCTCCCCTTCCTTACGGAGGCGAAGCGTAACTTCAGATCTGTTCTGCAGCTTGAACACCACACCCTTGGTGTTCAACAACAGATCCACAACGTCCTCCCGCACACCGTCAAGGGTCGAATACTCGTGCAGCACACCTTCAATGGCCACTTCCGTGGGAGCGGCCCCGGGCAAAGAGGACAGCAAGATCCGCCGCAGGGCATTGCCTAAGGTGTAACCATACCCCCGCTCGAACGGCTCCATCACCACACGGGCATGAACCGGCGAAAGGGTCTGCACGTCGATGATGCGCGGCTTCAGCAACGCAGAACTCTGCATTAGCAATCCTTTGAAACCAGAAAGATCAGGGCAACCCGATTAACGGGAATAAAGCTCAACCACCAAGCTTTCATTGATGGTCGCCGACAGATCGGCGCGGACCGGCAGAGCCTTGAATACGCCCTTGCCTTCCTTGACATTCACTTCAATCCACTCCGGCAAGCCACGGGACTCAGCAGCCTCCATCGCCGCCTTGACGCGCAGGTGCCCCTTCGCGCTTTGGGTCAGCTCGACGACATCACCGGGCTTCACTTCATACGAAGGGATGTTCACCCGCTTCCCATTCACGAGGACCGCGTTGTGCCGAACAACCTGGCGGGCTTCGCTGCGCGAAGCGCCAAAACCCATCCGGTAAGCTACGCTGTCGAGGCGGCTTTCCAAGATCTGAAGCATGTTCTCGCCAGCCTGACCCTTACGACGGTCAGCCTCCGCAAACACCTTCCGGAACTGACGCTCGAGCACACCATAGGTACGACGAATCTTCTGTTTTTCCCGCAGCTGCACACCGTAGCCCGACAACCGCTGCCCGGACTTTTGTCCGTGCTGCCCAGGGGCATAAGCGCGGCGCTCGATCGCGCACTTGTCGGTAAAACACTTTTCGCCCTTCAGGAAGAGCTTCTCACCTTCCCGACGGCACTGGCGGCACTTGGGATCTAGATTGCGAGCCATCGCTTTACTCCAAACTTAAATGCGGCGACGCTTGGGCGGCCGGCAACCATTATGGGGGATGGGAGTCACGTCGGTAATCGACGTTACACGGATCCCGAGAGCGTTCAGTGCACGAACCGCAGACTCACGCCCCGGTCCGGGCCCGGTGATTCGGACTTCAACGTTTTTCACGCCGCATTCCTGTGCTGCTCGACCGGCTCGCTCGGACGCCACCTGAGCTGCAAATGGCGTGCTCTTTCTCGAGCCCTTGAAGCCAGCACCTCCGGCGGTTGCCCACGACAATGCGTTCCCCTGACGATCCGTAATCGTGACGATCGTGTTGTTAAACGACGCATGGACATGTACAACGCCCTCTGCAACGTTCTTTTTGACCTTTTTCTTAACCCTAGCGGTAGCCTTAGCCATATTGCACGACCCTGATTATTTCTTACCGGCAACCGCCTTGCGCGGCCCCTTACGCGTACGCGCATTTGTTCGAGTACGCTGACCCCGGACAGGCAGCCCCCGGCGGTGGCGAACACCACGATAACATCCAAGGTCCATCAACCGCTTGATGCTCATCGTGACTTCGCGTCGCAGATCACCTTCCACGGTGAACTTGCCCACCTCGTCGCGCAGCCGATCCATATCGGCCTCCGACAATTCCTTGATCTTTGTCGACCTACCCACACCAGCGGCGTCGCAGATCTTCTGCGCGCGAGTGCGGCCGATACCGTAGATCGCGGTCAACGCGATCTCGGCGTGCTGATGGTTGGGAATATTTACCCCAGCAATCCGGGCCATGTCCTGTCCTTACACTACCTCAACAAGCAAAACGGCGAATTCTAGCTCGTTCGCCACCACTGATCAACCTTGGCGCTGTTTATGGCGCGGGTCTGTACAAATAACGCGCACCACGCCTTTACGACGCAGAACCTTGCAGTTGCGGCAAATCCGCTTAACCGAAGCCTGAACTTTCATTTACGTCTCCGTAATTCATCAATACTCACTTGGCGCGGAACACGATGCGGGCTCGCGTCAAATCATAGGGTGTCAGCTGTACCGTGACCCGGTCGCCAGGGAGGATGCGGATGTAATGCATCCGCATCTTGCCGGAGATGTGCCCCAACACCATGTGGCCATTCTCCAACCGCACCCGAAACGTCGCATTGGGAAGGTTTTCCATTACCTCCCCTTGCATTTCGATTACATCTTCCTTTTTCGCCATGGGTCACTTCAACAGATTGCCAGCACCTTTAAAATTTGCCTTCTTCAGCAGACTCTCGTACTGATGACTCATCACGTAGGCTTGCACCTGAGACATGAAGTCCATCGTGACCACCACAATGATCAACAACGAGGTACCACCAAAATAAAAAGGCACGTTCCACTTTAGAATCAGGAACTCAGGCAGCAAACACACCACTGTGACGTAGACCGCACCAACCAACGTCAACCGAGTCAAAATCTTATCAATGTATCGCGCCGTCTGATCTCCGGGCCGGATACCAGGAACAAACGCCCCGCTCTTCTTCAGATTGTCCGCCGTCTCCTTGGAGTTAAAGACGAGCGCGGTATAGAAGAAGCAAAAAAAGACGATCGCAGCGGCATAGAGCAATACATAAATCGGCTGACCTGGCGACAACGTTGCCGCAAGATCCTTAAGCCACCTCATCCCGTCCGCAGCACCGAACCACCCCGCAATCGTCGCCGGGAAAAGAATGATCGACGAGGCAAAAATAGGCGGAATAACACCTGCCATGTTCAGCTTCAGCGGCAAATGCGAACTTTGCCCACCGTAGATCTTGTTCCCTACTTGCCGCTTCGCGTAGTTCACGAGGATCTTGCGCTGACCTCGTTCAACAAACACAACCAGAGCGGTCACCGCAACAACAAGGACGCAGATGAACAGCGCGGTCAAGGGATGCATCGCACCCGTCCGCACCAGTTCGAACAACCCCCCAATCGCGTTTGGCAAACCGGCGGCGATACCCCCGAAAATGATGATCGAGATCCCGTTGCCCAAGCCGCGCTCAGTGATCTGCTCCCCAAGCCACATCAAGAACATTGTGCCAGTTAGAAGCGTCGCCACCGTAGTCAAACGGAAGACGAACCCGGGATCCACGACCAACCCCGCCTGAGACTCAAGTGCAACCGCAATCCCCAGAGCCTGGAACAACGCCAGTGCCACAGTACCATATCGAGTGTACTGCGTGATCTTGCGTCGCCCGGCTTCGCCCTCTTTCTTGATCGCCTCAAGTGATGGAACCGCCACCGTCAGCAATTGCATGATGATCGACGCCGAAATATACGGCATGATCCCAAGCGCAAAGATAGTGAAGCGGGAGAGGGCCCCACCTGAGAACAGGTTGAACACCCCCAAAATCCCACCCTGCTGCGACTGGAACAACTCCGCCAACTTGGCGGGATCGATTCCTGGAACGGGAATATGGGCGCCGATCCGGTATACAACCAACGCTCCCAGCAAAAACCACAGCCGCCGCTTCAGGTCACCGAACTTGCCCGACTTGCCAATCGCCGGATTAGCGTTCGCCACAGAATAGCCTCGCGTCTACGTCACTCAGCAGCCAAGGAGCCGCCGGCTGCCTCGATTGCTGCCTGCGCGCCCTTGGTGGCGCCAATGCCCTTGAGCACGAGCTTCTTCTGCAAGCCACCGGAAAGCACCACTTTCGCCGATTTGGCGAGCGCGGAGACGATGCCGGCCTGCTTCAGCACAACCAAATCGACTTCCTCGACCGGCAACTTATTCAGCTCGGAAAGACGCACTTCGGCAATGAACTCACGAGTCAGCGACTTAAACCCACGCTTCGGCAACCGGCGTTGCAGGGGCATTTGGCCACCCTCAAAGCCGACCTTGTGGAATCCACCTGCCCGCGACTTTTGCCCCTTGTGCCCACGCCCGGCAGTTTTCCCAAGGCCGCTTCCGATCCCCCGGCCAACACGGCGGCGCGCTTTCTTGGAACCTTCAGCGGGTTTCAAGCTATTCAGTTCCATTTAGCCCTCGCACTTAACCAGATAGGCGACCTTGTTGATCATGCCCCGAACGGCGGGGGTATCAACCAACTCAACGCTGTGATTGAGCTTGCGCAAGCCCAAGCCTTTCACAGTCTGCCGATGATCTTGCTTGGTCCCGATGACGCTCTTCACCAGCGTCACCTTCACGGTCTTCTCAGCCATTCCTTACCCCAGAATTTCTTCGATCGACTTGCCACGCTTAGCGGCGATCTCGGCCGGAGTGCTGATCTTGAACAATCCGTCCAAGGTTGCCCGGACCACGTTGTAAGGATTGGTGGAACCGATGCACTTTGCGAGCACGTCGGTAACACCCATCACTTCAAATACCGCGCGCATTGGCCCGCCAGCAATGATTCCGGTACCGCTCGGTGCGGGTTGCATCAGGACAACCGATGCGCCGTGCCGACCAATAACAGCGTGATGCAAGGTGCCATTCTTCAACGACACCTTTTCCATCTTCCGCCGCGCTTCGTCCATTGCCTTCTGCACGGCCACAGGCACTTCGCGAGCCTTGCCCTTGCCCATACCCACGCCGCCGTCGCCGTCGCCAACCACCGTTAGCGCAGCAAATCCGAGAATCCGGCCGCCTTTAACCACCTTCGTAACGCGGTTGATGGAAACCATCTTCTCGCGCAGCGAATCATCACGCTCCTCTGCCACCGGAGCCCGCTTTGACTGACCTTGAGGTTTCGCCATCGTCGCCTCGCTTAGAACTTCAGACCGCCTTCACGGGCGGCATCTGCCAGCGCCTTGATGCGGCCGTGGAATTTGAATCCGGACCGGTCAAACGCAACCGTGTCCACCCCGGCGGCAAGCGCGCGCTCAGCGATCAACTTACCAACCACCGTCGCCGCGCCGACGTTACCCCCATTGGGCACGTCCTTACGCACATCGGCCTCGACAGTCGAAGCCGCCGCCAACACCTGGGTGCCGCAAGCGGAATAAACCTGTGCGTAAATATGGCAGTTTGTACGATACACGGTGAGACGCGCTGCGTTGAGGGCAGCAATCCTTGCGCGGGTTTGACGCGCCCGCCGCATGCGGGCCTGTTTCTTGTCCATGCTCAGCCGCCCTTACTTCTTCTTCGTTTCTTTCAGCACAACCACCTCGTCCGAGTACCGAACGCCCTTGCCCTTGTAAGGCTCCGGCTGCTTGTACGCACGGATTTCGGCAGCCACCTGGCCCACGACCTGCTTATCGACGCCCTTGATCAGGATCTCCGTTTGAGTCGGCGTTTCCACCTTGATCCCGGCAGGCATTTGATGCACGACGGGGTGAGAGAACCCGAGCGACAAGTTCAGCTTGTCGCCTTGCGCTTGAGCGCGGTATCCCACACCAACCAAGTTGAGTTTGCGCTCAAACCCCTTGCTAACTCCAACAATCATGTTCGCCACGAGTGCGCGCATTGTTCCGGAGAGTGCGTGAGCATTCTCGGCCCCCTCGACCGGAGCAAAAACCAGCTTGTCCGACTCTTGCTCGACAGCCACGGAGGGATGGATCGTACGGGAAAGAACCCCAAGAGGCCCCTTAATCTGCAACTCACTGCCGGAGAGATTCACCGACACCCCGGAAGGAATTGCCACTGGATTCTTAGCTACGCGAGACATCGCCGCCTCCCTCCTTATGCAACGATGCAGAGCACTTCGCCACCCACGTTCATGGACCGAGCTTTTCTGTCGGTCATGACACCCTTGGGGGTGGAGACGATGGCAACCCCGAGACCATTCATCACTCGCGGGATTCCTTCTACACCTTTGTACACGCGAAGACCTGGCCGACTCACACGCTCAATTCGCTCGATTACCGGGCGCCCGGCGTAATAGCGCAAGCTAATATCCAGCAACGCCTTGCCCGCCTCGTCCCTAACCGCGAACCCGTCGATATACCCCTCTTCCTGCAACACCCCGGCAATCGCCACCTTCAGCTTAGAAGAAGGCATGCCGACGGACGCCTTCTGGGCGGCCTGAGCGTTGCGGATACGGGTCAGCATATCGGCGATCGGATCAGACATACTCATTCCGAACTCCCTTCACTCACCAGCTGGCCTTCGTCATCCCGGGAACCTCTCCCCGGAATGCGATTTCCCGCAGCTTGTTGCGACACAAGCCGAACTTGCTAAACACACCACGAGGACGCCCGGTAATCGCACAACGATTGCGGGTACGCGTGGGATTAGCATTGCGCGGCAGTTGCTGCAGCTCCAGACGCGCCTCCATCCGCTCAGCCTCAGACAAGCTGGCGTCGTCGATCTTTGCCGTCAATTCCTGGCGCTTAGCCGCATACTTGGCTACAAGCTTGCGACGCTTCGCCTCACGATTGATCAGGGCAAGTTTGGCCATAACACCCTCAGTTCTTGAAAGGGAATTTGAAAGCTGCGAGCAACGCCCGAGCCTCTTCATCGGTTTTCGCGCTGGTCGTGATCGAGATATTCATACCCCGAAGCGCATCAATCTTGTCGTACTCGATCTCAGGGAAAATGATCTGCTCTTTCACCCCAAGATTGTAGTTTCCCCGCCCATCGAAGCCCTTGCCGGAGATGCCGCGAAAATCCCGAACACGAGGCAACGCAATCGACACCAGTCGATCGAGGAATTCATACATACGCTCGCCCCGGAGCGTCACCATGCACCCAATGGGATACCCCGCGCGAATCTTGAACCCCGCAATTGACTTGCGCGCCTTGGTCACCACCGGCTTTTGCCCGGCAATTTTCACCATGTCGCCAACAGCGTGTTCAAGAACCTTCTTGTCACCCACAGCCTCACCAACACCCATATTGAGCGTAATTTTGGTGATGCGCGGCACTTCCATCGGCGACTTATAGCCAAAACGCTCGATCAGCGCCGGAGCAACACTAGCCTTATACAACTCTAGAAAGCGCGCCATATCTGCTTAGCCCCCAACCACTTCACCGGTAGACCTGAAAACACGGACCTTCTTGCCGTCTTCAAGCACCTTGACACCCACGCGACTGCCGGAACCCCCAGCAGAATCAAATAGGGCGACATTCGAACGATGGATGGACATCTCTTTCTCAACAACACCACCGACCTGGCCACGCATCGGGTTGGGGCGAGTGTGACGCTTAACCTTGTTCACACCTTCCACCAACACACGCTCGGCATCAACGACGCGCAACACCACCCCGCGACGCCCCTTGTCTTTGCCGGCGAGAACCACGACCTCATCACCTTTGCGAATCTTGTTCATGAATCACCTCAAAGCACTTCAGGCGCCAGCGAGACGATCTTCATGAACCGCTCAGTACGCAGTTCGCGAGTGACCGGCCCAAAAATACGCGTACCAATCGGCTCAAGCTTGTTGTTCAACAACACAGCCGCATTGCCATCAAAGCGAACCAGCGAACCGTCCGCACGACGAACGCCTTTTGCAGTACGGACCACAACCGCACTATAGACGTCGCCTTTTTTTACCCGCCCCCTAGGAGCAGCGTCTTTAATACTGACCTTGATGATGTCGCCAATACCGGCGTAGCGCCGCTTGGACCCACCAAGAACTTTGATGCACATCACAGAGCGCGCGCCCGTGTTGTCGGCGACGCTCAAAACCGTCTGCATTTGGATCATTTCTTACTCCAACTTGCACCGCAATGCGGCCAGTCTTGGATCCCGTTGGGAAGACCACCGATTGGTGGTCAAGCGAAGCGAAAGAGTTTATCACCCTTTCGCTCATAGAACAAGCAACACGCTTAATCTCGCATCAAATAACGCGAGCTTTTTCCACCACGCGCGCAACCTTCCAAGCTTTGGTCTTGGAGATAGGACGGCACTCCTCAATCTGGACCAGATCGCCGGCACTTGCCCCAACTTCGGCGGTATCAGCGTGGTACTTCTTGGAGCGCACGATCACCTTCCCGATAAGTGGGTGCTTTACGCGCCGCTCAACGAGAACAGTCACCGTCTTTTCCATCTTGTCACTCACAACCCTTCCGGTAAGGGAACGACTTCTCTTTTCCACTTGATCGCTCATTTCACTGCCGCCTTCTCACGCAGGATCGTCTTAACCCGGGCGATGTCCTTGCGAACGGCGCCAAGTTGGGCGGTGTTCTGCAATTGCTGAGTCGCCAGCTGCATGCGCAACGAAAACTGCGCTTTTAGCAGCTCTTTCAACTCATCCTCGAGCCCGGCCACGTCTTTGGCCCTCAGTTCAGTCGCCTTCATGATCACCCCAACTGCCTGTTCACAAAAACGGTTTGCAGGGGAAGCTTGGCGGCGGCCAAGGCAAATGCCTCCCGCGCCAACTCCTCACCCACCCCGTCCATCTCGTAGAGCACCTTACCGGGCTGGATTTCGGCAACCCAGTACTCCGGATTGCCCTTCCCGTTACCCATCCGTACCTCGGCAGGCTTTTTGGAGATCGGCTTGTCGGGGAATACACGAATCCAGATCCGGCCACCCCGCTTGATATGCCGGGTCATCGCACGGCGAGCCGACTCGATCTGACGCGCAGTCAAGCGCCCCCGCGTAATGGCCTTGAGTCCATATTCTCCGAAAGAAACCGCAGCGCCCCGCGTAGCCAAGCCGGTGTTGCGACCCTTTTGTTCCTTGCGATATTTTCTACGTGCTGGCTGAAGCATATTCGACTCCTACCCTCAAGCCTTGGCCGCGGCGCCATCGGGCCGGCCAGCAACGCGGCGTGCTCCCCGGCGAGCGCCAGGCTTGCCGTCACCCTCGCCATCACGCCCCCGCGGGGCAGAACGGCGACCGCGTTTGTTTTCTTCCTCGGCTTCGGGCGCCGCGGGCAACTCACCGTTACCCAGAGTTTCACCCTTGAACACCCATACTTTGATACCGATGATGCCGTACGTGGTACGCGCCTCTCCGAAACCGTAGTCGATATTCGCGCGCAACGTATGCAGCGGAACACGCCCTTCCCGATACCACTCGGTGCGTGCGATCTCGATACCGTTCAACCGCCCGGAGCTCATGATCTTGATGCCTTGAGCGCCCAGGCGCATCGCGTTCTGCATGGCGCGCTTCATTGCTCGACGGAACATGATGCGCTTCTCAAGCTGCTGCGCAATCGAGTCAGCGATCAACTGAGCATCCACTTCGGGCTTGCGGATTTCTTCGATGTTGACATGCACCGGCACGCCCATCATTTTCTGCAGCTCGACCTTGATATGCTCGATTTCTTCGCCCTTCTTGCCGATCACCACACCAGGCCGAGCACTGAACACAGTGATCCGAGCGTTTTTGGCGGGTCTCTCGATCAGGACACGCCCTACCGACGCGTGGGCAAGCTTCTTCTTGAGATACTCGCGAACCTTGATGTCTTCATTGAGCATCTTCGCGAAGTTCTGATTGTTCGCGAACCAACGCGAACCCCAATCACGCGTGACCGAAAGACGGAATCCGGTCGGGTGAATCTTCTGTCCCATAGTCGTCTTTACTCCCCAACCGTCACATAGATATGGCAGGTCGGCTTGACGATCCGGTTGCCCCGCCCTTTGGCCCGAGCAGTGAATCGCTTGAGCATCATCCCCTTCTCCACATGGATACGGGTCACCTTCAACGAATCAATGTCAGCTGCGTCGTTATGTTCTGCGTTGGCAATAGCAGACTCCAGAACCTTCTTGACGATTTTCGCCCCCTTCTTCGGGGAGAACGTCAAGATATTCAAAGCCTGCTCAACGGGCTTACCCCGAACGAGATCGGCAACGAGACGGCCTTTCTGGGCCGACAAGCGAACGCCGCGCAAAATAGCATTTGTTTCCATCGCCACTCCTTACTTCCGCCCGGCCTTCTTGGAAGCCGCATGTCCCTTGAACGTACGGGTCAGCGCAAACTCGCCGAGCTTATGCCCGACCATGTTCTCTGACACATACACGGGAATGTGCTGCTTACCGTTGTGCACGGCGATAGTCAATCCGACGAAATCCGGAAGGATCGTGGAACGACGGGACCAAGTTTTGATCGGCCGCTTGTCATTGCTGGACCGAACCGCGTCGACTTTTTTCAGCAGATGGGCGTCGACGAACGGACCCTTCTTAATAGAACGTGCCATGTCTTACCTCTTAACGCTTGTGTCGACGCTGAACAATCATCGTGTCGGTCCGCTTGTTGGAGCGAGTCCGATAACCTTTGGCAGGGGTCCCCCAAGGACTGACCGGAGCACGAGCTTCGCCGGTTCTGCCTTCGCCACCACCGTGAGGGTGATCGATCGGATTCATCGCCACACCGCGAACGGTGGGCCGGATGCCCCGCCAACGATTTGCACCTGCTTTACCAATCGACCGGAGGTTGTTTTCCTCATTGCCAACTGCTCCAATGGTCGCGCGGCAATCCACGTGCACCCGACGAATCTCGCCCGAGCGCAACCGCACTTGGGCGTAGGAGCCCTCCCTCGCGAGCAACTGAACCGAAGTTCCCGCGGCGCGAGCAAGCTGTGCGCCTTTACCAGGCAGCATTTCCACGCAATGGATGGTGGAGCCGACCGGGATGTTGCGCAGAGGCAGCGCGTTGCCAACCTTGATCGGAGCCTCTGAGCCACTCATCAACTCCTGCCCGACCACCAGCCCCTTCGGTGCCACGATGTAACGGCGCTCACCATCGGTGTAACACAACAAGGCGATGTTCGCCGTACGGTTCGGATCGTACTCAATCCGCTCAACCTTGGCGGGGATACCATCCTTGTTCCGACGAAAATCAATCATCCGGTACAACTGCTTGTGTCCACCGCCCTGGTGACGCATGGTCACGCGCCCGTGATTGTTCCGGCCAGCGCGCTTCTGCTGCCCCTCGACCAACGCCGTGACAGGGCGGCCTTTGTACAGATTTGGATTGACGACCTTTACAACTGCACGACGGCCGGCAGAGGTCGGTTTAACTTTAACCAAAGCCATGTTTTATTCCCCCGCCGCGAAATTGATTTCTTGACCGGGCTTGAGACTCACAAAGGCCTTCTTCCACCCCTTGCGCTGCCCCATCGCCCGCCCGAAGCGCTTGACCTTGCCCTTGATGTTGGCGATCTGAACCGCTTCAACCTCAACCTTGAACAGACTTTCTACCGCGGCCTTGACTTCCGGCTTCGTAGCATCAGAAGCGACACGGAATACCACCTGTTCATTCTTGTCGGCAATGAAGGTCGCCTTTTCCGAAATCTGGGGCGCCAAGAGAATCTTCAGCAGCCGCTCTTCCTTCAGTGCACTCATGCCCAGGCCTCCTCGAACTTGCTGACCGCGTTCTTGGTCAGGATTACCTTCTGGAACCGAATCAGGGAGACAGGGTCCGTCTCGCTGACTTCGAGGACGCACACGTGGGGCAGATTGCGGGACGACAGATACAGGTTCTCGTCCAGTTCGTCCGTCACCACCAGAACAGAATCGAGACCCATGCCTTTGAGCTTCTCGACCAGCAACTTGGTCTTAGGAGCAGCAACGGTGAACGACTCCACCACCGAAAGGCGCCCTTCCCGGTTCAACTGGGACAAGATTGCGGCCATGCCAGCCCGGTACATCTTGCGGTTGATTTTCTGAGAAAAATTCTCGTCGGGCGAATTCGGAAAAATCCGACCGCCGCCCCGCCACAACGGCGAAGAGGACATCCCGGCGCGAGCCCGCCCGGTACCTTTCTGGCGCCAAGGCTTCTTTGTGGAGTGACGAACGGTAGTCCGGTCCTTCTGAGCCCGAGTGCCCATGCGCGCGTTAGCTTGATAGGCCACCACCAACTGATGGACCAGCGCCTCGTTGTACTCGCGCGCAAACAGCACATCGGATGCCTGGACGGTCGACGCGACCTGCCCTTGATCATTCAACAAGTTCAGTTCCATCACGCCCCCGCCTTGACTGCCGGACGAACGATCACGTTGCCGCCTTTTGCACCCGGCACCGCACCCTTGACCAGCAACAGCTGCCGCGCCTCGTCCACCCGCACCACTTCGAGGTTCTGAACCGTGCGCTGGACATTGCCGTACTGCCCGGCCATCCGTTTACCCGGAAACACCCGGCCTGGATCCTGCGCCATACCGATCGATCCGGGGCTGTTGTGGGATATGGAGTTACCGTGGGAAGCGCGATTGGACGAGAAATTGTGGCGCTTGATCGAGCCCGAAAATCCCTTTCCGATACTCTGACCGGTCACGTCAACTTTCTGCCCCGCGCTGAAGATGGTGGCATTGACCACATCACCAGCCTTCAAGCTCACGCTGTCATTACCGTCAAGGGCGAACTCCTTGAGGATGGAGCCCGCTTCGACACCAGCTTTGGCCAAATGACCGGCGAGGGGTTTGCTTACCCGGCTTGCCTTACGAGTGCCAAACGTAACCTGAACAGCAGCGTATCCGTCGCTTTCAGGCGTTTTAATCTGGGTCACCCGGTTATTGGACACGTCCAGCACCGTTACAGGGATGGAAACACCATCGTCCGTAAAGATGCGAGTCATGCCAACCTTGCGACCGACAAGGCCTAGACTCATTTTATTCTCCTACTCCCAGTTACGATTGACTGGGGCCATTTGAAGCAAAGAACTCATGGCCCGGCAAGCAAGCGACCGAGCCTCAAACACTTATTGCAACTTGATCTCGACGTCCACACCGGCAGGCAGGTCAAGCTTCATCAGTGCATCCACTGTTTTGTCAGTAGGATCGACGATGTCCATCAACCTCAAGTGCGTACGGATTTCAAACTGATCCCTGGAAGTCTTGTTGACATGCGGGCTGCGCAAGACGTTGTACCGTTCAATACGAGTCGGCAGAGGCACCGGCCCCTTGACCACGGCGCCCGTGCGCTTGGCGGTATCCACAATTTCCTTAGCTGACTGATCGATCAGACGATAGTCGAACGCTTTAAGACGGATACGAATTTGTTGCCCTTGCATTTACTCTCTCCGACTTTCTTACTCGATGACCTTGGCG
>JRYG01000982.1_pt1 | contig 30024 bp, 24 predicted proteins | sample 235341 | NCBI WGS metagenome assembly JRYG01 (sample SAMN03074218, study PRJNA261478) | activated sludge metagenome | biome: Wastewater Treatment Plant; feature: Wastewater; material: Activated sludge; isolation source: activated biomass of a wastewater treatment plant treating hydrocarbon... ...
CCCTGTCACCCTGTCACCCTGTCACCTCAAAGAAACAAATCCCCCATCCAGGGGAAAATTGCAGCCGGTGACAAATGCGGCGTCATCGCTGCAAAGATACCGTGCCAGCGCGGCCACCTCCTCCGGCGTTCCCATTCTGCCGATGGGTTGTGAGGCGGCTAATTTGGCAAACATCTCCTCTTCCTGGCCGGGGTAGTGTTTGGCTAAAAAACCATCGACAAACGGCGTATGAATGCGCGCCGGCGAAATAGCGTTGCAGCGGATATTTTTATCGACATAATCGCGGGCGATAGTCAGCGTCATATTGAGTACGGCGGCCTTGGTCATAGAATAGGCAAAGCGGTCGGGAATGCCGACCACCGCGGCTATCGAGGCCATATTCAGGATAACGCCGCCGCCCTGCTGCACCATATTGCTGATGACAGCTTTGCTGCAATTGTATACGCCTTTGATATTGATCTGATAAAGTCGATCGAGGTCTTCTTCGCTAGTTTGCTCCAGGTTGCCGATATGCGCTATGCCGGCGTTGTTGACCAAAATATGGATGCGCGATTTAACCTGGGCTACGGCCTCCGTTACCTCCTGAAAGTCGGAGACATCGCATTGCACAAAACCCACAGGCAGGCCTTCCGCTTGCAATTTCAGCGCTGCTTCCGTGCCGGTTTCTTCGTCGATGTCAAAGATAAAAACCCGGCCGCCGGCCGCTGCAAATCGCCTGGTGATGGCCAGTCCGATGCCGCTGGCGCCCCCGGTGACGATGATGTTTTTGTTTTTCATGACTAGCTTTTTTTTAACCACAGCGTTAAACGGAGTGCACACAGAGTGCCACAGAGCGAGATTTTGACTCTGTGGTACTCCGTTTTACTCCGTTTAACGCTGTGGTAAATAACTCCACGCCGGCCCCTCCGGAAAAGCATATTCCTCCATTGACGACCGCTTCATCTCAATGCTGTAACCCGGCAGGCCGGGCGGCATATACCTGCCCCGTTTAATCACCACCGGGTCCACAAAATGCTCGTGCAGGTGGTCTACGTATTCGATCACCCGGCCCTCTATGGCGCCGCTGATACAAATATAATCAATCATCGACAGGTGTTGCACATATTCGCAGAGACCCACGCCGCCGGCATGCGGGCAGACCGGTATACCAAACTTGGCCGCCATCAGCATAATGGCCAGGTTTTCATTCACTCCGCCCACCCGGCAACTATCTATCTGGCAAATATCGATGGCTTTTGCCAACATCAACTGCTTGAAAATGACGCGGTTTTGGCAGTGTTCGCCGGTGGCGACCTTGATGGGGTGGACGGCCCGGGCGATGGCGGCATGACCCAGGATATCGTCGGGACTCGTAGGTTCTTCGATCCAATAGGGCTGAAATTGCTGTAAGACCTGCATATTGTCGATGGCTTCGCCAACGTCCCATTTCTGGTTAGCGTCCATCATGAGGTAATTGTCGTAGCCGATTTCTTCGCGGATAATCTGCGCCCGCCTTACGTCATCCTGCAGATTGCTGCCCACCTTCATCTTCACGTGCGTCCAGCCCTCTTGGATGGCTTCCCGGCACAACTGCCTGATCTTGTTGTCGCTATAGCCAAGCCAGCCGGCTGAGGTGGTATAGCCGGGGTAGCCGTTGGCCAGCAGGTAATTAATCCGCGTCTGTTTACTATTTTCCTGCTTTCGCAAAATCTGAAGCGCTTCTTCCGGCGTAAGGGCATCGGTGATGTAGGTGAAATCGATACAGGCGACCAGCTCTTCGGGGCTCATATCCGCTACAAGGCGCCACAGCGGTTTTTTTTCTGCTTTCGCAAATAGGTCCCACACGGCATTTACCAGGGCGCCGGTAGCCAGGTGTACCACCCCTTTTTCGGGGCCCAGCCAGCGGATGGGGCTGTCGGTAGTGAGGGTTTTCCAAAAGCCCGCCCAATCGGAGGTAATGGCCTCCAGGTTTTTGCCTTTGACGTGGTGGGCAATAGCTTCCAGCGCTGCGCAGCAAATTTCGTTGCCGCGGCCGATGGTAAAGGTCAGTCCGTGGCCTTCCAAACCCGGTTGGTTGGTAGTCAAAATAACATACGCCGCCGAATAGTCGGGGTCGGGGTTCATGGCGTCAGAACCGTGTTTGTATTTGCTGGTGGGAAAGCGGATGTCTTTGATCTCGACGTCGAGGATATGAATGGGCATGGCGTTAAAGTTGAACATCAAAAATAAGAGAAAAAGGCAAGGCATTCATTTAACAATACGATCACTTATTACCGTCGGCTATATTGGCTAACTTTACTTGACAAAATAGTACCAAACAAAAATATTAATGCCTTTTCTACCCCGGGTTGAATTACTAATCAGCTACCGAAAGGCAGCGAGGGTATGGATAGTGTTATTCCAGACCATATCAGCTTGTTTATACGGGCAAGCCGGTATCGAGCAAGACCTGGTCCGAGCAGAAACCATGCTGGTTTCTTATAAAAACGACAGCGCTTATACCCTTGTCCATCAAATTATTGAAAACCTAAAAGCGCAAAATCAACTCAACACTCCCTTGGGCATTCCGGAAGCCACGCAACCCCCGGCCATGAGCGCCGACGACCGCAACTGGCTGGAGGCTTTCGAAATGTATCTGCGGCAAAACCTCTCCAGCGACATCCTTTCCATTCCTCTCCTGGCCGAACAATTTGCGATGAGCGAATCCACCCTTTTGCGCCAGTTGAAGCGCCTCACCGGCCTCACTCCACAAAAGTATTTGATAGAAATGCGCCTCGACAAGGCGCGCAAGCTGCTCGAAAACCGCGCATACAATACCGTGGCACAGGTAGCTTACGAAGTGGGGTATCTTGATGTAAAGGTTTTTTCACGCGTTTTCAGACAGCGGTTCGGCAAATTGCCGTCGGAGATGTTGGTTTGATTTTAAAATACACAACCACCCCATACAAATTCCTGGAAATCAATGCCTGGTGGATAGCGGCCTATAAGCATATAATCGCCAATACCCAGGCTTTCGGCCCTGGACTGTAGCGTTTTCAGATCAGAAGGGCCTGATGTTTCTTTCACTTCTATTGCTCTTTTTTCTTCCAGAATAAAATCAATTTCCTGCCCGTTTTTTTTCTGGAAATAATTGACCTTGCCCAGTTGCAGTAACTGATTGGCTATGGCATTTTCAAACAGGGCGCCACTGCTAACCTGCGCGAACTGATTAACAAGCCCATTGTCTGCTATGTATATCTTGGGTTGTACAGCAATACTCCGGTCGGGGCTATGCGAAAAGGGTTCCACAAGATGCAAAAAATAAGTGGCCTTGAACAATTGGATATAGTCTTTGACTTTATGCCTGCTTAGGCCCGTCAGCACCCCGATTTTTTGATAATCCAACTTGCTCCCAATGCGTGCCGTCAGTAGTGTCGATAGTTTAAAAAGATCATCTATTACGGAATAATCGGATAAGATCTTAATATCCAGTTCCAGGTAGGAATTAAGAATATCGCTCAGCGTTTGCACCTTTTTTTCCGGTGAATCAGCCAGTACAACCTGGGGAAATCCGCCATATTGCACATATTCCTCATAATATCGCTGATAAGTTGAATAAACCAATTGCCGGTAGGGTTGCAGCCTTTGGGTAAGCAAGGGGGTGGGATCGACTTCTTTGAAATTCAAAAACTCAATGAAGTTGAGAGGAAAAATCTCGAAAATCCGCTTTCTACCTGCCAGGCTTTCTGTAATGCGATTTTTAAGGTAGTAAGAACTCGAACCCGAAACAAGAAACTTGACCGGGTAGTTATCGTGATAATATTTGATAAATGATACTACCTCCGGAATGAGTTGCACTTCGTCTATAGCAATGACACCTTGTTTCGTAAAATCGTAACCTAAAAAAGAAAGATCAGCTTCCATCTCGCTGAAACTACTACGCGTAAATATCTTGCGGTATTCCAGGCGTTCTAAATCCAGGTAAAGCTTGTTATTGTGGGACGTTTTATCCAAAAGGTATTTCAGCGCGGTGGTCTTGCCCGTCCGCCGCATCCCCGTAATGACACTCACCTCAGGTTCGTTCAGGTGGTTTTCCAACTCCGAAAATACAGATCGGTGATACATATTTTTCGACTTTGTGTAAAATTTTATAACACAAAGTACAACTAATCGCCGACAACACACACAGATATAGATATTTTGTGATTTCCCTCCTTAACCTGACCAATCAGTCATAGCCTCCCCCCCCTACTTTGACGGAAAATGCGACCATTTTGACAGAAAAAGTCCCTCCTGCCATTTCAATTTTACCGGCACAATACGGGCATTAGCTGCTTGCAGTATTGCCGGTTTGGTTTGTGTCAATTTTAATTTTCAAATTAAACACCTCGTTACCATGACTTACATTTCCCATTCCTTATCTGAAGTTACGCTGAAAGTATGCTTCCTGCTTTCGCTTATTGTATTGATTGCTGCTTGTAAAAGAGACGACGATGAACAACCTGAGAATTGCGAACATTTTGAATACGAAGGAGAAAACGGTCCTGCGCATTGGGAAGACCTCTGCATAGACTGGCTTAGCTGCGGTGGCGCATCGCAGTCGCCCATAAATATCGCTAACGCCATTATCGATACTTCGCTGGGAGCTATTACCACCAACTACAACGCGATCAGTACACATATCCACAATAACGGCCACACTATCGAGTTCAAGGCGGGAACAGGCGGCACGATCGTACTACGCGGAGAGACCTACAAGCTGAAACAATTCCATATCCATACCGATAGCGAACACAGGATCGGTGGTGAAAGCTTCCTTATGGAGATGCCAAGGCCGTACCGCCAACCAGAAGAAAGTTGTCGAAGAATGTATCTTGCTGAATTTGGGTCAACAAAGCAAGCGTTTCAGGCAGAATGACGTCCGGGGTTTTGTGGATCATGGATAAAACCGGATTGAAGGTAAATAGGCGTGAAATTTTTGTGCTTGCGATCCAGACGGGTACTTTTTTCGGCTACGGCTAATATTTTATCAATACCATAATAATTAACAATTTCCTGCCACTCTGCGGGAGTGCCGCGCTCAATTACCCGCTCAATAACGACTGTCGCCAGATGGAAAAAATCAATATTTTCCCAATCGTATTCCCACAACAGATGCTTGCGAATGACCGGAATTGACCGTTCTGATTGCATATACAGCTTTTTTTCAAAGATAAGCTATTTCTTCGATTTTGCTGCCCATTCAATTGAACGAGTCTTCTTTCCATCCAAATAACCTGTCATCCAAGGTTAGAGAAATGACGAAAAAATCCATGATTTCTCTTTGTAAGCGGAGTTAACCCAGAGAAATCTCTCCTTTTTTGATAGATTTTTCGCGTTATATATTCCTGTACCCTAAATCTTAGTGGTACTTCGTGCCCTTAGTGCCTTAGTGGTAAAGATTTTCGGCGCCACAATTTTTTTAACAGAGGCTCGAAGACCACCAAGTACCACTAAGCATATATCTCATTTCGAAAAACACAAAATTGTATTGCTTATTGGCTGGCCGCTGGTATTTTTTTATATTTATAACCCAAAACAAAATCAACCTGCCATGCGCCATACCCGCCGACAATTTCTTGCCCAAAGCGCCGCCGTTGCTGCCGGCGCCGGGCTTGCCACTTTATTCCCGTTTCCGGCTTTTGCCGGCCGCCGCTTTTTGCTCAACGACACCATCCACTTCGGCGTCATCGGCTGCAAGGGCATGGGCTGGTCGAACCTGCGGGCCCTGCTCAACAGCGTGCCGGAGGCGACCTGTATCGCCCTGGCCGACGTAGACCAAAGCGTGCTCGACGAGCGGGCCCTCGATGTGGAGAAATTGCGCGGAAAAAAGCCGAAGCTCTTCAAAGATTACCGCAAAATGCTGGAAATGAAGGAGCTCGACGCTGTAATCATCGGCACGCCCGACCACTGGCATTGCCTGATGTTCTGCGACGCCCTGTCAGCCGGCAAACACGTCTATTGCGAAAAACCCCTGGCCAACTCGATAGAAGAATGCAACGTGATGATGGCCGCCGCCAAACGCCACGGCAAAATGGTACAGATCGGCCAATGGCAGCGCAGCGGCGCCCATTACCAGCAGGCACACGAATTCCTCAAAACCGGGCAGCTCGGCAATATCCGCCTGGTGAAATGCTGGTCGTACCAGGGCTGGATGAAACCCGTGCCCGTAAAACCCGACGGCGCACCCCCGGCAGGCGTCGATTACGATATGTGGCTGGGCCCCGCCCCCAAACGCCCGTTTAACCCCAACCGCTTCCACTTTACTTTCCGCTGGTTCTGGGATTATGCCGGCGGCCTTATGACCGACTGGGGCGTGCACGAAATCGATATCGCCCTGTTTTTTATGGGCGCCACGGCGCCAAAGTCGGTGATGGCCTCGGGCGGCAAACTCGCCTACCCCGACGACGCCTCCGAAACCCCCGATACCCTGCAGGCCGTGTTTGAATACGACGGCTTCAATATGCTTTGGGAACACGCCCTGGGCATCGACAACGGCCCCTACAACCGCACTGAAGGCATCGCCTTTATCGGCAACCGCGGCACGCTGGTGGTCAACCGACAGGGCTGGGAAGTCATACCCGAAACGCAGCGCAACGACAAGGGCGTCCTGGAGTATGAAATCCCCGACCTACCCGACCAGCAAAAAGATCCGCAAGTAAACTACCTGGCCGAACACCACAAAAACTTCGTAGCGGCTATGCAGGCCAACGACGCCTCGCTGCTCAAATGCGGCATCGAAACCGGCGCCGTGGCCGCCATCAACGCCCATATGGGCAACGTGGCCTTCAAAACCGGCAGGAAGGTATATTGGGATGCCGTCAGGGGCGAATTCCGCAACGATGCCGAAGCCAACGCGCTGATCAGGGCTAATTATCAGAATGGGTGGGTATTGCCGGGTTAATTATTGCGGTATTACCTACCTTTGCGGAAAAATTGCCCATGGAGGAGTTCAAAGCGGAGGATTCCGAATTATTACCCGAACCGGATGAGTTGCCGGTAGCGGCGCCATCAAACGATTGGCCGCCGCCGTATATCCTCATTTTATTGCTCACCGCTGTACTCGTGGGTTCCGTCATGGGCGCCATGCTGGCCGAAGTGATATGCCGCTTGAACGATACAACGGTGGAGACCTTGCTTGGTGTATTAAACGCTGAAAGCCCTTTGGGCGACCGCAATCTGGCGCGTTGGGTGAACGGTGCGGCCCACATCGCTACTTTTTCCCTGCCGGCCCTGTCTGTTGCGGTCATCTTGTACCGCCGCCGCTGGGCGCCGTTTCTGGGTATCCATACTTCGCCGGGTTTTCGCTACCTGGCAGCCGGCGTTTTATTGATCATCTGTTCGTTTCCCCTGGTACAGTGGTTGTATTGGTTTAACAAAACCTATATTCCCATGCCGGAGGCCTGGCGGCAGCTGGATAGTTCAACGCAGGATATGGTTGAGGCCCTGTTGGTGATGCAGAGCCCCGGAGAGTTCTGGCTATCCGTGTTTATTGTGGCCGTATTGCCGGCAATAGGGGAGGAGTTGTTATTCAGAGGCGTCATACAGCCGCAATTAGTGCGCTGGTTTAAGCGCCCGCATTTGGCTATTATCATGACCGGACTGGTATTCAGCATTATCCATTTTCAGTTTGAAGGGTTTTTACCCCGCTTTGCACTTGGTGTTGTGCTCGGTTATCTGGCCTGGTGGGGTCAGAGCATATGGCCGGCCATCGTAGCGCATTTCGCATTCAACGGCGCACAGGTATTGGCGCAGTTTCTTTTCGCCGATGAGATCAACAAAACCATGCTGGAAGAACAGGAACCCAATTTGTATATGGCTGGGGTATCAATAGTATTGGTGTTGGGTATCGGCCAATATTTAAAAACGTATAACTTGCAGCGCCAATAATTCGTCATGCGAACATTAATCCAGCGAACCATTACAGGATTGTTTTTTACGGGTATTACCATCGGGGGGATTTACGCAAGCCCATACACTTTCATGGCTTTATTTGCGCTGGTATGCGTATTGTGTTTACGAGAATACCTGGGTATCGTGTTGGTAAAAGAGGCGCCGCAGCACAGTCTTCGGTTGGTGATGGGGTTTGTATTGGGTTTGGCGCCGCTGGCCATCAGTTGGTGGTCGGTATGGCCTGCAGAGAAGCCGGCCCGGTTGGACATAGCAGAAACGGCGCTGATTGTATTGATCATGGTTGCATTTGCTATCGAGATGTTCAGCAGGGCAGAGCGCCCGATAGAGGCGGTGGCCGCGCTGGCATTGGGCATGGTATACATTGGAGCGCCGTTTGCACTCTTAAACATGATTGCTTTTCAGGGTGGCGAATATCACCCGCATCTCATTTTCGGTTTATTGCTGCTCACCTGGATGAATGATACGGCAGCATACGTATTTGGCTCGCTGTGGGGAAAAAGGAAGTTATTTCCGCGTATTTCGCCCAAAAAAACCTGGGAAGGCACGCTGGGCGGCGTATTTTCCACGCTTTTGTTTTCGTGGGCCCTGGCCTATTGGTTTCCGGAGTGGAGCGCGGTGGATTGGCTGGTATTGGCGGCCATCGTGGCATTATTCGGTTCTTTGGGCGACCTGGTAGAATCCATGCTCAAGCGCAGTTATCAGAAAAAAGACTCCAGCGGTTTGTTGCCTGGTCATGGAGGGTTGCTGGATCGCTTTGATTCTTTTATTTTTATGCTGCCTTTTGCAGCTGCTTATTTGTATTGGCTGACCTAAATTGTTCTTCAACATGACTATTCACAAAGAAGGATATCGCATATTGGGTGTAGTGTTCGGCGCGCTTGTCATTTTTTTGTTGTTGGTAAGCTGGCTGGCGTCTGCGTTATTGTTGGTAGCCGGTATAGCGGCGCTTGTTTTTTTTCTGTTAATTCTCCAGTTTTTTCGCCATCCCCGGCGCGTAGTGCCGCGGATGGATGATAATATGGTATACGCCCCTGCCGATGGCAAGGTGGTGGTTATTGAAGAAGTTGAAGAACCTGAATACTTCAAAGACAGGCGTCTGCAGGTGTCCATCTTCATGTCGCCGTTAAACGTGCATGTCAACCGCAACCCGATTGGGGGGGTAGTGCGCTACAACGCGTATCACCCCGGCAAATACCTGGTGGCCTGGCACCCCAAGTCTTCGACCGAAAACGAGCGCACCACCGTCGTGATCGACAATGGCAAGCGGCAAGTATTGCTGCGGCAAATTGCCGGCGCACTAGCCAAGCGTATTAAAAATTATCTAAATGAAGGTCAGCGCGTTACCCAGGGCAGCGAGATGGGCTTCATCTCATTTGGTTCGCGAGTTGACGTGTTATTGCCGTTGGATACGGCTGTACAAGTCAAAATCGGGGATGTGGTCAAGGGCAATTTGACGGTGATTGCGGAGCTAGCGGGTTGACCGCTATGCGGAAAATCATTCATATCGATATGGACGCGTTTTATGCGTCAGTAGAGCAACGCGACAACCCGGAGCTGCGCGGCAAACCCGTGGCGGTTGGCGGCGCGGGCAGGAGAGGGGTAGTGGCCTCGGCCAGTTATGAGGCCCGGCGATTCGGCGTTCGCTCTGCCATGCCGGGTATCACCGCGCAGCGTTTGTGTCCCGAGATTATTTTTGTCAAATCGCATTTTGAGACTTACCGCGAGGTATCGCGCCAAATTCGAGAGATTTTCCTGGAATATACCGATCTGGTGGAGCCCCTTTCGCTCGATGAAGCCTATCTTGATGTCACCGAAGCCAAAATGGGGCCTCCGTCGGCTACCCTGATTGCCGAAGAAATCCGCCGGCGCATCTTTGAGACTACCGGACTGACGGCCTCCGCTGGCGTTTCTTTCAACAAGTTTTTGGCTAAAGTGGCTTCCGATATCAACAAACCCAATGGTATTAAGGTCATTACCCCGGAAGAAGCTTCCGCTTTTCTGGATGCCCTTCCGGTGGAAAAATTCCACGGCATCGGCAAAGTTACGGCCGAGCGCCTGCGCAAGATGGGCGTTGCTACCGGCGCCGACCTTAAAAAGTGGAGTGAAATCGAGTTGGTGCAGCGTTTCGGCAAAGCCGGCCGCCATTACTACCGCATTGTGCGCGCCGAAGATGAGCGACCGGTAGACCCCCGCCGGATTCGCAAGTCGATTGGCGCGGAGCGCACTTTTGAGGAGGATCTGAGCGACTTTGCCGTTATGAAGGAAAAACTGAGTTACCTGGCGGGTATCGTTCACGAATACATGGCCAAAACCGACAATTTTGGCCGTACGGTCACTGTCAAAATAAAAATGGCCGATTTCCGGCAAATCACCCGCTCCAAGTCATTCGGCGGCGAAGTGAGGCTGCTGGCCGACCTGGAGGCCGCCGCCCACGATTTGCTCGCCCACAACCGCGAAGAAATTACGAGTGTGCGACTGCTCGGCGTAGCAGTCTCCAACCTGGCCAAGGAGCACAGCGGCGAGGGTATTCAGCTGAAGCTGTTCTAGCGGTCTGACCGTTGCCAACGGTTTAACGGCTGCCTGCCGTCAGACCGCTATATGAAGTGTTTGAGCATAATCACTTCGCGTTGAGTCAGGCGGCGCCAGAAACCGCGGGGCAGGTCCTTTTTAGTGAGCCCCCCGTAATATACGCGGTCGAGTTTAACGACCTCATAACCCAGGTGTTCAAAGATACGGCGCACGATGCGGTTTTTGCCGATATGAATTTCCACGCCGACCTCATTTTTCGCAGCGCCTTCCACATAATCGATACCGTCTATCAGGGCAACGCCATCCTCCAGGGTAACTCCTGCCTTGATTTTATCGATATCGGCTTGGGGAATCGACTTATCGAGTACGACGTGATAGATTTTTTTTACTTTATGGCTGGGGTGAGCCAGTTTTTCGGCCAGGTCGCCGTCGTTGGTGAGTAGTAGCAGGCCGGTAGTATTGCGATCGAGGCGACCTACGGGGAATATGCGTTCTCTGACTTTGTCCTTAAGCAAATCCATCACCGTTCTGCGGCCCCGGTCGTCGCTCACTGTGGTGAGCACATCGCGGGGTTTATTCATGAGGATATATACCTTGCGGCCCTCGGGGCGGATAGCCTTGCCTTTGAAAGCGACTTTATCGGTTTCGTTTACCTCAAAGCCGGGCTCCGTAATTTTTTCGCCATTCACGGTAACCAGTCCATCGCGTACATATTCGATAGCCTGGCGGCGCGAGCAGATGCCGCAGTGGGCCACGAATTTGTTGAGTCGCATAGGGTACTGCGATACTTTATCATGGNNTGCGTTTGGGTTTGGCGGTGGTCGTCTTTCGACGAGCGGGTCTTTTCATAAAATTGGTATTCAGCGTAATGAAGGGGCGAAATTACGTAAAACTAACGGCGAAAATTAGGATAAGCGGCGCTATCATCGCAATTTTGTAGCAATAACAATACTATTTGCTCAAAATGACCAAAACTACTGCTACTTATGTGGCCATCATGGCGGGGGGAGTAGGTTCCCGTTTCTGGCCGGCCAGCCGCGCATCGAAACCCAAACAATTTCTGGACATCCTTGGCGTAGGTAAATCGCTGCTTCAACTGACCTACGAGCGTTTCCTGCACTTGTGTCCTGCCGAGCATATTTTTATCGTCACCAACGGCATATACCGCGATCTGGTCAAAGCGCAATTACCTGATCTGACTGACAACCAGATTCTTTGCGAGCCTTCTCGCAACAATACGGCCCCCTGTATCGCCTATGCGGCTATGAAAATACAGGGCCTCGACCCCGATGCCAATATGATCGTGGCGCCATCCGACCACGTTATTCTTCAGGAAGGCGCTTTTCTGGAGGCGTTGCGGGCGGGATTGGCTTTTACCGCCGCTCACGATGCATTGCTCACATTGGGCATCCAACCCAGCCGCCCGGATACCGGTTACGGCTATATTCATTTTGAGCGGGAAGCGGTGGAAGGCAGGGTACACGCTGTGCGCCAATTTACCGAAAAACCGCCGCTGGAACAAGCCCGGGCTTTTGTGACAAGCGGCGATTACCTCTGGAATGCAGGTATTTTTGTCTGGCGTGTGAAAAGCGTGCTCGAAGCGTTCCGGCATCACGCCGCGGCCATCTATGATATTCTGAGCGAAGGCCGCAATGCATACAATACGCCTGCGGAACAGGCGTTTATAAACACATATTACCCTGCTACCCCTAATATTTCGGTCGACTTTGCCATCATGGAAAAGGCGACCAACGTATACACTATCCCTTCATCATTTGGTTGGTCGGATTTGGGCACCTGGGCATCATTGTATGCCGAATCATCCAAAGACGAATACAACAACACTGTTTTGGCGTCGCCCCATATGCTGTCGCAAACCGCTAATTGCCTGATTAAAGCGAAGCCTGGCAAGTTGTTGGTTATTAATGGATTGGATAATTATATCGTCGTTGACGAACCCGATGCGTTGTTAATTTACCCCAAAGACAAAGAACAGGAAATCAAAAATGTGACGGAATCCGTCAAGCAACAACTTGGCGACCGTTATTTGTAAGGGTACTATGAGAAAAAAAACGATTGCCATTGTGGACAATTCCACCTGGAATATCTACAATTTCAGGTTGGGATTGATCAAACAACTCAAGGCTACCGGTTATGACGTGATCGTTATTGCCCCGGTTGACGAGTACATCCACTACCTCAACGAAAGCGGTATTGTACGTCATATACCATTGCGCTACCTGGCGCCGCAAAGCAATAACTCCCTTCGCGACCTGGCGCTGGTGGTGGAGTTGTGGGATATTTACCGCCGGGAGAAACCCGACCTTATTTTGCACTACACTATCAAGCCCAATATTTTCGGCAATCTTGCGGCCTGGTTGGCCGGCGTCAAATCTATGTCTACAATTACGGGTTTGGGTTACACCTTTCTGCACCGCAACCTGATCAACAGGATGGTGCCCGCATTATACCGGCTGGCTTTCAAATATGCGCGCCGCGTCATTTTTTACAATAGCGAAGATTTGCATTTATTTATAAAAAAAGGCATCATTAACCCCCAGAAAGGGCATATCATTCCCGGCTCGGGCGTGAACGTCAACCACTTCAGGCCGCTGCCCCTGCCCGATGAACCGAATTTTGTATTTCTTTTTATCGGCAGGTTGTTATACGACAAGGGCCTGGCCGAATTTGTAGAAGCCGCCAGGCAGATCAGGCGGCAATACCCGCAGGCGGAATGTTGGGTCATCGGCGAAATCAACGCCAAAAACCCGGCGGCGGTGAGCAAAGAGGATATGCTGCGCTGGATGGAAGACCAGCATATTCGCTATTGGGGGGTGGCCGCCGACGTGCGCCAGTATATCAAAAAAGCGCACGTGGTAGTGTTGCCCTCCTACCGAGAAGGCGTTCCCCGATCTATTCTGGAGGCAATGGCCATGGGCAAACCCATTATTACGACCGATGTGGCAGGATGTCGCGATACCGTCAAAGCCGGCCTCAACGGCTTCCTCGTGCCGCCTGCCGATGCCGGCGCCCTGGCCCGGGCAATGCGCAAAGCGCTGCAGTTATCGCCAGAAGCCTATGCCGCCATGGGTGAATTCAGCCGGCAGATCGCCCTCAGCGAATTCGACGAAAAAATTATTACCCACCACTATATCAGCGTAATCAGCGCTATTTTGCACCGGCGGGCCAAAAGCAGACAGCTCGTTGCGAATTATGGGGCGAGCAGTTTGGATATATAATTGAGCGCCATCATTATACTCACCTATACTCAACCGCGAAACTCAGAACCGCATTAAATATTCGGTAAGGTTGGCGTCGGATGGCAGGCCGAGTTTGTGGCGGAGGCGGTAGCGTTTATTTTCCACGCCCCGGATAGAAATATTGAGTAGGGGGGCAATTTCCTTGGAGGCCAGGTTCATTTTGAGATAAGCGGCCAGCCGCAGGTCGCCGGGGGTGAGTTCGGGGTGTTGTTCTTTTAATTGTTTGAAAAATACCTCGTGTACCTGGTTAAAATTGGTTTCGAAAACCTGCCAATCGTGTTCGCTTTCAAGGTGGACGTCGATGAGGTGGATAAGGCGGTGGTGGTATTTATCGGGTAAACGAGTACCCAAATCGCTTTTGATCATATTGAGCTCCTCTTTTATTTGCATGAGGATCTCATTTTTTCGCACAAGATTAAAAGTCGAATTGGCCAATTCCTGGCTTTTATTGATTATATCGCTTTGCAATTGTTCGTTGCGGACTTTGATCCGCTCTTGTTGCAATTGGCGTTCTTTCTCCAACTCCATCTGTCGACTGTGTCTTTCGAAGCGCCGTTGATTCCAGGTCAGGAACGCGGCGAGCAGGGCAAGCGCAACGCCCACCAGCAGTATTCTTGCCCATACCGTATCGTACCAGTGCGGGGTTATTTCAAAAGTCACAAGCTGTACCGCATTCGACAAATTGGCGCGCACCTCGAAGGTGTATTTGCCTGGCGGTAGGTTGGTGAATTCCCTGGCGGTATTTTCGCTCCAGGCCGACCATTCATCCTGAAACCCAATCAGACGGCTCTGAAAAAGAGCGCTTTGCGAATAAAAAGGCAGTGAAAAAATGAAGCGAAGGCTGTTTTGCGCCGGCGCCAGCTTTAGAAATTGCCGATTATCGCCGGAGAAAGTCTGTGCGGCATTGAGCAATTCGATTCGGCTAATGAGAGGCGCCGGTATCGCTTTGCGATTGGATGTTGACAAGGGTTGTTGAAGCAGCGCATAACCGTTGTCGAGACAGAACAGATAAGTTGTATTGTCGAGCGCTATGATGCGTTCAAAATCGGGTACCAGGCTTACCGGCAGTTGGCCCAGCAACTCGCCTCGCCGATACCATTCCAGGTGGTTGGGGTAGGCCTTGAACCACTCCTGGTTGCGCCCCTGGATTAACCTGAAATTGCCTCCGGTCAGACTGACGCCCATATATTCGGTGATAGGCGTTAGTCGTTCACGGGTTTCTTCCCATTCCAGCAATAGCGTATCGGCCTGAATTAGTAATTTTTCGTAGAGTTGTACAATTCTGATTTTATAAGAAGTTGGCAAGCCGTCGCTGTCATTGAGTTCGCGGCGCTTGGTAATGCTTTGCAGGGTTGAATCTAATTCAATAATATACAATCCTTTGTATTGATTGGCGGCAAGGATTTTTTTATTGCCATCGATACCAATAAAACGGACAGGCTCCACAAACCCCTTTACGCGGTGCGAAAGCCGGCGATTGCCCTGGCCGTCTTTTCCCAGAAATACCAGCCCGGTATAGGTTGCTTGCAATAACAGCTCGCTGCCGGGCCAGGGCAGGAGTTGCCAACCGCCGGTAATGGGTGATATGGCGGCAGCGGCAAGGCCGTTGATGGAAAAGGTACCGTCATTGTGGCCGCAGAGCAGGGTAGGGCCGTCTTGATAAAGTTCCCAGACTTGTCCTTGCGTGAGGGCTACCAATTGAAAGTCGGCGTTATTCTTTTTGGCATAAAGCCCCTGGTTGGTGCCGGCGTAAAATAGTCCCTGATGATTAGCGGCGGCATAAACGGCGCCTATCTTGCCGCTTCGATCCTGATAATAGGTGAGGGGGTCGGAAAGCGCGATGAGGTCTACGCCTTTGTCGAGCCCCACCCACACATCGCCGGCGCTATCCTGGTGTAGAGCCAGGACGGTATTGTTTTGCAGACCATTTTTTTGATTGAAAGAGTAAATGATCTGCCCTTTTTCGTTGAGCAGATAGACGCCGTTGAGTATCGTGCCAATGGCGATCCAGCCGTTGCGGAGCAATATTGCCTTGTTGAGTTGAAAGGCGCTTAGGGTAGCTTGTGCGGGGGTAGACCAGGGCTGGAAGGACCGGCCGTCATATGTGTATATACCGTGTTTATCCGTGCATACCAGCCATTGACTGCCGTGTTGCAACACAGCAATAACCCGGGTAGCGGCAAATAATTCGCTGCCTGTAATAAAGCGAAACCCCTCCGACGGCGTCCAGCGATACAAACCTTTGCCGATTACCGGCGCTACCAGGTCTTTGCCGACGGCCTGCAGGAACATAATATTATCTGGGGGAAGGATTTCTTCAACAGCCTGTGCGTGATAGCGATAGATCACGCCGAACGATTGAAAAAATACAGATTGCTCGTGAGGGAGGATATGCCAGATTTCTTCTTTGGCAATACGCTCGTTTTGAATACGCAGGCTCAGCGAGTGGTATTGCAGTTGGCCGGTTTTTGGGTGAGGCGCCCAATAGCCGAATTCGCCGAAGCCGCCGCAGTATACGTTGCCGGTGTTATCGCAATATACGCTGCGCACAATTTGCCGGTTGGGCAATTTGTAGGTTTGCCAGCGCGCGCCGTCGTATTCAATCAGCCCGTCATTGTTGCCAAAATAAAGCCGTTTGCCGGGCGACTGGCCGATGGCCCACATTTGATTTTGCGCCTTATAGGCGGTTTTTGAAAAATTGACAATGCGCGGTAAAGTGCTGTTTTCGCTTTTTGTAAAAAAGGGAAACAGACACCAAAGCGCCATGAGGATGAGGCGGTTTTTTACAGCTGCTGCGTTTCGTTTTGAACCCGGCATGGATAAAGATCGTAATTTGGCCGTGCTTTTACAACAAATTTACAACGAAACCGCTTAGCGCCGCAGATTGTTGACATTATCAAACCCAAAAAACAGAGCGGCGATGATGTGCGTTTATATATAATGCCGCAATTTTGCAATTATTCAAGTCAACCTGTAGAGTATACAGTATAACGAAAATGACGGTAACAAGAGTATTAAAAATAGTGGCGCTTATTGCCCTGATCATTTTGCGATGGAGCCAGCACACCTGGATCGATAACTGGGCGCCTAACCAGCATCTTCTGGCAATTCTGATTCAATTCCTGTTGTTCGCATTTGCCGCCAATGTAGCCGTGATGGCCCTCTCCTGGCTATATCGCAGACGCAAAGGCATGAAGAGCAGACAGATCGATAATGTGGTGCTTGGCCTGGAAAATATTTACTACATTTTACTTACCGTAGCGGCTATTCTGACGCTTTTTTCACTGATGGGCATCGCCCCCCAGGAATTGCTTACCAGCCTTAGTATCGCCGCCGCTGCTATCGCTATTATTTCTAAAGATTTTATTACCGATGTGATCAGCGGTATTATCATTAGTTTTTCAAGAGAAATCTCTATTGACGACTACGTGAAAATCGGCGAGCATAAGGGCAAGGTGATCGATCTCACGATCAATAAAGTCGCGTTGTTGAATGAAGATGACGACGTGATTTTTATCCCAAATACCAAATTTTATGCCAGCGAAGTGGTGAATTACACCAAACGGGAGATCCGCAAGGTCAATATTGAATTTGAAGTCAATATTAACTCTTTTACCACTATAGAAGAACTCGAAACCGACCTCATCCGTACCCTCGGCGACTTCAAGGAGCATATCGTGCCTAATTCTTTCCACTTGAAAATCGTGGATTTGCGCAAAGACAGCCTCGATCTCAAGTTCCAATATGTGGTAGACCGCCGCGACCGCGACCTTGAACGGGAAATCCGCAAAAAGACGGTGCGCCAGGTGTTGAATTTTGTGAAAAATAATCTGGCGAAAGCAGGATAGTAAGTTAAGTTGGATTGTTGGGTGCTTGAACTGTAAAACTTTGCGAACCCGTGAGTTTCACTTGTCTCGTGATCCCAAGCCCGTTAGTATCGCTAACAAATGCCCCGCGATTTATGAATTTACCCAAACCGTTCCAACTGTATCCCTACCAGCGCTTGTAACATTTGCAGCGCCAGTATTTTGGCTTCTTCAGACTGAAATCCTTTATCCATAAAATAATCTTCGAGGCGGACTTGCGACTGGAAGTAGGCGATCTTGAAGGCCGTCACCATTTGCTGGTGTAGCGGATCTTTGGCGGCCCAGATGTTGAGCCCGTCCCATACCTGTTGATTCCAGTTTTCTACGAGGCGTTGCTCTTCCCTGGCAGGCGATTTTGTCGTGGTCAGCAATTGGGATCGCTGAGTCGCAGCCAGGCTGGTTTTGGCAACTTCTGCTTTTTTTCCGGAATTCATATCTGAGGCAATGGCCAACATGGTCTGGATTTCTTCCCACTGCGACAATGGATCGCAGGCTTTCAGGCGGAATTCGCCCGCGGGGAAGGCTGCGGCAGCCGCAGTTGCTTTGCCCGACTGGCGCGGATAGCGCTCGTTCATCCAACAGGGCACGGAATAGTTGTGGTCGGGAGCGCAATGTATGTAGTATAGATGCATGATGAGTTGATCCAAATCCTGGTAGGCATAGGTAGCGCGATAATCAAAAGGCGGTTGTGTCTTGAAAGGCCTGTTGCCGTAAGTGGCTTTTATGGCGTTGTTCATAAGCCTGTTGACTTCGTTGTCGGCGCCCAGTTGGGTGAAAAGCAGGTAGGCCCGGTAGGCCTGGGCAATCGGCGTTGTTGAACTCTCCAAAACCATAATTGCCGAAGGGTCGCTGTGCAGATTGTTGATGGCTTGCTGCAACCTGTCGTTAACCTCCGTCTCTCCAAGCTGCCCCAGCAACGTGTATTTTCGCAATTCCCTGTTGCTCTGTTTGGCGGTTTCATATGCCTTGGCCGTTCCAGAACCGTAAAAACCATCAACACTGCTGCTGTAATAACCTTCGGCTTTGAGGATTTTTTGCAGTTCCAGCGCAGAACGCCGTTTTATGTTGGAACGTATTGCCGGCCGTTCGGCTTTTTTTTCAGCAACGGCAGCAGTGGCCGGCGGATTTGTATACGGGGTTTTTACCGTCAAACGCCCGCTTTCTTCATAGGATTGCGGCACGTCAACCGGCGTAATACGCGAAGCCGGCTGCTGCTGCTGCGCCGTGCGCTTGGGAGGTTGCTTGTCCAGTACCAGGGGTATCAACGGTTTTTTGACGCCGGTTTCAAATGAGGTGATGGCAAATAAGGTGGTGCTATTCACATTTCTGACAAATGCGTCTTTGTATCCCATCTGCTGAATGCGGTTGAGTTCCCGCTTGGCCGCTTCTATATTGGCATAAGGCGCCGTAGTGATTTTTATTTTGTCGCCGGTTGCCGTGCCGTAAAGGTCGCCCACTTGTTGCAGCTTCTCCCATTCAATGGCCTTGCCGGCATCGCGGGTGGCTAATTGAATCACCGGCAGATTGCGACCCTCCGACAGGCGCATTTCCATGGTCACGGCGTTGCCATAACCCCGCTGACGCAACGTGGCCGTCACTTTGTCGGCATCCGCCTGGTTGTCGTATCCGCCTACAAATACCCGGTATACATTGTCGGCGCTTACTTCGGCATATACAAATCCCAGATCGCGTACGCCATCAAAATCCTGCGATTGCGCATTGAGGAATATGCCTGCCTGCGCGGTAAAATGCCGCTGAGCCATCAAGGCTATCGAGATGCCGCAAAATAAGAGCAACAATGTTATCTTTTTCATATTGGATTGTTTTTCCGGTTTATCTGCTATCGCAAATGTATTACTTCCCAAAGTTATTTAACGCAGGCTGTATTGTCCTAATTATACGAATAAAATTAAACCGACAACCCATAACCGACTGCCGGCAACTTTTTTAACTTTATTAATGTTTAAACAATAAAATTTTTGCATGAAATTCAGAACCGTAGCGAATATCATACAAGGCGAACCCATGCAAATGGGGCGTACGGCCATCAAACAAGCACTGCCGACAGCCCGGGTACAGCAAATCGACCCCTTTTTGCTTTTACACCATTTCGGCCCCACAACGGCAGCGCCAGGCGAAGACCCGCTTGCCGTGGGCCCTCACCCGCATAGAGGTTTTGAGCCCGTCACATTTTTGTACAGCGGAGGCATTCGCCATCGCGACAGCCGTGATAACACCGGTTGGCTTAACGGCGGCGACGTACAATGGATGACGGCGGGGCGAGGTATTATTCACAGTGAAACGGCTTCGCCCCAATTCGTGGAAACAGGCGGCGTATTGGAGGGCATCCAATTGTGGATCAACCTCCCTAAAGCGCATAAAATGACTCAACCCGACTACCAGGATATCAAGTCGGAACAAATACCGGCCTGGAATTCACCCGACGGCCTGGTTACATTGAGGCTTGTTGCCGGCAAATACCAGGGCATGACTGGCCCGGCCCGGACTTTCACCCCCGTCCTCGCCCTGCAAGTAAGCCTGGATACCGGCGGCGCCCTGGATGTCGAGTTGCCTGCCGACTACAACGCCTTTTTCTATATCCTCAATGGCGAAGTGGAGCTCAATAACAATTTTTCTTACGGCGAGGGCGCCCTTATCCATTTGCGCAACGACGGCGAAGGTATTCGCCTTAGCGGGTTGGCGCCCAGTCGTATTCTGGTACTCTCCGGCCAACCTATCGACGAACCGGTAGCCCAATACGGCCCTTTTGTAATGAATACTCAAACCGAACTGCTGGAGGCTATGCGCGATTACCAGATGGGTAAAATGGGCGTTTATATTGATTGATTATTTTTTCGGGAAATTCATCTTTTCGACCAGCCCACTGAATCGCTGTTGATTTCGAAGTGGGGACCAAAATGGGTCTATGTCAATGGAAATCAGCCAGTTGGCGTGAAGCCGGTAGGAATTCTCCAGCAGGCTGAGCGCTTTTTCCGGCTGGTTAAGGCTCAGATAAGCCATTGCCAATTCTACCGGCGCAGTTTCTTTGATCGGCCGGGATTGTAACAATTGATCAACAATGCCCTGGGCCGCTTTGGCCTCGCCGGTTTTCGCCTTGGCCATCGCCAGGTGGAGCCGCGTCCAGTCTTCACCCCCGGATGCCTCATCACTTTGCTGAAAGTACTTTACAGATTCGCTGTATTGACCGCGAGTATAGGCTGTTAACCCCAAAATCCAGTGCGTTTCGCTATTGGATGGATACATTTTGAGCATGTCCTTGCCCACTTTTTCGGCACGTTCAAATTGTCCTGCCATTCGCAATATATCGGCAAGATCGATGTTGTATTCCAGATTAAAAGGATCGAGGTCAACGGCTTTTTGTATTTGCCCAATAGCCTGGTCAAAATCACCGGCAATGGCATGGTACCAGCCCAGGTCGAGGTATGCCCGGGCCTCCGAAGGGTTGTGCCTTATGGCCAATTCCAATGAAGCTCGCGCTTCCTCCCACTTCCAGTCATACCAAAGATCTACCGCCCCCATCACAGCATGGGCATAGGCCAGCGTACTGTCGTATCGCAGGGCCTGTTGCGCAAACGACCTGGCTTGAGGGAAAGCCTGGTGCGAGGGAAGCATATTGCTCCACGCCTGCCATAAAAAGGTATTGCCCAAGCCGGCATACGCCAGTGCAAACTGCGAGTCGAGCGCTATGGCCTCGCTGAAAAAGGCCATGGCCTGCTCAACGCCCGCAGCGCGCTGGCTCAACATGTATTTGCCTCGAAGGTAGGACTCGTATGCCGCCTGATTTTTTGTGCTGCGTTTGACCAGCGATTTTTGTTGGTCTTCTACCAGAATGCCCGCCAATTGTTGTACTACGGCCTGTGCAATTTCTTCCTGGATGGAAAAAATGTCGCTGAGCTGCCTGTCGTATGTCGACGACCATAAGTGAAACCCGTCATTGGCGTCAATGAGCTGTGCCGTGATCCGCAATTGGTCGCCCGATTTTCGAACACTGCCTTCCAATACGGTCGTAACGCCCAACTGACTGCCGATTTCCCTGACATCGGTTTTTTCATCCCGGAATGAAAACGACGAAGTACGCCCGGCTACGCGCAATCCGTTGACCTGCGTAAGGGCATTGAGAATTTCTTCGGCTATGCCGTCGCCAAAATAGGCCTGATCCCGCTCCGGACTTAAATCTTTAAACGGCAATACGGCAATAGATGGGGTCACACCGTCTGCTGCGCCGGCAGTTGCGCCGCTTTTGAATAGACCGTTGTGCTGTAATATGAAAAACAAGACGATTGCCAAGGCAGCAATTCCCGCAAACGGCAGTATTTTTCCCGCAAATGAAGGTAAACGCTCGCCTTTTGCATCGCCTTTCGGAATATTAAACTCCCCGCGCTTGAGCGAGGGAAACCCGTCGCCCGCAAGGCCGTAAATCGCCATCGGGCGTTCAACATTTTTTAAACTGAATTTCCCGATCTCAACGGTGCGAAATTCAGGATGGCTCCTGATGTCTTCCCATACCCGGGCAGTGAATAATACCGCGCCCGGGGGCGCCAAAGTCTGTACCCTGGAAGCAAGATTGACGCCATCACCGTACAACTCGTCATCCTCCCTTACTACATCCCCAATGTGGATGCCGATGCGCAGCGGCACCCGGGGCGCCTCCCGCAATGCCAGTTGAATTTCTCGCGCACACCCCACGGCCTCTACCGCACTGGCAAAGATGCTTAAACTGCCGTCGCCGTAATGCTGCAAAATTTCCCCCTGATGAGCGGCAACGCGCTCACCCAACACCTGCCGGTAACGCTTGACCCGCGCTACAGCATCGGCTTCGTCTTTTTGCATCATGGCCGTATAACCCATGATATCTGAAAACATTATGGCTGCTAGTCGACGTCCGGACGCCATGCTTTCTGGTTTTGCGAGGCTAAAATTAAGCATTTCCCCTCTATTCCCTAACTTTGTGGCATATTGATGATCTGACTGTCTGTTTTTAAATATTCAATTATGGGCTTTCGCTCCTTTATTATCCGGCCAATAGCCCGGAAAATCGCCTCCAATATCAACCGCTGGTCGGCTAACGCCGTTGCCGCTCAGGAAAATGTTTTTCGCCAATTACTGACCAAAGGCGCTGCTACTGCCTTCGGCCGCGATCATGGCTTTGATCGGATTAAATCATACGAAGACTTCGTCTCCCGCGTGCCTGTCCGCGATTACGAAGGCCTCAAACCCTATATCGACCGCATAAAAAACGGCGAAAAAGACGTGCTATGGCCTGGAAGACCTTCCTATTTTGCAAAAACGTCGGGAACTACCTCGGGCGTTAAGTATATCCCGCTTACCAAAGACAGTATACCCAATCACTTCGGCACCGCCCGCAATGCGCTGTTTAATTATTACGCCCGCTCCGGCAAAGGCAGTTGGCTCGACGGGAAAATGATTTTTCTCTCCGGCAGCCCCCAACTCGACGATATCGGCGGTATTCCCACTGGCAGACTTTCAGGTATCGTGAATCACCTGGTTCCCGCCTGGCTTCGCACCAACCAGATGCCCAGCTATACTACTAATTGTATTGAGGAGTGGGAAGATAAACTCGATAAAATCGTAGATGAAACGCTGCGCGAGGATATGCGCCTTATCAGCGGTATTCCGCCCTGGGTGCAAATGTATTACGAACGCCTGCTGGAACGCAGCGGCAAAACTTATGTGAAGGATGTTTTTCCCAATTATAGCGTGTTTGTCTACGGCGGCGTGAATTTTGAACCTTACCGCGCCCAATTGGAATCTCTGGTGGGCAAGCGAATCGATAGTATAGAAACCTACCCGGCATCAGAAGGATTTATCGCTTTCCAGGATGAACCCGACTCCAAAGGACTGCTGCTGAATGCCGCCTCTGGCATCTTTTTTGAATTTATCCCCGCCGATGAAGTGTTTAGCGAAAATCCCCGTCGCCTCTGGCTTAAAGACGTCGAAATCGGCGTGAATTATGCAATTATCATTAATAACAATGCAGGCCTCTGGGGCTATGATATCGGCGATACCGTGGAGTTCGTCTCCCTGAACCCCCCAAGGCTCAAGGTGACGGGCAGGGTGAAACACTATATTTCAGCTTTTGGCGAACATGTCATCGGCAAGGAAGTGGAAGAAGCTATGCTGTATGCCGCTAATGAACTAGGCATCCGAATCGTAGAGTTTACCGTGGCCCCACAGGTCAATCCCCCCGAAGGCGGCAAACCCTACCACGAATGGTGGGTGGAGTTTGATAATATGCCCGCCGACTTGCCCGCCTTCGCCGCTAAGGTCGACGCCAATATGCAGCAGCAGAATATTTACTACAAAGACCTCATTGAGGGTAATATACTACAGCCCCTCGTCATTCGCCCCCTGAAACGCGACGCCTTCCGCGATTATATGAAAACCATGGGCAAACTGGGCGGCCAAAATAAGGTGCCCCGCCTGTCTAACGACCGTAATATTGCTGATACTTTAGGGGGGTATATCTTGTGAAGCGACAATTTATAGCTCGCACCGCCAGGTTTTGGAAATGACCGAAGCTCGGGTGCGTGCTATAATACCGCTAAACCGGAAATGTTATGCACAACTTGTCCCGTACCGACAGGTCGGGATAACTTGACAGTGTGCGGTATAACTTGACGGTGTGCGGTATATCAAGATGACAAGTAGACATCTTGAAAAGGCGGCAGGGTAGTGGGGGTATCAGGACTACCGGGTTGCCGGGTGCTTGGTTGCCGGATGATCGGGCAATTGGGATTTTTAATAAAAAAAGAGCCGCCATAATTGTGGCGGCCCTGTGACAGTCATGAGAAAACCACTTATGGAGTAAATAGGCAAGAATCTTTAGATGCAACAGTTGCCATCATTATTGTTCGTCCAATAGATACAATTGATATTGTTCGATCAAATCAATGAGTTGACCGGAGTAGTTGTCGCTATCATTGTAACCGACTTTTTCAAGGCCCTTGGCCCATTTTTTGTAACTGCTGCCAAGGTTGAATAATCCATCATATTCAGCGCGCAAATACTGACTGTGCGCTCGCCAGCTTTCCCAGGCGCTGTTGAAACGTTGGTCAGCCAACTGCGCCGGAAAGTGGTTGTTGTCTGTTTTTGCCGCAGCGCACTGCCCGGCCCGGCTTTCCAGTATGCCCTGCGCCATTTTGATACTGGCAGGTATGCCGAATTTCTGCATTTCCACCTGCGCTACCCGCGAAAACCGGCGAATATAAGCCCGTGCTTGTTCCGCATCGACTAAGGGCGGCGCGGCGGCTTCTTTTTTATCGCCAATTCGGAAAAATTCGCCCAAACTGAATTTATTCGCATCCAGTTTAACCGGACGCACCTCGCCTTCCGCCTGGCCGGCTTCCGTCGAAGCCCCCGGCGCGCGCATGTTGATCGAAAACTGAATGTCCTTTTTTAACACAATAAATAGCAGAAACGCTCCCAAGGCTACCTTATACCAGGATATACGAATGCCCTTGAACGCCCCGGCAGTATACCGGTGGAAGTAAAATTTCAAAACCACCCATATTTTGAGTATACCCAGCCAAATGTGCTTGAGTATCACGCTCAGGGTAATATCCTGGAGGGCGATGTAGTCGTAGTCGCGGCGTACGCCTTGCTGGCGGCTGGTAACAGGCCCCCGCTTCCCGGAAGCCGAATAATCGGTGTATTGCTCATTTTTCATACGCAGCAAAGCTTTTGTTGTTCTTATTATTACATGCACTTTTGTTTTAAGTAGCATTATCGACAACAAAAATAAAACACTTTGTTTGTATTGTCAATATTTTTTTAGCTTTTGTTTGATATTTTTTTTGAACGCGGCTCAACAAATGCACACTTCGCAAGAAAATTTGTTATATCATTGTTTACCGCATCACAAATACGCGTCGCCAATAATGAACCGACTACAGTACGAAACAAGCCCATACCTGCGCCAGCATGCGCACAACCCCGTGGATTGGTATGCCTGGAAACCCGAAGCGTTTGAAAAAGCCAGAAAAGACGACAAACCTGTTTTGGTGAGTATCGGCTATTCTACCTGCCACTGGTGCCACGTGATGGAAAGGGAATCTTTTGAGGATCCCGAAGTGGCGGCGTTTATGAATGACCACTTTGTGAATATCAAAGTAGACCGGGAGGAGCGCCCCGATGTGGATCAAATCTATATGGAGGCCTGCCAGATATTAAGCGGCGGCGGCGGCTGGCCCCTCAATTGCTTTTTAACTCCCGATGGTCGACCTTTCTACGCAGGAACGTATTTTCCGCCCAAACCTGCCTATAACAGGCCTTCCTGGTTGCAGGTGCTGGGCAATATTTCCCGATCTTTTTACCAACGCAGGGATGTAGTGGAAGATCAGGCGCAACGTTTAACCGAAATGATAGCGCGTACTGACCGCACTTTCCTGCCCAACCAACTGCCCGATCTTGACGATACCGCGCTGTTTACGCCGGCGATGATGGACGATATATTCAACAATCTGGCAAAAAGTTTTGATAAACTCGACGGAGGCTTCGGCAGCGCTCCCAAGTTCCCAGGCGCCATGGCGCTGCAATGGCTGTTGCACTATCACTATTTTACGGGCTCGCAAGCTGCTGCAGATCACGTATTTTTTTCACTCAATAAAATGATCAAGGGCGGCATTTACGACCAATTGGGCGGCGGCTTCGCCCGTTATGCCACAGATAGAGCCTGGCTTGTCCCTCACTTTGAAAAAATGCTTTACGATAATGCCTTGCTGGTCGGCTTGCTGTCTGAAACTTTTAGCCTGTCAAAATCTCCCATCTATAAAGATACGATCATCCATACCCTCGATTTCATAAAACGCGAGATGACCAGCCCCGAAGGCGCCTTCTACAGTGCCCTCGACGCCGATTCGGAAGGGGTGGAAGGCAAGTTTTATGTGTGGGACTATAAAGAAATTATAGCTGCCCTCGGCGATGACGCCCGCGAATTCTGCGATTTCTTCGGCGTAACGCCCGAAGGCAATTGGGAACACACCAATATATTGTGGCAACCCCATGATCTGGAATCTTTTGCCGCTCAACGCGGACTGGCGCCAGATTCTTTAGCTGAACGCCTAAATGCCGCTAAACGCAAGTTGACAGCCCTTCGCGACAATCGAACCCGACCAGGGCTGGACGACAAAATTCTGCTGAGCTGGAACGCACTCCAGGCAACCGCCTATGCCCAGGCCTATCAGGCCCTCGGCATAGATGAATACCGCGAGGTTGCGCTCCGCAATCTTCACTTCCTGCAAACCATGATGACCAAACCTGGAGAATTGACGCTCTACCATACGTATAAAGACGGCGTAGCCCAATACGAAGCTTTCCTCGAAGATTACGCCTTTTATATAGAGGCAATGATAGAGGCTTATCACATTTCTTTCGACACGTCCTGGCTGGATACGGCCAATAATTACGCCGCCTTCGTTATCGAAAATTTCCTCGATAACGACGCCCGGCTTTTTTATTTCACTGCCGAAAGTCAACAGGATATCATTATGCGCAAAAAGGAATTGTACGACTCCGCCACGCCGTCCGGCAATTCTACAATGGCGCTCAACCTGTTTAAACTGGGTATCCTTCTCGATAACGCCGATTATCGCGAACTCGCCGCCGCTATGTGCCGCCAAATGGCCGAAGCCGTGGTGAAGTATCCCTCTTCTTTCTCCAGATGGGCGATCGCAATGTCTACCCTGGCTTTCGGGCTACGGGAAATTGCCGTCGCCGGCGCCTCCGCCTGTGAGGTCGCCCGCGAACTACTCGCGCACTTTATTCCCCAAAAAGTAGTGATGGCTACCAGCGAAAATAACGACCGATACCCACTGCTCGCCGGTAAAATTGCCGACACAGTTACAAATATTTTTGTTTGCAAAAACTATACTTGCGGTCTTCCCGTTTCTACTTCTACGCAGGCCTTGCAATTACTCAAACCGGAAAGGCTATGAAGTTAATCCTACAACTGTCTGTTTTCCTGCTGATCGCCACTACTGGGGAGGCCCAGCAAGCCGCCCAGTACAGCCTCTATAACTTTAACCAGCTCAATTTTAATCCCGCGTTTGCCGGACTAGAACAGTCACTGAGCTTCAGCGCCGGTTTTCGCAGGCAATGGACCGGCCTGGAGGGCAGCCCCTCTACCCAATACCTTACCGCGCACTTGCCTTTATATATAGCAGGCGGCGGATTGGGCCTGGTTGTCGAAAATGACGAAATCGGCGCTGAACGCTTCACTTCGGCGTCGCTGGCTTTTAATTATCAACTGGAATTGAGCCGCGGCGTTTTATCGCTGGGCCTCGGCGGCGGTATTGTACAACGCGCGCTCGACGGCGCAAAACTCCGTACGCCAGGCGGTATTTACACCGAACCCGGCGTAATAAACCATGCCGACGACCTCTTGCCGCTGGGAACGGAAAGCGGATCAACGACCACCTTCCATGCCGGCGTTTATTACCAATCTGAAAAACTGGACGCCGGGCTGGCCGTAAGACATCTTACCCAACCCTCAACATCAGCAGGCGAATTACAACTTACTTTGAGCCGCGCCTATTTCCTCCACCTGGGCATGCATTTTGACCTCAGCAGTAGCCTGTCTTTTCACCCCTCAATAATGGTACAGTCTGATGTAGTCCAAACACAGGGCATGGCCTCAATATTATTTCGTTATAATGACAATATCTCCGCCGGCCTGGCGTTCAGAGGTTATAGCAGCAATTCACTGGATGCCGCCGTTGTCATGGCAGGGGTCAAACTTAGCGAAAAATTGACGCTGGGTTACGCCTTTGACCTAACCTTGTCCGGCCTGGGCTCCGTGAATGACGGCTCGCACGAAATTGCCCTCAATTATAACCTTGGGAAAATACTCGGCGCAGGTCGACCCCCTCGAATCATCTACAACCCCAGATCAAATTAGGCCCGGAAAGGCCAATTTTATTTGTTGTTTTTACCGGCCAACCCCCTTTTCAGGGGCTCATATGTTAAACTTTGGCATTACTTTTGCAAATCGCAAAGATAATTTTTGGTAAATTTTTTAAACGGTCTATATTTACGGTCGCTTTAGAGGACCATATTTTTTTTCTTTTTTTATCTGAAGGAAAACTCGGGTGTTACTTATGAAAAATGTACTCAAATTTGCACTAGTACTGCTGGTGCTGGTGGTTGCTTCTTGTGGCAGACGCGAGAACGGTGAATTGGTTGGCGTACTCGATCGTCCGGCATGGAAAGGTATCAACCCATACGGTATGGTGTATATCCCTTCCGGCACGCTGCACATCGGTCCCAGCGATCAAGACATCACCAACACTTTCGTTCAGCGCACCAAATCCATCTCTATCCAGGGTTTCTACATGGATGATACCGAGATTACGAACAACGAATACCGTCAGTTCGTATACTGGGTACGCGACTCCATTGCGCACTCCTACCTGGATCACTACATCGAAGACGAAGAAACCGGCGATCAACGCATCGACTGGGAATACGAAATCGACTGGGCCGATGAAGCCCTCGCCGACCTCTATTACCAGGGCGACGACCGCTTCGCAGGTAAAAAAGAACTCGACGTAAGCAAACTCGTATACGAATACGAGTGGTACGATTGGCAAAAAGCAGCTCACGACCGCGGCAAGTCGCCGAGAAATTCCTTTATCAAGCGCAAGAAAGTTAATATTTATCCCGATACGCTGGTATGGGTTCGTGATTTCTCTTATTCCTACAACGAACCTATGACTCGTAACTACTTCTGGCACCCCGCCTTCGACGACTACCCCGTAGTCGGTATCGACTGGCACACCGCCAACGCTTTCTGCTATTGGAGAACCAAACTCTGGAATACTTACCAGCAAACCCGCGGCGACGGTATTAACTCGGAAGACTTCCGCCTGCCTACCGAACACGAGTGGGAATATGCAGCCCGCGGCGGTCACGATAGCGCTCCGTTCCCCTGGGGCGGTTATTATACCCGCAACGCTAAAGGCTGCCTACTGGCTAACTTCAAACCCGGTCGCGGTNNCAGTACACCGTTCGCGCCGATGCCTACTTCCCCAACGATTTCGGCCTCTACAACATGGCAGGCAACGTGTCGGAGTGGACCAGCTCGTCTTTCTACGAAAACGCCTACTCGTTTGTCCACGACCTGAACCCCGATATCCGCTATGACGCCAAAGACGACGACCCGGATTCGTGGAAACGTAAAGTGATCCGCGGGGGCTCCTGGAAAGACGTTATGTATTTTATGCAAACAGGTACGCGCAACTGGGAATTCCAGGATACTACCAAATCCTATATCGGATTCCGCAGCGTACTCACCTTCCTGGGCCGCTCTGCTAACGATTTCTAATCACGATGTGATATAAACATGAGGGTGTCTCTCAAGTCGCAATTTTTCACCAGAAAAAACCGGCTTGTAAGACACCCTCTGCCGTATATGCCCCCCC
>JRYG01000674.1_pt1 | contig 29757 bp, 27 predicted proteins | sample 235341 | NCBI WGS metagenome assembly JRYG01 (sample SAMN03074218, study PRJNA261478) | activated sludge metagenome | biome: Wastewater Treatment Plant; feature: Wastewater; material: Activated sludge; isolation source: activated biomass of a wastewater treatment plant treating hydrocarbon... ...
GGGACCCGGCGGGCGGATCATCAAGGCAGACGTGGAGGCGGGCGCGGGGGTATCCCCCAAAACTTCTGACGAGACGGAACGGTCCGTCTCGTCAGCCTCCCCGGCGCCTCCCCGCGAGACGGAACGTTCCGTCTCGCGGGGTTCTTTTGGGGACACACCGGGGCCGGATGCTTCCGCGTCAGTCGGGTCGGTATCCCGGCCCGACTCGGCCAAGGGCGAGCCAGAGATCGTCGAGCTGACCCGGACCCAGCAGTTGATCGCCCGCCGCATGTCGGAGTCGAAGGCAACCATCCCCCACTTCTACCTGCGGACCCTGGTCGACATGGACCGCGCGGTAGAAGTTCGCACCGCCTTCAAGGCCGAGGCCGCCGAAGGTGAGACCGTGCCCTCCCTGAACGACTTCGTGGTCAAGGCGGCGGCGATCGCCTTGCGACGGCACCCGCTTGCCAACGCCGCCTTCCGAGACGGCCACTTCGAGCTCTATCCCAATGTGAACGTGGGCATCGCGGTCGCCGCCGAGGGTTCCCTGATCGTCCCGGTGCTGCGCGACGCGGACCATCTGACCCTGACCGAGATCTCGAGTGAGAGCAGGCGTCTGGCCGGGCGGGTCCGATCGGGTGAAGTAACCCCGCCCGAGCTCAGCGGCGGAACCTTCACCGTTTCCAACCTCGGCATGTTCGGGGTGACCGGCTTCGACGCAGTGATCAACCCCGGGCAGGCGGGAATCCTTTCGGTCGGCGAAGTCACCGAACGTCCCGTCGCCCGTGGAGGCAGCATCACTTCTGCCCACCAGATGGAGATGACCCTGGCCTGCGACCACCGCATCCTCTACGGCGCTGACGGGGCAGAGTTCCTCGCCTCGATCAAGGCGAACCTCGAGGAGCCCGGCCTGCTGGCCTGACACTGGAGCCGTTTTGCCCATATCGTCAGTCCAGATGAGTGAGGAAGCCCAGGTTCAGACCAGTCAGACCGGCAACAAGGGTGAAGGCGAGTTCATAGAGTACTCGCGGGCCCGGCAGTCGATGTCACGGAGGATCGCCGAGTCCAAGGCGACGATTCCCCACATCTACGTCCAGGTGGAAGCCGACGTGACCGCGCTGGTCCGTCGTCGCGCCGCGCTCCGCGAGGGCGGCGAAGCCCCCACCGTGAACGACCTGGTGATCAAGGCGACCGCCTTGGCGCTCCGCAACCATCCGCGCGTGAACGGGACCTACCGGGACGGCGGCCTTCAGCTACACAGCCGGATCAACATCGGGGTTGCGGTCGACACCGAGGACGGGTCCCTGACGCCAGTCATCACCGACGCTGACCTCAAGGACCTGGAAGAGATCGCTACCGAAGTCCGGCTCCTCTCCAGCCGGGCGCGGTCCGGCGAGATCACGCCGCCGGAACAGGCGGGCGCGACCTTCTCGATCTCCAACCTCGGCCCGCTCGGCGTCACCAGCTCGCAGCCGATCGTGAATCCGGGACAGGCGGCGAAACTGGCGGTTGGCGTGATCACCTCGCAGCCGGTCGTGCGGGGCGGCGAAGTCGTCCCCGGCGACGTGATGACGCTCGACCTTTCCTGTGACCACCGGGTGCTCCACGGCGGTGAGGCAGCCCGGTTCCTGAGCGAAGTGAAGGCGAACATCGAAAATCCGGGACTGCTTGGATGAGCCACGGGTCCGGCGCCACCGATCACGGGTCCGGCCCGGCTTGCGTGAACGAGAGCACCGGCGTCACCGGTAGCCGGCGGATTTCCAGGTCGGCCGGTGTGGCCGGCAGTCTTGCCACCACACACTCGGCTGGGGTGGCGGGCAGTGCGGCGACAGGCTTCAGCGCAGGCGTCGCGGGCAGTCTCATCACTCTCTTCTCTTCGGCAATCGCCTTGAGCTTCGTCTCGCTCTTCTCCTCGATGCTTGTTGCCTGTGCCTTCTGTCTGGGCTGCTTCCGCTGTCGCCGCTGCGTCGCCTGCGTGGGTTGCCGGAACTGTGTCGATTGCGTGGGCTGTGTCGGTTGCGAAGGTCTGGTCGGAGCCCGGGGACAATGGAACCGCTCCGACTGATCGAACTCGGCCGCCGCGACTATTCGGACATGGTGGCCGCCCAGGATCGCCTGATCAGCCAAAGGCATGCCGGTGCGGTCGACGACCTGCTCCTGACCCTCGAGCACCCACCGACCTACACACTTGGCCGTCGCAGTGACCCGTCGGACCTGCTTCACGACTCGGATTGGTACCGGGCTCGGGGCATCGCGATCTGCGACACGCCGCGGGGCGGCCGGGTCACCTACCACGGGCCGGGGCAACTGGTCGCCTATCCGATCATCGACCTCAAGGGTGTCGGGACCCAGCCGGCGGGAGCGAACCGGGTTGATGTCGCCGGCTTCGTAGAGGCACTGGAAGACGCGATGGCCGCGGCGCTCCTCTCCTGGGGCGTACCAGCGGGCCGGATCGAAGGTCTGACCGGGATCTGGGTGGATGACGACCGTCCGACCAGAGCCTCGTTCGACGATGCCGACGCAGCGTCCGCCGCTCCCGGGCTGGCCAGGGGAACAATCAGGAAGATCGGGTCGATCGGCCTGAAGATAAGCCGCGGCGTGACCAGTCACGGTCTTTCGCTCAACGTCTCATGCGACCTCGAACCGTTCGAGTGGATCAACTCATGTGGAATCGAGGCCTGCCGGGCCAGTTCAATCGCAATGGAGACCGGAGGTTCAGCGCCCGCGATGCCGGAAGTGGCGACCGAGGTCGGGAACCGGATCGCCGAGGCGCTGGGGCTGGAACTGGAGCCCGGGACTCCCGCCCTTGTCGGCCTGGAGCGACGCGGTCGGGTCGATTCCGTAGCCTAGGTAGCTGTTGAGCACGACCGAACGCATCCACGTCACCCGTTCCCGCGCCAATCCCGGCGGCGGCAACGTCCAGCGCGATGACGCGATCCCGTTCCGGTCACGCAAGCCTTCGTGGCTGAAGGTTCCGCCTCCTGGTGGCCCCGTTTACCGGGAGATCAAGCAGATGATCGACGGCGAGAGCCTGAACACCGTCTGCGAGGAAGCGAACTGCCCGAACATCGGCGAGTGCTGGGAGCGGGGAACCGCGACCTTCATGATCCTTGGTGACGTCTGCACGCGCCGCTGCGGCTTCTGCAACGTCCAGACCGGCAAGCCGACCCACAACGATCCGCTGGAGCCGGCCCGGGTCGCGACGCAGGTCAAGCGGCTCGGCCTCTCCCATGCGGTGATCACCTCGGTCGACCGGGATGACCTGCCCGACTACGGCGCCTCGGCTTTCGTCGGGGTGATCCGTTCGATCCGTGCCCAGGCGCCCGACTGCAAGGTCGAGATCCTCACCCCCGACTTCCGCGGCCAGGAGATGCCGCTTGCGCGCGTCGTCCACGAGCGGCCGGATGTCTTCAACCACAACGTCGAGACGGTGCCTCGCCTCTACCCGAAGGCGCGCCGCGGATCTAAGTTCCTGCGCTCCGCCCGCGTCCTTCGTCTGGCCCGCGAGATGGGCGAAGGTGAGGTGATCACCAAGTCCGGACTGATGGTCGGGCTCGGCGAGGAGTTTGACGAGATGGTGGAGACCTTCGGGATCCTGCGCGAGCACGGGGTCCAGATCCTCACCGTTGGCCAGTACCTGCGGCCGACCGTAAACCACCTGCCGGTGGTCCGGTACTGGCATCCGGAGGAGTTCGAGTCCCTGGAAAAGGCCGCTTACGAGATCGGTTTCGAGTCGGTCGCCGCCGGTCCCCTGGTGCGCAGCTCGTACCACGCTGACGAAAGCGCGCGCAAGGCCGCCCAGGCAGCCTGAGTGCCTTTCTCTCGGATACCCTCGCCAGTTCCTTGATTCCGTTTCGAGACACGATGGATCTGCGTGGCCCCGTCTGGGGCACCCTCGCCCTGCTGCTGGCCTATCTGGTCCTGGCGCTTGCGGGCCAGATCCCCCACATGAACGTCTGGCAGGTCATCGTCGCCCTGCTCGGGCTATGGCTCTTCGCCCCGTACGTGGAGCGCCGGGCCGGGACGTCGCTCTTCCTCGGTGCCTTTGTCGCGATCGCCCTGGCGACCGGTTTTCTGGTCGGAGCAATCGACGAGGATTCCGCCCACTTCGCTGTCAGCCTCTTTCTGCCGGTGCTTGCGACCGCCGGCGCCCACATTGCCCTCGCTCCAAGATCGAGAATCCTCTGCCTGATCCCGGTCCCGTTCGCGATGACCTTCGTCGAGGTTCCAACGATCGCGATGACCATCGTCTGGGTCGCGCTCGAAATGCTCCTCACCGCCGCCTGAGCCCGCCGGACCCCGCCTGACCCACCCCACGGGAGCGCCACATCCGGGCTGCGTTCAATTCACCGGGATATAGCGCCAGTGATTTGAACCGAGCCCACCTTTTGCGAGAGGAGCGCTGGTTTCGCGCGCCGGTTGCTCCTGCCAGCGGCCTGCGGGTCCCGCTCAGACCGAGATCAGGCCGGCGGCGGTGAGAGTCAGTACTCCGGCGCCGACGATCACCCGGTACCAGACGAAGATCGCCATCGAGTGGGTGGTCAGGTAGCGGAGCAGCCAGGCGATGACCGCGTAGCCGACGATGAAGGAGACGATCGTTGCGACGGCGATGTTGAACATCGGTTCGTCGAATGTCTCCTTGCCGGAGAGCAGCTTGTAGAGCTGGTAAAAGCCGGAGAGGACCACGGCCGGAATCGCCAGAAGGAAGGCAAAGCGGGCGGCAGCACGACGGTTGAGGCCGAGGAACAGGCCGGCGCTGATCGTCGCACCGGACCGGGAGACACCCGGTATCAGCGCCAGGGACTGGGCCAGGCCGATCAGGACGCCGTCCCGGAAGGAGAGATTGTCCACCTCCCGCTCGCGGGTTCCGACCTTGTCGGCGAGACCGAGGATCAGGCCGAAGACGATCAGCATCGATCCGACGATCCAGAGGTTGCGGGCCGCGGTTTCGATCTGGTCCTGGAAGGCGAGGCCGAGAACCGAGATCGGGATCGTAGCGATGATCAGGTACCAGCCCATCCGGGCGTTGAGATCTCCCCGGAGTTCGGGACGACGGAGCGAGGCGAGCCAGGTCTTCGCGATGTTCCAGAGGTCCTTGCGGAAGTAGATCAGCACCGCGGACTCCGTTCCGAGCTGGATCACTGCCGTGAAGGCGGCGCCGGGATCCTCCCAGCCGAGGATGGCCGGAAGAATCAGGATGTGCCCGCTCGATGAGATCGGCAGGAACTCGGTCAGCCCCTGGAGGATGCCGAGAATGATGCTCTGGAAAAGATCCACGGCCCGTGGAGGCTACCCTCATTAGGCTGACGGAAGATGCCTCCGCGACGTGCCCCTGCGTCCGGGTCAGGAAGTTCATCGAAAGGGGCGTCAAGATCTATCTGCTCGCAGGAGAGGAGAAGGTCGGGCCCACAGAAGGGTTTGCCCAGGTCTCGTTCACCCCTTCGATCTGGGAACGGGGCGCGGACGGCATCGAGGTGGTGACCGGAGCGGACGACCTCGGCGCCAGGGCCCTTTAGGAGAAGACCGGCTTTCGGAACGAGATCGAGGGGGAAGCGAACTCCCGCTCGCTCTTCTACGAGCGGGAGTTCTGAGTCCGGTCTATTTGGGGGCCATGCGCAGCGCCCCGTCGAGCCGGATCACTTCGCCGTTCAGCATCACGTTATCGGTGATGTGAAGGGCGAGAGCACCGAACTCGGCCGGGATGCCGAGACGCGAGGGGAACGGGATCGTCTCGCCGAGAGCCTTGCGGGCCGGTTCCGGCAGCAGGGCGAGCAGCGGCGTGTCGAAGAGGCCCGGGGCGATCGTCATCACGCGCACACCGTGACGCGCAAGGTCGCGGGCGGCCGGCAGGGTGAGACCGACGACGCCTCCCTTCGAGGCGGCGTACGCGGTCTGGCCGATCTGGCCGTCGTAGGCCGCGATCGAGGCGGTGTTGATGCAGACGCCACGCTGGCCGTCCTCGTCCGGCTCGTTGCCGACCATTACCTCGGCGGCGAGGCGCAGGACGTTGATCGTGCCCATCAGGTTGATGTTGATCGCCCACTGATATCCCTCGAGCGGAGCCGCCCCGGTCTTCTGGACGATCCGGCCCGCCGCACCGACCCCGGCGCAGTTGACGCAGATGCGGAGTCCGCCGCTGGTACCGCCGGCACCGGGCCCGGCGGCCTCGGCGATCGCCTCGCGGACCGACTCCTCGTCGGTCACGTCCGCCTTGACGAAGGTGCCGCCGATCTCGCCGACCAGCTCGATCCCCTTCTCCTCGTTGAGGTCTGCGACCACGACCTTGTGGCCGGCCTCGACCAGGGCCCGGGCCGTGGCTTCGCCCAGCCCGGAGGCACCTCCAAAGACAATCGCGCTTTCCGGCTTCATATCAAGTGCTCCTCGTTGTAGTTCCCATAGAGTGCGGCGCATGGACCGAGCGATTTTCGAACCCGAACACCAGGACTTCCGCGAAAGTGTGCGACGTTTCGTCGCCGACGAGATCATGCCGAACTTCGAGCAGTGGGAGGAGGACGGCATCGTCCCCCGCGAACTGTTCCAGAAGGCCGGCGAGAAAAACATGCTCGCCATGTCGGTCGAGGAGGAGTACGGCGGACTCGGCCTCAGTGACTTTCGCTTCAACCAGATCATTGGGGAAGAGGGTGGTTACACCGGCGCCGCCGGCGCGATTCTCGGCATCACTCTCCACAACGACGTCTGCCTTCCCTACTTCGAGGAGTACTGCACCGATGAGCAGAAGGAACGCTGGCTTCCTGGCATCGTCGATGGCAGCCTGATCACCGCGGTCGCGATGACCGAGCCCGGGATCGGCTCCGACCTCGCTTCGATGAGCACCAAGGCGATCAAGAGCGGCGACCACTACATCGTTGACGGATCCAAGACCTTCATCACCAACGGCATCAACGCCGACCTGGTGATCACCGCCGTCAAGACGGACCCGAAGGAGAAGCACCGGGGCATGTCGCTGATGATCATCGAGCGGGGCATGGACGGCTTCGAGCGTGGTCGCAACCTCGACAAGGTCGGCATGCACTCCCAGGACACGGCCGAACTTTTCTTCAACGAGGTGCCGGTGCCTGTCGAGAACCTGCTCGGCAACGAGGGCGAGGGGTTCAAGTACCTCGTTTCGAACCTGGCCCAGGAGCGCCTCTCGATCGCGGTCGCGGCGATCGCCGCCGCCCAGGCCGCACTCAACTGGACTCTCGATTACGTCAAGGAGCGCTACGCCTTCGGCACGCCGGTCGGCTCGTTCCAGAACTCACGGTTCCAGATGGCCGAGATCAAGACCGAGGTCGACATCGGCACCACCTACATCGACCAGTGCACCGTCGCCCTGAACGAAGGCCGGCTTTCGGTCGAGGATGCCGCCCAGGCCAAGTGGTGGGCGACCGAGATGGCCGACCGGGTGATCGACAAGTGCGTCCAGCTTCACGGCGGGTACGGCTACATGATGGAGTACCCGATCGCCCGTGCCTACACGGACAACCGGGTGACCCGGATCTACGGCGGCACCACCGAGATCATGAAAGAGATCGTCGGCCGTTCACTCGGCCTGTAGCGGTGCCGGATCAGTGAGATCCGGATAGTTGGCCATATCGCCAACTATCTGGATCTCGGTTATTGCTCCCGTCAGGAGGCTTCGAAGAGGCCGACTGCGCCGCGGTCCATGTCGATTACCGAGTGACTGACAAACGGGTACATGCCGGGCTCGGGCAGGGTGAGCTCGAAGACGCCGCCTCCGCCCGGGGCGACCGTCTGGGTCGACACGTCCTGGATCGCCTCTGACGGGATGCCGTCGTGTTCGAAGGAATCGAAGATCGTGCCGACCACGTGGAAGGCGCTGAAAAGCGACGGCCCGGAGTCGACGAAGAATATCCGGATTGGTTCACCGGCCTGCACCTTGATCGGTCGCTGGGCGTAGCGCATCGCGCGTCCGTTGAAGGTTACGAACTTCGGAGCCGTGGTCTGCATGGCTTTGTACGAGGGATGGAGCATTCCCCCTTTGAGCTTTCCGTAGAACTCGCTCTGGACCAGAAAGATCTCTCGTGCCGGCGGGCGGGGCACCTGGGGGTCGATCACGATCATCCCGTGCATGCCCATACCGATGTGCTCGAGCATCGGACCGGTTGCACAGTGGTACATGTAGACACCCGGCGTGTCGGCTTCAAACTCGAAGGTGAACGATTCGCCTGGCGCAACGTTCCGGAAAGCGAGGTTGGGAGCGATCCTCGCGGCGTGGAAGTCGACCGCGTGCCACATTGCCTGCTGGTGGTGATTGCGTTTCAGGCAACGGGTCCGCTTCGGACCTCTTCTCTTCGGGCACTTGATCTTTCTGGCCGTGTGACTGTTTCTCAGGGTGACCCGGACGGTGTCGCCCTCGGTCGCCCTGATAACCGGCCCCGGCACGGAGCCGTTGAATGTCCAGGCCCTCATCTTGACGCCAGGGGCCACGTTGACCATGGCCGGGCGTGCGTTCAGGTTGACTTCGACAACAGCGGCTGCCGCTGACTGCCCGCAGGCGAGCAGGGCGGCGACGACGAAGAGCGCGAGGAACGGCTTGACGGGAGACATGACCCGACCGTATTCCAAGTCACTTGACTTGGACAACCGTGAAAACTACGGAAAAGGCAGGGGGAGCGCCAGCCGACTTGTGTGTCGTTCTGACGCATAAATCTGCTTTCGGCGGTTGAGGCTGCCCCTACTGCGTGGTCATCGCCTTGGTCGGCTTGGGCTTCTTCTTGACCTTGGCCTTGCGGTACTCGCGGTTGAGCATGCCGATCACGTCGATCGAGATCTCCTGGGGGCAGACCCGGGAGCACTCGCCATAGTTGGTGCAGCCGCCGAAGCCCTCGGCGTCCATTTGCTCGACCATGCCGATCACCCGGGATTCGCGTTCGGGCTGGCCCTGCGGCAGGAGGTTCAGGTGGGTCACCTTGGCCCCGGTGAAGAGCATCGCCGCACCGTTCGGGCAGGCGGCCACGCAGGCGCCGCAGCCGATGCAGATCGCCGCGTCCATCGCCTGCTCCTGGATCTCCGGGGCAACCGGATTGGCGTTCGGGTCCGGCTGGGGTCCGGTGGTGGTCGAGATGTAACCGCCGGCCTGGATCACCCGGTCCAGCGCACCACGGTCGACCGCGAGATCCCGGACCACCGGGAAGGTGCTGGCCCGGAACGGCTCGATGCGGATCGTCTGGCCGTCGATGAAGTCCCGCATGTAGGTCTGGCAGGAAGTGACCTGTTGCGGACCGTGGGGCATGCCGTCGATGACCAGGGCACAGGTTCCGCAGATGCCCTCGCGGCAGTCGGAGTCGAAGGCGACGGTGCGCTTCTTCTCCCGGCCGAGCCGCTCGTTGAGCTGATCGAGCATCTCGAGGATGGAGGCGTCAGGGTCGATGTCGGTGACCTTGAAGGTCTCGAACCGGCCCTTGTCATTCTCGTCGGCGCCGTCGAACTGCCGCCAGATCTCAAGGGTGAAGTTCACTTGTAGCTCCTCGTCGCCAGCTTGACTTCCTCGAAGTCCAGATCCTCGTCATGGGGAACCGGATCGTCACCGCCGTACTCCCAGGCGGTCACCTTGGCGAAGTGATCGTCGTCGCGGAGGGCCTCGCCGTCATCGGTCTGGTGCTCCTCGCGGAAGTGGCCACCACAGGATTCCTCGCGGCGGCGTGCATCCTGGATCATCAGCTCGCCCAGTTCGAAGAAGTCAGAGACCCGGTTCGCGTACTCCAGGCTCTGGTTGAACTCCTCGTCACCCGGGTCAACCCGCAGGTCGTTCCAGAAGTCGGCCTTGATCCTCCGCACCTCGGCGAGCGCCTCGTCTAGACCTTCGGCACTGCGGGACATGCCGCACTTGTCGAGCATCACGTGGCCCATCTCACGGTGGAAGGCCTGGGCGGAAGTACTGCCGCCGACGTCGATCAGCCTCTGGATGTGTTCCCGCACGTCACCCTCGACCTGGTCGAAGGCGCTGTCGGTGACGTCGACCTCGTCGTGCTTCCTGGCGAGATGGTTGGTCACTGTGTGGGGGGCGACGAAGTAGCCGTCGGCCAGGCCCTGCATCAGCGCGGAAGCGCCGAGGCGGTTGGCGCCGTGGTCGCTGAAATTGCATTCGCCCAGCGCAAAGAGGCCGGGAATGTTGGTCTCCAGGTTGTAATCAACCCACAGGCCGCCCATGGTGTAGTGTACGGCGGGGTATATCTTCATCGGCAACTTGTAGGGGTTTTCACCCGTGATTTTTTCGTACATCTCAAACAAGTTGCCGTATTTATCTTCCACTTCCTTTTCGCCAAGCGCAATGACCTGGGCTTCGGTGGCATTGTGAAGTCCGGTGGCGTTAGCCTTCGATTGGCCGTAGCGTTTGATGGCCGCCGAGAAATCGAGGTACACCGCCAGTCCGGTAGGCGCTACTCCCAGCCCTTCATCGCAGGCAGTTTTGGCAGCGCGCGAGGCTACGTCGCGGGGCACCAGGTTGCCGAAAGCAGGGTAGCGGCGCTCCAGGAAGTAATCGCGGTCTTCCTCTTTGATATCCAGAGCCGTCTTCTTACCCTGGCGGATAGCTTCGGCGTCTTCTTTTTTCTTGGGCACCCACACGCGGCCGTCGTTTCTCAAGCTCTCCGACATCAGCGTGAGCTTCGACTGGTAGTCGCCCGAAACGGGAATACAAGTCGGGTGGATTTGCGTAAAACATGGGTTAGCCATGAGCGCGCCGCGGCGCACCGCGCGCCAGGCGGCGGTTACGTTGCAGTTCATGGCGTTGGTGCTCAGGTAAAAGACGTTGCCGTAGCCGCCGGTGGCCAGTACTACAGCATGGGCTGCAAAACGCTCAATTTTGCCGGTCACCAGGTTGCGGGCAATGATACCGCGGGCTTTGCCGTCAATCACCACCACATCGAGCATCTCGTGGCGATTATACATCGCCACCGTACCCAGTGAAATCTGGCGCGACAGAGCGGAATAAGCGCCTAGCAGGAGTTGTTGGCCGGTCTGACCGCGGGCATAAAAGGTACGGCTTACCTGCACGCCGCCAAAGGAGCGGTTTTCGAGCAACCCGCCGTATTCGCGCGCGAAAGGCACGCCCTGGGCTACTGATTGGTCGATGATACTGCCGCTGACTTCCGCCAGGCGATACACATTGGTTTCGCGGGCGCGGTAGTCGCCGCCTTTGATCGTATCATAAAAAAGCCGGTACACGCTGTCGCCATCGTTTGAATAATTCTTGGCGGCGTTGATACCGCCCTGGGCGGCGATAGAGTGGGCGCGGCGGGGACTGTCGTGGAATGTAAAACACTTCACATTGTATCCCAATTCACCCAGCGAGGCTGCCGCAGAAGCGCCGGCCAGGCCGGTGCCCACTACGATAATCTCCAGGCGTCGCTTATTATTGGGCGCCACCAGCGGCACTGTGGAGCGGTATTTAGTCCACTTTTCTGCTAATGGTACTTTCTTGACTTTGTCTGGTATATTGGCATCGAGCGTCATATATGCTGATTATTGAGCGTATGATTGGAATAAGGATTATTTCATCAAATACATGTAGATGGGGATAATGGCAAATCCTGCAGCCACTACTACTGCATAGATTTTGCCCACCCGCTCAATAAATGGCGTGTATTTGCGATGGTTGAGCCCCAGCGTTTGAAAAGCGCTCTGGAACCCGTGATACAGGTGGAACCCTACCACGATCATCGAAATCACGTAGAAGATGACATAACCCGGATTAGAATAGGCTTCCGCTACAATGGTGTACAGGTCTTTGTATTCCTCGCCGTCATAAACCGCCATCGGAAGATTACCCAGCTTCATTTGCAACCAAAACTGGTACAAATGCAGCACCAGGAAAATGAAGATGATCGTGCCCAGCCACCCCATATTGACGGCGGCAAACGAATTTGTGCCGGTGGTGCGGGTTACTTTTACGGCATAGCGCTCGGAGCCGCGAGCCGCCCGGTTTTGACGCCAGATTACCCAGCCCTGAATAGCGTGAACGACGATGAAAAAATACAAACCGTAAGAGACAATCTTGATCGGCTTGAAAGTAGTCATGAATTGGGCATATTCGTTAAATGCCCTGCCACCGTCGCTGTACAATAATTGCAGGTTGCCGGCAAGGTGAACAGCCAGGAACAGGATCAAAAACAATCCCGTAATGCTCATCACCATTTTTTTGCCCAAAGAAGAGGCGAGAAATTGTACTACCCAGTTCTTTTTTTTCGTCTTTTGCATACGCAACATTTGTATCGTAAAAAACGTACTTTGCCTGGGCGTCTGTGCCAAATAATTCAGGCTAGGCCGCCCGAGTATGATCTCGCATATTGCAAGATCAACTTTGATGTGCAAATCTATGTTAATGAATACAAATTGCCCAATGCTTGTTCGCGTTCGATTGAGATGCGTTGTTATTTAGAATAATTCAAAATTACTGTCGACTATTATGGCCGCTCCGCTTAAAGTGAGTTTTGAGTTTTTTTTGGAAAAATTCCCGGAAATTGCTCTGCCTGTCACCATTACAGACGAATCGCACCACGATTTCGGTAAATACAACGATCCCTTGCCGGCGCTTTTGATCGAGCAGTACATTGTGCCCTACGAAGAAGACGACCCCGACGACATGACGGAGTACATGGCCTGTTTCCGCCTGAGCGATACCGGTGATTTTTTTGCCGTTGTATACTGGCGAGCCGCGCTCATGAACTACCAGTACGTATTGGCCACCTATAGTCGCAACGGCACACTGATCGACAGCCGCGTGATTGCCGGCGCCTTCTCTGACGGCGATAAGCTCACCCAGTCGGTGGCCACTATTAACGATGACTTGATTATTTACGTGGTATCGGGCCAGGGTAACGCCCGGCGTACCACGGGATACGATGCCGATACCAGTACGTCTTACCGTTTGGAATTAAAAGAAGACGGAACGATCGAAAATGTTTGAAAACCAGAATTGTTTTACCTTTGTTAACTTTTTTAAAAATAACCTAAAATTCGCTATATGGCATTCGATATCGATATGATAAAAGCGTTTTACGGATCCTTGCCCGCAAAGGTGGATGCCGCTAAAAAAGCGCTCGGCCGCCCCCTCACCCTGGCGGAGAAAATCCTTTACGCACACCTGCATCCCGACTCGCCCTTGCAGAACTACCAGCGCGGCAAAGATTACGTCTTTTTTGCCCCCGATCGCGTAGCGATGCAAGACGCCACCGCGCAAATGGCGCTGCTGCAGTTTATGACCTGCGGCCGCACCAAAACGGCAGTACCTTCAACGGTTCATTGCGACCACCTTATCACCGCCAAAGTTGGCGCTGATACTGACTTGAAAGTGGCTATCGACATTAACTCGGAAGTATACGATTTTCTCTCTACCGTATCCAATAAATATGGCATTGGCTTCTGGAAGCCGGGTTCGGGTATTATCCACCAGATCGTACTTGAAAATTACGGCTTCCCCGGCGGTATGATGATCGGCACCGACTCGCACACGCCCAACGCCGGCGGCTTGGGTTTGGTGGCTATCGGCGTCGGCGGCGCCGACGCTGTAGACGTTATGGTAGGTATGCCCTGGGAACTCAAGATGCCCAAGCTTATCGGCGTGAAACTCACCGGCAAGCTCAGCGGCTGGACCTCCCCCAAAGATGTCATCCTCAAGGTGGCCGGCATTCTCACTGTTAAAGGCGGTACGGGCGCCATCGTTGAATACTTCGGCCCCGGCGCCCAGTCGATGTCTTGTACCGGCAAAGGCACTATCTGCAACATGGGGGCTGAAATCGGCGCCACCACCTCGCTGTTCGGATACGACGAGTCGATGGCCCGCTACCTGCGCGCTACCGACCGCGCCGACGTGGCCGCGCTGGCCGACGGCGTAGCCGCCTATCTGACTGGCGACGCCGAGTGTTACGCCAATCCCGAGCAATACTTCGATCGCGTGATAGAGATCGACCTCAGTACGCTCGAACCTCATATCAACGGCCCCTATACGCCCGACCTGGCCTGGCCGATCTCCAAATTCGCCCAGGCTGTGCGCGAAAATGACTACCCGCAAAAGCTGGAAGTAGGACTTATAGGTTCTTGCACCAACTCTTCTTACGAAGACCTCGACCGCGCCGCTTCGCTGGCCCGCCAGGCTGTCGAAAAGAAATTGAAAGTCAAATCCGAATTTACGGTAACACCCGGCTCCGAGCAAATCCGCTATACTGTTGAACGCGACGGCCTGCTGGAGGCGTTCTCCGATATTGGCGGCGTGGTGTTGGCCAACGCCTGCGGCCCCTGCATCGGCCAATGGTCGCGCCACACTGACGACCCCAACCGCGCCAACTCGATCATCACCTCGTTTAACCGCAACTTCTCGAAGCGCAACGACGGCAACCCGCAAACGCGCTCGTTTGTGGCGTCGCCGGAGATCGTGACCGCTATGGCTATTGCCGGCGATCTCACTTTCAACCCGCTTACCGATACGCTGATCAACGAGGAGGGCCGGGCCGTTAAACTCGATCCGCCCACAGGCGTAGAATTGCCGCCCAAAGGTTTTGCCGTGGAAGACGCCGGTTTCCAAGCCCCCGCCGCCGACGGCAGCGGAGTGCAAATTAATGTAGCGCCCGACTCGAAGCGCCTGCAATTGCTGCAACCCTTTAAGCCGATCACACAAGATCAACTCAAGGGCATGCGCATATTGATCAAAGCCAAAGGCAAGTGCACTACCGACCATATCTCGATGGCAGGCCCCTGGCTCGAATTCCGCGGCCACCTGCAAAATATTGCTAAAAATACTTTCATCAGCGCTATCAATTATTTTAATGGCGAGATGAACAGTGTGATCAACTACGTTGAAAACAAATATATGCCCGTCCCTGATTCGGGACTGGCCTACCGCGACGCCGGCATCGGCACCGTGGTGTTCGGCGAGGAAAACTACGGCGAAGGCTCCAGCCGCGAACACGCTGCCATGCAGCCGCGCTTCCTGGGCGTGAAGGCAGTTGTGGTGAAGTCATTCGCTCGCATTCACGAAACGAATCTCAAGAAGCAGGGTATGCTGGCGCTCACCTTTGTCAACCCCGACGATTACGAACTCATTCGTCAGGATGACAAAATCGACCTGCTCGGTTTTGAGGATATGCAGCCCGGCAAAAACCTGACAATCGTACTCCATCATGCCGACGGCACTGAGAATAGCTTTGAAGTAGCCCACACCTACAACGAACAACAAATCGAGTGGGTGCGAGCAGGTTCGGCCTTGAACAAGATCAGGGAAGAACTCGGAGCGGCCTAGAGGGGAGGGAGAGAGTGGGAGAGTGGGAGAGCCATAGCTATTAACGCCGCTCTCCCGCTCTCCCACGCGCTTACATAACCGATTATTCAAATTCGAGCAGCACCTGCCCTTTATCTACTGCGTCGCCTTTGGCGACCGATACCTTTCTGATCACCCCGTCGTTGGGCGATTTGATAATATTCTCCATTTTCATGGCTTCCAGAATCAATAAGGAATCGCCTTTATGCACGGTCTGACCGGCTTCAACGGCAATACTGAGCACCAGCCCCGGCATAGGGGCCTTGATATGGCGAACCTTGGCCGATTGGTGGCTACTAAAGCCCAGACGAGCCAGCAGCTGGTCGTATTCGTCGGCAAGTTTTACCTCGTAGGTATTGCCGTTAATAGCGAACTTGTACGTCTTGTTCAAAAAATCGGCGGCTATCAATTTTGCCTGGAATACCTGTCGCTCGCTCAACACGTGGAAAGTGTTGTCATCGAGGTTAGATACGGTAACGTGATTGAGTTCGGTTTCATCGAACACGAACTGGTCGTTATTGACAGCTGCTTTGTAGCGTTTTTTCATAATCAGGCGCTGGTTTTTCCCAACTTCATCATGAAGTAAGTTTCAAAAATAGTAAAAATCAGGTATTCGCCGAAAAAAGGCAAAATGAATAACTTGCCGGTGGGCAAGGCAATTTTATCGTAAGCAAGCACAATGAGCACAGAAAGCATCAGCTTCAGGAAAGTAAACCCCATTACTACAGTCGTAAATTGGTTTTTATTGTCGCTACCGGCGGCATTGCTGCCTATGAAGTACATGAGAATACTGATAAAAAAGAAAAAGCCAAGGCCTATCCATGACAATAATTCGTGCGCTCTAAACAGGGGAACCTCATGCAGCGCCAATACCAGCGCAGCGCCTACGGCGGCAGTTATAAGTAACTGGACGACAAAAGTGCGGCTGTTCATGTGTGCGTGCGGTTATTTATTCGTAAGCAAATCCTTGAGCGTTAGGTATAACGCGGCAAAGATAGCTATCAGCGACATAACTACGGTAAGATACGGCTTGTCGAGTTGAAAATATGCGTCGAGTCGTCGACCGGCATAAGCGCCGATAAGAATGACAACGCCCATTTGGATGGCCATTCCAGAGTACTTCATGTAATCCTGAGTACGCCGGCGGTTGCGCGGCTCCTCCTGATCAGGCTTCTGCCGGCTTCCCCGCTTTGGCACTGGGTTGGGTTTCTTTGCTCGCGGTTGACGACGACCCCGGTTTGCCGCCCGTCATGGCACAAGTCACGCTGAAAATAGCGCCGGACTGTACGATTAATTTGCCGGTCGTCACTTCTCCATTAACGGTTGCCGTCTCTCGCACATTGAGCAATTCCGAAACCGTGAGGACGCCTTCAAAACGGCCTTCTATGACGGCATTCTGGCACTTTATTTCTCCCTCAACTACGCCGGTGGGGCCGATAATCACTTTGGCTTCACAAAATAGTTTACCCTTGATGATGCCGTCAACGCGAATATCGCTTTCCGCCTTCACGGCGCCTTCTACTACAGTGCCTTTGACCAGCGTATTGAATGCATTGCCGGAAGCGGCAGGAGCCGCAGGTTTGTTCGCTTCTTTGTTTGCGTTTCCAAACATATAGTGGTGGATTTAATTTATGAGGGGTTATGAGGGGGGGGTGTGAGAAGGGGTTATGAAGGGTAACGAGGGAGTATGATATCAACCTTCATAACCTTTCATAACCCCTCATAACCTTTCATAACCTTTAGAAATTAGGGCAATACACGCCGCGGCGTTCCGGGCCGCAGATTTTGTATTGCAGCGCGAATTCAAAGCCGCCGTTGGCGTTACTCGCGGGGCGCAGCGGCGACACGTTGATGTCGTAGCTAAAGCCCAGGGTAAACTGGTTATAATCAAAGCGTGTAGACAAAATGACAGCGTCATTAAGCACGCCGGATTCAATCTTGTTGGAAATGCGGGTCCAGAGACCGAATTGGAAATCCTGATAGTTATTGCGCTGGCGGTTGAGCAAAAACTTGAAGCTAGTGCCGGCATTAACCTGGAATGACGGGCCCTGGCTCATCACGATCACACCGGGAACGAGGCCGAAGCGGTCGCCCAGCAGGAATTCGCCGCCGGCGTGGATAGTAAACCGGCTATAGAGCAGGTCTTCTTCTGCGCTGCTAAACGACTGGTTGGCGCGGTTGAGGTGGTGGAAAGCGCCGCCAAAGTAAAGGTTGTTGTCCTGGTCAAATACCATAAACCACATCAAGCCGGCTGCAAGATCAGCGAAGATAAAGTTATCGCGATCGAAGCCGTCTTCTTGCGAGTCGAGGTTGCCGTCGTAACCGCCCTCGCCGTCGTGTTGGGTACCCCAGCGCAACTTGAGGAAATCGATGCTTCGCTGGGCAACACCCGCTTCGGCGCCTACAACAAGGTATTGGCCGTCGTTGCGTCCGCCGCCCATCTTCTTGCTATAAGAACCCGAGAGCTTACCGGTCAGCGTAGCGAAATTGGCTTCGCCCGCGCGGTCGCCCCAGAACGTGCCGCCGATACCAAAATAATCATAGCGTCCTACGGGGATGCGTTGATCATATGAAACGGAATACGTGCTGTAAGCATTGGAGCGCAACACGCTGGCCCACTGGTTGCGATAGTTGGCCACGATGCGCGAATTACAGTTCATCACGCCTGTCATCGCCGGGTTCAGATTGAGCGGCGAGAGGTAGAACTGTGAAAAGTGAATGTCCTGCGCGCTCAATGTGAGCGCACCCATCACGGTCAGGCAGGTAATAATCAGCGACTTCAATGACTTCATAAAGATTGTATTTGTAGAGCGTCCTTCCAAATGAAATATGTTATAGCTCGAAAAAATTGAGTTACAATATTAGGGATTCCCTTCCATACTCGGGGAATATTTTTAGTTAAAACGCGACAAAGCGACTAATAGACGCTTCAAACCAGGTTTTTCGATTTGTGGAGATAGGGAGTAAACGTCGTAATTCCGGTAAATATTTCATCTGTTGGGGCGCCCCTGAGTATATGGCATGCAAGATAAGCACAGCACTTAATGAAAATGTACATTATTGGCAAAAAAAAATTGCATTGCGGCTAAACTACTTTGCGGCATTTGCGTTTTACTTGTATATTTGATAGTAAAACTATTATTTTGCAAAGTAAAAATTGACGCCCTATGTCGAATATAGAATTTGCAGCATACTTCAAGGCAGAAGAATCTTTATTGCTTTCTTTTGCATACCGGCTTACCAATGATCAGGAAGACGCCAAAGATTTGATGCAGGAGACCGCCTATAAAGCATTCAGATACAGATCGCGCTACCAGCCCCACACCAATTTGCGCGCCTGGCTGATGACTATCATGCGGAATACCTTTATCAATGATTACCGGCATCGCAAGCGCCGCCGCGGCGTACAGGCGCCGGCGCCCGAAAATTTTCCTATAGAAAATGCTGGTACGGCCGACAACCAGGGCATGAGTAACCTCACGGTCGCCGAGCTGGAGCGCGAAATTGACGCGCTCGAAGACTGGCTTCGGATCCCTTTCCATATGCATTGTCAAGGCTATAAATACGAAGACATAGCCGAATCGCTGTCGATTCCGCTTGGTACGGTCAAAAGTCGTATCTTTTTCGCCAGAAAACAATTGCAGGCCGTCGTCAAGGAAATGTACGCCTCACGCAACCTTGAAGAGGCGCTTTGTGTTTGATCTGATATGTGAGTCACCATGTTTTGCTTCCCGGCACAATTTGTCCGGGCAAGTTAACATACAGTTTTAACCTATGGCAGCAGAAAGCGGCATTCGTCCTCTACAGCGTTTCTTCAAATTGCTGGAATTAGACAGAAAAGATATTTATTACGTTTATTTGTATGCAATTTTCTCAGGGCTTATCACTTTGAGTTTGCCCCTGGGCGTGCAGGCTATCATCGGTTTGATTGCAGGAGGTTCTATTTCCGCCTCCCTGGTCATCCTTGTGTTAATGGTCACGTTGGGTACGGCATTGCCCGGTATTCTCAAGGTGATGCAATTGATGGTGACGGAAACCCTCCAGCGCCGTATTTTTACCCGCTCGGCATTTGACTTCGCCTATCGCATTCCCCGGCTTAAACTCGATTCTATCGTTAATTACCATGCCCCCGAACTGGTCAACCGTTTCTTTGATACCCTAACACTCCAAAAAGGCGTACCCAAAATTCTGATGGATTTCTCTACCGCCGTTTTGCAAATTGCATTCGGGCTTATTCTCATTTCGTTTTATCACCCTTTTTTCGTGTTTTTTGGCGTGTTGCTGGCGATAATCCTGCTTGCTATTTTCCGGCTCACCGGCGGGAAAGGACTAAAAACCAGTCTGAAGGAATCAAAATACAAATACGAGGTGGTGTACTGGCTGGAAGAACTGGCCCGCACCATGAGTACGTTTAAACTCTCGGGCGATAGCGCCCTGCCGATGCGTAAAACCGATGAACTGGTGTCGGAATATCTCGAAAGCCGGAAATCGCACTTTAAAATCCTGTTATTTCAATACAATAGCATAGTCGCATTTGAAACCATTATCACCGCCAGTTTGCTGTTTTTGGGCAGCTACCTGGTGATGGAAAACCAGATCAATATTGGTCAGTTTGTGGCTGCCGAAATTGTGATCATCCTCATCCTGGCTTCGGTTGAAAAGCTGATCATGACCATGGAGGTGATCTACGACGTACTTACGGCGCTCGAAAAACTGGGAGGCGTAACCGACCTGCCGCTCGAAAAAGAAGGCGGTGCAAATTTTGCAGCACTCGACAAAGTCGAAGGTATGCACCTGTCTATAAAAGACGTGTCTTTTCGCTTCGAAGACGCGCCCCAGCCTACGCTCAACGGGATCACCATGGATGTGCTGCCAGGGGAAAAAGTTTGTATTGCGGGCTACAACCGCGCAGGCAAATCTACCCTCCTCAAACTCATTTCAGGTATGTACTTTAATTATAACGGTAGTATAAGCTACAATGGTTACCCCCTCCAAAACATCAACCTGGCCAGCTTGCGAAAGGTGATCGGCGACTTTTCAGCCGATGAGGATATTTTCAAAGGCACTGTACTGGAGAATATTACGGTAAGCTGCCCGGGCGTCCCGCTTGAAAAAGTAGTGGCCGCCGTAAAAAGTGTCGGCGTCGATACTTTCATAGAGGGCTTGTCCGATGGCTATCAAACCATGCTGCTTCCGCAAGGGCGAAATATCCCGACCAGTGTCCGCACCCGTATTCTGCTGGCCCGCTGTATCGTCTCGCGGCCCCAATTACTTTCAGTTTACGGTTTTTTCCCGGGCCTGGAGCAACGCGAGCGCGAAGAAATTACCCGTACGCTCATTAACGGCCCCTGGACGATGGTAGCTGTAACCGACGACCCCGGGCTGGCCTCCCGTTGCGATAAAGTTATAATTATGAAAGACGGTTGCATTGTAGACGAAGGCACTTTCGCCCAAATCAAGCGCAGCCCCCATTTTTCGCAGGTGTTTTTGGCTTCGCCACGACCCGAACCTGCTGTGTGATTTTGATGATTTAATCAGCTTCGTCCATGCTCAATATTTCTAATAATAGCATCATCCCGGAAGTCGATACCGGACAATTCAAATCTTTTCAAAAAAACAGCATGTCCAGAGGTCATATACTGTTCGCTCGCTGGAGCCTGGGCGTATTTCTGTTTTTTTTGATCTTGATGTTTTTGCCCTGGACCCAAAACATCCAGTCGAAAGGAAATGTTACTACCTTTCGACCCGAACAACGCCCCCAGACTATTCCTTCCGCCATTGACGGGCGGATAGAGAAGTGGTTTGTTAGCGAAGGTGATTTGGTGGCTAAAGGCGATACGATTGTCTATATTTCTGAAATAAAAACGGACTATTTCGACCCCAACCTGGTATCTCGTACAGAACAACAGGTGAAAGCCAAGGAAGGCGCAATAGGCGCTTATGGCAATAAGGCCGAAGCGCTCGTCGATCAAATCAGCGCGTTGAAATCAGAACAAATTTATAAGCAGTCGCAGTTGATCAACAAAATCAGACAAAGCGAGCTGAAGATTACCTCCGATAGTATCGAGTTTGAACGCGCCAGGATAGACTATGATATCGCCCAGCGGCAGCTTAATCGCACCCAGCAACTCTACAACGAAGGCATCAAATCGTTGACCGATGTTGAAGACAAAAAACTCAAGGCGCAGGATACTTACGCCAAACTCATTTCTACTGAAAATAAACTCCTTACCAGCCGAAACGAACTGGCCAATGTGAAACTCGAACTTCAAACGGTTCAGTACGAATACGGGCAAAAAATTGCCAAGGCCGAATCCGACCGCTTTAGCACGCTCTCCGACCAGTTTAATGCCGAAGCCGGAGCTGACAAACTGCGCATCGAAGCGGCAAACTACGCGCGTCGCGCATCTTTCCATTATATTACCGCGCCGCAAGACGGCTACATTACCCAGGCTATTACCCCAGGTATAGGAGAAACGGTTAAAGAGGGCGACCCCGTGGTTAGCATTATGCCCAAAAATTATGAACTGGCCGTGGAGTTGTATATCCGCCCCATGGATCTGCCGCTTGTCTCGCTGGGGCAAGAGGTGCGCTTTATCTTCGACGGTTGGCCGGCTATAGTCTTTTCCGGTTGGCCCAACCAATCTTTCGGCACGTATACCGGCAAAATTGCCGCTATTGACAATACGATGAGTACAAACGGCGCATACCGCATTCTGGTCCGCCCCGATGCTACCGCAGAGCCCTGGCCCGCTGCGCTGCGCCCTGGTTCGGGAGCTAATGGCATCGCATTGCTCAACGACGTGCCGCTTTGGTATGAAATATGGCGCCAGCTCAACGGCTTCCCCCCGGATTACTACAACGATAAAACATTAGAAAAACCCAAACTCAAAGCGCCGGTCAAATCGGTGAAGTAACCAGAAGCATATGACCAGGTTTTTGTATTTCCGGCGTATTATTTTGATGTGCGCTGCCGCTGCCGGTGTTGTACTGAATGTGCCCGCGCAATCGACGCTCGATACGGCGCTCGTATTTACTCAAAAAGACTACCTCTCCTGGGTCAAAGACCGGCATCCGATGGCCCGGCAGGCCCTGCTGCTCCTGCAACAGGCCGAAAATGCCGAACTGGCTGCCCGCGGCGGGTTCGACCCCAAACTGTACAGCGATATTCAACAGAAATCGTTTGACGGCAAAACCTATTTCACTATCAGCGAAAGCGGCGTCAAAATCCCTACCTGGTACGGACTCGAGCTCAAAGCCGCCTACCTCACCGCCGGCGGTATCAACCTCAATCCCGAAGCAACACTGCCCGACGCAGGCCAGGCCGTGTTGGGCATCAATCTCACATTATTGCGCGGACTGCTTATCGACGAGCGGCGCGCCGCACTGCAACAAGCCCAACTGCTGGCCGCTATGAATGATGCCGAACGCCGGCTAATGCTCAACAACCTGCTGTTGGATGCAGCTACCGTGTATTGGAATTGGGTAGCGGCCTACAACGAAATGCGCATCCTGGAACAAGCCCTGCAAATTGCCCAAAATCGCCAGACCGGCACGGTGGAGAGTTATGTGCAAGGCGATAAACCCGCTATCGATACACTGGAAGGTTTTATTCAAATTCAAACCCGGCAGTTTGAACTGCGCGAGGCGCGCCTGGCTTACCAGAATGCTACCCTGCTGTTATCGAATTTTTTATGGGACGACTCGGGCAACCCGCTGGCCCTTAGCGAAGCCTGGCGGCCTCCACTAGCCGGCGAACTTGCCGCAACAGCCCCCGCTCCACCGCTCGACGATCTGTACCGCCAGCTCGTTCAGCGACACCCAGCCCTGCGCGTTTACGACGCCAAACTGGCGCAACTGGATATCAGCCGCCGGCTGGCCGCCGAACAACTCAAACCCCAACTCGACGTTTCTTATAATTTGCTGGGCAACGGCGCCCGCTTCGGGGCCGATAACGCCGATGGCGGCGCTTTGCAAAACCTGTTGCTCCAAAATTACAAGTGGCAGGTCACTTTCGGATTTCCCCTCCTGCTGCGAAAAGAACGCGGTAAACTCCAGGAGGTAAAGGTGAAAATCGCCGACACAGGGCTCGGCCTCCAGCAAAAACAACTGGAATTGCGCAACAAACTGGAAAGTTATTATAACGAGTTGCTCAATACCGAGCAACAAATTGCACTGTATACGGCTATGACCGCCAACTACCAGCGACTGCTCGATGCCGAAACCCGTAAGTTCGGCCTCGGAGAAAGCTCTATCTTCCTGATCAATACCCGCGAACAAAAGCTGGTTGAAGCTCAACTCAAGCTGAATAAACTGCTCGCCACGCTTCCCAAATTGCGCCTGGCACTGGATTGGGCTACCGGCGGCGATATGTAATTGATAGTCTGGAGTGAATGATGGTACGCGCGTTTGTCAAAATCGGCTCACATAACCGAAATGTACTTTGGGCGCCCCAAAATCTACCGGCAACTCCTGGCGTGCGCCAAAGGCCAAACTGACGCCAAATAACCCGGCCCGCGTTTCAAATGTGATACCAGCGCCAAATCCGTAGGGAAAATCGATAGTTGTTGCGCCCGCAGGCGTATTGGCGGTGCGGTTGTCCGTGCGGGCAATATCGCCAAAGAGGTAGAGGTAGGAGTTTGTACCCAATAAAAAACGGTATTCCAGCGTGCCCACCAGGTATTGGGTGGCAAAAATCAATTCTTCGTCAAACCCGCGCAACAGCCGATTGCCTCCCAGACGGTATTGCTCGTTGGCATATACCGGATCCCCGGCAAATATGTAGCCCCCCTGCATGGCGGTTTTGATTACGCCCCGCTTAAAAAGCGGCAGATAGCCTTCTAATACGGCGCTGAGCCGGTACTGTGAACTTCGCAAAGCCAGCGAGTCGTATAACTCGCCAAATCCTAGCGACTCGATCTGGTTGTTTTTTTCTATTCGCTTTACACCGGCGCCCGCTCGTACCCATACTCGCCAGCCTTTGCGTGGGTTGTAGCGGTAGTCGAGCTGCTCCTGGGCATATTCCAGCCCGAAAAAGGTGTGGTTGACGTCAAGCGTGTCCGGCAAAACGCCGCTGTTAATCAATTGCACAGCATTGACGCCGAGTACATTGGTGCTGCGCCGGTTCCAAAAAGCTTTCAGGTAATTACCTCCCTCGAGCAAGTATTGTACCCCCACGTCAAAGTTGAGGTCTATAAAGTTAGTGTCGCGTTTATATAAGCCAAATTGCAAATCGACGCCAAAGGGCAATCCCAGCACATATGGATAAGTGAATTGCAGGTCAAGACGCTGTGTTTGAGGCCTCAATTGCTCGAAGCGGGCGTATATGCGCTCGCCTAACCCAAATTGATTGTGCAATTCGCCGTTAAAAGAGCCCGTAATTAACAAACGCCCCACCTGGCTGCTATTAGGCAATACGCCGATGATGAAGTCGAAGCGACTGGCATTGCGCCGTTGCAAGGGGAGGAGAATGTCGGCATGGCTATCCTGAAAGACAATACTGGGGTCGGATGCCAATCCCAGGTAGGGTAGTTGCAACAATCGCTGCCGCAATTTGAGTATTTTACCCCGGTGGTAAGGCATGCCGGGGCGAATGCCCAGGTACTGTTGTAAAAACGCGCCGGCAATGCGCGCGTCGCCTTGCGGTTGTATTTTTCGAATGGTGATTAACGGTCCCTTGTTTAATGCGAGCGACGCCGCTAACACGCCGCCATTGCTGACCACGCTGTCGAGTTGTACCCTGGCAAATGGATAACCGGCATTTTCCGCCGCCTCTAAAAGCGATTCTTGCAAACGAACCGCTTGCCGGTAGGAGAAACGAGCGCCCCGGAATAACCGCTCCCGGTATCCCGATGCAGCGAGAAATGTTTCATCAACATTGCCATTGCGCAGTTGAGCCCAGCGATAGGCCGGCCCTATATGCAAAAAAGCTGTGTATAAACTATCAGCGCGTACGAGCGTGTCAACAGCAGCCTCTAAATATTGCGATGCCTGTAACTGCCGCACGATATCCACTAGCGCAACAATTATCGCCCCACTGTCTCTGTAGGTTTTGGCCCGGTCAATTTTAGACAATACTTCCGGCGATGCATCCAACGGCAGCAAATGCAACTTTAACGATCCGGGCTGAGCATACGCGCTGCTCCCCCACGTCAGGATAGCCACCACAAAAACAAACCGGATTAGGTTGCCTGGTTTGTACAACCCGGAACCGACAACCCACAACCGACAACCGATAACTGACAACATCAAAAATCCATTCCAAGCGCTATATACAGCCGCGGCGCCAATACTTTTCGGGTCTCTACGCCCCAGGCATAGTCCACGCGCACAAAATAGCCAAACAAAGTAGTTCTGGCGCCAAGACCGTAACCCGCCACAATAGGATCTCGGAAATAATTCACTTTCACGATGACGGGCGGATTAGGCGCATCTTGCGGGAAAAAGCTGGTGTTGAGCGGATTGTCGGTGCTAAAGGGATCTTTGCCCTGCCAGGCCGTACCCATATCAAAAAAGCCCACCAACTGGAAGTTGCGCAGAAATGGCGATTTGATGCGCTTGGAGAAATATTTGAAGATCGGCGCCCGCAATTCGGCGTTAAAAACAACATACGAATTGCCGTTCCTGATGTTCATCCGGAAACCCCGCATGGGCGTCGCCAAGGTCTGAAAGGCGAAGTCGTTGCTTTCAGGCGTAGGGATTTCATTGCTAAAGGCCGGAAACAGCCAGTTGTCGACGCCGCCCAGATAATACAACATCTTTTCAGAGCCGAACGAAGTAGCGCCCGCCAACCTGACGGCCAGTATCGAGTGTTTGTCAATACGCTGGTAGTGCCGGGCATCAAGGCCCAAAACGCTCATGAATCCTTCATTGAAAGATACGTTGAAACCGCCGTTGGTGTTGACGTCGAAGCGCTTGACGGCCTCAAAGAAGATCTTGTATCGCGAACCGTTTTTGATGTTGAGGGCTACGTCCAGCGTATTGTCAAATACGTATTCCAATTTAATGCCGGCGCGTTGCTCATTGATGCTGGGCACTTCCAGCGCCGGGCGCTCGGTGGCCAATTGCTCTACCCGGTCGCGGCGTAGCGTGGCAGTGGCGCGCAGGCTGCGGAAAATGTCGAGCGGATATCGCACGCCGTATTGCCCCAGAACCGTGTTTAACTCCCGCCGGCGCGGCACAAAAGAGATGACTTCATCGGATTCGCGAAGGTTGCGACGGTATATGGAAAAGCGCTTGTCCAGCCGTTGTTTTTTATTATTGAAAGTTAAAAAATATTCGGTGCCGTTGAAGGATGTTGGCACTCGCACGCCGCCTTCAAATTCGTAATCTTCGAATAAGTCTTTGAAATTGGCTTTTAGCAAAATACCCGGCGGCGGGTAGCCAAAACCGTTGGGATTGGCCGATATGGTCTCCAACCCGTCGAAAAGCAGGCTGTTGTCGAGCTGGGTGGTGACAAAATCGGTGCGGAATTGCAGGCGATAAGGGGTGATTTTCCCCGGTCGGAACCGGTATTGGCTTTTGGCGCCGGCAGGCTGGATACCCGGTATGGCCGACGGCGGCAAAGCGACAACCTGCGGCTGTTGTATTTTGGTGACGGGAGAGGGAGCCTCGGGTTTTTCATCTTTTTTGTCTTCCCGGGGAATGACGGTAGGCGGTACGTCTTCATCGTCAAATTCACTCTGAAACAGATAGTTGTCGATGTCGATTTTGCCGGTGTCGAGTTTTTCCACCGGAATATCTTCTTCCTTGATTTCGGGCGCCGGCAGTTCTTCAAAAATATTACTGGGCGCCGGCAACGGCCTCTCTTCTACCGGCCGGTCTTTGTTTTTTTCGCGCCGGCTTTGCTGAAAAAGCGTAGGCGCCGCCGCAGCAAGCGTGTCTATGGCTAGCGCGCCGTGATAAATGCGGTATTGGTTATCCAAAAAAACAAGCTCCGCTATCTTGCCGGTGCGGGGCGATACGCTGTGACCTTCAATGCTGCGGTTCAGGTTGGTACTGCTGTATTGTACCGCACGCTTTTTAAGCACAGGGTGCAAGCGGATGGTGTCAATAGCCTGACTGTCAATACCTGCAATAGCGGAATCGGCGTGGAAAATGTATTCGCTGCCGTCTTTTAGCTTGACGATTTGCTCGTAGTGGTGGATGTAATCTTCCAGATAGGCCGTCTCCCGGTTGAAAAGCCCGCTGCGGTCGCTCAGATATGCACACAGGGAGGTGTCAATGGGCACGGGCTGCCGTTCGTTGGCCAACGGCGTCTGGGTGATGGGGATTAATTCTTTGTCGCGGGTATCCAGGTCGAAATAATAAATGTCAAAATTGCCTACCGGCATGATGGAGTCGAGCCGGGGTGCGCTCTGCAATAATGGATTTTCCCTGTTGGAAGCAAAAAGGATGCCCCTTCGACCGCGCAATTGCACAAAGGTCGCGTCTAGGTCGTCGTAAAAGTCGTTGGTGATTCGTTCCGATTGCCGGGTATTGAGGTAATACAGGAAAATATCGGAAAAACCCCGCGAAGTTCCCGACAATACCAGCGTCATTGGGTTGACGTAACCCATGCTGTGCACCCGCTGGTAGTCGGGCGCCAGGTCAGAAATGTTGGTTTTTTTTGTCGATAAATCGTAAGTCAGTAATTTGATCACGTCGCGCCGCTCGTACATGATCGCGATTTCGTTGTTGTTGGGGTTCCAGGCCAGCAAAGGGTATTCGTAGTCGGTAGCCTGGAAAGCATTACGGAAGCCCTCTGAAAAGATCAGCTCGCGTTTGCCCGCGCGCGTATCGTGCATATATACTTTGAACCGCCCGATTTCATTAGTGGCGTAGAGTATTTTGAGGCCGTCAGGGCTTATTTTGACTTCGCTGATGGGCAGGTTGCGCTTGTTTTTTACTTTAATGCTTGTGTTGCCGGGTTGCTGCCGAAGGGCGTTTTCTGCCGTGTACCGATCTTTAAAATAGGCGTACCAGCTATTGGTAATTACCTCGTACGGACTGCCCAGTACATATAAAAAGCCGCTTTCAACACTCCGGTTGATGCGGGTGAGATATAGCAGATTAGATACCGTAGAGGCGCCGAAATTGTCGCCGATAAAATACCAGAGCGCATGACCGGCCAGCCGGGGATTTTCTTCGGCAAACGTTTCGAAATTTTCAAAGTCGCTGCGCAGCAAAGCGTCGCGCAGCCGGTTGTCAAGGTCGCTGCTCCAGGGTTCGCCTACATAGGCGATCAGCCCCTGCTTGAACCATTCGGGCAGGTTGAGCGCTACGGCGTTTTGAACAATCTCCTGTATATTGGAACCAAACAACATGGCATCGAGGAATACCTCTGCTATACCCTCTTTGATCTGCCGCCGCAAATGGCGGTGATTGCCGTCGAAATAAACGAATACCTTGTTGCCGACAATTTTGGTCTGCCCCCCGGTATTGGTAAATGCCTCCTCACTGCCGATATTGCTCTGCTTGAGGTCGGTGAGGTCGGTATATACGATGATCTGAATTTTTTCGTTGATGCGGTGTTCCAGCAGTTGCTGTACCGAGGCAAAATCCTGTTCTGCCAGTTGCACCACCGCTTGCCCGATATTGCGCCCTTCTCCATACCAGTAGGTGATGAAGTTGTCGCTTTCGTATTGCGACCATTCGTCAAAATCGCGGTGAAATTGCACCCGGTTTTTGCCGTATTGGGTTTGAATGCCCTGCCCCCACGCGGGTAGGCTCAATAGTGTCGCTGCAATGGCGGAGTATAGAATTTTACGCATCTAAACGGCTTTATCGGTAAAGTCCTTCCAATATAGATTATTTCATGGATATTTGCCTTTCTAAAAACGGCAAAACTATGGCTATTGTTGTCGGTTTGACATTCAATCCCTTTCAGGAGAATACTTACCTGGTTTATGACGACACCGGAGAATGTCTGATCTTCGATCCGGGATGCTTTGAAGGTTATGAAAAAGAGGAATTGGCAGGCGCCATCAGCAATTTGCAACTCAAGCCGGTAAGGCTTATTAATACGCATTGCCATATCGACCACATCCTGGGCAATTATTTTGTCAGCGAGGCCTACCAACTGCCGCTGGAGATCCACGAAGGCGAACTGCCGGTGCTGCAATCAGCTCCCCAGGTGGCCGCTATGTTCGGCATGCCCTATCCCGAGCCTTCGCCCATGCCGGGGCGCTATATTGCCGAAGGCGAGATAATTAGTTTTGGCAATACAACACTAAAAGCATTGTATACCCCCGGCCATTCGCCAGCAAGCCTTTCTTTTTATTGCGAAAAAGACGGCTTCGTTATCGCCGGCGATGTGCTCTTCCGCGACAGCATCGGCCGAACCGACCTGCCCGGCGGCAATTTTAATACGCTGGCCCAATCTATTAAAACCCAATTGTATTCGCTCCCCGATGAGGTGAAGGTGTACCCCGGCCACGGCCCGGCTACTACTATAGGCTATGAACGCTGGAATAATCCGTTTGTGAAAGGGTAGAGGGACTCTTTTTGTTTATTGGTTTATT
>JRYG01002654.1_pt1 | contig 29748 bp, 27 predicted proteins | sample 235341 | NCBI WGS metagenome assembly JRYG01 (sample SAMN03074218, study PRJNA261478) | activated sludge metagenome | biome: Wastewater Treatment Plant; feature: Wastewater; material: Activated sludge; isolation source: activated biomass of a wastewater treatment plant treating hydrocarbon... ...
ATGCCAATTATAGCGTTGAACTTATCTTTTCTTACGCGAAAAGACCGATCAAACATCAAACATCCCCCCCCTTCCTCCCCCACCAGGAAGCCAGGCTAAAGGCCGAGATCAAATGCCAGATGCCCCACCAGGCGGCAATAAGCGCCATACCTCCAAGGCCGTCGAAAAAATTAAAAATTAGAATAAGGCCCAATCCGGAATTCTGTATGCCCGTCTCCAGAGAAATTGCCCGGGCATCGGCGCGCGACAGGCCGAAGGTTTTCGCCAGCGAATACCCGCCCAGGAGGCCCGTCGCATTGTGGATCAATACGATAAAAAAAACGAGGTGCAAATACTGGCGTATGTTCTCAAGATTGCCGTAAACGGCTACCACAATAAATCCCAGAAAAATAATCATGGAAAGGATACGGATAGGACGCCGGATGCGGGCTGCAATACGCGGCAGGCGATAGTGCATGAACATGCCCAACAACAACGGTAAAAGCGTGAGCTGCACAATGGCCCACAACATATCAAACGGATTGACGTAAATATCTTCCCGCATGGCTTCATCGCCAATGGCCAGGGGCGCCAGCAAAGCAAAAATAAGCGGCGTGGTAATGATCGCCGCAAGCGTAGAAATAGAGGTGAGCATTACCGACAAGGCCGTGTTGCCCTTGCTCAAATGCACGGCAAAATTGGAGACGTTGCCGCCCGGGCAAGCCGATACAAGCAACATACCCAGCGCAATGCTCATGGGCGGCTGGATAAGGTACACCAATCCCAGCGTTAGCAAAGGCAACAGGATAATTTGCGAACTCAGCCCCACCAACGGCGCCTTAGGGGTCTTGAGCAATTCGCGAAAGTTGTCGACTTTCAGGTCGAGCGCCACGCCAAACATAATAAAGGCCAGGCAAAAATTGAGTATGCCGAGTTGCTCCGGATTAAAATGAATGCGAATGCTATCAATAGATTCCATACAAGCGGTTTATAACTTCCAAAACCGCAGCAGCAGCACTTCGGCAGCCAGAAACAACAGCGCCAGCGCCACGCACCAGCGCCAGAGCGTGACGCCCTTGCTACGCTCCTCAATCTTGGCCGTAAGCACGGTATTGTCGTTGATGTCGATGACCTTGGCATTATCTCCCACCCAGGCTTGCAGATCGGCAGGGTTGTAATAGTCGAGTTCCGACTCTTTGCGGTTGTAGTTGAAGGCCAGCTTTTGCAAAATAGTGTCGGGCTGCTGAAAAAGCTGGTAAAACCCGGCTGTTTGAACCTCTTCGTTGAGCGTGAGGAAAACCGTAGCCCCCACGATGCGCTGCTGGGGAATAAACTCTTCGGCCTGGCCTTTGAGTTTGTATACAATCTCCGTGCTGGTAGTGCGGTGGTCGGCGCTCACTACCTCGTCAACGCCAAGCGTATAGGCGATGGGGCTTTTTTGGCCGGAAGACAACGCCATCTTGTACAACATCGGGATAAAGATCTCACCATTGAGCGGCAGGTTGTTGATCGCTTCGTCCATCGGTGCAGCACAAATGTACAAATGGCCGCGTTCGGCAGGGTATTTTGACAAAAACGAGGAGCCGTCGCGATAACTCAACAGTTGTTCTTCCCGTCGATTGTTATAATTGGTAAATTTGAAATTGCCTTTGGTGACCGGCAATTTCAGGTTGGCGCCTGCATTTTCAAACACATCGTTAAAAATAAATTCCTGGGTATTGATGCTGCCCGCCTGTCTTTCCACATTTTCAAACGCCATCAACTCGTTGGCGGGGAACGCGGTGAGAAAACTGCGGTACGACATGATGTCGGCGTCTTTGGCCGGGAAGACCAGCACATTGCCGCCACGGCGGGCGTATTGCAACAGCTCGCCGGCCAGGCCCGAGCTGATGCTGCGAAGGCCGTCTACTACAATCAACTGATTTTCAGCAAAACGCGAATAATCAAGGCTACGACTGGGCGACGCGGCGGCTTCGAAATAGCTGATACCCGCAAACGCCGAACTGAGGTATCGGTTGGGAGTGGTTTCGTAAATATTGAGTACCCTGATCTTTTCCGCTACATTAAAAGCCAGATAATAACTATCGTCAAATTGCACCGGATAGTCGGTAAGTTGCAGCCGCGCCTCGTGCCAGCCGGTGCGCAGAATAGTAAAAGGTACCGTATCGGTCACGGTACTGTTTGCCGGGATAGACAATTCGCCTACTGGCTTGTTTTGCCCTTCGTATTGCAGGCTGAGGCGGATGTTTTCGGCATTTTCGCCGCTGTAATTACTCACTCGTACCACTAATCGGTCGGTTTGATTGAGCAACTGCACCGGCGTTTCAAACCAGGCCGTGTCAATTGCGATGTTGCGCTCCTGTACCGATTGCAGGGGCACCAGGTTTACCTCGAGCGTACTGTCGGCATAATTGCCTATATCCGTGATATTGCGCTGAAAGTCGGAAATGATATAGGCAACGTGGTTGGTATATTTGCCGGAGTTGAGCGTCTGCTCCTGGCGCGCCAGCACCTTCGACAATTCGCGCACCGACGGGCTCACCCCGATTTCATCAATCAGCGCCAGGGCGTCTTCCCTGCTCACCAGCCGCTGGTGGCGGCCTTCGAAGTCATTGGTCAGAATCTGAAACAGGTCTTCAACACTATACGCTTCCACGATCTCCCTGGCGCGTTGTTTGGCTCTGTCGACCAGCGGCACATCCTGGCTCAACGCACTCATACTAAAAGAGTTATCTATAAAAATACTCACCGCCTTAGCCCCCTGCTTAACCTCCACATCCTGAGGAATAAAAGGCTGGGCAAAGGCCAACACCAAAAACAACAGAGCCAACAGGCGCATCGCCAATACAACCAGATTGCGCAAGCGCGAGCGTGAGCTGGTTTCCTCTTTGATCTCTTTCAAAAAGCGCACATTGGAAAAGTACACTTTCTTGAATCGCCGAAAGTAAAACAGGTGAATGATCACCGGTATGGCAAGCGACAGCAGGGCAAAGAGAAAAGCCGGATATAAAAATTGCATGTGCCTTGTTGTTGAAAAATGAAATTAAAAATTATAATTGAATAATGAAACACGCTTAGCCCCAAAAAAGGTTATCGATAATTTCCCATCCAACATCAAACATCAAAAATCAAACATCCCACCTGGCCACCGGCGTTGCCGTTTGGTCGGCAAATTGGCCTGCCAGGTACTTGTAATACCCGGCAATACCGATCATGGCGGCGTTGTCGGTGCAATAAGCCATTTTGGGGATGAACGTACGCCACCCCAATTGCCGTCCTTTGTCCTCAAGGGCCTGGCGCAAGCCGGAATTTGCAGCCACGCCGCCGGCCAGGGCAATCGTGGCGATGCCGGTTTGAGCCGCAGCTTTCACCAGTTTGTTGATCAATACGGAAACAATACGCGACTGCACCGAAGCGCAGATATCCGCCATATTATTGGCGATAAAATCGGGGTCGGCCTCGCGATGTTCGCGCAGAAAATAAAGAAACGAGGTTTTTAGTCCGCTAAAGCTAAAATCCAACCCGGGAATCCGGGGTTCCGGAAATTGGAATCGGGCGACGCCCTGCTGAGCCCACTTATCGATCAGCGGACCGGCGGGGTAATCGAGGCCCAGGAGTTTGCCCGTTTTGTCGAAGGCCTCGCCGGCGGCATCGTCGAGGGTTTGGCCCAGCACCTCCATATCGCCATAGTTGCGCACCAGCACAATTTGGGTATGGCCGCCCGACACCGTGAGGCATAAAAACGGAAATTCGGGATGCGGATGCTCGGCAAAATGCGCCAATACGTGCGCATGCATGTGGTGTACATCAATGAGCGGCACCCGGCGACTCAGGGCAAACGCCTTGGCAAACGACACGCCAACGATCAACGAGCCGATAAGCCCCGGCCCCCGGGTGAAGGCAACGGCGCTCGCCTCCGTTTTATCAACGCCGGCCTGCGAAAAAGCCGCCTCCACCACCGGCACAATGTTGGCCTGGTGGGCGCGCGAAGCTACCTCGGGCACTACGCCGCCGTACTGCCGGTGTACCTCCTGATTGGCCACGCAATTGCTGAACACCTTGCCGTCAACAACCACGGCAGCGGAAGTATCGTCGCATGACGACTCGATGGCCAGGATCACTACACGCATAAAACAAGGTAATTAGCCCGCAAAAGTAGTCTTTTTATACATTACAGCCCCCGTTTGTGCATCACTAGCGCCCTGAAAACAGGTAATTGCCAGAATTTTTCGTTCCTTCTTCCTTGTGTGATGCAATATTTGTAAAATTGCATTCGCTTTTTATCTCTTTTGATTGGATAAAAAACTTTATTATTGCGTCAAAACAAACCGAAAAAATGAGATTAATCATCAATGTCATTCTGATACTCCTCGTCGCCGGTCTCGTTTTGGTACTGATCGGCAGCATCCAGGAACCCATCAACTTCAAGAATGAGAAGCAAAAGCGCGAGCGTGCCGTGATTGACAAACTCATGACTATACGCAACGCGCAGGAACTTTATCGCAGTATAAAGGAAGAATTCGCTCCCGACTTCGAGACGCTACAAAAAGTGCTCGAAACGGAAAACTTTGCCATTATTAAGGTTATCGGCGACCCCGACGACCCCAACTTTACCGGCGAAATCACCTACGATACTTCTTATGCGCCCGCTATCGACTCGATCCGGGCCCTGGGCATCAACCTCGACTCGCTGCGTTACGTCCCCTTCGGCAACGGCGCTACTTTCGAGATGAAAGCCGATACCATCACCTACCAAAGCACCCTGGTACCCGTACTGGAAGTTGGAGCTAAACGCAAAGTGTTTATGGGCAAATTCGCCAGCAGCAAATACGCCAAGTACGACCAGAACTACGATCCGGAAAAACCTGTGAAGTTTGGTAATATGACTGCGCCTAACCTTTCTGGCAATTGGGAAAGATAAGCATAGACATATCAGAAGATACTTATTCCAAACTTCGTCATCAAGACTACGAACTGTCCATCCTTCTGGGGGTGGACAGTTTTGCTTATTCCCTGAGCGATGAAAGCCGCCAGGTGATGGCGCTCCGCGAGTTTGTTTTTGAAAATACAGCTGCTTTTCCCGGAGCTATTGATAATATCTTTCAGACTGACAAGCGATTACACGACAATTTCCGCAGCGTCCGAATTGGGCTGACAGGGTCGCCTTTTGTTCTGGTGCCTTCAAGGCTGTATAATCCACTCGAAAAAAAATCTTACCTGACACATCTGGCGGATGTGCCCGACGCCGCTGAAATTATGGCCGATGACCTTGGCGAGTTAGGGTGCCGTGGAATTTATTCGGCGCCCGCTTCAATACTGGGCTTTCTCCGCCAGGCTTTTCCCGGTTGCCGCTTTGCGCACCTGTCTTCTGCTTTGTTGCATTTGTGGCGACGGTTGCCTGGAGCCGCAGGCCAGGGGCATTGCTTGTGTATGCATATCCAAAGCGGAGAAATGACGCTGGCTCTCTTTTCAAACGGCGCTTTACAACTCTGCAATACCTATACGTTCCAATCAGCCGAAGACTTCCTTTACTTTACGCTCCTGGGTCTTCACCAACAACAACTTGACAATAACAATACCCCGGTTGTCATTAGCGGTAAAATATTACCCGATTCCGCCATCTATAAATTACTGGAACGTTACTTCCGGCAACTGCAATTTTTGCCAAAACCCGCTTCCATAAGCCTCGGAACAGCCCTAAGACAATATCCGGAATACTTTTATGCCGACCTGTTCGGTATTATATCGGTTGTTTAATCCCATTTCTTTTTCTTCATCACCATGCTTGTGCTCACAACGCAAACGGGTATTTTAGCGTTTATACCATAACTTATCATCAGAAGGACATGCGCATCATCAGCGGAAAATTCAAGGGGCGGCGTTTTCATCCGCCGGCAGACAACTGGCCCACCCGCCCTACAACCGATTATGCGAAGGAGGGGTTGTTCAATATTTTGCAAAACCAATTTGATTTTGAAGAAATCAAAGTGCTCGATCTTTTCGGCGGCACCGGCAACCACAGTTATGAGTTTATCTCGCGAGGCTGCACAGATGTAACGTATGTTGACAAATTTCCTGCCTGTGTGAATTTTGTAAAAAAAACTGCCGAGGCGTTGCATATCACCGATGAGATTCAGATCATGCGGGCCGATGTGTTTAAATTCATCCAATCCTGTGTGTCCCGCTATGATTATATCTTTGCCGGTCCACCCTATGCGCTGCCCGCCATCGACCAGATTCCCACGCTTATCTTCGACCAAAAGATGCTCAACCCGGGCGGCTGGCTGGTATTGGAACACAACCCCAACCATTCTTTTAAAAATCATCCTTTTTATAAAGAAGAGCGCCACTACGGCAAAACTATTTTCAGTATTTTCGAACAACCTCCCGCCAACGATGATCAGACTTAGCATACTCTTTTTCCTGCTGCTCCCCTGCTGTTATCTGCAGGCCCAGTCCAAACACCTCAACGGTCAGTGGAAAGGCGTTATCACCCAAAACGAAGGCGGATACCGCACCAAATACAGCTTTGAAATGTATCTCCAGGAAAAAGACGGCAAGATTTACGGCCGGTCTTATGTGTATGTCGACAAAATTTTTGCCGAAATGGAGCTACAAGGCGCCTGGCTCGATAAAACGCAAATCCTGTTTAAAGAAATAAAAATTACTCGCTGCAAACGCGACGCTAATATGGACTGGTGTATCAAAAGCGGTCAACTCAAGCTGGTGTCAGAAGGCAAAAAATGGCGGCTCGAAGGCCCCTGGCAAGGCTCTTCCAGCTTCGGAGCATGTATCCCGGGCAAAATTTTGCTTACCAAGGTAAAACCTCGCGTCTGAGGTCCTCCGTTCTCTCTTTGTTTATTGGTTGATTGGTTTATTGGTTTATTGTACACTCATTCATAAACAAATAAACCTATAAACGGACAACGCCCCCACAACCCACAACAATCTTCTCCGCCAGCACCCTGCCGTGGCCTTCCTCCGATTCAAACGACCAGCCGGCGATATGCGGGCTGAGTACAACGTTATCAGACTGTCGCAGATATTGGAATGCAGGGGGTAATGCGTCAGGGTTGAGATGGGCAAAAGAAGTTTCTTCGTATTCAATAACGTCAAGCGCTGCGCCGCGAACCTGGCCGCTCTTCAGCCGGGTTACCAGGTCTTCTGTGTGAAGGATAAGCCCTCGGGCCGTATTGATCAAAAAGATGGGCTTGGCAAAGCGATCGAGAAAAGCCCCATCTACAAAATAATGATTATCAATAGAATAAGGAAAGTGAAGGCTAATAATATCGCTTTCATTCCAGAGCGTATCCAGATCAACCGCCTCGGCGCAAAAGTCGGCATAGTTGGTGAGATAGCGGTCGTAGGCGATCACGCGGGCCTGGAAGCCCTGCAGGCGGCGGGCAAAAGCGCGCCCCATATTGCCGTAGCCCATAATCCCAACGGTTTTGCCTTTAATTTCAATGCCTCTGTTTCCTTCGCGTATCCATTGCCCGGCGCGCACTTGTCGATCTGCGCGCGACAGGTTGTTGAGCAGGGCCAGTAGCAGCCCCATCGTGTGTTCGGCAACGGTATCGCGACTGCCTTCGGGAGACGTAAAAACTTGAATGCCCAGTTGGGCGGCGGCATCGAGGTCAATATGCTCCACCCCGACTCCCCATCGGGCAATAAAATCGAGGTGAGCGACCTGTTGGAGAAAATCGGCGTCAACAACAAAACGGCTACGCACCACCATGCCCCGGCAATCGGCAAGTACGGCTATAACCTCTTCTTTGCCAAGTTGGGTACAGTCCAGGCAGACCATACCTGCGCTTTCCAATAATTCGCGCAGTACCGGATGAGTTTTGTCGACCAGCGCAATTTTGAACATTGTTCTCTGTTGTATATTCCAGGTTGTAGGCTGTAGGTTGAGTTTTAACATACAACTTACAACCTGGAACCTACCCCCCACAACTATCCCTTCAACGCTTTCAGCATCGTTTCGCCTATGGTAGCCGGTGAATTCACCACCAGGATGCCGCATTCGGCCATGATCTGCATTTTGGCAGCGGCGGTATCGTCTTTACCGCCGATGATAGCGCCTGCGTGGCCCATAGTACGGCCTTTAGGCGCCGTTTGGCCGGCGATAAAGCCGACTACGGGTTTGGTGCCGTGTTCTTTAATATAGTAAGCTGCTTCTGCTTCCATAGTACCGCCGATTTCGCCGATCATCACGATGCCCTCTGTTTCGGGGTCGTTCATAAGCAATTCGACGGCTTCTTTGGTAGTAGTACCCACGATGGGGTCTCCGCCGATACCGATACAAGTAGACTGGCCGAGGCCTGCCTTGGTCACCTGGTCAACTGCTTCATAAGTTAAGGTGCCGGAACGGGAAACAATGCCGATCGTGCCTTTGCGGTGAATAAAGCCGGGCATAATGCCGCATTTGGCTTCATCGGGCGTAATCACGCCGGGGCAATTAGGCCCCACCAGGCGGCAATCGCGTTTTTCGAGATAGGCTTTTGCTTTCACCATATCCTGCACGGGAATACCTTCCGTGATACAAATGATCACTTTGATGCCTGCATCGGCGGCCTCCATGATGGCGTCGGCGGCGAAGGCAGGCGGCACGAAGATCACCGAGGTATCGGCGCCGGCTTGCTGGACGGCGTCGGCAACGGTATTAAACACGGGGCGATCGAGGTGTTTTTCACCGCCTTTGCCGGGCGTTACGCCGCCCACCAGGTTGGTACCGTATTCGATCATTTGCTCGGCGTGAAAAGTACCTTCCTTGCCGGTAAACCCCTGAATGATAATTCTGGAGTGTTTATTGACGAGAACAGACATATGCTATGAAGTCTTTATTCGTTTAAAAATTATTCTTCCACAATGATATAGACGTCTTCGTCCTGTTGCTTCATGTAGTAGCGTTCGCGGGCAAAACGTTCCTTATTGGCATCCATATCCAATCTTTCCTGTTTTGCCTCTTCAATTTTTTTGGTGTAATACGCCTTGTCTTCCTCCAGTTTGTTCACCATGCGTTGCAGGCGAATTTGCGTCAGGATGTCGTGTTTATCGAAAAAGACCATCAATGCAAAAAAGCACAGCAGGGCAAAAAAATAGCGGTTGCGCAGGGGGCCTGGCAGCTTGTTCCACAAAACTTGCAAAGCATTCATGGCAATGGCGTATGGTTATAAAATAATTAACCGCCAATCAAAGCGCGGCCGGGGAAGACGGCGGCGTCAGCCAGGTCTTCTTCGATGCGCAACAATTGGTTGTATTTGGCGATCCGGTCGGAACGCGAAGCCGAACCCGTTTTGATCTGGCCGGTATTCAGCGCCACGGCCAGGTCGGCAATGGTCGTATCTTCAGTTTCGCCCGAGCGGTGGCTCATTACGCTGGTATAAGCGTTGCGGGTGGCCAGGTTGACGGCGTCAATGGTTTCGGTGAGCGTGCCGATTTGATTCACCTTAATTAATATAGAGTTAGCCACGCCGAGGTCGATGCCGCGCTGGAGGCGTCCGGTATTGGTAACAAACAGGTCGTCGCCTACAAGCTGTACGCGATTGCCCAGCGCCTGGGTGAGCGCCTGCCAGCCGTCCCAGTCGTCTTCATGGAGGCCGTCTTCGATAGACAGGATGGGGAAGCGGTTGCACCAGTCGGTCCAGTAGCTCACCATCTCCGAAGTAGTCAGTTTATCGCCTGTCGACTTCTTGAAGTAGTACAGGCCGGTTTCTTCGTCAAAAAACTCAGAGGAAGCGGCATCCATGGCGATCATCAGGTCTTCGCCGGGGCGATAGCCGGCGGCTTCCAGCAGCCGGGCGCAGCCCAGATTGATGGCCGTGATCGCCGGTTGCAGGTTGTCGGTTCGGGTGAGTTCCTGATCGGGTCCCCGCAGGCAGAGCTTTTTCAGATCCCGGCCGCTGATGTGCGAAGCCTGCTCCAGGATCTCGGCGGCCGGCGCGAAATGGCGCAGCAACTCCCAGCCCATGCCGACGTATTGCGAACCCTGACCGGGGAACAGCCAGGCGGTGCGCGTCGCGTTCATCGGCGCTCCTCAGGACCCGTTGATGCCGGCGGTCAGGCCCCCGTCCATGATCAACATCTGGCCGGTGAGATAGCCGCTGTCCAGGACCAGAAACGCGATGCTCTTGGCCACGTCCACCGGCTCCGCCCAGCGCTGCAGGGGCGTGGTCGACGCCAACACGCGCGCGCTGGCCAGGGCTTTGATCTCGGGGGCGTCCAGCAGTCCGACCAGCAACCCGCCGACCCGCACTCCCAGCCGGCCGTGCCGGATGCACAGCGTCCGGGTCATGCCGGTGATCGCGCCGCGCGCGGCGGCCACGTGATCGCCCAGTTCGGTATCGGCGAACGAGGAAGCCAGATAAAACTGGTTGACGATCATGCCGTTGTCGTTATGGCGGGCGATGATCCCACCGGCGGCCAGGCCGCGCCGGTAAAGGGAGAGGGCGTAGGACTGGAGTTCGGCTGCGTCGGTCCCGACACGGGGAACGAACAGGTTCACGAGGGCATCCAGACGACCGCAACGCTCGGCGATGCCGGCCAGATTGAGCTCGACATCGCCCTCGTCCAGGGGCATGTCGCTGCAGTCGAGTACATGATTCTCGGCGGACAGGTCCCGAGCGATTTCCGCCGCCAGGGTGGGCCGGGCGGTGTCGTGGAGGGCGACGGTCATGCCGCGATGGCCGAGTTCCCGCGCCACCGCCAGCCCGATGCTGGTTCCGCCACCGTGAATCAGGACAACCTTGGTTTCTTCGTCGCTTTTCATGTTTGAACCACCGGCAATTGCCTCAATCTCCACGAGAAACGATCAGGGCGGCGTTGGCGCCCCGCTCGGTGCTGCCCACCAGCAGGCAGTGGCGGTAGTCGCCGGGGCGCGGCGTTCCCAGCACGAAATTCAGGGAATCCGGCGGCTGGCTGTCGCCGGCGATGGGATACGCCTCGCCGCTGGCCATCCCCCACAGAGCGGCGGCCACGCTGAACAAACCGCTGGCGGATTCCGCCAGACCGGTATTGCCCACCACGCCGCTGACCGGCTGATCGTCCAGCAGCCGCGTCAGCACCCGAACCTCCCGGGCGTCGTAGGCGGGCCAACCACAACCGTGCGCCATGACCCAGTCCAGATCGGCGGGATGCAAGGCGGCTTCTTGCAGCGCGAGCCGAATGGCCCGTTCGAGCCAACGACCGCCGGGCTCCAGACCACCCTGCTCCCGAGCGGCGTCCGCCGTCAGCCCGTAGCCTTTCACCCACCCGTAAATGCGCGCCGAGCGCGCCCGGGCGCGCGTTTCCCGCTCCAGCAGCAGCGCCGCCGCGCCTTCGCCCAGCAGGGTGCCGGTCGCTTTCGGATCGTAGGGGCGCAGGCGTTCCCCACCGGACTCGTCCGGCCTGGCCAACACCCCGAGCGCGTCGAACAGGCGCAGCGACAGGGAACCCACCTCGTCGGCCGCGACCACCAGCAAAGCATCGAGGTCCGAATGGCGACGCAAGACTTCGACGGCGTGCGCCAGCGTATGCAAACCGCCGGTAACGCCATGGCAAACGGTGGCGCAGTAACCCTGAAGATCGAAGACATGGGCCAATTCGCTGGCCACTGAAAATCGCCCCATCCTGAGCATCAGGTGAGCGGTGGATGCGTCGAATTCCCCGCGCAGGACCGTCCCGAAAAAGCGCTCGTAAGGCCCCATCGGACCGCGGGTCAGCCCCACGATCAGCCCCCTGCGCTCGGCGGCGCAGTCCCGCGGACCGATGCCGGCGTTTTGCAACGCCAGGCCGGCGGCGGCCAGGGCGTACTGCACCAGGCGTTCCCGCCGGCGCGGATCGACCCGCGGCAGCAGCGTCCTGAGCCGGAAGTCGGGAACCAGCCCCGCCTGCCTGACGACGCCGGGAGCGATGTCGAAACGGTCGATGGCCGCGATGCCGCGGCGACCCGCGCGCAAGCCTTCGACAAAGGGTTGTCGGCCATGGCCCAGCGGCGACATGACGCCGATGCCGGTGATCGCGATGTCGGCATCGGCCAGTGGCGGCAGTCGCCGCGCGCTTCGATAGCGTCCCGCCACCAGCGTCGCGTTGTTACCTCCGAAAGCCACCGCGTTGAGCAGAAAATCGCCGGGTTTGGCGCCTGCGTTGCCTGCGAATCCCGGCAAGGGCAAGTCGCAGCCGGGCCGGGGGGGCTGGACGTTGGGGATGACGGGAACGTGCCCCGCGTTCTGGCAAGCCAGGGCCGCGACCATGCCCAGCGCCGGCGAGACGCCGTTGACGTGCCCGAAGCAGGGTTCCGTGGACGTGACCGGCGGCAGGGGTCCACCGCCAAACACTTCGTTGATGGCCAGACTTTCCGCCACGTCCTGCTCGCGATGACCGGTGCCGCTGGCGCGGATCCAGGCGATATCGCCAGGCTCCAGACCGGCGCTGGCCAGCGCCTTGCGCATGGCCCGGCGGAGACCGTTACCGGCTGGATCGTTGGCGATATCGTGATAGGCATCGGCGCTGACGCCATAGGACACCAATTCCCCGAAGATCGTGGCGGCGCGCTGGCGGGCGTGGGTTGCGGTCTCCAGAACCAGAAAGGCCGCGCCTTCGCCGAACGTCATGCCAGGCGCGTCGCTGAAGGGCGAACAAGGGTCGGCGGCGACCAGATCCAGCGCTTCCATGCCCAAAGCGTTCAGGAGCGTCTGAATCTCGCCGCCGCCGGCCAGCATGGCGTCGGCCTTGCCGGCGCGCAGCACGTCCAGCGCATAGCCCAGGGCGAGGGCGCCGCCGAGCGAGGCGGCGCTGAAGGTGGCTTGAGGACCGTGCAAACCGTGGCGCTGGGCGATCAGGAACGTCTGGAAATACGGGGTGTTGCGGCTCTGGTATAAGGCCATCCAGCGGTTGACTAGGTGAGTGCGGGACCAGGGAATCGGCAGGTTCTGATATTGCCCCGCGCCGCTGACGCCCACGGCGATGCCGACGGTGCGGTCGCCGGCTGGATGCAGGCCGGCCTGCCGCAGAGCTTGATCCGCGGCTACCAGAGCCATCTGGCTGGCGCGGTCGATGCGTCGCAGCCGTCCCGGCGCGACGTGGGGAGCGGGATCGAAATCCGTCACCTCCGCCGCGTAGCGCGCTTTCATGCCCGTGGTATCGAAGGAACGGAGCGGGCCGATGCCGGAATGCCCGGTCAGCAGATGGTCGACGACGCCGGCGGCATCGCAACCGCTGGCGGAAACGATGCCCATGCCGGTGACCACGACCTGCCCGTTCATCGTCAAGACGCGCTTGCGTCGGGATGGCGCAGCACCAGGGCCGCGTTGTTGCCGTGTTCCGAACCGCCCAGAATCAGCGCGTGACGATAATCGCCGCGCCGGACCCGGTCGCGAACCCAGGGCAGATCCGGGCACGGCTCCCCCGCCGCGAGCAGGGGATAGGCTTCGCCGTGTTTGAGCCCCAGCAGCGCGGCAGCCACCGCGAACAGGGCGCTGCTGGCCTCGGCCAGACCCAGATGGCCGTTGACGCAGCTCAGGGCGGGCCGATGCCCGGCCAGCAGTCGCCGCAAGGCCCGCGCTTCGCGCGCATCGTAGTCGGGCTGACCCCGGCCCAGGCCATACACCAGATCGAGGCGGGAAGCGTCGATGCCCGCCTCGTCCAGGGCCGTCCGCGCCGCCTGCTCCAACCAATGGCCGTCGGGTTCCAGACCCAGGTCGGGCCGCGCGTCGTTGCTCAGCCCATAGCCCGCGAGAGTGGCGTAGGGCGTCGCGCCTTCCCCAACGCGGCTGGCGCGTTGCAGCACCAGGGCCACCGCGCCCTCGCCCAGCACCAGGCCGCCGCCCGCCGGATCGTACAGGTTTGGCGCCTCCGCTTTCGCGGCCAGGCGACCCAACCGGTCGAAGAGACGGAAGTACAAGGAGTTGAGTTCGTCGGCGGCCACCACCACCACGACATCGCAATCGGGATCGCGGCGCAGGAATTCGAAGCCGTTGATCAGGGCGTGCAGCCCGGCGCCGATTCCGCCCAGGCAGGTGGAAGCCAGGCCCTTGAGTCTCAGGATGTTGGAAACGTTGCCGCCAATCGAACTCATCACCAGGTTGGGGAAATAGACGGCGCTGGCGTGATCCCAGTGGCCGCCCGCCACGCTGGCGAGATACTTTTCAAAGCTGCCGGCGGCGCCGCGGCTGGTGCCGACCACCAACCCGACCCGCTCCGGTCGCTGCGAAATGCCCAGGCCGGCATCTCCCAGGGCCAGGGAAGCCGCGACCGTGGCGTATTGGGTCACTATATCGATGCGACGCAGATTGACGCTCGGCAACAGGCGGCGGGTATTGAAGTCCGTCACCAGCCCCGCATGACTGGCGTTCAAGTCCCCCGTGTCGAAACGCCGAATGGCGCAGATGCCGGAGTGGCCCAGCCGCAAGCCTTCGACGAATTCGCTCGGGTCGTGGCCCAGGGGAGATACCACGCCAATCCCGGTAATCATCACCGCATCGGACCGGGCGACCGGCGCCACCACCGCGTCCGGCTGGTAACGACCACCGTAAAGCACGCAGTTGACGCCGCCGAAGGCGGCGGAATCCGCCAGGAACCGGTCGATTCGGGCGGCGCGCGGCTGATTGGGCACGTAGTCCAGATCGCAGCCAGGCCGCGACGACGCAAAGTTGAGGGTGGGCGGCAACCGGTCGTGCTCGCTGGCCGCCAGGGACGCCAGACAGCCGATGACCGACGAAGCGCCCAGGGCGTGTCCGGTAAGGGATTTGGTGGCGCTGACCGGCGGCGCTTCGATCCCGAACAGGTGTTTCACCGCCAGGCTCTCGGCCACGTCGTTGGCGCGGGTGCCGGTTCCGTGAGCGTTGATGTAATCCACGTGACCGGTGGTCGCTCCAGCCCTGGCCAGCGCCTGCGCCATGGCGCGACGCATGCCATCCCCGCTGGGCTCGGGCGCGGTCAGATGATGGGCATCCCAGGTGATGCCGTGGGAAAACAGCTCGGCGTAGATGCGCGCCTGCCGGGCGGCAGCCTGCTCCAGGCGCTCCAGCACCACGAAACCGGCGCCCTCGCCGAGCGTGATGCCGATGGCGTCGCTGAACGGCCCGCAGGGTTGGTCGGCGACGGCGCCCAGACTGTCGAAGCCGGCATAAGTCAGTTTGGAGAAAGCGTCCGCGCCGCCGGCCACGACCACATCCACCTTGTCGGACCGCAACAATTCGCAACCATAAGCGATAGCGATGCCGCTGGAGCTGCACGCCGTGGACAGGGTGATGACGGGACCATGCACGCCGAAGCAGGATGCCAGCGCCGCGGTCTGGTGCTGATGGGAGGCGCTCTCCAGCAAACGGTGGGCGTTGACGGGGTCGTCGGGGTCGGCACCCGACTCGACGAATCGATCCAGCTGCGAGCGCCCGCCGTGGCTGGTGCCCAGGATCAGTCCCCACCGGTCGGTGGGGATCGGCTTGCGCTCATCGGAGGTCAGCCCGGAATCCGCCAGCGCCTCGGCCATGGCGGTTGCCGCCAGCCGCGCGGTGCGATCCAGGGTGGCGAGGGTAGCACGATCCAGCGCGCCCAGGTACGGCGCTGGGTCCGGTCCGGCGACCAGCCCGGCCCAGACTTCCTGGCCGGGAAAGATGTCGGAATGCAGACCGATCCCTCCCTGGCCACTCAACAAATTTCGTGCGAAACGTTCGTAGTTGTCGCCAATCGCGCAGACGACGCCCAAACCGGTGATGACGATCCGGTCGTGCATCATCGCGATTCCGGGTCGTCGCGACTCAGGACGACGCTGGCGTTGTTGCCGTGCTCGGTGCTGCCCAACACCAGGGTATGCCGGTAATGACCGGTGCGTGCCTCATCCCGCGCGAACGCCGGGGCAGCGGGCAGGACGCCGCCCGTGACGACCGGATAGACCTCTCCATGCCGCATGCCCAACAGGGCCGCCGCCACCGTGAACAGGCCGCAACTGGCCTCGGCCAGCCCCAAATGGCCCACCACGCAACCCACCGGTATGGCACGGTTCTCCAGCAGTCGGCCGAGGGTTTGCAACTCGCGGCTGTCGTAGCGCGGTTCGCCGCAGCCATGACCGTACACGGCATCGATGGCGTCCAGGTCGAGCTTCGCCTCCGCCAGGGCCAGCCGAACGGCTTGTTCGAGCCAGCGCCCTTGGGGTTCGAGACCGCATTCCGGCCAGGCATCGGCGGTCATTCCAGAGCCGGATACCTGGGCGTAAGCGCGGGCGTTGCGGGCTCGCGCGCTGGCTTTGCGTTCCAGCACCAGGGCCACCGCGCCCTCGCCCAAAATCGCGCCGCCCGCGTCCGGATCGTAGGGGCGGGGCCGGCTGCCGTGAACCCGGGTGTCCGCCACCATGTCCAGGCGCTCGAACAGGCGGAAAAAGAGGGAACCGATTTCGTCGGCGGCCACGACGATCAGGGCATCGAGTTCATCGCTCTGGCGCAAGTAGTCGCAGGCGGCCAGCAAGCCCCGCAGACCCGCCGTGCGGCCATCGACGAGGGTGAGGGTGGCGCCCTTGATCCGGCAGGCTTGAGCGATTTCGCCGGACAGGGTGGAAAGCACCATGGACGGGAAATGCTTGGCGCTCATCCGTTCGATACCGTCCCGGTACAGGCTCTCCAGAAACCGTTCCTGAGTGGAGACGGGACCGCGGGTCAGGGCCACCGTCAAACCCAGCCGCGTCGGCTCGAATCGGTTGCGCGGATCGGCGTCCCGCAGGGCGAGACTGGTGGCGACCACGGCGTATTGCGTGAGCCGGTCCATCCGGCGGGTATCCACTGTCGGCGCCAACTTGCGCGGCTGGAAGCCCTTCAGCAGACCGGCGTGGCGACCGCGGCCATCGCCGTGGTCGAAGCGGTCGATGAAGTCCACGCCGGTCCGGACGGTCCGCAGCGCGGCGGCGAAATCCGCGGGACTGAAACCCACGGGCGACAGCACGCCCATGCCGGTGATCAGAATGTCGTCCCAGGCGATTTCCGGTCGTGGTCGCGTTCGAACGCGGCCTCCGACGACGGCGGCGTTGACGCCGCCGAAAGCGGCGGAGGTGGAGATGAAACTGTCGAAACGCGCCTCCCGCGCCTGGTTCGGCACGTAATCCAGATCGCAGCCGGGTCTTGGCGTCTCGAAGTTCAGCGTCGGCGGCAGCAGATCGTTCAGCATCGCCGACAGCGAAACGATGAATTCCAGGATGCCCGCCGCGCCCAGCGTGTGGCCAAAGAACGATTTGCTCGAGCTCACCGGCGGGATGGTCGCGTCCTTGCCATAGAGGGTGTGGATCGCCAGCGTTTCGGCGACATCGTTGTCCGGGGTTCCGGTGCCGTGGGCGTTGACGTAGCCTAGATCGCCCGGCTCGAGACCGGCCTGGTGGAGCGCCGAGACCATGGCCCGGTAGACGCCCTCCCCGGAAGGATGCGGAGCCGTGATGTGATGGGCATCGCTGCTCATGCCGCAGCCCAGCAATTCGCCATGGACATGGCCCCGGCGTTTTTCGGCGTGGTCCAGGCGCTCCAGCACCACGCAGCCCGCGCCTTCGCCGAAGGTCACGCCGGTCTGGATGCTGAACGGCGAGGTGGGTTTCTCTGCCATCGCGCCCAAGGCGTAGAAACCGGCGTAGGTATAAAGCGAAAAAGCGTCCGCTCCACCCACCAGCACGACATCGGCCTTGCCCGATTGAATCAGGGCAAAGCCGACGCCCAGCGCGGAGGTGCTGGAGGCGCAGGCCGTGGAGACGGTGATGCCGGGACCGTGAACGCCGAGGGCGCTGGCCACCGCGTCGGTTTGGAAATAATGCGCCGTCGCCAAAAAGCGTTGGGCTTGTTTCCCGTCCCGCCAATCGCTGTCGCCGCCGGGAACGGCCTGACTGTCCCCCTCGCCGCCGGCGCAGATGCCCATCACCAGGGCGACCCGGCCGGACGCGAGCAGTTCAGCCGACAATTCCGCGTCGGCGACCGCCTGGCGGACCGCGATGATGGCGAACTGAGCGGTCCGATCCAGTTTCTCCGCCTGATCCGCCGGAAAAAAATCGCGCGGCTGGTAATCGACGATTTCCGCCGCGTGCCTGATCCTGAGCTGCCCGGTATCGAAGGAGCGAATGACGCCGAATCCGCTCCGTCCCGCGCGGATGCCATGCAACAGTTCGTCGAGGTTCCTGCCAATCGGACAGAACGCTCCCAGACCCGTGATGGCGACAGCCTGGCGATTCGAGGCGAATGTTTCAGGAACCGCGCCGTGACCTTGCACGATCAGGTCTCGGTGAAGTAGCTGTCTTCCTGAGGACGAATCCGCAGGCTTTGATTGAAAATAAACGGAGCCGAAACGGTCTTCGCCCCATAGTCGCCACCCTGGCCACCGAGCCGATAATCCAGGCCCACATAGGCATAATCCACATCCAGAAAAGCCAGGGCGATCCAGCGATTCAAGGTAAAGGAGAAACCCAGATTGGCAATTTCCCCGATTTTGTCGTCGTCGGAATAGACCCCATCGCCGCATTCGAGCGATGGCTGGTCGATTTGTCCTTCTTCCAGAGTCATGCCGATCAAACGCCGTTCGATACCGTTGTCGAGTTTCTCCTCAACCGCGGCGCGCCCGATGTAATCCTCCTTGTCGCGGCTCACCATGACCCGGGTATTGAGTTCCAGGACATGCTTCGCCAAGCCCGCTTCGTGGTGCATGTTGGCAAAACGATTTTCCATCCTGCACAGATCGAGTACTTGATAACCGGCGGGTCGCAAATCGAAACGCTGACCCAATTCCAGCAGTTTTTGCCAAAGCCCGATAACATGGTCGGTATCGACCTGCAACAGATAGCCGTATTCGCCGGTCTTACCGGCCCGGTATAAAGTGAACGGGATACCATCCAACTGGTTATCGGAAACGATTTCCAGGTAGCGGGTGCCAATGATGCTCGCACCCATGAATTCCTTGAGCAGTTCCCATGAATAGGGACCGTCGAGCCCAATCAGCGACTGGGTTTGGGTTTCATCGGTGATAAACGTATCCGGCGCCCGTTTTTCGATTTCTTCCCGGAGCAAGGCGAACAGTTTTTCCGGTTCAACGCCTTCGCTCAAAATCCGATAGTAGTCGCCGTAATTGGCCACGAACATTTCGCAGAACAAGCTACCGTCCTCGTTCAGGACGTAGGAAGGCATCATCCGATTGATGGGAACTCGAACGGCATCGGCAAAACTGATTCTGTTGATCAGGTCCACCGCGCCTGTTCCTTCGACCTTGAATTTTCCATAATGACTGGAATCCGTTAGCGCGATTCCTTTACGTATTCGCCGATATTCATTTTCCACTGTGTCATACACTGCCGGTGTTATCAAACCATCACGCCAGCCGGCTGTTTCATCCTTGCCGTGATAGGTAGCGATTCTGCTTGAATTACGCATGATATTTTCTGCCTTACCATTCAAGATTCAGGATTCGGCTTGTACGAAATCAGCCAGCGTGTTGATGGTTCTCATGGAAGCGATTTCTCCTTCCGGCAGAATCACGCCAAAGCGGGACTGCAAACCAATAATGATGTCCATGGCGTCTATGGAGTCCAATGATAAGCCGCCACCAAACAGGAAGGTGTCATCATCGATATCGTCCACATCGTATTCCAACTGGAGTCGATCAATCAGTTCTTCCTTGATACCCATCAGGACCTCCTTGCGTTTCTCGATTTTCTCCCGCAAATCCTGGTTCATAATTCCCCCCAAGCTTTCAGCCAGCCAACATGGATTGAAACCAACGCGAGCACACTACACCGAAGACCGACGAACAATTTTATGCAGAAGCTGTTGTCTTTAAGCGATGTTTGCTTGCAAGTGATATGCTTGAAAGGATTCCTGCGAGGCTTGCGTGAAAATAAAAACGATGGCGAGGAAATACAGGATTATTTTATTTATCAGAAGCTTGATAATTTTATAAAGGTCTTTTATAGTTTATATGCGAAAAGATAGCCCAGCCTTATTTCAATGATTTTTCAGTATCTTTAATTTTTTATTGAGAGTGACTTGGCTGGATACAGACGGATTCCACATATTATCCCCATGTGGTTTCAATCCAGCACGCAAAGAGCGGATGCCCATCGACGATCATCGGTGGCCCGGCGCGATGGGCGCGAAAGCCCGCCCGGTGCAGTAGCCGCTCCACGCCGAGGGGCGAAAGGGTAATCAACCGCTTGGCGCCCTGTGCGGCAGCGTAAGTCATCGCTTCCTTAAGCAATGCGATGGCCACTGTCGAAGAAAACTGCCCTACGACCGCGGCGGGCCGGCGGTTGAAGTCCACCGCCGCGAAGCGCGATAACTCCCATACCTCCGGGGAGCAAGGTGGCGGCAAGCCGTTCAGGAGATGGGGGAATATCTCCCCCAGGAGATAGGGGCGGGTGGTAGGGAGCAGCCGGGCACAGCCCAGGATTCGGTCATCGTCGTCCTGCGCAACGACATACACGGTGTCGGGGCGGTCAAACTGATCCAGCTCCGCGCCGTCCCGCGTTTGGAGTGCCCAGCCCAATTGCTCGACGAATACCGCGTAGCGATACCGGGCGACTTTCGAATACAACTCTTCCGAGAATTTGATTGGAACACCTGACACGACGTACATCTCACCCCCGAATGAAACATGGTGATCGGGGTCGAAATTAGCAGTGTCGTTCCCCTGATGTAACTGTCAAATGTGACAGGTTGTCACGCATATCGGGTAGTTATATAGTCATGAATTTCCGCTTGCCAAGCCAGTACGTCGATGGCGGTCTCCAGCAGAGCGGCCGTCTGGACCGGACCCAGGTCGCGCTGTCGCGTATCTACCAGCATGATGTTGCTCCGGGGGACACCCCACCTGGCGTAGAATGGGTACGTTCGCGAGACCTCCAGTCGCCAGTCCCAGCCCAGGGTGATGACCGGTCTCGTGGCGCTGACCCATTCGGTGTAGCCGGCGATGGGAGCGAAACTCGCCCCTACCCGGGACGACGGGAGGTTATCCTCGTCCAGGCCGGACAGCAGATGCACCAGCGGCGTGGCCAGCAGGTCCTCCGGCGTCAGGCGGACATACCCGTCTTCGGAGAGGATCAGCCTGGGCGAGCGGGCGCGCGTTGGCGCCCCGGTAGCGGTCTGATGAGGCACGGTCGTTTCTCCGCAACTTCGCGAGGGGATACCCTACAAGACCGTGCCGGTGGGCGATAGTGTCAAGTCTGACAGGTCAGGCCCGAGTGCCCGGGTGAGCCAAGCCCCGGCCAGTCCACTCACGCGACGAAGTCCAGTATTCGCGTAGGGAGGTGACCGTGAAAGTCTGGCAGGAAGACCAACTGCAGGCGCTGTCCGGCATACCACACGAGCAGCAGTACTTTGAAACCCTCGTTTCGCTGGCGCGCGAGCTGGGCTTTGAATTCTGTGCCTATGGCCTGCGCTTGCCGTTTCCTTGCTCCCGCCCCCGGATCGTCATGTTCAACAACTATCCGGCTGCCTGGCAAGCACGCTATCGAGAACGGGATTATCTGGCCGTCGACCCGACCGTCCAGCACGGGCTGCGCTCGCTGTTGCCCGTCATCTGGTCTGACGATCTGTTTACCTCGGCGCGTGAATTCTGGGATGACGCCTGTTCCTTCGGCTTGCGTTTCGGCTGGGCTCAATCCAGTCGCGATGTGAACGGTGTCGGCGGTATGTTGACCTTGGCGCGTTCGAGCGAACCGCTCTCCACTGCCGAACTTCAGCACAAAGGCTTCCAGATGGCCTGGCTCACCCAATTGGCGCATCTGGGGATGTCGCAACGCCTGATCCCCAGGCTGACGCCGGAAAGTCAGGCGCGGTTGTCCAATCGCGAGGTGGCCGTGCTGCGCTGGACGGCGGAAGGCAAGACCTCCGCCGAAATCTCGATCATCCTGAAAATTTCGGAGCGCACGGTCAATTTCCATATCAGCAACGCGATCCTCAAATTGAGGGTGGCCAACAAGACCGCGGCGGCAGTGCGCGCAGCCGCGCTCGGCATGCTGGCTTGAGCCCCCCCGCCCCATGAAAGCAGTACCCGACAGCGCTGCCACAACGGCAACCAGGACTGTCAGATCCTGCTTTACTTGAAATGGCGGAACCGCCCGGTGGCGAAGAAGGCGCAGGCTTGGGCGACCGCCGCCGGATCGACCAGCATCTGCATGTGGGACACCGGCAGGCAGATGTGGTCGGTCATGCCGGGCAGGCGAGTTTCGACCACCGCGATCATGCCGTCCGCCGGCGCGGGCATGCCGGGGAACAGCAGCCCCAGCCCGACGTTCAGGGTGCCGGCAATCGAGCCGAGTTGATGGGAGGCGGTCCAGGCCGGAGCATCGCCCAGCAAACCATCCTCCAACCCCCGGCCAACGAAGTAACCCAGTCCGCTGTGATGCATGATCCGGGCGGCATAGCTGCCCTGGTGGGGCGTGCCCATCGTGACCACTCGGCCCGGTCGTTGCCGGGGGTAGTGGTGAAACAGGTGGCGCACCACCAGCCCGCCCATGCTGTGCGCCAGAAAATGCACCACCGATGTATCCAGCCGCTCCAGTATCGCGTGCAGTTCCTCGGCGTTTTCCGCCGGCGAGCGGGTCATGGAGGGGTATGAATAGTTCACCGTGTGATAGCCCGACTGCTCCAGCCAGTACTCGAGCAGATACATCCACAAACCGTGAACATACAAACCATGCACCAGCACCACCGTCTCCCGCTGCGCTGCCATCGTCGATCTCTCCGCGATTTTTTTGGTAAAGGCGCATTCTAGCGAAATCCGTCATCGGTTCCCGTTTTCATCGGTTTGAAAAATCGCTGTCATCTGCTTGCAATAGTGTGAAGTTGACACTAACATAAAGGTGTAGTTTGTACACCAAGCTGGAATCGAGACGATGCCTCCCCGTGCCCCGCTGGCCCTGACCACCGATGTCGTGCCGTTCGCCATCCGCGCCGAGCGGCTGGAGGTGCTGCTGGCGCGGCATTCGACCGGGTGGAGATTACCGGGTGGTCCCATCGAGCCGGGCGAGGACCTGGATGCCGCCGCCCGGCGGTATTTGATGGAACAAACCGGTCTGCGCGACGTGTATCTGGAACAGCTTTACACCTTCGGCCAGCCGGACCGCGATCCCGGACAGCGGGCGGTGGCGGTGGCCTATTACGCGCTGGTTCCCGCCGGCTCCTTGCCGGTCGATGCCGCGCCAGCGGTCGACCGACCCGGCTGGGTGGGGGTGGACGCATTGCCGGCACTGGCGCTGGATCACGGTGAGATCGTGGCTCTGGCCCACCGGCGGCTGGCCGCCAAGCTGGCTTACTCGACCATCGCCCTGCAACTGATGCCGGAGCGGTTCACCCTGAGCGAGTTGCAGGCGGTCCATGAAACCATCCTGGGCGAACCGTTGGACAAGCGGAATTTCCGCAAGCGCATTCTGGCGCTGGATTGTATCGAGATGACCGGTGAAATGGCCCGGCGCGGCGGCCATCGTCCGGCCCGGTTGTATCGGGCCAAGCGTCCCGGTCAGGTTGACTTCATCAAGTGACGCGGCCAATCGGTCGCGGGAGAACAATCATGAACGCTGTCGTTGCCGAGACGGTCATGAAGGATCGCCGCCTGTCGCCATTGCAAGTGCCGCCCACCGTGATCGAGACGCTCGATGTCGCCGAACGGGCGACGCTGACCGCGCGGATCAAACGATTGCTGATCGAACGGGACGCCACGCTGGTCGCGCATTACTACACCTCGCCCGAGTTGCAGGAACTGGCCGAGGTCACCGGCGGCTACGTATCGGATTCGCTGGACATGGCCCGGTTCGGCACCGAATGCCAATCCAGCACCCTGGTGGTGGCCGGCGTGCGGTTCATGGGCGAGACCGCCAAGATCCTCAATCCCGAGAAGCGGGTGCTGATGCCCGATCTCCATGCCGAATGCTCGCTGGATCTGGGCTGCCCGGCGGACGAGTTCGCCGCGTTCTGCGACCAGCATCCCGACCGGACGGTGGTGGTCTACGCCAACACCAGCGCGGCGGTGAAGGCGCGTTCCGATTGGGTGGTGACCTCGGGCATCGCCCTGGATTTGGTGCGTCATCTGGCGGAGCGCGGCGAGAAGCTGATCTGGGCGCCGGATCGGCACCTGGGCGCTTACGTGCAGCGCGAAACCGGCGTGGACATGCTGCTGTGGAGCGCGGCTTGCGTGGTGCATGAAGCGTTCAAGGCCGACGGGTTGCGCAAGCTGCGCGCCGCGCACCCCGACGCCAAGGTGCTGGTCCACCCGGAATCGCCGCTGGACGTGATCGCCCAGGCCGACGTGGTGGGTTCGACCACGGCGCTGGTCGAGGCTGCGCGGACGCTGCCGGCCAGGAAATTCATCGTCGCCACCGACAACGGTCTGTTCCACAAGATGCAACAGGTTGCGCCGGACAAGGTTTTTCTGGAAGCACCCATCGCCGGCAAGGGGGCGACCTGCGTCAGTTGCGCCCATTGCCCGTGGATGGCGATGAACGGCTTGCGCAATCTCGCCCAGGTCCTGGAAACCGGCGCGAACGAAATCTTCATCGACGACACGGTGCGCGAACGGGCGGTCCTGCCGATCCGCCGGCTGCTGGAATTCGCCAGGCAGCGCAAGCGGGTGGTGCTGGGCAATAACGATGCGTGAGAGATGGGATGATCGTCCTCGCCACCGGATCCCATGACCACCGCCTTCAATCCACCGCCGCCAGACTATCCAGCGGCCAGCGCGGCATGACCTCAATCGCCGTGTCCTCCCGCTGGCCGGCCGCCAGCCGCCGCCAGCCGGCATAGGCGATCATCGCGCCGTTGTCGGTGCAGAACTCCAGTCGGGGATAATGGACCTGTCCGCCCAGTTCGACGGCCAGTTCCCGCAGCCGCTCCCGCAAGCGCCGGTTAGCGCCCACCCCACCGGCGACCACCAAGCGCCGTAACCGGGTCGCTTGCAACGCTCGCCGGCACTTGATCGCCAGCGTTTCCACCACCGCCTCCTCAAAGGCCCGCGCCACGTCCGCCCGGTTCTCCGGCGTCGGCGCCAGCATCCGCCAGGTGTTGATGGCGGCGGTCTTGAGTCCGCTGAAACTGAAATCGCAGCCGGGACGGTCGGTCATTGGCCGGGGAAACGTGAAGCGCCGGGGATCGCCCTGTTCGGCCAGTTTCGCCAGCGCCGGTCCGCCGGGATACGGCAGTCCCAGCAGTTTCGCGGTCTTGTCGAACGCCTCTCCGGCGGCGTCGTCCACCGACTCGCCCAGAATCCGGTAACGACCGACGCCGTCCACTTCCACCAGCAGCGAATGGCCGCCGGACACCAGCAGCGCCACGAACGGAAACTCCGGCGGGTCCGGCTCCAGCATCGGCGCCAGCAGATGGCCCTCCATGTGATGCACGCCGATGGCCGGCACTTTCCAGGTCCAGGCCAGACCGCGCCCAATGGCTGCGCCGACCAGCAACGCCCCGATCAAACCCGGTCCGCGCGTATAGGCCACTCCATCCACCCCGCGCGGAGTCACGTCCGCCCGCCGGAAAATTTCCCGCAACAGAGGCAGCGTCTTGCGGACGTGATCGCGCGAGGCCAGTTCCGGCACCACGCCGCCATACTCGGCGTGCAGCGCGATCTGACTGTGCAGGGCGTGAGCCAGCAGACCACGCTCGCTGTCGTAGAGTGCCACGCCGGTTTCGTCGCAGGAGGTTTCGATACCCAAAATCAACATATCGCTTCCCTGTTTTGCATTTGGCAACGGCCGTGATTACAATTTACCATTTTCCAATTGTCCAACATTTACCTGCTAACCGATCAGATCATGAATGAGGTGATGGTTTAATGCCTTCCGTGAAAGTCAAAGAGAATGAGCCGTTTGACGTGGCCCTGCGTCGCTTCAAGCGTTCCTGCGAGAAAGCCGGTGTGCTGTCCGAGGTCCGCCGTCGGGAGTTTTACGAAAAACCCACCCAGGAACGCAAACGCAAGCGCGCCGCCGCCGTCAAGCGCCATCTGAAGAAGCTTTCGAGGGAAGTCGCCCGCCGCACCCGTATGTTCTGAAGCCGGCCTCTCCCCCTCCGCCCGCGAGCCTTCCGTGATGTCTCTCAAGGACCGCATTCAGGATGACATGAAAACCGCCATGCGCGCCAAGGACAAAGAACGTCTCGGCGCGATCCGCCTGATCCTGGCCGCCGTCAAGCAGCGCGAGGTGGACGAGCGCATCGAATTGAACGACAGCCAAGTACTCGGCGTGCTGGAGAAAATGATCAAGCAGCGTCGGGAATCGCTGGCGCAGTACCAAAGCGCCGGCCGGGACGACCTCGCCGCCCGGGAAGCCTTCGAGATCGAGCTGATCCAGTCCTATCTGCCGGCGCCGCTCGGCGAGGCCGAAATCGACGCGCTGATCGCCAACGCCATCGCCGTGACCGGCGCCCAGTCCGTGCGCGACATGGGCAAGGTGATGGCGCTGATCAAGGAGCAGGCGCAAGGTCGAGCGGACATGGCGGCGGTCGGCGCCCGGGTCAAGGCCCGTTTCGGCGGTTGAACCCCGCCGCCAACCCCGACGGCCCCTGTCGCCGCCACCTTCGCCGCCTGCCTTTCTTGTTGCGTTCGGTCACTGACGACCGGGCGTTTATCCGCTAGGCTTTTGGGTTATGGCTGGCCGCATACCCCAGGAGTTCCTCGATCAGTTGCTCAGCCGGGTGGATCTCGTCGAGATCGTCAACGCCCGGGTACCACTGCGTCGCGCGGGCCGTGAATTCATGGCCTGCTGTCCGTTTCACGCCGAAAAAACCCCGTCGTTCTCGGTCAGCCCGAGTAAACAATTTTACCATTGTTTCGGCTGCGGCGCCCACGGCAACGCCATCGGCTTTCTGATGGCCTACGAGCGGCTGGAATTTCTCGACGCGGTCGAGGATTTGGCCCGACTAACCGGGCTGGAGTTGCCTCAGCTCCGTGGCGGCGAGAGTGGCTCCCCGTCCCGACCCCTGTTGGAATGGCTCGCCCAAGCCGACCGCTTTTTTCGCCAGCAATTGCGCGAACATCCCCTCCGGCAGCGGGCGGTGGACTATTTGCGCCAACGTGGTCTAACCGGTCAGATCGCCGGTACTTTCGGCATCGGCTATGCGCCTCCCGGCTGGGAGAATCTCGGCAAGGCGTTGCGCGAGGCCGGCGCCGAAGTCGACGATTTGGTCACCGCCGGCCTGGCCAGCCGCGACGAGCAGGGCCGGTTGCGCGACCGCTTTCGCGACCGGATCATCTTTCCGATCCGCGACCGCCGCGGCCGGGTGATCGCCTTTGGCGGGCGGGCGCTGGACGGCGATAACACGCCGAAATATCTCAATTCTCCGGAAACGCCCCTGTTTCACAAGGGCTCCGAACTCTATGGTCTTTACGAGGCCAAAGCCCACAATCGGCAATTGCAACGACTGTTGGTGGTCGAAGGTTACATGGACGTGGTGGCGCTGGCTCAGTACGATATTCCATATGCCGTCGCCACGTTGGGCACTGCCACCACCGCCGAGCATGTCGAGCGGCTGTTCCGGGTGGTCAACGATCTGGCGTTCTGCTTCGACGGCGACCGGGCCGGACGCGCGGCGGCCTGGCGGGCATTGGCAGTGACGCTGCCGTTCCTGCGCGATGGCCGCCAGGTCAGCTTTCTGTTCCTGCCCGAGGGCGAGGATCCGGACACGCTGGTCCGACGGGAAGGCCAGGCGGCGTTCGAGCGGCGGCTGGGACAGGCCATGCCGTTGGCCGATTACCTGTTCGCCGAACTGCGCGCCCAGGTCGATCCCAACACGCTGGCCGGTCGCGCCCGCCTGGCCGGACTGGCCCGGCCGCTGCTGGAAAAACTGCCCGATGGGCACTTTCGCGATCTCATGGAAGAACGGCTGCGGCAGGAAGCGCAGGTGGTGAGCACCCGGCTGCGGCCTCCCGCAACGACTCCCATCAGTCCGGCCGACCGTAACCTGCGCCTGACCCGAACCCCGTTGCGCAAGGCCATTGCCTTGCTGCTGTACCGACCGGAGCTGGCGCTACAGGTGACGGACGGCGATCTCGCCCTCCGCGACGACGATGAGCCGGGCCTGAAACTGCTGGCGAACGTCCTCGCGGTGCTACGCGCCAATCCCCAACTCACCACCGCCGCTCTGTTGGAACGCTATCGCGATACCCGCGAGGGCGCGATCCTGGAACGACTGGCGACTTGGGAGCCGGGCGTACCGGAGCACGACTATCGGTTCGACCAGGAATTCGGCGATATTCTCGCCTCGCTGCGGCGGCGCGACGATCCACGGGAACGGTTGCCGGAGATGTTGCTGCGCCGGGGTACGCCGCGTGCGCTCAGCACCGAGGAGCGAGAATTTTTGCGGAACCTCGGTAAATCTCAAAAAATCTAATATTATATTCGAATGTAGTAATTTCGTGATATTATTATATGTTTAATTTTTTACTTTCATACCGATACGTGAACAGGTCATGAGCGAGCAGCAACAGTCGCAGTTGAAGAAGTTGATCGCCCGCGGCAAGGAAAAGGGGTTCCTGACCTACGCCGAGGTGAATGACCATTTGCCCGATGACATCGTCGATCCTGAACAGATCGAGGACATCATCGCCATGATCAACGACATGGGCATCGAGGTGCATGAATTCGTGCCCGACACCGAGACCTTGCTGCTCAACGAGAACCCGGTCAGCGCCGACGACGACGTGGTGGCCGAGGAAGCCGCCGCCGCGCTGGCGGCCGTGGACAGCGAATTCGGGCGCACCACCGATCCGGTGCGAATGTACATGCGCGAGATGGGCACGGTCGAACTGCTTACCCGAGAAGGCGAAATCCAGATCGCCAAGCGCATCGAGGAAGGGATGACCCAGGTGTTGTCGGCGCTGGCCAGCTATCCGCTGACGGTCGGCGGGCTGTTGCGGATTTACGATTCGATCAGCGAGAACGGCACGCGGCTGGCCGACGTGATCAGCGGCTTCAAGGATGTCGAGGAAGCCACTCCTCCGCTACCGGACGAGGAGATACTGCTCGTCGCGGACGATCCTGACGCGGTGGTAGGCGAGGACGAAGTGGTGGTGGTTCCCGACGAGGACGACGAAGACGGCGCGCAGACCGTGGTGGAAAACGGACCCGATCCGGAGGAGACCGCCCGTCGCTTCTCGGATCTGCGCGCGCTGTACGAACAAACCCTGGCCAGCGTGGACGAACTCGGTCTCCCGCATCCTCAGACCCAGGCCCTGCGTCAGCAGCTCGGCGAGCGTTTTCTGCAATTCCGGCTGGTGCCCAAAACCCTGGATTTGCTGATCGCCAACCTGCATGAAATCGCCGAGCGCATCCGCACTCACGAAAAGGAAGTGATGACCATCTGCGTCAACAAGGCGCAAATGCCGCGCAAGACGTTCATCACCTCGTTTCCCCAGAACGAAACCCGGCTGGACTGGGTGGACGAGCAGATTCAGGCCGGCAAGAAATACTCGACCGCGCTGGTGGATCACCGCGAAGAGGTGTTGGCGGCGCAGCGGCGGCTCCAGGCCATCGAACGGGAAGCGCGGCTGTCGATCCACGAAATCAAGGACATCAACCGCCACATGTCGATCGGTGAGGCCAAGGCCCGCCGCGCCAAGAAGGAGATGGTCGAGGCCAACCTGCGGCTGGTGATCTCCATCGCCAAGAAGTACACCAACCGCGGCCTGCAGTTCCTGGATCTGATCCAGGAAGGCAACATCGGCCTGATGAAGGCGGTGGACAAGTTCGAATACCGGCGCGGCTACAAGTTCTCGACCTATGCCACCTGGTGGATTCGGCAGGCCATCACGCGCTCCATCGCCGACCAGGCCCGAACCATCCGCATTCCGGTGCAC
>JRYG01000463.1_pt1 | contig 29438 bp, 25 predicted proteins | sample 235341 | NCBI WGS metagenome assembly JRYG01 (sample SAMN03074218, study PRJNA261478) | activated sludge metagenome | biome: Wastewater Treatment Plant; feature: Wastewater; material: Activated sludge; isolation source: activated biomass of a wastewater treatment plant treating hydrocarbon... ...
CGTCGAGCTCGTAGGTGCGGACGCACTCCTCAAAATACGGCATTTCATCAAACACATTACCGTTGGGGCTCATCACCACCGAGCCGCCGTCGAATATGACCTCTGTTTGGGCGCCCACCTGGTTGCAGTAAAACAGGGGCAGGTTGTAGCGTTGCACATTCGTGCGCAGCACGTGCATGCGGTCTTCGGCGTGGGCGTATGAAAAAGGCGAAGCCGACAGGTTGAGCATCAGGTCGGGGTTTTGGGCCATCATCTCGTCCATGGGGCAAACCGTGTACAGCGGGTTTTCGTTGCCCACATTCCAGAGGTCTTCGCAGATTGTGACCGCCAGGCGTTTGCCGCGGTATTCGATGATCTCGAAGTGGTGGGAAGGTTCAAAATAGCGGTACTCGTCAAAAATATCGTAGGTAGGCAACAGCGTTTTGTGGCGGATATGCCGCACCTGGCCGTCTGCCAGAAAATAGGCCGAGTTGAAGAGGTCTTTGCCCTCCGGCAGCGGGTTGCGCGTGGGAGCGCCTACCAGGATGGCGAAACCCTGGGTGGCGGCGGCCAATTGGGTTATGGCGTCGTTGACCCGCCGGATAAAGTCGTCGAATTCCAGAAAGTCGCGGGGCGGGTAACCGCACACAGAGAGTTCGGGGAAAACAATCAATTCGGCGCCCTGGGACCGGGCTTCGGCCACCGCTTCGAGGATGCGGCTTACGTTGCCTTCAAAATTGCCGATATGGCTGTTGAGTTGCGCTATGGCTATTCGCATGTTGTGTTATTGTGCCTGCAAAGATACGAAGGTTTTTTGGGGACTGTGCGGCGATACGACTTAACGACGTTGGGACGGGGCGAAAACGTGCATTATTCTAAACTTTGCTGTAAATTGCATGTCTTAATGCATGAAAACGCGGTATGAGCCGACAAGAAACAAGATGGGAACAACGGTTGAGTAACTACAACAAAGCCCCGCTGCAGTTGGAGGATGCCGTAGTTTTGGCAAAAAAACGCGCCCTTTCAAACCTGGAGGAACAAGGCCTTATTCAGGCTTTTGAATTTACGCACGAACTGGCCTGGAAAGTGATGAAAGACTATTTTGAATACCAGGGTAATGCGAATATTGACGGCTCCAGAGATGCTACGCGAGAAGCTTTTCAAACAGGTCTCGTTATTGATGGAGAGGGTTGGATGGAGATGATCAAAAGCCGTAACAGTACATCGCAAACTTATAATGAAAAGACGGCTGCTGAAATTGCCCGGAAGGTGATTGACCATTATTTCATGTTGTTTAAATTGTTTCAAGCTACAATGGAAAACCGCCGAAAAAGCAATAACGGCGATTTATTACCATCAATATGACTAGCTACGGATTACCTTCAAATACTACGGAAGCCATTCGCCAGATTTTTTCCAGACACGAAAAAATCGACAAGGCTGTTTTGTATGGATCCCGCGCTAAAGGTAACTACAAAACAGGCTCCGATATTGACCTGACCTTGATCGGCACATCGCTTAATTTAAGCGAACTTTTCCAGATCGAAAACGAACTGGACGACCTGTTGCTACCCTACAAAATAGACCTTTCGATTTTTCACCAACTCGATAACCCGGATTTAATATCGCATATTTAGCGCAAGGGGGTGGTTTTTTATGAAAAACAAACTGCCGTGCCCTCATAATCAAATATGAATCGCATCATTTGGCTTATCCTTGGTTGCCTGTTTTTCGGCGGCGTCTCCTCCGCCCAGAGCATGATGTCCCTCAAAAAAAAAGGCATAACCCGCGCCGTCGTTGTCGGTATCTCTGAATACCAGGACGAAGGCATCAAAGACCTGCGCTACGCCCACCGCGATGCGGCTTTATTTGTAGATTTTTTGAAATCCAAACCGGGAGGGGGGATCACCGACCAGCAGTTAATACTGTTGGCCAATGAAGCGGCTACCATGGCCGCCGTCCAGTCGGCCCTGCAATGGCTATTGGACAATACCCGCAAAAACGACCAGGCCATCATTTATTTTGCCGGCCACGGCGATGTAGAAACAAAAGACCGCCAGGAAAAGGGCTACTTATTGGCTTATGACACGCCAAAAAACAACTACCGCCTCAATGCGATTGATCTGCAATACCTGAGTGAAGACATCATCTCCCGGCTTTCCGCCAAAGGCGCCAAGGTGATCGTCATAGCCGATGCCTGCCACTCCGGAACACTGGCCGGCGAAAAAATCGGCGGCAGAGAAGCCACAGCCAATGAACTCATGAAGCGTTTCGGAAACGAAATCCGCATCATGTCGTGCCAACCTTATGAGCTCTCGCTGGAAGGCCCCGAATTCGGAGGCGGCCGCGGCGTCTTTTCCTATTATCTGATCAACGGGCTTCAGGGCGGGCAGGCCGATCAAAACCGCGATCAGCAGGTGGACCTCTACGAACTGGGAAATTACCTGCAAGACCGTATTCGAACGGCTACTGACAAAAAACAGCACCCCGACATCTTCGGCGGCATAAAACAGGAATCCCTGTTTTGGATCGACGACGCCACGGCCGCCGAGCTAAAAGCCATCGAGCAAACGGAAATTTCGCGAAACCTGGAAGAACAGGTTCTCAAAAGGTTGGCTACCGACGTGGGTTACACCAACTACATCAAGTTTAACCAAGCCCTCGAAAAAGGTCGCCTGTTCTACCCGCCGCAAACCTCGGCAGTTTATTTTTTTGATGCCTTAAAAACCGATACTACCTTCCGGCTGCTGAGCGGTATCATCAATGAAAAACTGACAGTAGCGCTGCTCGATTCTGCACAACAGGCTATCAACGCCTATCTGAACACCGACCCCCTGGAATTGGCCCAGCGCGACCGCTTCGATAATAAATACGGCCGGTTTGCCCAATACCTCCGCAAGGCCGCCGATATTCTGGGCCCCGGCGATTCGCGTTATCGTCAAACCCTGGCTAAACAACACTATTTTGAGGGACTGTCGCTGCGTCTCGATGCCGAACGGCAAGGAGGCGACGATTCACTGTTCCAACTCGCTTTGCAGCACCAACAACAAGCCCTGGCACTTGAAGATCGCGCCGCATATATTTACAACGAACTGGGCCTGGTGCTGCGAGGACTCGGCAAATACGAACAAAGCATGGCGCAGTTTATTCAGGCCGTCGCTATTTCGCCCGCCTGGGCCCTGCCTTACAACAACCTGGGCATCTGTTACGAAGAACTGGACAGCCTGGACCTGGCAAGGCGCAATTTTGCGGCAGCCATAACACGTAAACCCGACCTGGCTTCCGCTTATACTAACATGGGCAACCTGTTTTTTACCCTCGAACTGGTCGACTCGGCGGAAATGATGTACCGCAAAGCCATTAAGCTTTACCCCGCCGATAAATCGAATTATTATTTCATGGGCTTGTTGCTCAGCGCGCTTGAGGGGCGGCAAGAAGAAGCCAAAACGTTTTATTTACAAGCCCTTCAACTCGACCAAAACTACCCGGAAGCCGCTTATGAATTGGGAGTTTATTATTATATTGAAGAGCAAGCCGACTCGGCGGAACTGCTTTTCCGCAAGGCAATTGCAAATGCCCCCGATTTTACCCAGGCTTATCTTTTGCTCGGCTTGCTTTATTTTGATAATAACCGGCAGGATGAAGCGGAATATATGTTTTTCGAAGCAATCAGAACCGACTCATTATTCGCGCCCGCCTATGAATGTCTGGTAACGATGTACCAGCAAACCTGGCACAAAGCCGTCAATTTATTGCAAACAGCCCCGCTGCTTAATGAAGAAAAAATCAACGTACTGTACCAGTCCGGCTTGTCTTTCTATCGAAATCAATCGCCCGAAGACGCGCTGCGCGCTTTTCAAACGGCCATACAACTCGATGCCGGCCAACCGCTGGGGTATTATGCACTGTGTACCTATTATACCTTGCAAGGTCGTTTTGACGACGCCCTGCTCTACCTGGAAAAGACTCTTGAAAAAGCGCAAGCTCGCAGCGAAGACTATTATGACCAAATTGTAGCCGACGAAAACCTGGACCCCCTTCGCCGTCACGATAAATTTGGGCAGCTGATGGCCAAATATTTTCCGCATTGATACAAATAATGGCTTTATTTACGTTGAATATTGCTACATTTATCACAACTTAACCCCTACATACTATGACAAAACACTTCCAACCGCTATTTCTCTCACTGCTATTCTCGGTTTCGGCAACTGTGCTTGCCGCGCAGAATAAGGGCACGCTTCACCTCATTACCTGTATTGATATTGTTAATGACGACATATCGCAGGGCTGCCGCAAAGACCATGAAAATGCCGGCGAACTTTTTAAAGTCGTCGCTCAAATGGGAGGCATGAATTATCGCCCCGTCAACCTGCATTTTGATAAAATCGAAGTCGAGTCGTATATCAACGATTTTCAGTGCGGCCCCAACGATGTCGTTGTTTTGCTCTATTCAGGTCACGGCTTCCGCTACGACAACGACGGCGACTTCTGGCCCTGGCCTTTTATGTATTTCTGCAACAGGGAGGAAATGGATATTTATTCCGAAACCTGTGAACTGGATCTGGAAGACCAATACGACGCCATTAAGGAAAAAAATCCGCGAATGTCTATCGTGATCGGCAATAGCTGCAACGAAGTACTGGATGACGAGCCGGCGCCTGCCAATGCGCCGGTGGCACTTGAAAATTCAGCTGAAGCAGGCCAAATGTTTAAGGGAGTGGAGTTGTTCACCCGGTTTCAAGGCCACATTATTGTTTCTGCTTCAGGCCCCGGGCAAAAAGCTTATACCACAGATGAAAACGGCGCCTATTTTATTGTTGAATTATTCAAATATATAGCCGAAGGGCTTGACGCCGAACAACCAACTTCCTGGCTGAACATCCTGGAGTATACGAAAAGCAGCGTCAACGATCGCAATCCAGACCAGACGCCCATGTTTAAAATCGAATAATTTAAAATCAATTAAATCCGGCTAATATGAAGATCCATGTCATGCTTCTTCTCCTGATGTGCCTTGTAATACAGGTAGATCTCAGCGCACAAACTACTGCCAGAGACTTGAAAAACAAGTTTACGAGTACCAGCTCGAATATGCAGCAAAACAAAAACAAGACAAAAAACAAAGGCCAGAGCCTGAGCGGCCATATACGTCCCGATAATATCGAATCTCCTGTGGTAAAACAGGCCTATGAAGATATTGAATCGGGCGATTTTACCGACGCTTATAACCAACTCGTCACTTTTTCTGATTTCGATGCCGATGCCGCGCTCGGCTTGGGCCTCGTTTATTACCAGGACGATCGCCTCGATGAAGCTATCGCGTCTCTGCAACGCTCGCTCGAACTCGACCCGCATCAAACGGTTGCGCTGTATGTGCTCGGATTGGCCTACGCCGAACAAGGCAATTACGACAAAGCCGAAGACGCCTTTATTGAGTTATTGGGTAAAGACCCCGAAGATACCGATGCCTGGTATGAACTTGGATTTCTGTATTACGATGCCGGCCTCACAGAAGATGCCGAGGCTTGCCTTGCTATTATACTTGAAATCGACCCGGAATATCCCTTTGCCAGTTACGAAGATTAAACGTTTGTCCGGAGCGAATATTCGGTTGTCAGTTGTGGGTCGGTTTATAGTACACTCTTATTAATAAACCCATAAACGCTTAAACTTATAAACCAACCCACAACCTACAACCTACCTATCCCCGCTGGAATAAAAACACGCCGTCTCTGCCAAATACCAGGATAATCCTTCCGGTTTCGCCGGCAAGTAATACCAGCAAGCGGTTTTCGCGCGCGCAAGCGCGTGCAAAATCAGCTTCCGGAAAGTTGGCATTGAGATAATCTGTCACCGAAGCGGGTAGCGCTTCATAATTCACCGGTTGACAGGCGCAGCGCGTTTCCTGGAACGGCGATACCTCTTCAATAAAATTGCCGGCGCTGTCGAATTTCAGCACAATACCCCGGCTAATGCCGACAAAATACTCGCCGTTGACCAGTTTGGCCCGCAAAATCTGATAGTTGGGATAATTGGCGGTCACATATTCGCCGATAGCTGCCGGTAAAGCTGCCGGACGAACCACCTGGCCCAGCTGAGCAAATGGCCGCACACAGGGCAAAAGCCATACCCGCAGCCGGCTCAATTCCTGCCAGCGACGAATAAACAGTGGGCGCCCTTCGATGGTAAAATACATCAGGTCGCCGCTGCCTAATTGCAGCTCGTAGCCTCGGCCTTCCGCAATATTGGCTTCTTCGATAAACGAGTCGAAAAATTGTTCGGTGGTAAAATTCGTAACAGCCACCGGCAATTCTACTACATCGATAGCCCTGAGGTCGTCGGCGCCCGCAATCTGCAAGATGAGTTCGTCATCAGTAATGGCGCTTTGGTCTTTGCTGGTGCAAGCGGCCAGGAAGGCCAGCGATAGCATGATGAGCATTTTTTTCATATGCAATAGTGGTTTTAATTTTTATTAACACGAATATTCTATTCCTATTGGTGCGCAATAACATGGAAAGTTGCCTGAATTTGAATTACAATTTAAAAACAACTCCTAATCCAATGGCTGCATGGCCGGCTAAAGAACTCCCATCCCTGTATACAGCCAATGGCGTGAGCGTACGATGTATCGAAGCGCTTAATGACAATTCAAAGGCTGGATGCGGCGCCCAACCCGCCGACGCCTCCAGCCAACCGCTTAGATGCCGGGCCGACGCCTTGCTACCCGAAGCTGCCGGCCGGCGTATGCGCCGCAAACTGAGGTCGTCCAAACGCGAAACGGCGCTTATGTTCGCATCCCGGCCTACAACCCAGTTGACGGCCAAACCGCAGCCAAACCTGGCAGACAAAGCTCTCCTCTGCCCCAAACGATAGTTGACGCCCAATGGCGCTTGTAACATTTGCAACTGCTGCCAGTTATCAATGCGAACGGGCACAGCCCTGCCGGGCGCCACCGGCCTGTCGGCGCTCCTGAAAAAGTCGATTTCACAATCTATTTGGCCGTAACCCGAGGGTACGCTCAGCGCATAGGTGCTTTCAATGGTATTATCAGCCCCGGGCCGCTCTTGCTGTGGGTCGTACAGCACGCGAATAGTTGACGAGGTGTGCAAATCGAGCCGGTAAACCCCAAACCCGGCAAACCAGCGCCACCTGCCGCGGTCAATACCTGCGCGCAGCCCCCAATCACTATGCCGATGCAGCGTTTCCCGCCATTCGGTTTGCTCCGGCCCGGCGCTCGGCCCGGATAATAAATTGGCTTGCCAGGGGTAAACGCCCATGATACTTATCCACCCACGAATATTACTCGACCTGACAAGGGGAATGGCCGGGATATCATCATTGGCGGGCGCAAAAAGCCGGTTTTTTTCAGGCAAATCGAGCAGCGCCAAATCGGGGTGTTCAACGATCGTAGCAGATTGTTTTGTTTCATCAAATGATTGTGCGGGAAGTTGAGAAGGCAGCGCTGTTGCAGTTGCCTCCACTGGCGCCAATATCGGTTGGGGGCCGGCATTGGTTATAGCAGCCGGTTTATGGGGCGTTCTAATGAATGCAACACCTTCTATACAGTTATCAGCGACTACTGTTGCCGGGGCTGTTGCTGTTGCGATCGCTTTTTTTCCGGGGGCAGTAAGCGGATCGTTGCCTGGCAATTGCTCTGTGCGGAACCAGGCTAACAGGGCCAGTACGCCGATACCGGCGCCCAACCGCCACCAGAATACAACCCGCCGGCGTTTGCGCTGTAAAAGCGCATCGTTGATACCCGCCCAAACCTGCGCAGAGGGCGTATCCCAGCCGTCGGAGGGCTCGGGAGTTTGCTCGTTTGACGCTTTGATCCATTCTTCTGCTCTCATCTCTCAAGTTTTATCAACCAACCGGGAAGCAGCAAGCTTCCTAAGCATTTTTTTTGCTTTCAGCAATTGGGTTTTGGAAGTATTGACGCTAATGCCCAAACTGGCCGCAATGTCGGCGTGGGAATAATTTTCGAGAATATATAAATTGAGTACCGTGCGATAACCCGGCGGCAGTTGCTGCAACAACTGCGTCAATGCCTGGGCATCGAGGGGGAAAGGCGTTTGCTCGTCTTGTTCATAGGCTCCATCGGGAACCTCCCTGTCTATTACCACCAGTTTTTGTCGACGCAAATGCTGCAAGATCACGTTGAGTACCACACGCCTCAACCACGCGCCAAGGGCGCCGTCCCCTTTGTATTGATGCAAATCGGAAAATGCTTTGATAAACCCGTCCTGCAACCAATCTTCAGCTTCTTCCCTGTTGCCGGCATAGCGCAGGCATAGGCGAAACAGGGCTGTTTTGTACTTTTCGTACAACGCCCGCTGGGCTATCGCATTTCCTTTGCGACACCCCTGCAACAGATATTTATCGCCATGGTCCAATACTTGGTTTTATAGCCTGATTGGTGCTATACCAAGTTAAGAAGTTGCCTGAAGAAATTAAAAAAAGATTACGGCTGGATGAGGACTTTGAAAAGTCCCGTATGGCCGGCCATCCGCAATTGGATGAAATACAGGCCGGGATTCAGCTCGTCAACGGGAAAAGTATGTTTGAGCACCCCTCCTGTTTTGTTGATGCGTTTGGGCGATATAACAGGGCGCATACCGGCATCGAGCATGGTGATCTCTACTTCGCCTTCAAGCGGATTTTGCAGTGTAAAAGTTACATGAGCATGGGCGGGATTGGGAGCGATAGCGACTGTTGATTCGTTGATCATCTCGTCAACGCCGGAAACCAGCGTAGTGGCGGACGCCTCGTTGCTATAATCTGAGGTGTCCTGACCGACGGTAGCCCTGATGCGGTAGTAATATAAAGAGAAAGGCGACAAGCCGGTGTCGGTATAGTTAGTGACATTGGCGCCGACTGATGCCAGATATGAAAAATCAGCATTATTGCCTGCCGATCTTTCAATGACAAATGCCGTTTCGTTGCCGGCATTGTCGGTCCAAGTCAATTCAATCTCCGTATCGCCGGCGGCAGCGGCTTCGAGTTGCGTCGGTGCGGTTAGCGCCGCGCAATCATTGGTAATATACGCCGAAACGTTGTTTCTGATCGAGGGCAACATGGCATAAAGCGTAGTGCCCGGGCATTCGGTAGCGCAGCCGTCGCGGTGGCCGCTGATGCGATCGAGCACCAACCCCGAAGATGCGTGAAAAGCGCTGTCGAGCGGCAGTATATCCGCGTCGCAGCTTTTCCAGGCAAGCAGTGATTGTAGACTGCTGACGGCGTTGGAGGCAGGAGTTACCGATGTAAATGTGCCCAGCATACAAACGCCCATCGTACCGCCGTTGACGCCGCAGAAATGAGCGCCGAGAATATTGTCGCCGCGACCTTCATAAACTTGCCCGTTGGGGTCTATGAGCCAGTTGTAGCCAATATCCGACCAGCCGTTGCCATTAACGTGGAAATCCCAGATGGAGCGCACCACCGCGGCCCAATCGGCAGCCGTGTTGCTGCCCGCCGAATGGTGCACGATGAGGTGTTTAACAACCGTGCCGCTCGGACTTGGATTGGGAGGGCAGTTGCCGGCAGGGCACCATTGGTTGCGCGTCAAATAGGCAGGCTGGACACAAGGACACGCCCTGCTTTCTATCAGGCCTTCGGGCTGCGGGTCGATGTTTTCAGAAATGCCGGGATTGTAGAAATGGCATTCCAGTTCCTGCGCTCCGGCATTGGGGTTGGAGAGGCGTAGTTGAAAAAAACGGACTGCTGCATCGGCAAAAATTTGCTCGCTGATGATTTTATCGGGATTGTGCACATCCCTGACAAGCGGCTGCCAGTCGCCCCATCTTTGGCCATCGACAGAAAAGCGCGCCTCGGGTTGGGCCGAAGCCTCCTGCCACACAGCGAAAAAGGATAGAAAAGGGGCCGCCTCCACTAAAGGGACAGCGATGGACAAACTTGCGCTGCCTGCCTCAACGGGCAAGCGCAGCACCTCGCGATGGCCGGGATGCTGCGCTTGCAACAGTTGACAAAAACAGGCGAAAAAGACTATTAAAGCAGCCGTTTTTGACATATGATTATATCTTGTTAACCAACCTGTTGATCATATCTGCGCCCTGACGGTCGACAAGTTTTACTAAGTATGCGCCGCGCTGCAAATCGCGGATGTCGTACCACTGATCGGCGGCATAGTCAAACTGGCGTACCAGCTTGCCCGTCAGATCGTAAATCTGAACGCGAGCGGCGGCGTTGTTTTCCGATACAGTGAAAATGCCATTGCTTGGGTTGGGATAAACCTCAATAGCTTCCCAAACTACTTCATTAGTGCTTGTAGGCGTGGTATTGAAATAATACAACCCGGTAACCGTATTATTGGCATTGTTGATATCTGTTATCACCACCTCGATTATAGCCGTGCCGGCTACTCCATTCGGGTACACGTGTACATCCATGGTGCCTTCTTCCTGGGGGCCCAGCGTGAATTGTTCGGTAGCTACCGTAGGCAGATAACACTGATTTTTATCGCAAACCGCCACGCTCCAGCCCTCCGTCATTTGAACCACGCTTCTGTCCCAACGATAAGTTTTCACCTGCGGAAGCATATTTTTAGCCAGGCTATGGCCGATGCCTTCCACATCGTTGGGCATTACGTTGCTCACAATAACAGGATTGGGATTGATCGTGATCTGGGCGTTTAGGCCTATGCCGGCGACCAGTGCAATGACAACGAGTATATTTCTTTTCATAAGTTAAAAGCTTTTTGAATTTAAAGGCAAAAATAAAACAATCAACAAGTTCTAAAAAAAATCAGTCCCGCTGAATCAACAACGGGACTGATTGTGGTTTGTGTCGTGTAATAGACGAATATTAGTGGGTTACCACAAATTTTCTGCTCACGAGTTTTTCATCGCTTTGCAGCGTCACATAGTACAAGCCGTTGCTATATGCGGAAGCGTCAACGCGAACCGTGTGCTGGCCTGCATTGTGGTTGCCTGCAACAGCCGTAGTCATCTTCTGACCGAAGGCGTTGTATACGCTGATCTGCAGCGGCATAGCCTCGCTGAGATCGAATTGGATGATCAGTTCGTTGTTAACGGGGTTGGGGAAGACATTCAGCGCGCTCACCTCCGTCAATTCGGGAACAGATACGACTTCCTGGTAGCCGAATGGGCTGTTGGCATAGTCGGTGAACGTACCGCCTGAAACTACGATTGTGCCATTGGGTTCTTTCAGGCGATAGTAGCCTGCGCCGTACTGGCAGCAGATGCCGTCGCCCCAGTCGTCAACTACAACTACTTCGTAGCAAGCGTCGGCGGGCAGGGTTACCTGAGCGGTGTTGAGCGAGTTAGCGGCATAAGCGCCGGGGTTGCCGGCGGCTGCCACGCGGGCGCCGCCGCCGTTGGGGCCTACTACCGTATTACCGCCCGAAGCGATCACGTTGCCGAGGTCGTCCTTAATATACCAGAACGTTTCATAGGCGTATTGGTCGCACTTCACTTCCATCGTAAGGACTTGCTCGTTGGTTTCGTCCTGGCTGCGGAAGAAAGAAGTGGAGAATGAGTTGTCATCGCCAAACACATCGGTTTCGCCGTTGATTTGCGTAATCACAAAATCCACGTCGGAGTCATCGGTAAGCGTAATTTCATCGAGGGTAACCGTTGCATAGTTGCCCGTAGTGATGCTGCCGGTCCAGGTGTAAGTTTGTACTACCGAGCCGTTTACGCTTACTTCGATCACGGCGGAGGTGATTTCGTTAGCGCCTGCGTTTTGGATCAGGATCTCGGGGGCGTAGGTCAGTTCAAGACAGAAGATGCCCGATGCGCCGGTGTAAGTAACCAGGCGGGCGCTGTTGTTGATAGTAGAAGCGCCGGAAACCTCAAACGGGCGGGCGTCTTCAGCGCCGAATTCGCCGCCGGTGAACAGTGTTTCTCCTTCGTCGGTTACGAGGCTGAAGCTGCCGTTGCCATACTCGCAGCAGATGCCGTCGCCGTAGGCGTCGTAGATCTTGAATTCGAAGCAGCCGTCGGCGGGCAATAATACATCGTGGTTGTAAGTCGTATTGCCGCTATAGGCGCCGGGGGCTACATCGCCGGTAAAGATGCCGGGGTTGCCGCCGGAGGCAATTGCGTTGCCGCTGCCGTCGAGCAATTCCCAGTAGGTTTCAACGCCGTATTGGTCGGTTCTAACTTGTACCGTGGCGTAGTTGCGGTCGATTTCCGGGCCGAGGTCTACGTTGACCACCGTGGCGTCGTTGGAAGTATCTTCATCGGCAACGCCGTTGACAGAAGTCACGCGGATTTCAATTTCCGAGTTTTCAGTCAGCGTAACCGGGCTGAATTCTACGTCGGCGAAATAGTAGGTAGCCAGGTCGCCGGCATATTCAATCGTCTCTACCAGGTTGCCGTTGATGATCAGGTCGAGCGTGGCGGCAGTAAGGTTGGTAAGACCCAGGTTCTGGATTTTTGCAGAAGGAGCAAACGTAATTTGATCGCAGAAAGTACCGGTGAAGCCTTCGTATTTGAGGATACCGGCGTTGTTGTCGCCAAACTGGTACAAGCAATCGCCGTTGGCGGCGTAAAGCGCTGCGACGCCTACCTGACCAACTTCATTGATAATGCGGTTGGGGCAAACGTGGTAGATCGTCGGGAAATAAGAGATTTCGAGCAGATCGCCGATTGCAGCGTCATCAATGATAGGGAACGGCGTACCTTCCACCCAGTTGCCCTGTGAAGCTGCCGTTTGGCCCAACAGGTCGGCCATGCCGGTAGAGGGGTCGCCTTCGATCCAGAGCACCATCATTTCGTCGGTGCCGTTGGGGCCGTATTGGTTGTAAAGATCTTCGAGAGCGTGGGTGTTATGGTAGTTCCAGCACGGGCCGCACCACGTAGCTGATACGTCGATCACAACGGTTTTGCCCTGGTCGAGGAGGTCGTAAAGATTCCAGGTGTTGCCGTTGATATCCGTACCTGTAAAGTTGGGTGCGATGCTACCCGATGCTAACTGGGCATTTAGCTGCGCGCCGAAAAGCGCCAGAAAAGCAAATAGCGTAAAGATTTTTTTCATAATCGATAGCCTGTTTAAATGATATGGAAAAGTTTTTAAGTCGCAAAATGACTTTCTAAGTCGGCAAAGATAAACATTGTACTTATTCTGCTACAATGATATTTCGCATATATTGATGTATATCATCCGACATTTAATCATTTATATTATTCTTTTGTAAACATTTATTGAAAAGGCATAAGCATGACGCTCGTCAGGTAGGTGCAAATCGCTCTGCACCAATGCCCATTCGGCCCAGTTTACAACCGGAAAAAAGGCGTCGCCTTCAAACTGGTGGTGAACGATAGTGAGATACATGGTATCGGCGAGGTGAATGCTTTGCTGGAATACTTGCGCGCCGCCCAATATGAAGATCAGCGGTTCATCGGCCAGCAGGTCAATCGCTTCGGTTATGCTGTGAGCCTGTACGCATTTTTCACAAAGCGCCAGTTGCCGGCTTTGAGAGATAATGACATTTTTGTAATCAGAAACCAGCGCGTCGGCGGCTTCGTAGCTCTTTCGCCCCATAACAAACGGCGCGCCGGCGGTGGTGCGCCAGAAGTGCGCCCAATCGTCGGGTAAATGCCAGGGCAGCCGGTTTTGGAGGCCGATCACCCGATTTTCACTCATAGCCGCTATCAGGGCGATTTGCTTTTTCACTTGTTATTATTGGATTGATACGGGTATTGTGTTACAAAACACTTGCAATTTGCCTAATTTTGCGCAGTAATCAAATAATTGCTCATGAGCAGGCGGCGCTTAGAGACCGAACAAAAGGCTTTGGAGATTAACCTGGACCCCTCTATTTACGGCACTTTTGCTGAGATAGGCGCCGGACAGGAAGTGGCGCGGTATTTTTTTCAGGTAGGCGCCGCTGCAGGCACCATCGCCAAAACGATGTCGGCCTACGATAAGGTGTATTCCGATCATATCTATGGATCCGAGCCCAGTGGCCGCTATGTTTGCGAAAGCAGATTGTACAAAATGCTCGACCACGAATACGAGCTGATGTTTGCCCGCCTGCGCCACGAGCGCCCCGATACCAATTTTTTTGTCTTTGCCGATACGGTCTCGGCCCTGAACTACCAACGTACGATAAAAGGCAATGGCTGGATGGGCCTTCGTTTTCAGTTGCACCCCGGGAGCGACCCCAACGACCTGGTGCTCCATGTACGCCTGCTCGACAATGACAACCAACTCCAGCAACAAGCCATCGGCATTCTGGGTGTCAATCTGATATATGCCTGCTACCGCTATGCCAACGACCCCGAATTGATGATACAGTCGTTGCACGACGGATTGCGGGGCCGTGCCAGCATAGATATGGTGCGCCTCACCGGCCCTGATTTCGAATCGGTTGACAACCGGCTGCTCTGCCTTTGGCTGGTCAAACACGGCCTCTCCGACGTCGCTATGTTCGGCCCTGACCGCCGCTCTATGCATCCCTCTGAATCAATATATAAAAAAGATGCGCTGGTGGTGCGCGGCAGCTTCCGCCCCCCCACGCTGGTCAACCTCGATATGCTGCGTGCCAGTTTTCAGCAATTCAGGCAAGACCCCGAAGTTGACGCCTCAAAAAGTTGCCTGCTCACGGAAATTACCCTCGACAACCTGCGCGCAGAAGGCGATCTTGATGAAAAAGACTACCTCGACCGCGTGGAATTACTCAACGCACTGGGGCAAATGGTACTGATTACTAATTGCACTGCCCATCAAAAGCTGATCGCCTACCTGTCGGAGTTTAAAATCAACCGGCTCGGCATGGTCACCGGTGTACGCGAATTACTCGATCTGGTCAACGAAAAATACTACAACAATCGCGAAGGCAGCTTATTAGCGGCTTTTGGCGAGTTGTTTACGGCCAATGTGCGCTTTTATGTATACCCCGCTATGCAAGAGGGCAGCGACGAACTCATGACTGCCTGGCATATGCCCGTGCCCGAGGGGGTCAAGTTCATCTATCAACATCTGCTTGATAACCAACAAATTGTAGATGTATCCGGCTACAACCCCGATATTTTGCATATTTTTTCAAAGGAAGTACTGGCTATGCTCCAGCATGGCGAGACGGGCTGGGAAGCGATGGTACCTGCCAAAGTGGCAGCGCTGATCAAGGAAAAATGCCTGTTTGACTATCCTTCGGAACGAATGGAATTTGAATACTGACCATTTAATTTCAACCAATACTATGCGTTGTTTGTTAGGAATTATGCTGCTGGGAAGCCTGGGCTGCTCGCAACCCGCTGATCGCACATCAAAGCAGCCCTCAGATGCTTTGCCGGCCGCCTTGAAGGCGCCGGCGGCTGAACCGGTAGCCGAATCAACACTCCAGTTTGATACGGATTATCTGATGGGGCGCTTTGACCCGGCCAAACACCCCGATTTCACAGTTATAGCCCCGTCATTTGCCAGTCGCGAAGGTATGTTCCTGCGCAAAGATGCCTACGAGGCCTTCCAACGCATGCACGAGGCCGCCAAACGCGACGGCATCGACCTTCGCATTATTTCGGCAACCCGCAATTTCGAATACCAAAAAGGCATCTGGGATGCCAAATGGAACGGCCAAAGAAAAGTTGACGGACAGGATCTGTCAAAAACTATGCCCGACCCCAAAACCCGCGCCCTGAAAATTCTCGAATACAGCGCTATGCCTGGCGCTTCGCGTCACCATTGGGGTACCGATATAGACCTCAATTCGCTGGAAGACGAGCATTTTCTCACCGGAGAAGGCAAAAAAGTATACGGCTGGCTGGCAACCAATGCCCCGGCATTCGGCTTTTGTCAACCCTATTCCGCCGGGCGCCCCACCGGCTACCACGAAGAGAAATGGCACTGGTCGTATACGCCCGTCGCCAAAGCCCTTACCCAATTAGCCAAAGAAAAACTTCGCGATGATATGATCTCCGGCTTCGCCGGCGCAGAAGCTGCCCCGGCCATCCGGGTAGTTGATAATTATGTGCTGGGCATTAATCCGGATTGTAAATAAAAACCGTCGTCAGTTGTGGGTTGTCAGTTCTTTTGAAACCGATAATTGACAAACCGACAACTGATAACTGATAACCGACAACAGAGAACCGACATGGCTTACACCGAATCAACCATGCTGCCCCTGGGCACCAAGGCGCCCGGATTTTCGCTGCCTGACACGGTAAGCGGAAACACCGTATCGCTCGAGGATGTGAAATCAGACAAAGCGACCGTCGTGATGTTTTTGTGCAACCATTGCCCTTACGTGATACACGTGAATCCCGAAATCAGTCGTCTGGCCCGCGAATACCAGGCCAAAGGGGTAGGCTTTGTGGGCATCAGCTCTAATGATGTGGAAAAATACCCCGATGACGCGCCGGACAAAATGAAGATTACCGCAGCGCAGGCCGGCTATTCTTTCCCCTATCTGTACGATGAAACGCAGGAAGTAGCCAAAGCCTATGATGCGGCCTGTACGCCCGATTTTTATGTGTTTGACGGCGATCTAAGGCTGGCGTACCGGGGGCGCCTCGACCGCTCAAGGCCGGCCAACCAGGAACCCCTCGACGGCAGCGACCTGCGGGCCGCCCTCGACGCCGTGCTCGAAGGCCGGCCCGCAACCGATAAGCAATACCCCAGCGGGGGATGCAATATTAAATGGAAATGAGTATTTTACAGGCCAATAATGTCAACCGACTAGTATGAATCAGAACCGACGTATTCGCAATATTGCCATTGTGGGCATCCTCCTGCTGGCATTAGTCTTTATTTTATACCGAACCGGCGTGCTGGGCGGTTCATCGGAAGCCGAAAAAACCGCAGCGCCGGCCCCTGCCGGCGGGCCTATGGCGCAAGGCCCGGTACCTGTTAAAGCCAGGCTTATTACCAAAGGACAACTCGACGATTATATCATTGTCAACGGTTCTACCGCGCCCAACGAGGAAGTGACCATCAGCAGCGAAGTCCCCGGTAAAGTGGCCAAAATCCTGTTTAAAGAAGGCGCTGCCGTTCAAAAAGGAACGGCGCTGGTACAACTCGACGTAGCCGAACTACAGGCCGAGCGCAAACGCCTGGAAGTACAAAAAGACCTGAATACCAAAATTGCAGAACGCCTCAAAGCCTTATACGAACGGGAGGGGGTGAGCCTCCAGGAATACGAGGTCGCCAAAGCCGAAGTGGAAAAGGTAAAAGCCGAAATTGCCCTCAATGATGCGCAAATCGAAAAACGCACCATCCGGGCGCCTTTCAGCGGCAAACTGGGCCTCCGCCAAATCAGCGAAGGCAGCTACCTGTCGCCCGGCAGCCCCATTATCAGCCTGGTCAGCATTAATCCCATAGAACTTGAATTTTCAGTACCCGAACGCTATAGCCAGGCCGTCAAGCCGGGTACCCGCGTCAGGTTTAAACTCGACGGTGTAGCAGGCGATTTCAGCGCCGTTGTCGCCGCTGCCGAACCCATCATTGACGCCGCTACCCGCACTTATAAACTCAAAGCTACCGCCCCCAACGACCGCGGGCTTATCCTGCCCGGCGCCTTCGCCACCGTAACGGTTAGCCTCCAATCATATGCCGCCACTATCATGATCCCCACGGAAAGCGTAGTGCCCGAACTGGGCGGCAAAAAAGTGTTCGTGTATCGCAACGGCACAGCCCACCCCGTGGCCATAGAAACAGGCTTGCGCCAGGATGCCGATATTCAGGTGATAAGCGGCCTTAATGAAGGCGATACCCTGATTACTTCGGGCGTACTGCAAATCAAGCCTGGGGCGCCAGTTACTATTACCTCTTTGCAATAAATCCAGTAGCGCATGAGCAGCTTATCATCCACCAGTATACAACGCCCCGTACTAGCCACCGTGATGGCCATCGCTATTGTGCTGTTTGGCTTTATCGGACTCAGTTTCCTCGGTATTCGCGAGTATCCCAGTGTGGATCCGCCCATCGTGACGGTTTCGACTTCTTATGTCGGCGCAAACGCCAATATCGTTGAATCTCAGATCACCGAGATCGTTGAAGAGTCGGTTAACGGCATCGAGGGTATCCGCTCTATTACTTCCGTGAGCCGCGACGGCCGCAGTACGGTAACGGTAGAATTCAACCTGGAACGCGATATCGAAGCTGCCGCCAACGACGTGCGCGACAAAGTATCGCAGGTGGTGGGTCAATTGCCCGTTGATGCCGACCCGCCCGTAGTAGCCAAAGCCGACGCCGACTCGCAGCCCATCGTTTTTATCAATATCCGGAGCGATCAGCGTTCACTGCTCGAACTCAGCGATATTGCTGAAAACAACTTCAAAGAACGCCTGCAAACCATCAACGGCGTCAGCGAGATTCGCATTTGGGGGCAAAAGAAATACGCTATGCGCCTTTGGATAGACCCCAAGAAACTGGCGGCCTACCAACTCACCTCGCTTGACGTGCGCAATGCGCTGCAACGCGAAAATATCGAACTGCCCTCCGGCAGCGTAGAGGGCAATACTACCGAATTGACCGTACGCACACTGGGCCGTTTGTCTAGTCCGGAAGAATTCAACAACCTCATTGTCAAATCGGAAAACGGCAATATTGTCCGCTTCCGCGATATCGGCTTTGCCGAACTGGGCCCCGAAAACCTGCGCACCATCCTCAAACGCGACGGCGTGCCGATGGTGGGCAATGCCATCACCCCCCAACCCGGCTCTAACCACATCGAAATTGCCGACGAGGTATACCGCCGGCTCGAACAAATCAAAAAAGACCTGCCCGCCGATATCCAGGTGGGTATCGGCTTCGATACGACCGAATACATCCGCGCCTCTATCAAAGAAGTGGAAGAAACAATACTGATGGCCTTTGTGCTGGTAGTGCTGATTATCTTTTTGTTTTTGCGCGACTGGCGCAGTACGTTGATCCCTTCGCTGGCTATCCCTATTTCACTTATCGGCGCATTTTTTATAATGTATGCAGCCGGCTTTTCGATCAACGTATTAACGCTGCTTGGCATCGTATTGTCTATCGGTATTGTGGTAGATGACGCCATTGTGGTGCTCGAAAATATTTATGCCAAAATAGAAAAAGGCATGACGCCCATGCAGGCGGCACTAACAGGGTCAAAAGAGATCTTTTTTGCCGTACTGGCTACAACGGTCGCATTGGTGTGCGTTTTCCTGCCTGTGATTTTCCTCCAGGGGCTTACCGGGCGTCTTTTCCGCGAATTTGGCGTGGTCATCGCCGGCGCCGTCATTATCTCGGCTTTTGTAGCCTTGTCGCTCACACCCATGCTCTCTTCGCGTATTCTCAAGCAGCGCGAAGAACACCCCTGGTTTTACAGGGTTACAGAGCCGTTTTTTGTTTGGTTGACCAATGCCTACTCCTGGTCGCTCGACCGTTTTCTTCGCGTGCGCTGGATGGCTATTGTCATTATGATCGTCGCCGGTTATCTCATTTATTCGGTTGGGACCGGTTTGTCTTCCGAACTGGCGCCGCTGGAGGACCGGGCCAGGCTGCGGGGCATTGCAACGGCGCCTGAAGGCTCCACTTTTGAATATATGGAGGCCTACATGGACGACCTGGTGGAGTTGGTACAAAAAGAAGTACCCGAGCTCGAAGGCCTCATCTCTGTTACTTCTCCTGGTTTCGGCGCTTCTTCTTCGGTAAATACCGGCTTTCTGAATATTATTCTCACAAAAGCCGACCAGCGGGAGCGCTCCCAGAAAGAAATTCTCGGCGCGCTTTCGCCCAAAGTAATGAATATGACTGCCGGCCGCACCATCATCACGCAGTTGCCCACCATCGGCGACCAGCGCGGCGGCCTGCCGGTGCAATTCGTTATACAAGCTCCCAATTTCGACAAACTCAAAGAAGCCGTCCCGGCATTCCTGGGCGCCGCCCGCCAGGATTCTACCTTTACGTTTGTAGATGTGGACCTCAAATTCAACAAACCGGAAATTCGCATCGATATCGACAGGCAAAAGGCGCAGGATTTGGGCGTTTCCGTACTCGATATCGCTCAAACCCTGCAATTGGGGCTTAGCGGGCAGCGTTTCGGCTATTTCCTGCTTAACGGGCAGCAATACCAGGTGATCGGCCAGATACAACGGGGCGACCGCAACAAACCCATTGATGTGCGCTCGCTTTATGTGCGCAACCGCGACGGCCGCATGGTGCAGCTCGACAACGTGATTACGCTGGTAGAGCAAACTACGCCGCCGCAACTCTATCGCTTTAACCGTTTTGTTTCCGCTACCATCTCAGCGGGGCTGGCCGACGGCAAAACCATCAGCGACGGTATCGAAGCCATGGAAGCCATTGCCGATAAAGTGCTGGACGACAGCTATCAAACCGCCCTCACCGGCGAATCCAAAAACTTTGCAGAAAGTTCTTCCAGTCTGCTCTTCGCCTTTTTGCTGGCCATCACACTGATCTATCTTGTATTGGCAGCCCAGTTTGAAAGCTTTATCGATCCCCTGATCATTATGTTTACCGTGCCTTTGGCATTGCTCGGCGCGCTGCTCTCGCTTTGGTATTTTGAGGAAACGCTCAATATTTTTAGCGAAATCGGTATCATTATGTTGGTGGGATTGGTGGCCAAAAACGGTATCCTCATTGTTGAATTCGCCAACCAGCGAAAAGAACAGGGCCTCGATAAACTGGCGGCGATCAAGGATGCCTCTGCTTCGCGCTTGCGTCCTATTCTGATGACCAGCCTGTCGACCATTCTAGGTACTCTGCCCATCGCACTGGCGTTGGGCGCAGGCGCCGAAAGCCGCGTATCGATGGGTATTGCAGTCATCGGCGGGCTTATTTTTTCTTCGATTTTGACGCTTTACGTCGTTCCGGCAATTTATACCTATTTGTCCGGCAAATCGGCTAATGTTCATGAGTTGGAAGAAGTAGAAGCTGAAAAAGTTGATGCAGTTTGAGGAAAGATTGTTAATAATCCGGGGCCGGGTGGTATTAATCATAAAACTAAATAACCCAATTTATGCAAAACCTTTCATTCCCGCTTGATTTCTCCTTCAAGATATCGACCCTTGCCAATGATTTTACCGCCAAAGACTCCAAAGGACAAACCGTAGCTTATGTGCGGCAAAAACTACTGAAGCTCATTGACGAAATAACGGTGTACAACAATGAGACCAAGTCAATTGTACAGTACACTATCAAGGCCAACAAGTGGATTGATTTTTCGGCCACCTATACTTTTTCCAATAAAATGGGAAAAGAAATCGGTCGCATCGCCCGCAAAGGCTGGGCTTCGATATGGAAAGCGCACTACGAGATTTTTGATGAAAATCAAAAGCCGGACCTGATCGTCAGGGAAGAAAACGGCTGGATTAAACTCGCCGATGCGTTGTTTAGCGAAATTCCGATAGTCGGTATATTGACAGGTTATGTTTTTAACCCAACCTACATCGTAACAAGGCCCGACGGCACGGAAGTCGTCCGCTTGAAAAAAGAGCCTTCTTTCTGGGGGCGTCGTTTTTCAGTCAACAAACTCAACGAGTTTGAAGAAGGAGAAGAAGAACGCATACTGCTCGGACTGATGATGATGATCCTGCTCGAAAGACGCAGAGGATAATATTTTTATTTTACCTTTGACGGGCGTTTCCCCAACCGCATTTTCGGTAGAGGAAACGCTTTTTTTATCCCAACATTTAATCAAACAGGTATCAACGTACCAACCCGTTTGCATGAAAAAGCGACTATCCAATTTTTACAAAAAGCTGCGTTTCCAGCTTAGCGCAAGCAACAACTTTTTATTTATTGCTTTTTACAAATATTTTTACAAGCCAAAAAAAGGATCGCTGGCCCATATCTTGAGCGAGTATTCAAAAAGTTGTAAGGGTAAATTTTATCCAAATAGGCGCCAACGATGGAATCACCCACGACCCCATCCACAAATTCATCAAACGCGACAACTGGCAAGGCGTGCTGTTGGAACCGCAGAAACAGGTTTATGACCAGTTTCTCTCCAAAATTTATCGGAAAAACAAAGGCATCATTACATTAAATGCCGCCCTGGGCGAATCCGACGGTTTTCTGAATCTCTACAAAATCGGGTTTAGCAATTCACGCTGGGCAACCGGACTGGCTACTTTCGACAGGTCTGTGCTTGAAAAAGCATTCGCATCCGGCCACGTTGCCAAAAATGCCGCCAAAGAAAATATTGCCGTGCCTGACAATCCTGATGAGCAAATTGCAGTGGAAAAAGTTCCCCTGATCAGTACAAAAACGTTGTTGTCTACCTACAATATCAAGCATATAGACTTATTGCAAATTGATACAGAAGGGTTTGATTATGAAATTATTAAGCTGTTTGATATTCCCACAACGCGACCCGGCCTGATTGTATTTGAAAACAGCCATTTGCCGGAAAAAACGCTGGCGGAGGCCGTTGCCTTTTTGCAGGCGAATCATTATGAAACGACTACATCCGGCGCCAATACAGTGGCGAGGCTATTGATTGATTAATCATCAAAGCGTCAAAAATCCAGCACCAAATAAGGCGCCAGCCGGGCAAACAACTCCTCGCTATACCAGCCCAACTCGCGTGTTTTTCTAACTACCTCGCTGTGATGCCGGCTTTTATAGGCATAATTCTGCATTGCCTCATTGCTTTCCCACCAGCTAAAAGTAGCTTGCTGGATGATGGGCAGCTCGCCGATGCCGATGGCGTAGCGCAATCCTTCGCGACCGATCACCGACCTACTCACTGGCGGCACATAACGCCAGAAATGCCAGAGGTGGCGGCGGGCAATAGTGGCGCGGGTAATGACGCAAACGGGGTCGGCGGGGCCGGCCACGGCGTTGACAACAAAAGGCGATTGCCCCTCCCAACTGCCGTGAACTGTTGCCGTGCGCATGAAAAACGTCCGGCAGCCCGTACTAACCTTTTTACATTCGACAAACAACTCCCCGCCTGCCATAAACTCCCGGGCCGCCGCTTCGTCGCGCCATACTCCCAGAAGCGCATAAACGCCAAAATTGGGCAAAATACTGAAGCCGTTGCCGCCGCCGCTACCCAGCATTTTGCCGAATTGAAGCCCGTCGACGTCTTTTAGCATCCCAGGAGAAAGTCCCATGAGTTGCAGCGCCCGCCAGCGTCGGCGGAGGCCTTTGAAACTGAAAATACTCATGGTAACTACTTGTGGGTTATCGGTTTTTGTATTTGACATGAATGTATTGATAGGTCTGCTGTTGCAACAAACCAATACCGCAAATGTTGGAGCCCGCAAGCTTCATTTTAAGGAATTAAAAATATTTTCCCGCTCAAATATGTTCCCAAAACCCCTTTTGCGCGTTATTTTCGTTGTTTCTAATGCCATAAGTGATCGAAATATATGATAAAAGCACTGATAACCCTCCTGCTGATGAGCGGCGCGGCCGTTGCCTGGTCGCAAAGTATCGAAGAGTTGGAACAGCAGCTCAGTCAGGCGGAGAGTAGTAAAGATAAGATGCACCTGGCGCTCAAACTGGCCGATGCCTATTTGCGCTCGGATGCCGGCAAAGCGCTGGAATACGGCAAACAATCGCACAACTTCGCCACCCAACTCAAAAACGACGGAATGGCCGCCCGTTCGGCCTTCGTAGTAGCGCTGGCCTACGAACGCAAAAACGACGACCGCAATGTGGAAGTGTGGATGAAAAGCGCCCAGTCTTTTGCTATGAAAGCCGGCGACTCCGATCTTATCTTTAAAAGTATTGACCGGCGTAGCCGCCTCGCCGAAAAAGCGCGCAACTACCGCCGCGCCTACGAAATCAACCAGGAAGCGTTTAAGTTTTTTAGCGGAAAAGGAACGAGTATCACCGATCTGGAAAGCAAATACGAAACCCAAAAACTCCAAATAGAAAAAGAGAAAAAGGAACTGGAAAAAGAACGCGACAAATTGGCCTTCGAGGTGGCCAACCTGGAAGTGGAACGCGATCAGTTGAGCACCGATAAGTCCTCGCTGGAACAAAGGCAGGAGCAACTGGTGCGCGAAAAAAGACAGGTAGAACAAGAAATTTCAAATAAAGAAGAAAAACTGGCTGAAGTCGCCACCGAAAAAGAAAAAGCGGAAGAGATCATCAAAAAGAAAGAAGAGGAAGTAAAAGATCTGACCCGTGAAGCGCTGGAATCCCGCACTGTGCAAGCAGAAACGAAAGTAGAACTCCAGAAGGCCCAAATCGAAGCCGAGCGAAACCGCAACCTGCGAAACCTGACGGTCTTTGCTTCGGGTTTTATTCTGGTTCTCGCCCTGCTCTTCTACGGCCGCTTCCGCTCCAAGCAAAAAGCCAATAAAGAACTCGCCAAGAAAAACTCAATCATCGAAACGGAGCGCAAACGTTCAGAAGAGATGCTGCTCAATATCCTGCCCGCGCCTATCGCCGGCGAACTCAAGGAATTCGGCAAGGCCCGCGCCCACCGCTACGAGGAAGTTACCGTGCTGTTTTCCGATTTCAGAAACTTTACCGCTATCGCCGAAAAACTCTCTCCCGAGGAACTGGTGGAAGAACTCGACAAGTGTTTCAAGGGTTTTGACTTTATTATCTCGCAATACGAGGATATCGAGAAGATCAAAACCATCGGCGACGCCTATATGTGCGCTTCCGGCCTTTCTGATAAACTCACTTACCCCGATAATATCGTGCGCGCAGCGCTGGAAATGCAAGATTTCCTCAACGAGCAAAAACAAGAGCGTATCCGCCTTGGCAAACCCTATTTCGAAGCGCGCATCGGCATTCATACCGGTCCGGCAGTGGCCGGCGTGGTAGGCGTGAAAAAATTTGCCTACGATATCTGGGGCGATACCGTCAATATCGCTTCCCGTATGGAAATCCATTGCGAACCGGGACGCGTGAATATCTCCGAGGTGACTTACAACAAAGTCAGCTACAAATTTGATTGCGAATACCGCGGCAAGGTGGAAGCCAAAAACAAAGGCGCCATCGATATGTATTATGTAATCAAAGAGCGCGTAGCAGCGGCCGTGTGAAACTCATAACGGGCTGAAGTTGTTGTATACTATTATTCAACCGCAACTACACAAGTGGATTTCCAACTCGTTTCGCATTTTCAACCGACAGGCGATCAACCACTGGCTATCGAGCAGTTGACCCAGGGTATCCGCAACGGCGAAAAAGCCCAGGTGCTGCTGGGCGTCACCGGGTCGGGTAAAACCTTTACCATCGCCAACGTCATCGCTCAACTCAACAGGCCGACGCTGGTCCTGACCCATAATAAAACGCTCACCGCTCAACTCTACGGCGAATTCCGGGAGTTCTTTCCCGATAATGCCGTCGAGTATTTCGTATCGTATTACGACTATTACCAACCCGAAGCTTATATTTCGGTTACAGACACCTTTATCGAAAAAGACCTCTCGATCAACGAAGAAATCGACAAGCTGCGCCTGCGCGCTACCTCGTCGCTGCTCTCCGGGCGGCGCGATATTATCATCGTGGCTTCGGTGTCCTGTATTTACGGCATGGGCAACCCCGAAGACTACAAGACGGGAATCATACGCATTCACAAGGGCCAAACCCTGTCGCGCAACGGCTTCCTTTACAGCCTCGTCGACAGCCTATACTCGCGCACCGAAACCGATTTTAAACGCGCTACTTTCCGGGTGCGGGGCGATACCGTTGATATTAATTTGCCTTATGTAGACTACGGCTACCGCGTGACTTTCTTCGGCGATGAGATCGAAAGTATTGAAAGCCTGGAGGTGGAAAGCGGTAAACGTATCGCCGCCATGGACAATGCGGCCATCTTCCCCGCCAACCTCTATATTGCCCCCCGGGAACGCCTCCACCAGATTATCCGTGAAATTGAAGACGAATTATACCAGCAGGAAAAATATTTTGAACGCGAGAGCAAGTACATCGAAGCCAAACGCATTCGCGAACGCACCAATTTCGACCTCGAAATGCTCAAAGAGCTGGGCTATTGCTCCGGCGTGGAAAACTACTCGCGTTTTTTTGACGGGCGCATCGCCGGTACCCGGCCTTTCTGCCTGCTCGATTATTTTCCAGATGATTACCTGATGGTGGTGGATGAAAGCCACGTGACCATCCCTCAAATCAGAGGTATGTATGGCGGCGACCGCTCGCGTAAGCTCAACCTCATCAATTTCGGCTTCCGCCTGCCCTCCGCCATGGACAACCGCCCGCTCAACTTCTCGGAATTTGAAGGGCTTGTCAATCAGATTGTTTATGTCAGCGCTACCCCCGGCGATTATGAGCTGGAGCAAACTGACGGCGTGATTGTGGAACAACTCATTCGCCCTACCGGCTTGCTCGACCCGCCCATCGAGGTGCGGCCCAGCATTAACCAGATCGACGACTTGCTGGAGGAAGTTAGCGAGCGTATCAAGATAGGCGAACGCGTTTTGGTGACCACCCTCACCAAACGAATGGCGGAAGAGCTGAGTAAATACCTTAGTAAACTCAACATCAAGGTACGCTACATCCACTCGGAAGTAGATACCATGGAAAGGGTGGAAATCCTGCGCGACCTGCGCCTCGGCGGTTTTGACGTGCTGGTAGGCGTCAACCTGCTGCGCGAAGGCCTCGACTTGCCAGAGGTATCGCTGGTGGCTATCCTTGACGCCGACAAAGAGGGCTTTTTGCGCAACGCCCGCTCGCTCACTCAAACGGCGGGCCGCGCAGCCCGCAACGCCAACGGACTCGTCATTTTCTATGCCGACTCCATCACTGATTCCATGCGCAGAACAATCGACGAAACCAACCGCCGCCGTGAAATTCAGATGGCCTACAACGAAGCCAACGGCATCACCCCGCAGACCGTCTTCAAAAGCAGGGAGGAAATCCTCAATTCAAAATCTATCCTCGATATCCGCGGCGGCAGACAGGCCCAGGCTTATATCGAACCCGAATCGCCCAGCATCGCCGCCGACCCCGTGGTGGGCTATATGTCGCGCGATCAATTGGAAAAACTGATCTCGGAAACAGAAAAGAAAATGAAAGCGGCTGCCAAAGACCTCGACTTTATCTCTGCCGCCCAGCACCGCGACGAACTCTTTGCGCTGCGCAAGCGACTGGGCGAGTTGGTTTAATGCCCGCTTGTTTTGACCGCCAATCTTTTGCATTTTTGCATCAAAATGTTATCAACCATGAAAATTGGAGCAACCCTGATCTTTTTCCTCGCTTTTAGCCTCGGCGTTTTTGCCCAGGGTATCGACTTTTTCCACGGCACCTGGCAGGAAGCCCTCGAAGCAGCTAAAAAACAAGACCGGATCATATTCGTTGACGCCTACGCCGTGTGGTGCGGCCCCTGCAAACGCATGGCCAACGATGTTTTTACCAATGAACGGGTTGGCGAGTTTTACAACGCCAACTTCGTCAATGTCAAACTCGATATGGAACGCGGCGAAGGCCTCGAATTCCGTAAAAAATACCCCGTTTCGGCTTTCCCAACCCTGTTTTATATCGACTACAACGGCGAAGTAGTCACACAAATGCGCGGCGCCCAGGACGTCAACGGCTTCATCAACCTAGGCCAACAAGCCCTCGGCAAGATTGACCGCAGCAAGGGCTACGCCGCCGAATACGAAAAAGGCAGCCGCGACCCCGAACTTATGATCAATTATGTGCGCGCTCTCAATAAAGCAGGCAAACCCAGCAACAAAATCGCTAACGACTACCTGCGATCACAGAAAGACCTCACCACTGAGCAAAACCTGCGCTTCATTCAGGTAGCCGCTGCAGAAGCCGACTCCCGGGCCTTTGACTTGCTCATAGAACACCGCGCAAAAATCGCCGCCCTTACTTCAGAAGACGCTGTTAATGAACAAATTAAAAGCGCCTGCGAAAAAACGGTAGTAAAAGCGGCTGAATTCCAAAATCGCGAATTGCTGGCCGAAGCGCAAATGAAAATGAAAAAACACTACCCCGCCGCCGCCGAGCTATTTTTTGCGAAAAGCGAAATGGACTATGCCATGGCCCAACGCGACGCTAAAACCTACACCGCGGCTGTGAAAGAATACCTGAAAAAAACCGATAAAAACCGCATAGCCGAGCAATACCGCCTGGCCAATACTATCGCCAGTACGTTCCGCGATGACCACAAGGCAATGAAAGTTGCCGAAGACCTGGCCCACGACGCCGCAAAAGACGGCGGCACTTACGAACACTATTTCGCTTACGCGAATATTCTGTTTATGAACGAAAAAAATAATGAGGCTTTGAAAGCAGCTAACAAAGCCCTCGAACTGGCCAAAGCCAAAAACCCCTCAGCCGTGCGCATGGTCGAATCGCTGATCGAACGAATTCAAGGATAATTTGATTTATCATCCCACTCATTAATGACGTTTTTCATGAAAAAATCTTATGCTACGCTGTCTATGCTGCTCTTCTGCGGCGCGCTACTGGCGCAAGGCGGCATCAAATTCAACGAAGGCCAATGGAACGATCTGCTGGCCAAAGCCAAAGCGCAAAACGCACTCATTTTTGTAGATGCCTATACCACCTGGTGCGGCCCCTGCAAAATGATGGCCAGCCAGGTATTTACACAAAAGGAAGTAGGCGATTTTTACAACGCAAAGTTTATTAACGCCAAAATCGACATGGAAAAGGGCGAAGGCATCGAGCTGGCCCAGCGTTATTCCGTTATGGCATACCCGACTTTCCTGTATGTCGACGGCGACGGCAATATCGCCCACCGCGCCGTAGGATATCAGGAAGCTGAAGATTTCATCTCACTGGGCAAAACGGCCCTCGATCCCGAAAAACGCCTCGGCGGACTCATCAACCGCTACAATACCGGCAACCGCGACCCGCAGTTCCTCTACGACCTCGCCATGGCCCGCTATAACGCCATGGACGGCGGCCACATGGCAGTGGCGGAGGAATACCTGGCCACCCAATCCGACTGGAATACGCCCCAGAATATGGAGCTGATATACTACATCGTCGATAATCCCGATTCCAAACTGTTTGAATATATGGTGCAAAATCGCGCTCAATTTGAAGAGATGTTTGGACAGGATGCGATCGTCGACCGCGTGCAGCAACTCATTATGCAAAAGGCTTTCGCCAATGGCAATGAAGGCGAATCAGCATTGACAGAGGTGGATAAAATGTACGCCAAAGTTTATCCCGAACAAGCCGCCCGCCTTAGCGCCAATTTCCGCATGAGCTATTACAATATGCTCGGCGATGTGAATAATTACGCCAAATCCGCCGTCAATTACCTCGATAAGTATCCCTCCGACGACTTCAACGAACTTAATAATATCGCCTGGACTTTCTACGAGAGCATCCAGGATAAGGATATGCTCAAAAAAGCCCTCGGCTGGGCCCAACGCTCGGTTGAACTCAATAGCCAGTATTTCAATAACGATACCCTGGCCGCCCTGTATTTCAAACTCGGCGAAAAGAAGAAGGGCAAAAAGGCCGCTCAAAAGGCAATCGATATCGCCAAGAAAAATGGCGAAGACTATAGCGGCACTACCCAGTTGCTGGAGCAGTGGAATGTAAATTAAAGGGTTATGAAGGGTTATGAGGGGTTA
>JRYG01000557.1_pt1 | contig 29291 bp, 25 predicted proteins | sample 235341 | NCBI WGS metagenome assembly JRYG01 (sample SAMN03074218, study PRJNA261478) | activated sludge metagenome | biome: Wastewater Treatment Plant; feature: Wastewater; material: Activated sludge; isolation source: activated biomass of a wastewater treatment plant treating hydrocarbon... ...
ATGCTGCGGTCGAAGGCCTCGGCCATCTTGCCGCGGGCGGCGTCGAGGAGCTGGTCGCGGGAGAGTACCCGCTGGGGGCTTTCGAGGAAGGCCCAGAGGAGCCGGAACTCGGCGTTGGAAAGGGGCACCACCAGCCCCGCCGGCGAGGTGAGCTGGCGGGTGGTGCGGTGAAGCTGCCAGCCGGCGAAGCGCACCTCTTCGGCCGGGGCCGGGGGCGGTCGCTCGCCGGCCAGGCGGAAGCGGCGCAGCACCGTGTTGATGCGGGCCACCAGTTCCCGCGGGTCGAAGGGCTTGACCACGTAGTCGTCGGCCCCCAGTTCGAGGCCCACCACCCGGTCGGAGGCTTCCCCCCGGGCGGTGAGCATGATGACAGGCAGGTCCCGGCCGGCGCGGATTTCCCGGCACAGGGCGAGGCCGTTCTCGCCGGGCAGCATGAGGTCGAGGATCACCAGGTCCACCGGCCCGGCGGCCAGCGCCGCCCGCATGCCGTCGCCGTCGCCCACGCCCGTGGTGGCGAAGCCGAAGCCGGCCAGGTAGCCGCCGAGGAGGGAGCGGATTTCGGGGTCGTCGTCGACGAGGAGGATGCGGGTCGGTGGGGCCATTGGGGTTCAGCGCGGTTGCGGGCGGCCGGGCATGGGGCAGTCGGCGTGGTCGCGGCGGAAGTCGTCGCCCATTCTAGCGCGGGCCTTCTCGAAGCCCTCCATGCGCTCCTGCAGGTGCTTGCGGATCCGGCTGGACTGGCCGGCATCGAGGCTGTCGAGGAAGGCGATCCAGGCCTTGTCCGCCTCCTGCATCCGCTCCAGGCCGGCTTCCCGGTCCTGGGCGGCCTTGCGGGCAAGGGCGCCCAGCGGCGTATTGGCGGACAGGCCCTGGCGGAATTCCTCCATGGCCTTGCGGCGCTGGTAGTCGCGGGCGGCGCCGGCCTGGGCGAAGGCGCCCTGGGCCTTGCTCAGCAGCGCTTCCTGCTCGGCGGAAAGCTTGAGGGTGGGCAGCACCTCGCGCAAATCCTGCAAGGGGGAGGGCGGCATGGCGCCCATGGCGTGGTGGGCGCCGCGTTCGTGGGGGAAGCCCTCGGCGGCCATGGCCTTGAGGGCGGCGGTGGTGGCGAGGGTGGACAGGCTGGCGATGGCGAGGAAACGGAAAATGGGGTGCATGATGTTCCTTTCGGGAGTCAGTGGAAGGCGAAGAAGAGGGGAAGGCCCGTCCGCGCCACCGGGTCCACGGCGACGGCGAGGGCGGCGATGGCCCATACGGCCGCGGCGGCGGGAATGCGGTTGCGGCGTTGCGGCATGGTTTTCTCCTTGCGGTGTGCCGGATTGGCGACGGTGCCATGGTGGGGCCGGGGTGTATCCGCTCCATGTCGGCTTTGTATCGGCTCGGAAACATTGACCTGTCCGCTGCTTCCGACTACCATTTGCGGTTTCGAAAAATCGCCGGAATCAAGGAGTTAGTCATGGCCATCAACCGTACCCGCCGTTCTTCCCTGGAGCGCCGCTGCGTTTCCAAGTCCACCAAGCGCCTCTTCAAGGGCACCGGCAAGACCATGTTCAAGGTCATGTACGCCGCCGAGTGCCACCAGCGCAACCGCAAGGCCCTGGGCTGATCCCGCCCGCGAGGTGAGGCCCCGGCCGCCGGCAGGCGACCGGGGTTTTTTTTGCCTGTCTTGCCAACAAATTATTACTTTGGTAATACGTTCTGGGCCAAAATACGACGGTAGGCCACGGGACGGGGGGAACATGGAACAGCGTAGGGCCAGGCGGGTCGCCTGGGCGGGATGGGGGCTGGCGGCGGTGGCGGCGTGGCCGGTGGCGGCCCAGACCGCCGTGGACCCCCTGCGACTGCCTCTGGAGAGCCTGCTCACCATGGAGGTGAGTTCGGTTTCCCGGTTCCCCCAGCCGGCGCTGGAGGCCCCTGCCCTGGTGCGGGTGGTGGACGACGCCGACATGCGGGCCTTTGGCTACCGGACGGTGGCGGACGCCCTGCGCAGCCTGCCGGGCGTTGATGTCGCCAACGACCATTCCTACAGCTTTCCGGGAATACGCGGCTTCAATCGCCCGGGGGATTACACCAGCCGGGTGCTGCTCATGGTCGACGGCCTGCGCACCAACGACGGCATCTACGACCAGGCGCTGGTGGGCATGGAAGCGGTGCTCGACACCCCCATCCTCAAGCGGGTCGAATACTTCGCCGGTCCTTCCTCCTCGGTCTATGGCGGCAACGCCCTGTTCGGCGTGGCCAACCTGGTGACCCGCAGCGGTAGCGACATCGCTGGCTGGGAGCCGCGGGTCGAGGTGGGCACTGGCGGCAGCCGGCGGGCCAGCCTCGCTTTCGGCCGGCATTTCGACGACGGCCGCGACCTGGTGTTCTACGGCGCCGCCGGCTACGGCAGCGGCACCCGGCTGGCCTTCCCGGAACACGGAGGCGTCGCCCGGGATCTCGACGGGGAGCGTTACGGCAAGTTCTTCGCCAAGTTCAGCGTCGACGGCCTGCGCGTTGCCGCCGCCTTCAGCCGGCGCACCAAGGAAAACCCGGCGGCTCCCTACGGTACCCGCTTCGGGACGCCGGCCGTCACCATGGACGAGCACGCTTTCCTGGAGGTCAGCCACGAGAGCGAGGTGTCCACCGCCGTCACCCAGCTGGTGCGGGGCTACCTCACCCGCTATCGCTACCAGGGCGACTGGCCCTATGCCGGCCCGCCGGAGTATCTCAACCGGGATCTGGCCCGGGCCGACCAGGCGGGGGGCGAGTACCGCCTGACCTATCGCGGCATCGCCAATCACGTCCTCATGGGCGGCGTGGAAGTGCGGCGCAACTGGCGCCTCGACCAGCGGAACTTCGACGTGGACCCGGCCGTCACCCACCTGTCGCTCCACCGCGACGCCGCCGCGGCAGGGGCCTATCTGCAGGACGAGTGGCGCCTCACCGAGCGCTGGCTGCTCAACCTCGGCCTGCGCTACGACAAGGTGTCCGATTTCCGCGGCGAATGGTCCCCGCGCCTGGCGGCCATCTACCGGCCCGGCGCCGCGACGGCGGTCAAGTTCCTGGCCGGCCAGGCCTTCCGGGCGCCCAACCAGTACGAACGCTATTACGGCGCCGACGGCTTCCAGAAGGCCAACCCGGACGTCGGCATCGAACGCATCGCCACCACCGAGCTGGCCGTGGAGCATCTGCTGGCCGAGGACCTGCGGTTGACCGGCACGGTCTTCCACTACGATTTGCGCCGGCCCCTGGAATCCCGCGTGGACCCGGCCGACGGGCTGACCTTTTTCGCCAACGGCGGACATATCCACGTGGTCGGCAGCGAGATGGAGGCGGAATATCGCTCCCCGGCCGGGCTGCGCCTCAAGGGCAGCGTTACCGTCCAGGACGGCCGGGACGGCGACCATCGCTGGCTGACCAACTCGCCGCGGGAACTCCTCAAGGCCCAGGCGTATTTTCCGGCGCTGCTGGGCTGGGATGTCGGCATCGAATGGCTGGGCACCGGCCGCCGGCGGACTTTGGCCGGCACCGTGCCGCCATCCGCCGTGGCCAACCTCACCCTCAACCGCGCCCTTTCCGCCGACAGCGAACTGCGCATCGGTGTCGTCAACGTCGGCGACCGGCGCTACCGCGATCCGGTGCCCGATTACTACGCGCCGGTGGATGCCATGCCCCAGATCGGCCGGCAGGCCTATCTGCAGTGGCTGGGGCGCTTCTGAGACCGGGCATGGGCCGCGCTCCCGTCCTCCTGCTGGCCCTCGCCCTGCTGCCGGCCTGGCTTCCCGTCCGGGCGGCGGGGCCGGCCCCGGAGCCGACCGCCGAGACGAAGCTCAAGGCCGCCATCGTCTACAACATCATCGCCTTCGTGCAATGGCCGGAAGGGAGCGGCCGCCGGCCCGACTTCGTCCTCTGCGTGGCCGACGGCGACGAGCTGGGCGCCGGCCTGTTCGCCCTGGACGGCCAGGACGCGGGCGGCCGGCGGATCCGGGTGCGCAGCGAAAGCGGGGGCCGCGCCGGAAGCTGCGATGCCCTTTACGTCACGCCCGGCGGGATGGCGCTGTTGCGCCAGCTCGGCAACAGCGCCGTCCTCACCATCGCCGCCGCCCACGGCATGGTGGACCAGGGGGTGATGGTCAACCTGGTGCAGGAGGGCCGGCGCGTCGGCTTCGACATCGGGGCCGGGGCGCTGCGGCGGGCGGGGCTCGCCGCCAGCGCCAAGTTGTTGCGCCTGGCGCGCTACGTGCGGGAGGACTAGAGCGTGTTCGCAGGAACCTTGCGCAGCCCGTCGCTTACGGTGAACACGCCCTAACATGGCCTGCCTGCGCCGCCTCCGCCAGTACCGGGAAGTCGCCGTCAGCTTCCTCGCCATGCTGGCCGCCCTGTTGCTGCTCTCGGTGGTGCAGTTCTTCGCCTGGCGGGGAAGCGCCCAGGAAGGGCTCCTTACCCTGGCCCGGGTGATGGGCAGCAACAGCGCCGGCGCCCTGGCCTTCGCCAGCCGCTCCGACGCCGAGGAAATCCTCGCGGCCTGCCGTACCGCCCCCGCGGTGCTGTCGGCCAGCCTGGTGCTGGCGGACGGGCGGGAACTCGCCAGCTACGAGGCCGGGGACGCCGTCGTCCGGGTCTTCGGCCTGCCCGCCCCCAGCGCGACGGTGAGCGAGGCGGTGCGCCTGCGGGGCCGCCACCTGGGCTACATCGAGATGACCGCCTCCCTGGCACCGGTATACCGGGAGGTGCTGATGTTCTTCTTCAGCGGCTTCGCCATCATGAGCCTGGGGGTGCTGCTGGCCATCGTCGCCTCGGCCCAGTTGCGGCGCTCGGTCCGCGATGCCGAGGCGCGCATGGCCTACATGGCCATGTACGACACCCTCACCGGCTTGCCCAACCGCAATTCCTTCCGCGACAACCTGGAGGCGGCCGTCGCCCGCTGGCACCGCGACGGCCGCGGCTTCGCCGTCCTCTTTGTCGACTGCGACGGCTTCAAGCAGGTCAACGACACCTATGGCCATGCCGTCGGCGACCGGGTCCTGGTCGAACTGGCCCGGCGCCTGGAGTCGTCCCTGCGGGCCAACGATTCCGTGTCCCGCATCTCGGGGGACGAGTTCGTGGTCATCGTGGATCAGCCGGATGGCCCCCAGGCGGTGGCCCGCATCGCCGAGCAGTTGCTATTCCTCATGCGCCAGCCCGTGCCGGTGGGCGACGTGGCGCCGGCGGTGGGCGCCAGCATCGGCATCGCCCTGGTCCCCGAGGACGGCACCACGGCGGGGGATCTCCTGCACAACGCCGATGCCGCCATGTACCACGCCAAGCAGCAGGGCAAGAACGGCTTCCAGTTCTTTTCCCGGGAGATCGAGGCCCGCGCCCGGGAACGCATGCTCATCGAGCAGGACCTGCGGGAAGCCTGCGCCGCCGGCCAGTTCCATCTCGCCTACCAGCCCATCGTCGCCATTGCCGACGGCCGGGTGGTGGCGCTGGAAGCGCTGCTGCGCTGGCAGCATCCGGTTCGCGGCGCCGTTTCTCCGGGGCTCTTCATCCCCGTCGCCGAGGAGAGCGGCCTCATCTGCGACATCGGCCTGATCGCCCTGCGGCTGGTGGCCGAGGACCATGCCTGGTGGCGCGCCCGGGGCATCGCCGTCCCCTCCGTCGCCGTCAATGTCTCCTTCCGCCAGTTCTACCGGACCGACGGCGAGGCCCGCTTCCTCGGGGAACTGGAGGCCCTCGGCCTGCATCCCGGCATGGTCGAGTTCGAGCTGACGGAGTCCGCCTCCGTGGCCGAGGCCCGCAGCGGCAGCCATCTCGTCGAGCGGCTGCAGGAGGCCGGCTACCGTCTGGCCATCGACGACTTCGGTACCGGCTACAGCTCCATGGGCGCCCTGCGCCAGATGAAAAACGCCAAGCTCAAGATCGACCAGAGCCTGGTCCGCGGCATCGCCGAAGGCGGCGAGGCCCGGGTCATCGTTTCCGGCATCCTCGGCATGTCCCGGGCGCTGTCCATCCCGGTGGTGGCCGAGGGCGTCGAAACCGCCGCCGAACTCGCCGCCCTGGCGGACCTGCGCTGCGACTACGTGCAGGGCTTCCATCTGGCGCGGCCGCAGCGGCCCGCCGACCTCGTGGGTATACTGGTGGCCGGTCGCATCCCTCTCTCGGCATAAGCATTCCCCATGGCCAAACTCATTCTTCTCCCCGGCAAGGAGCGCTCGGCGCTACGCCGCCACCCCTGGCTTTTCGCCGGTTCCGTCGGCCGCCTGGAAGGCCGGGCCCGCCCCGGCGACACCGTCGAGGTGATGGCCGACGACGGCCGCCCCCTGGGGCGGGCGGCCTACAGCCCGAAATCCCAGATCCGCGCGCGCTTCTGGACCTTCGACGCCGCCGAGACGGTGGACGACGCCTTCTTCAAGCGCCGCGTCGCCGCCGCCGTGGCCCGCCGCGCCGCCCTGCCGGAACTGGCCGGCCAGGAGGGCCTGCGCCTCATCCATGGCGAATCCGACGGCCTGCCCGGGGTGATCGCCGACCGCTACGGTGACACCGTGGTGGTGCAGCTCACCTCCGCCGGCGCCGATACGTGGCGTTCCGCCATCGTCGCCGCCCTGGTCAAGGCGACCGGCTGCGCCCGCGTTTTCGAGCGTTCCGATTCCGACGTGCGCGGCCTGGAGGGGTTGGCGCCGGTCACCGGCTGGATTCACGGCGAAGCCCCCGGCGGCCCCCTGAGCATCCTCGAAAACGGCGTCCGCCTGGGCATCGACATCGCCGGCGGCCACAAGACCGGCTTCTACCTGGACCAGCGGGACAACCGCCTGCTTCTGGGGCAACTGGCGGCGGGCAAGGAAGTCCTCAACTGCTTCTGCTACACCGGCGGTTTTTCGCTGCAGGCCCTGGCGGGGGGCGCGGCGGCGGTGCTGTCCATCGATTCCTCCGGCCCGGCCCTGGAGCAGGCCCGGGCCAACCTGGCACTGAACCCCAAGCTGCCGGCGGCGCGGGCGGAATGGCTGGAGGCCGACGTCTTCCAGGCCCTGCGCGATTTCCGGAAGGCCGGCCGGCAGTTCGACCTCATCGTCCTCGACCCCCCCAAGTTCGCCCCCTCGGCCGCCCACGCCGACCGCGCCGCCCGGGCCTACAAGGACATCAACCTGCTGGGCTGCCGCCTGCTGCGGCCCGGCGGACTGCTCATGACCTATTCCTGCTCCGGCGGCATCGGCCTCGAGCTGTTCCAGAAGATCGTCGCCGGCGCCGCCCTGGACGCCATCCTGGCGGCCAACCGCCCCCTGCTGGCCCGCCTGCGCGCCCTCATCGAGGCCCTGCAGCCCCAGGGCCTGGTGCGCCAGCGCCGCCAGGAGGACGGCGACGACATCGACCTCAACGCCGCCATCGACGCCCTGGTGGATATCCGCCTCGGCCGCCAGCCCGACCCCCGCATCGCCATCCGCCGCCGCCTGCAGGTGCGCGACCTGTCGGTGCTGCTTCTGGTGGACCTTTCCCGCTCCACCGCCGACCCGGTGCGGGGCGGCCACCAGACCATCCTCGACCTCGCCCGCCAGGCCGCCGTGCTGCTGGCGGAGGCCCTCGCCGGCATCGGCGACCCCTTCGCCATCCACGGTTTCGCCTCCAACGGCCGCCACGACGTCGCCTACCTGCGCTTCAAGGATTTCGACGGCGCCTGGGACGACGCCGCCCGGGCCCGCGTCGCCGGCATGGAAGCCGGCCTGTCCACCCGCATGGGGGCGGCGCTCCGCCATGCCGGCGCCCATCTGGCCGCCCGCCCCAGCGCCCGCCGCCTGCTCCTCTTCCTCACCGACGGGGAACCGGCCGACATCGACGAAGCCGACCCCCAGTACCTGCGCCACGACGCCCGCCAGGCGGTGGAAGGCCTGGCCCGCCAGGGGATCGCCACCTATTGCCTTTCCCTCGATCCGCTGGCCGACCGCTACGTGTCGTCCATCTTCGGCGGCAACCGCTACAGCGTGCTGGATCGGGTGGAAAGGCTGCCGGAGAAGCTGCCCATGCTCTACCTGGGCCTCACCCGCTGAAAGAATACGAAAGACATAAAAGGAGACAGCAGTGCAGAAAATCAACCTGACCCAGTTCATCATCGAACAGCAGGGCCGCCATCCGGAAGCCTCCGGGGATTTCTCCGGGCTCCTGGCCGACATCGCCGTGGCCTGCAAGGCCATCGCCGGTGCCGTGGCCCGCGGCGCCCTGGCCGATGTCCTCGGCTCGGCGGGCAGCGGCAACGTCCAGGGCGAGGAGCAGAAGAAGCTCGACATCATCGCCAACAGCACCATGGTCGCCGCCAACGAATGGCGCGGCCACCTGGCGGCCATGGCCTCCGAGGAAATGGAACACATCCTGCCCACCCACCAGCGGGGCAAGTACCTGCTGGTCTTCGATCCCCTCGACGGCTCGTCCAACACCGACATCGCCATGACCGTCGGCACCATCTTTTCCGTCTTAAAGCACCCCGACCCCAACCGGGACCCGGCGCCGGAGGATTTCCTCCAGCCGGGCACACAACAAGTCTGCGCCGGCTACGCCATCTACGGACCCAACACCATGCTCGTCCTCACCACCGGCCAGGGCGTCAATGGCTTCACCCTCGACCGCAGCCTCGGCGAGTTCCTCCTCACCCACCCGGACATGCGCATCCCCGAGGACACCTCGGAATTCGCCATCAACATGTCCAACGAGCGCTTCTGGCACCCGCCGGTGCAGCGCTACGTGGCGGAGTGCCGGGCCGGGAAAAGCGGCCCCCGCGGCCGCGACTTCAACATGCGCTGGATCGCCTCCATGGTGGCCGAGGTGCACCGCATCCTCAACCGCGGCGGCATCTTCATGTACCCCGGCGACACCAAGGACCCGGCCAAGCCCGGCCGCCTGCGGCTCCTCTACGAGGCCAGTCCCATGGCCATGATCGTCGAGCAGGCCGGCGGGCTGGCCATCACCGGCCACGAGCGCCTGCTGGAAACCCGGCCCCAATCCCTGCACCAGCGGGTGCCGGTGATCCTCGGCTCGAAGAACGAAGTGGAGCGCCTCGCCGCCTACCACCGCGAAGCCTGCCAGCCGCTGGCCGCGTAGACACAACACCAACTATCTGGAGAGACAAATGTCCATCAAGCATCCGGTCATCGCCGTCACCGGTTCCTCGGGAGCCGGCACCAGCACGGTCAAGAACGTTTTCGAGAACATCTTCCGCCGCGAAGGGGTCAAGGCCGCCATCGTCGAGGGCGACAGCTTCCACCGCTACGACCGCGAGGAATTCAAGCGCATCAATATCGAGCGGGCCGCCCAGGGCGCCACCCGTCTCTCCCACTTCGGCCCCGACGCCAACCTCCTGAAGGAACTGGAAAATCTCTTCCGCGCCTACGGCGAATGCGGCCGCGGCCAGCGCCGCTACTACGTGCACGACGACGACGAAGCCAGCCGCCTCGGCTCCGCCCCCGGCACCTTCACCCCCTGGCAGGATCTGCCCGGCGGCACCGACATGCTCTTCTACGAAGGCCTGCACGGGGCCGTCAAGGACGAAGAGATCAACATCGCCCACTACGCCGACCTGATGATCGGCGTCGTCCCCGTCATCAACCTGGAGTGGATCCAGAAGATCCACCGCGACACCAATCTGCGGGGCTACTCCAAGGAAGCGGTGACCGACGTCATCCTCTCCCGCATGCCCGATTACGTGCATTACATCGTGCCCCAGTTCGAGCACACCCACATCAACTTCCAGCGGGTGCCGGTGGTGGATACCTCCAACCCCTTCATCGCCCGGGACATCCCCGGCGCCGGCGAATCCATGGTGGTCATCCGCTTCCGCAACCCCCGCGGCGTCGACTTCCCCTACCTGCTGGCGATGATCAAGGATTCCTTCATGTCCCGGGCCAACACCATCGTCGTCCCCGGCGACAAGATGGATATCGCCATGCAGTTGATCCTGACGCCCCTCATCTGGAAGCTGATGGAGAAGAAAAAGCTGGCCTGACGCCAGCTTTTTGCCGAAAACCCGGTCGAGACGGGGCTTTTCCCGTCCCGGCCGCGGGATTTTCCCTATTGCACCGCACCTTCCACCTACCCAAAGCGCCCGCTTTGCCGGATAATTCCATCTTTTCCCCGGGCGCGAATTTACGCCAAACGGATAGAGTCTCATGAGCGCAACCACGGTCAAGTCCCCTGTTTTCACCCCTCTTACCGGCGCTATCCGCGCCCTCGCCATGGACGCCGTCCAGAAGGCCAACTCCGGCCACCCCGGCGCCCCCATGGGCATGGCGGAAATCGCCGAAGTCCTCTGGCGCCGCCACCTCCGGCACAACCCGGCCAACCCGAAGTGGGCCGACCGCGACCGCTTCGTGCTGTCCAACGGCCACGGCTCGATGCTGATCTACGCGCTGCTGCACCTCACCGGCTACGATCTCTCCATCGACGACCTGAAGAACTTCCGGCAATTCCACTCCCGCACCGCCGGCCACCCCGAATACGGCATGACCCCGGGCGTCGAGACCACCACCGGCCCCCTCGGCCAGGGCATCGCCAACGCCGTCGGCTTCGCCGTCGCCGAGCGGGCGCTGGCCGCCGAATTCAACCGCCCCGGCCATACCATCGTCGATCACCACACCTACGCCTTCCTGGGCGACGGCTGCATGATGGAAGGCATCTCCCACGAGGCCTGTTCGCTCGCCGGCACCCTGGGCCTGGGCAAGCTGATCGCCTTCTACGACGACAACGGCATTTCCATCGACGGCGACGTGGTAGGCTGGTTCACCGACGACACCCCCAAGCGCTTCGAGGCCTATGGCTGGCACGTCATCCCCGGCGTGAACGGCCATGACGCCGCCGCCATCGAGGCGGCGCTGCTGGCCGCCAAGGCTGTCACCGACAAGCCCTCCCTCATCTGCTGCAAGACCATCATCGGCAAGGGCGCCCCCAACAAGCAGGGCGGTCACGACGTGCACGGCGCCCCCCTCGGCGCCGACGAGATCGCCGCCGCCCGCGCCTACATCGGCTGGGAGCACGATCCCTTCCACGTCCCCGCCGAGGTGTACGAAGCCTGGAACTGCAAGGCCAAGGGCGCCGCCTTCGAGGCCGATTGGGGTGCCCGCTTCGCCGCCTACCGCGCCGCCTTCCCCGAACTCGCCGCCGAATTCGAGCGCCGGGTGGTCAAGGGCGAACTGCCCGCCAACTGGAGCGAGACCGTCGCCGCCTATGTGGCCGCCTGCAAGGACAAGGCCGACAACATCGCCACCCGCAAGGCCAGCCAGAACGCCATCGCCGCGTATGCCCCGGCCCTGCCCGAGCTGTTCGGCGGCTCCGCCGACCTGGCCGGCTCCAACCTGACCCTGTGGAAGGGTTCCAAGGGCGTTTCCCGCGAGGACGGCGGCAACTACCTCTACTACGGCGTGCGCGAATTCGGCATGACCGCCATCGCCAACGGCATCGCGCTCCACGGCGGCCTGGTGCCCTACACCGCCACCTTCCTGGTCTTTTCCGACTACGCGCGGAACGCCATCCGCATGGCGGCCCTCATGAGCCAGCGCCAGATCATGGTCTACACCCATGACTCCATCGGCCTGGGTGAGGACGGCCCCACCCACCAGCCCGTCGAGCACGTGGCGTCGCTCCGACTCATCCCCAACCTGGACGTCTGGCGCCCGGCCGATGCCACCGAAACCGCCGTCGCCTGGGCCAACGCCATCGAACGCCAGGACGGCCCGTCGGTGCTGGCCCTCTCCCGCCAGAACCTGCCGACGGTAACCGGCGCCATCAGCGCCGAAACCATCCGCAAGGGCGGCTACGTCCTCGCCGACTGCGAGGGCGAGCCCCAGGTCACCCTCATCGCCACCGGCTCCGAGGTCAAGCTGGCCCTGGACGCCCAGGCCGCCCTGGCCGCCGAAGGGCTCCGGGCCCGCGTCGTCTCCATGCCCTGCACCGAGGCCTTCGACCGCCAGGGCCCCGAGTACCGCAACGAGGTCCTGGGCAAGTGCACGCCCCGGGTCGCCATCGAGGCCGGCCACCCGGACCTGTGGCGCAAGTACGTCGGCAGCAAGGGCGGCATCATCGGCATCGACCGCTTCGGCGAGTCCGCCCCCGCCGGCAAATTGTTCGAGTTTTTTGGGTTCACGGTCGCCAATGTGGTCGCCACCGTGAAAAACATTCTGTAAGGAGCTTTTAGCATGAGCATCAAAGTCGGTATCAACGGGTTCGGCCGCATCGGCCGCATGGTTTTCCGCGCAGCCATCAAGGATTTCCCGGACATCGAGATCGTCGGTATCAACGACCTCCTGGAACCCGACTACCTGGCCTACATGCTGAAGTACGACTCCGTGCACGGCCGCTTCAAGGGTGACGTCTCCGTCGACGGCAACAACCTGATCGTCAACGGCAAGAAGATCCGCCTCACCGCCGTCAAGGACCCCGCCGAGCTGAACTGGGGCGCCGTCGGCGCCGACATCGTCGTCGAATCCACCGGTCTCTTCCTCGACAAGGCCGGCGCCGAGGCCCACCTCAAGGCCGGCGCCAAGAAGGTCATCATGTCCGCCCCGTCCAAGGACGACACCCCGATGTTCGTGTACGGCGTCAACCACAACACCTACGCCGGCCAGGCCATCATCTCCAACGCCTCCTGCACCACCAACTGCCTGGCCCCGGTGGCCAAGGTGCTGAACGACAACTGGGGCATCAAGCGCGGCCTGATGACCACCGTGCACGCCGCCACCGCCACCCAGAAGACCGTCGACGGCCCGTCCAACAAGGACTGGCGCGGCGGCCGCGGCATCCTGGAGAACATCATCCCCTCCTCCACCGGCGCCGCCAAGGCCGTCGGCAAGGTCATCCCCGAGCTGAACAAGAAGCTCACCGGCATGGCCTTCCGCGTTCCCACCTCCGACGTTTCCGTGGTGGACCTCACCGTCGAACTCTCCAAGGAAGCCTCCTACGAGGAAATCTGCGCCGCCATGAAGGCCGCCTCCGAAGGCGCCATGAAGGGCGTCCTCGGCTACACCAACGAGAAGGTCGTCGCCACCGACTTCCGCGGCGAGTCCTGCACCTCCGTCTTCGACGCCGAGGCCGGCATCGCTCTCGACGGCACCTTCGTCAAGGTCGTCTCCTGGTACGACAACGAGTGGGGCTACTCCTGCAAGGTTCTGGAGATGGCCCGCGTCATCTCCAAGTAAGACCGAGAGGGGGCGCCAGCGAGCGCCCCTTTTTTATCGCCGCAACCGAATCGAGCACTGCCATGAACTTCAAGCGCCTCACCGATCTCGACGTGGCCGGCCAGCGGGTCTTCATCCGCGCCGACCTCAACGTCCCCCAGGACGACAACCTCGCCATCACCGACGACACCCGCATCCGGGCCGCCCTGCCGGGCATCCAGTACGCGCTGGCCAAGGGCGCCGCCGTGATGGTCACCTCCCACCTGGGCCGCCCCACCGAGGGCGAGTTCAAGGCCGAGGATTCCCTGGCCCCCGTGGCCAAGCGCATGTCCGAGCTGCTGGGCAAGGAAGTGCGCCTGGTGCAGAACTGGGTGGACGGCGGCTTCGAGGTGAAGCCGGGCGAAGTGGTGATGCTCGAGAATTCCCGCTGCAACAAGGGTGAGAAGAAGGCCAACGACGAACTTTCCCAGAAAATGGCGGCGCTGTGCGACGTCTGGGTGCACGATGCCTTCGGCACCGCCCACCGCGCCGAGGGCACCACCTACGGCATGGGCAAGTACGCCAAGGTGGCCTGCGCCGGCCCCTGCGTCGCCTCCGAGCTGGAAGCCCTGACCAAGGCCCTGGCCCAGCCGGCCCGGCCCCTGGTGGCCATCGTCGGCGGCTCCAAGGTGTCGACCAAGCTCACCGTGCTGGAATCCCTCTCCGCCAAGGTGGACCAGCTGGTGGTCGGCGGCGGTATCGCCAATACCTTCCTCCTGGCCGCCGGCAAGAAGATCGGCAAGTCCCTCGCTGAACACGACCTGGTGGACCAGGCCACGGCCATCCTGGCCAAAGTCGCCGTGCCCCTGCCCACCGACGTGGTGGTGGCCAAGGAGTTCTCCGCCACCGCCCCGGCGACCATCAAGTCCATCGACGACGTCGCCGACGACGACATGATCCTCGACATCGGCCCCGACTCCGCCAAGGCCCTGGCCGCCATCGTCGCCGCTGCCGGCACGGTGGTGTGGAACGGCCCGGTGGGCGTCTTCGAAATGGAAGCCTTCGCCAACGGCACCAAGGTCCTGGCCGACGCCATCGCCAATTCCAAGGCCTTTTCGCTCGCCGGCGGCGGCGACACCGTTTCCGCCATCAACGTCTTCAACATCGCCGACAAGGTGGGCTACATCTCCACCGCCGGCGGCGCTTTCCTAGAGTTCCTCGAAGGCAAGACCCTGCCCGCCGTCGAGATCCTTTCTCAACGCGCCAACGGCTAAGGAGCCTTCATGCAGCGCAGCACCAAGATCGTCGCCACCCAGGGACCATCGTCCAGCGATGAAGCCGTGCTGCGCCGCATGGTGCTGGCGGGGGTCGATATTGTCCGCCTCAACTTCTCCCACGGCACCGCCGAGGACCACGCCGCCCGGGTCAAGCTGCTGCGGGCCATCACCAAGGATACCGGCCGCACCGTCGGCATCATGGCCGATCTGCAGGGGCCGAAGATCCGCGTCGGCAAGTTCGAGCATGGCAAGGTGGAGCTGGCGGTGGGCGCCACCTTCATCCTCGACGTGGCCTGCAAGCTGGGCAACGCCGAGCGGGTCGGCCTCGACTACCCGGAGCTGATCGACGACGTCGAACCCGGCGTCGTCCTGCTCCTCGACGACGGCCGCATCGTGCTGGACATCGTCGCCGTCCATAGCCAGGAGATCGTCACCACCGTCCGCGTCGGCGGCGTACTCTCCAACAACAAGGGCATCAACCGCCAGGGCGGCGGCTTGACCGCTCCGGCCCTGACCAGCAAGGACCGCCAGGACATCCGCACCGCCGCCGAACTGGGGGTCGATTTCGTCGCCGTTTCCTTCCCCAAGAACGGCGACGACATGCGCCAGGCGAGGAAGCTCCTCACCCGCGCCGGCTCCACCGCCCTGCTCATCGCCAAGATCGAGCGGGCCGAGGCCATCGGGGCCCTGCCCGACATCTGCGAGGCTTCCGACGCCCTCATGGTGGCCCGCGGCGACCTGGCCGTGGAAGTCGGCGACGCCGCCGTCCCCGCCCTGCAGAAGAAGATCATCCGCAGCGCCCGGGAACACAACAAGCTGGCCATCACCGCCACCCAGATGATGGAGTCGATGATCACCAGCCCGGTGCCCACCCGGGCCGAGGTCTCCGACGTGGCCAACGCCGTGCTGGACGGCACCGACGCCGTCATGCTCTCGGCCGAAACCGCCTCCGGCAAGTACCCGGTGGAGACCATCGAATCCATGGCCCGCATCTGCCTGGAAGCCGAGAAATCCGCCGAGGTCACCCTGGACAACGACTTCCTCGACCGGGTGTTCACCCGCATCGACCAGTCCATCGCCATGGCCGCCATCTGGACGGCCCACCACCTCAAGGTGAAGGCCATCGCGGCGCTGACCCAGTCCGGATCGACGGCCCTGTGGATGAGCCGGTTGAACTCCGGTGTGCCCATCTACGCTCTAACCCCGGAAGTGGGCTCGCGCTACAAGATGAGCCTCTACCGGGATGTCTTTCCCCTGCTCATGAAGCAGAAGCACGTCGATCGCGACCGCCTGCTCTGGGAAGCCGAGCAACTGCTCATCGACCAGGGCGTGGTGGAAGCGGGCGACCTCATCGTGCTGACCATCGGCGAGCCCATCGGCTCCACCGGCGGCACCAACACCATGAAAATCGTCCGCGTCGGCGAACACCCCAAACCCAAGTCCTGAATTCACATCCCCAACTAACGATTAGGAGACCGCCATGCCCCTCGTTTCCATGCGCCAACTCTTGGACCACGCCGCCGAAAACGGCTATGGCCTGCCCGCCTTCAACGTCAACAACATGGAGCAGGTATGGGCCATTTGCGAAGCCGCCAGCCAGCTCGACGCCCCGGTGATCATGCAGGCCTCCGCCGGCGCCCGTAAATACGCCGGCGAGCCCTTCCTGCGCCACCAGATCCTGGCCGCCCTCGAAGCCTACCCCCACCTGCCCATCGTCATGCACCAGGACCACGGCCAGAGCCCGGCGGTGTGCATGGCCGCCATCAAGTCCGGCTTCACCTCGGTGATGATGGACGGCTCGCTCCAGGCCGACGGCAAGACCGTCGCCTCCTACGAGTACAACGTCGAGGTCTCCAAGAAGGTGGTCGAGTTCGCCCACTCCATCGGCGTTTCCGTCGAGGCCGAGCTGGGCGTGCTGGGTTCCCTGGAAACCATGAAGGGCGACAAGGAAGACGGCCACGGCGCCGAAGGCACCATGACCCGCGAGCAGCTCCTCACCGACGTCGAGCAGGCCGCCGACTTCGTCAAGCAGACCCAGTGCGACGCCCTGGCCATCGCCATCGGCACCAGCCACGGCGCCTACAAGTTCACCAAGAAGCCCACCGGCGACATCCTCGCCATCGACCGCATCGCCGAAATACACGCCCGCATCCCGAACACCCACCTGGTCATGCACGGCTCCTCCAGCGTGCCGCAAGAGCTGCTGGCCGAAATCCGCGAATTCGGTGGCGACATGAAGGAAACCTACGGCGTGCCGGTCGAGGAAATCGTCAAGGGCATCCAGCACGGCGTGCGCAAGGTCAATATCGACACCGACATCCGCCTCGCCATGACCGGCGCCATCCGCCGCTACATGGCGGAGAACCCCTCCAAGTTCGACCCCCGCGACTACCTCAAGCCCGCCCGGGAAGCCGCCAAGAAGATCTGCCTGGCCCGCTACGAAGCCTTCGGGTGCGCCGGCCGCGCCAGCCAGATCAAGGTCATCCCGCTGGAGAAGATGGCCGAGCGCTACGCCAAGGGCGAACTGAACCAGATCGTCAAGTAAGCCTGGACGATCCCGCAAGGCCGCGCTCTGGTGCGGCCTTTTTTATTTGACGCCCGATGACCGCCACCCATCCCGTCGCCGAACGCCCCCTGCAGGGCCCGCTCCTGCGGGGCAACCGTCGGCCGCGCATCGCCCTGGTGGGCTTGCCCCGCACCGGCAAGACCACGGTCTTCGACGCCGCTTCCAGCACCGACGTGGAACACCGGCCCCTGGCCGGCGGCGTGGCTGAATACGCCGAATGCCTGATCGAGGTGGGACTGGAAGAAGCCTCCCTGGTGGACCTGCCGCCCATCGCCTCCCTGCACGAGACCTCGCCCGCCAGCCGGGTCGTCCTCAAATATCTGCTGTGGGGCGACCACTGGCCCGCCGTGGCCAGCCACGAAGGGGCCCAGCCGGCGGCGGGCTTCGCCGCCCCCGATGTCCTCATCCAGGTGGTGGACGCCACCACCCTGGAACGGGACCTGGAACTCGCCCAGGAGCTGGCCCTCCTCGGCCGCCCCCTGGTGATCGCCCTCAACCGCCTCGACGAGGCCCGGGCCAAGGGGCTCTACATCAACGTGCGCGCCCTGGGCGACGCCCTCGGTGTGCCGGTGGTGCCCACCGTGGCCCACATGGGCAAGGGCATCGCCAACCTCTTCGCCGCCGCCCTGAAGGCGGCCCACGAGCGGAGCTGCCCCCTGCCGCAGCCGCCCAGCCCCCACATCGCCGCCAGCCTCAAGGCCCTCAACGCCGCCCTGGCCGAGCCCGCCATCGAAAGCGCCTTCCGCGTGCCGCGCTCCCTGCTGGTGCTGCAACTGGCCGCCGACAGCGACTACTTCCGGGAAGAACTCGCCGCCCATTTCCCCGCCGCCCTGGCGGCGGTGGATGCGGCCCGGGCCGCAGCGGCCACGGCCCTGCCGCGCCCCCTGGCCGACGAACTGCACGCCGACCGCCACCACCGGGCGGCCCGCCTCTTCGAGACGGTGACCCGGCTGGGCGGCGCCGACGACGCGGAAGGCTGGAAGCTGCGCCTCGACGCCCTCTTCCTCCACCCCCGCTGGGGCCTGCTGGGCAGCCTGTCGGTCTTCGCCCTGGTGCTCTTCTTCGTCTTCGAAGTCAGCACCGTCCTCGACGGCCTCACCGCCGCCCCCCTCGGCGCCTGGGTCGGACAATGGCAGCCGGACACCACCGCCGGCGTCGTCGGCCGCGCCGTGGCCGACGGGCTGGTGGGGCTCATCGGCATCGTCTTCCCCTACATGCTGCCCCTGGTCATGCTGCTGGTGGCCCTGGAGGAGTCGGGGATCATGCATCGCGTGGCCTTCGTGGTGGATCGGGGCTTCCACCGCATCGGCCTCCATGGCGGCGTCGCCCTGCCCTTCCTCCTCGGCCTCGGCTGCAACGTCCCCGCCATCTCGGCGGCGGCGGCCGCCTCCAGCGGCCGCGAGCGCATCGTCGCCGCGCTGCTCATCACCTTCGTCCCCTGCTCCGCCCGTTCGGCCATCATCCTTGCCCTGGGCGGCAAGTACCTGGGGGGCCTCGGCGTCCTCGGCCTTTTCCTGCTCACCCTGGTGGTCATCGCCGTCGCCGGCAAGCTCCTCACCCGCCGCTACCCCCATGCCGGCCCCGGCCTCATCCAGGAAATCCCCGCCTACGCCCTGCCCCGCTGGCGCCCCCTGCTGGCCACCACCTGGGAGCGGACCAGCGACATCGCCACCATCGTCACCCCGCTCCTCGTCGCCGGCAGCGTCGTCCTGGCCCTGCTCAACCATTTCGGCGCCGATGCCGCCATCAATACCCTGCTCCTGCCGGTGACCCACTGGTGGCTGGGCCTGCCGGTGGTACTCGGGGTGCCCATCCTCTTCGGCATCCTGCGCAAGGAGCTGTCGCTGGTGATGATCTACCAGGCCCTCGGCACCCTGGAGATCGCCCCCGTCCTCGACCGGGTGCAGATCGCCACCTTCCTCGTCTTCCTCACCTTCTACATCCCCTGCCTGTCCACTCTGGCCGTCCTGCTGCGCCTCCTCGGCCGCCGCGAGGCGATCTTCTCGGCCGGGCTGTCGGTGGGGCTGTCCCTGGCCATCGCCGGCATCGTGCGGGGGCTGCTCACCGCCGTCAGCGCCTTATAATCAGCCGAAAACAACAACCGCTCCCGCCCATGAACTTCGCCCAGCACCCCCTGCGCCAACGCCTCAACGACGAGGTCCACGCCCGCCCGCCGGTCCCGGTGGAAGCCCCCATGCTGGTCAGCTTCCTGGCCTTCCTCCACGACGAGGCCAACCCCGGCGGCGACCGCAGCCACCTCGGCGCCCTCTACGAGCGCCTCGGCCTGCCGGTAGAGCCCAGCGCCGACGCCGCCCACCTCATCATCGACGCCGGCACCTTCCTGCTCAAGTGGGAGCGCCACGGCGAGTTCTCCACCTACACCTTCTTCAAGAAGCCCCAGCAGCCGGCCGGCACCGGCGAGCACGCCCTGGCGGCGGCGCCGGCGGACTGGGTCCAGGCCATCCCCGGCCAGCTCCTGGCCGCCACCCACCTGGAAGTGCTGGGCACCCCGGCGGTGGACCCCCAGGCCCTGATGGCCACCCTCACCGCCCCCGGGGAAGTCGTGGTCGCTTCCCGCATCGCCGGCAGCGCCGCCTGGGTTTTCACCGATTTCCGCATCCACGACGGCTTCTCCCGCTTCATCGTGGTCAATGAGAACCTCGACCGCCTGCGGGCCGGCCGCACCGTGCAGCGCCTGCTGGAGCTGGAAATCTACCGCGTCATGGCCCTGCTCGCCTTCCCGGTGGCCAAGAACGTGGCCAAGCTGCTCAACCCGGCGGAAGAGGAACTGGCCCAGCTCATCGACCGCATGGGCTCGGCCCTCACCGCCGAGGACGAACGGGCCGTCCTCGACGACCTCACCCGGCTGGCTGCCGAAATCGAGCATTCGGTGGCCAGCACCAACTACCGCTTCGGCGCCTCCGCCGCCTACTACCGCCTGGTGCAGCAGCGGGTCAGCGAACTCAAGGAAAGCCACATCCCCGGCATGCCCACCATCCGCGGCTTCATGGAGCGGCGCCTGGCGCCGGCGCTGAACACCTGCGCCGCCATCGCCCGCCGTCAGGAAGACCTCTCCGCCCGCATCGCCCGCACCAGCCAGCTCCTGCGCACCCGGGTCGACATCGAGCTGGAGCGCCAGAACCAGGAAGTGCTCTCCCAGATGAACCGCCGGGCCAAGCTGCAACTGCGCCTGCAGGAAACCGTGGAAGGCCTCTCCGTCGTCGTCCTGACCTACTACGGCTCGCAACTGGTCCAGTACCTGGCCAAGGGCAGCAAGGAACTGCACCATCTCAACCCGGACGTGGTCACCGCCATCTCCATCCCCCTCATCGCCGGCCTGGTGGCCTGGGGGACGCACCGCATGCGCAGGAAGCTGGCGGCGGAAGAAGGCGTCGGGCATTGATCCGATTCGCCGCATGATCGAATGAAACATGTCATGGGGCAGAACTCCCGCCCCGCGTTCGCCCCGACCACTAGCAAGCCCTCAGCCGCCGGGTCCGAGGCTTCATTTATAATCCGCCCTTTGCCTCCGGGAATTCCGTCGTGACCGCTCCCCTCTTCAACTCATCCATCACCAGCCTGCCGCTCCTTTCCCGCGGCAAGGTGCGGGACATCTACGCCGTCGACGCCGACCGGCTGCTCATCGTCACCACCGACCGCCTCTCGGCCTTCGACGTCATCCTGCCCGATCCCATCCCGAAAAAGGGCGAGGTGCTGACGGCGGTGGCCGATTTCTGGTTTGAGAAGCTCGGCCACATCATCCCCAACCAGCTCACCGGCGTCGATCCGGAGAGCGTCGTCGCAGCAAGCGAGCGGGACCAGGTGCGGGGCCGGGCAGTGGTGGTGAAGCGTCTGAAGCCCCTGCCCATCGAGGCGGTGGTGCGCGGCTACGTCATCGGCTCCGGCTGGAAGGATTATCAGGCTACCGGCGCCATCTGCGGCATCGCCCTGCCCCCGGGCCTGAAGATGGCCGCCAAGCTGCCGAGCCCCATCTTCACCCCGGCCACCAAGGCCGACGTGGGCGATCACGACGAAAACGTCTCCTTCGCCACTGCCCAGGCCAACTGCGCCGCCGCCCTGGCCGAGCAACTGGCCGGCACCGGCAAGAACGGCGCCGAGCTCTGCGCCCAAGCCCGCACCGCCGCTCTGGCCCTGTACGAGGAGGCCGCCAACTACGCCCGCGGCCGCGGCATCATCATCGCCGACACCAAGTTCGAGTTCGGCATCGACGCCGCCGGCACCCTGCACCTGATCGACGAAGCCCTGACACCGGATTCCTCCCGCTTCTGGCCCGCCGACCAGTACCGGGAAGGCAGCAACCCGCCCTCCTACGACAAGCAGTTCGTGCGCGACTACCTGGAAACCCTGGACTGGAACAAGAAGGCCCCCGGCCCCAAGCTGCCGGCGGACGTCATCGCCCGCACCAGCGCCAAGTACCTGGAAGCCTGCGAGCGGCTCACCGGCAAGACCCTGTAGTTCACTGCGGCGCGAACCCGGCGCGCCGAACAATGTCGAACGGATGATTCGTTTTCCCCGGGAGGAAATCATGAAGCTTCCGTTCGACACCCTGGACCGCCATTTTTCCCTGCCGGAAGTCCGCCGCGTCGGCCTGGATCGGCCCCTGGCCTGGCTCAAGGCCGGGTGGCGCGACCTGCGGGGCAACCCCGTGCCATCCCTGGCCTACGGCCTGCTCTTCGGCATTGCCGGCGACCTCATCCTGCTCGCCAGCCTCAACCACCCGCACCTGTTCACCGCCGCCATCTCCGGCTTTTTCATCCTCGCCCCCCTGCTCGCCGCCGGCCTCTACGAGCTGTCCCGCCAGCGTGCCCTGGGCAAGTTCCCGACCTTCATCGAATCCCTCGCCCACCTCGGCCGACGGGCCGAGACCCTGGCCCAGCTCGGGCTGGTGCTGGCGCTCCTCGCCCTGGTCTGGGAGCGCACCTCGGCCATCATGTTCGCCATGCTGGGGGGCAGTGCCGGCGTGGACGCCACCCACTTCCTCACCCAGATCCTGGCCAGCGGCGAACACCGGGGCTTCGTGGCCGCCTGGTTCATCGTCGGCGGTTGCCTGGCGCTCCTCACCTTCGCCATCTCCGTCGTGTCGGTGCCCATGATCCTCGACCGCGACTGCGATGTGATCACCGCCATGATGAGCAGCCTGCGGGCCTTTGCCGTCAATCTGGAACCCCTGGTGCTGTGGAGCGCGATGATCGTCTTTCTCACCCTCCTCGGCTTCGCCACCCTGCTCTTCGGCCTGATCTTCTTCATGCCCCTGCTCGGCCATGCTTCCTGGCATGCCTACAAGGACCTTGTAAAATAGGCCGATCAGCCCCACAACCCCGACGGGCGGCCGTGACCGCCCGTTTTTCTTGCCCCGACTGCCGCCATGACCCAGAACAATCCCCTCCTCGCCTTCGCCACCGCCCCGGGCGCCGAGCCTTGCCTGCCCCGCTTCGACGCCATCGAGCCGGGCCACGTCAAACCCGCCGTCGAGCAACTCCTCGCCGACGGCCGCCGCCTGGTGGAGCGCCTCACGGCCGATGCCGCCCCCGCCACCTGGGCCGGCTTCGCTTCCCCCCTCGCCGACGGTATCGAACACCTCTCCCGGGCCTGGGGCATCGTCGGCCACCTGCATTCGGTCAACGACATTCCGCCCTGGCGGGAGGCCTACAACGAGATGCTGCCGGAGGTCACCCGCTTCTACAGCGAACTGGGCCAGAACCTGAAGCTCTTCGAGAAGTACAAGGCCATCCGCGACGGCGCCGAGTACCCGACCCTGGCCCCGGCCCGGCAGAAGATCATCGACAACGAGGTGCGCGACTTCCGCCTTTCCGGCGCGGAGCTGCCGGAGGCGCAGAAGCCCCGCTTCCAGGCCATCATGGAAGAATTGGCCGCCCTGGCCGCCAAATTCTCGGAAAACCTGCTCGACGCCACCAACGCCTTCGCCGAGGACGTGACCGATCCGGCCCTGCTCGCCGGCCTGCCCGAGGATGTCAGGGAAGCCGCCCGCGCCACCGCCGAAAAGGCCGGCGTCGAAGGCTGGCGCTTCACCCTGCACGCCCCTTCCTACGGGCCGGTGATGCAGTACGCCGAAAGCCGCGATCTGCGCGCCCGCCTGTACCGGGCCTACGCCACCCGCGCCGCCGAGTTCCACGATGGCGCCAGCAAGGCGGAATGGGACAACACGCCGCTCATGAAGCGCATCCTCGAACTGCGCGCCGAGGAAGCCCGTATGCTCGGCTACGCCAACTACGCCGAGGTATCGCTGGTGCCCAAGATGGCCGACTCGCCGGCCCAGGTGCTCGCCTTCCTGCGGGAGCTGGCGGCCAGGGCCAAGCCCTTCGCCGAGAAGGACGTGGCCGAGCTGCGCGCCTTCGCCCGGGACGAACTGGGCCTCGACCCCCTGGAACCCTGGGACGCCGCCTACGCCTCGGAAAAGCTCCTGCAGGCCCGCTACGCCTTCTCCGAGCAGGAGGTGAAGCAGTATTTCACCGAACCCGCCGTCCTGGGGGGCCTCTTCCGCGTCATCGAGAGCCTCTTCAACGTCAAGGTCAAACCCGACAGCGCCCCCGTCTGGCATGAGGATGTGCGCTTCTTCCGCCTGGAGAAGGCTGACGGCAGCCTGGTCGGCCAGTTCTACCTGGATCTCTACGCCCGCCCGGAAAAGCGCGGCGGCGCCTGGATGGACGAAGCCCAGTCCCGGCGGCGGGTCGCAAGTGCCGGCAAGAGCGGCATCCAGACCCCGGTGGCCTACCTCAACTGCAATTTTTCCCGGCCCGTGGGCGACAGACCCGCCACCTTCACCCACGACGAGGTGACCACCCTCTTCCACGAGACCGGCCACGGGCTGCACCACCTGCTCACCCGGGTGGAGGAACTGGGGGTCTCCGGCATCCACGGCGTCGAATGGGACGCCGTCGAACTGCCCTCCCAGTTCATGGAAAACTACTGCTGGGAGTGGGAGGTGCTGCAGGGCATGACCGCCCACGTGGACAACGGGGCGCCGCTGCCGCGGGAGCTTTTCGACAAGATGCTCGCCGCCAGGAATTTCCAGAGCGGCATGATGACGGTGCGCCAGCTTGAATTCTCCCTCTTCGACATGCTGCTCCACAGCGACTTCGATCCGACCGGCCCGAAGAGCGTCATGGACCTCATCGAGGAAGTGCGCCGGGAAGTGGCCGTCCTCTTCCCGCCGGCCTGGCACCGCTTCCCCAACAGCTTCTCCCACATCTTCGCCGGCGGCTACGCGGCGGGCTATTTCAGCTACAAGTGGGCGGAGGTGCTCTCGGCGGACGCCTACGCCGCCTTCGAGGAGGCCGGCAACCCCTTCGACGCCGCCACCGGTCGCCGCTTCCTGGAGGAAATCCTCTCCGTCGGCGGCTCCCGCCCGGCCATCGACTCCTTCAAGGCCTTCCGCGGCCGTGGGCCGAGCGTCGACGCATTGCTCCGCCACAGCGGTATGATTGCGGCGTAGAACCCGGACAACGAACAGGGAGAAACCGATGCGCCGCCTTCTTTGCCTGGCCCTCCTCGGCGCCAGTTGCGCCGCCCTGGCCCAGCCCTACCGCTGGATCGACCCGGCCACCGGCCGCACCATGATCAGCGACCAGCCGCCGCCGGGCAACGCCCGCAGCGTCACCAAGCTCAACGCGCCGGCCGAGAACGTCGACGGCACCCCCTACGCCCTCCGGCGGGCCATCGAGAACTTCCCGGTCACCCTGTACACCGCCCCCGACTGCGCCTCGGGCTGCAAGGAAGCCCGCGAGCTGCTGACCCGGCGGCGCGTGCCCTTCAAGGAAGTGGCAGTGCAGACGGCGGAGCAGTTCGACGAGCTGAAGGCCCTGGCCGGCGAACTCAGCGTGCCGGTGCTCAAGGTCGGCAAGCAGCCGGTCCGCGGCTTCAACCCGGACGCCTACGAAAACGTCCTCGACATGGCGGGCTACCCGAAGGCGGCGTCCGCCGGCAGGCCCTCCGGCGCGGCGGCCCCATGAAGCTGGCCGCCTGGAACGTCAATTCCCTGAAGGTCCGCCTGCCCCACCTGCTCGACTGGCTGGCGGAGCAGAAGCCTGACGCCATCTGCCTGCAGGAGACCAAGCTCGAGGACCCCAATTTCCCCCGGGCCGACCTGGAGGCCGCCGGCTACCAGGTGGCTTTCTCCGGGCAGAAGACCTACAACGGCGTCGCCCTGCTCGCCCGCTCGCCGATCGACGACGTGGTCTGCGGCAACCCCCATTTCCCGGACGAGCAGAAACGCCTCATCGCCGGCACCGTGGACGGCGTGCGCGTCATCTGCGCCTACATGCCCAATGGCCAGGCCGTGGGCAGCGACAAGTACGACTACAAGCTGCGCTGGCTCGCCGCCCTGGAAACCTGGCTCAAGGACGAACTGGCCCGTTACCCGCATCTGGCGCTGGCCGGGGATTTCAACATCGCCCCGGAAGATCGCGACGTGCACGACCCCCAGGCCTGGGCTGGGCAAATCCTCTGTTCCGAACCGGAGCGGGCCGCCTTCCGGCGCCTCCTCGACCTGGGGCTGAAGGACAGCTTCCGCCTCTTCGAGCAGCCGGAAAAGGCCTTTTCCTGGTGGGATTACCGCATGCTCGGCTTCCAGAAGAACCTGGGGCTGCGCATCGACCACGTGCTCCTCTCGGCGCCCCTGGCCGAGCGCTGCGTCGCCGCCGGCATCGACCGCGCTCCGAGGAAGCGCGAGCGCCCCTCCGACCACGCCCCGGTCTTCGCCGAGCTGGCATGACCCTCGACCGCGGCGCCGTCCTCGCCCTCTACCCGGCCCTCGCCGCCGCACCGGAGCGCCTCCTGGACGAGCTGCTCCGCCCGCAAGCCTGCCTGCAGGTGCCGGCCGGCACCACCGTCTTCGCCGAGCGCCAGCCCTGCCAGGGCTTCCCCCTGCTCCTCGCCGGCAGCATCAAGGTGGTGAAAAACGCCGCCAGCGGCCGGGAAATGCTGCTCTACCGGGTGGAACCGGGCGGTTCCTGCATCATCACCTCCAGTTGCCTCCTCGGCCATAGCGACTACAACGCCCGCGGCGTGGCGGAAACGGGGCTCACCCTGCTGCTCGTCCCCGCCCCCCTGTTCGCCCGCCTGGTGGCGGAGCACCCTCCCTTCCGCGACTTCGTCTTACACCTTTTCGCCGACCGCATCGCCGAGCTCATGCAACTGGTGGAAGAAGTGGCCTTCGCCCGCCTCGACCAGCGGCTCGCCAAGCTGCTCCTGGCCCGTACCGGCGACACCGTTGCCGTCACCCACCAGCAACTGGCGGAGGAACTGGGCAGCGTGCGGGAGATCGTCAGCCGCCTGCTGAAAGGCTTCGCCGCCCAGGGGCTGGTGGCCCTCGGGCGGGAACAGGTGACCATCCTCGACCGCCCCGGACTCAAGGGCGTCGCCGCTGTGTGACCCAGGTTACATACAGGGCGCGCCGCCGGAACTACAGTGGCTCCCGTTGCAACCATTCCACGGAGAGCACATCATGAAAGCGAATGTTGGCGGTATCGACAAGATCCTGCGTATCGTCGTCGGCCTCGGCCTGATCGCCTGGGCGGCGGTCCTCGGCGGCCCGGCCTGGGCCTGGATCGGCGTCGTCCCCCTGGCCACCGGCCTGATCGGCTGGTGCCCGGCCTACCCGCTGCTCGGCATGAGCACCTGCAAGAAGGACTGAACGCCGGCCCAAAGTCAGGAAAGCCCGCTCCGGCGGGCTTTTTTGCCTTTGCCCAGCCCTTCAGGACGTGGCTTCCCCGGCACCATTCAGGCCGAAGCCCGACGGCTCCCGATTCGGGTATTGTCTCGCATGGTCATTGCAGGGAGTTGGCGATGCGCACGTAATCCTCCACCGCCAGCTCCTCCGCCCGGGCCGTGGGCGCGATGCCCAGGGCGGCGAAGGCCGCTTCGTCGAGGATGCCCTTCAGGGTATTGCGCAGCATCTTGCGCCGCTGGGAGAAGGCGGCGGTCACCACCCGCTCCAGCGTCCCCTCGTCGCAGGCGCCGCGTTCGGCGACAGCCTTGGGGATCAGGCGGACCACGGCCGAATCGACCTTGGGCGGCGGGTCGAAGCTCTCCGGCGGTACGTCGAGGAGCCACTCCAGGTGGAAGCGGTACTGGAGCATCACCGACAGGCGGCCGAAATCGCCGTCCCCCGGCGCCGCCACCATGCGCTCCACCACTTCCTTCTGCAGCATGAAATGCATGTCCCGCACCCGCTCGGCAAAGGTCGCCAGGTGGAAGAGCAGGGGCGTCGAGATGTTGTAGGGCAGGTTGCCCACCAGCCGCAGATCGCCGCCCACCGCCGCGAAATCGAAGGCCAGGGCGTCGCCCTCGTGGATCACCAGTTGCGCCGGGGTGTAGCGTTTCTTCAGGCGGGCGATGAGGTCGCGGTCGATTTCCACCACGTGCAGCGGTTGCACCCGGGCCAGCAGCGGTTCGGTCAGTGCGCCCAGGCCGGGGCCGATTTCGATCACGGTGTCCCCCGGCCGGGGGTCGATGGCATTGACGATGGCCGAGATGATGCCGGCGTCAACCAGAAAATTCTGTCCAAACCGCTTGCGGGCGACATGGCCTTTCATGGGCGAACCGCCATGCGCGCGGCTTCCGCCACGGCCTCGAAGAGGCTGCCCGGATCGGCCCGGCCGGTGCCCGCCAGTTCCAGGGCGGTGCCGTGGTCCACCGAGGTGCGGATGATGGGCAGGCCCAGGGTGACGTTGATGCCGCGGCCAAAGGTGGCGTACTTGAGGGGCGCCAGCCCCTGGTCGTGGTACATGGCCAGCACGGCGTCGCCCCGGGCCAGCACGGGCGGGGTAAACAGGGTGTCGGCGGGTAGCGGGCCGATCAGCTTCATGCCCCGGCGGCGCAGGGTTTCCAGGGTGGGGGCAATGACGTCGATCTCCTCCCGCCCCAGGTAGCCCCCTTCGCCGGCATGGGGGTTGAGGCCCGTCACCAGCAGGGTCGGATCGGCGATGCCGTACTTCCGCCGCAGGTCGGCGTGGAGGATTTCCAGGGTCGCTTCCAGGAGGGCCGGGGTGATGGCCGCCGGCACCGCCTGCAGCGGCAGGTGGGTGGTCACCAGCGCCACCCGCAGCGGCCCCCGGTCGGTGTCGCCGGCCAGCATCATGACCACCAGCGGCGTGCCGGTCTTTTCCGCCAGGTACTCGGTATGGCCGGTGAAGGGGATGCCGGCGTCGTTGATGACGCCCTTGTGCACGGGCGCCGTGGCCATGGCGGCGAATTCGCCGGTTTGGCAGCCGGCCAGGGCGCGGTCGAGGAGGGCCAGCACGTAGGGGCCGTTGGCGGCATCGAGGTGGCCTGCCCGGCACGGCGCGGCCAGGGGGATGTGGAGGACTTCCAGGGCGCCGGGCAAGGCCGGTGCCGCCGGCGCGTAGTCGCGCAGTTCAAGGGAGAGGCCGAGTTGGGCGGCCCGGTCGGCGAGCAGCCCGCGATCGCCGAGAACCACCGGCCGCACCGGCCAGGAACGCTCGGCCAGCCGCAGGCACAGCTCGGGGCCGATGCCGGCGGGCTCGCCGCTGGTGACGGCGACGACGGGGACGGCGGTCACTTCTCTTCCAGGCGGTTTTCGACGTAGGCGCGGTCGCGCAACTGGCGCAGCCAATCCTGGAAGGCGTCGTCCAGCTTCCGTTCACGCAGGGCCTGGCGGGCATCGAGGCGCTTGCGCTCTTCCGTCATGTCCCGCTGGCGGCGTTCGAGGACCTGGATGAGGTGCAGGCCGAAGGGGGACTGGACCACCTGGCTGATCTCGTTGTCCTTGAGGGCATCCATGGCCTTCTCGAAATCGGGCACCGTGTCGCCGGGGTTGATCCAGCCCAGTTCCCCGCCCTTGGCGGCAGAACCGTCCTGGGAGTAGAGGCGGGCCAGTTCGGCGAAGTCGCTGCCGTGTTCGAGGCGCTCCCGCAGATTTTCCAGCTTGCGCCGGGCCTCGGCCTCGGACACCACCTCGTTGATGCGGATGAGGATATGGCGGACACGGGTCTGCTGCACCGGCACCGAGGTGCTCCCGCCCCGCTTGGCCACCAGTTTGATGATGTGGAATCCGGCAGGAGAGCGGAGCAGGTCGCTGACTTCGCCCGGGTTCAGCTTGCCCGCCGCCTCGGCGTAGAGCCCCGGCAGGCGGTCAAGGGAGCGCCAGCCCAGGCCCCCGCCCTGGAGGGCGTCGGGCGCGTCGGAGAAGGCCGCAGCCAGTTCGGCGATGCTCTCGCCCTGACGCGCCCGCTTGAGAACCTGCTCGGCCTTGGCCCTGAGCTTCTGCAACTGCTCGGGGCTGGCCGATTCCGGCGCCCGCAGGAGGATGTGGGCCAGCTGGACTTCCTCGCCGACGCCGGCGGCGGCCTGGTTGGCCAG
>JRYG01000700.1_pt1 | contig 29183 bp, 30 predicted proteins | sample 235341 | NCBI WGS metagenome assembly JRYG01 (sample SAMN03074218, study PRJNA261478) | activated sludge metagenome | biome: Wastewater Treatment Plant; feature: Wastewater; material: Activated sludge; isolation source: activated biomass of a wastewater treatment plant treating hydrocarbon... ...
CCGTTCGGGCTGAGCCTGTCGAAGCCCGGGATGCACCGCCCTTCGACAGGCTCAGGGCGAACGGGCCATAGGAATATGAAGCCCCCAGTCGTCTTCGCCATCGGTAACCCCAGCCGCGGCGACGACGCCCTTGGCCCCCACCTCCTGGCCCGACTGGAGGCGTGGCTAGCGGAGCAGGGCAGGGCAGACGAGGTCGAATTGATCGAAGACTTCCAGCTCAACATCGAGCACGCCCTCGACCTGGAAGGCCGCCGTCTCGCCCTTTTCATCGACGCCGGCACCGGCACCCCCGCCCCCTACACCTTCACCCGCCTGCAACCCGCCCCCGACCTCGGCCCCAGCACCCACGCCCTCGAACCCGGCGCCGTGCTGCGGGTCTTCCACCAAACCTGCCCGGGGGCGGCGCCCGAATGCTTCGTCCTCTGCGTGCGGGGGGAGCGGTTCGAGCTGGGGGAGGGGGTGGGAGAGGCGGCTGCCAGGTATGCGGATGAGGCTTGGGGGCTGCTTCAAAAGCTGATCGCGCGGCCCGACCCTTCGATGTGGAGTGAGGTTGTCCAACTGATCGGCGCTTGAGGGGGGTTGAGGCGGCAGCTCGGCCTTGTGTTGAATTCCACATAAGGCCAACAATCAGTCACATGCACCGCCAGATACATCTCCCAGACCAATTTTGCCTTACCATTCCGTCATCGCCACCAAGGCGACAAAACGATCACGGGGGAACGTTGATGAACGGGGGATGGCTGGGGGTGTTGGCCCTGGTGTTGGGTCTGGCGGCGGGTCTGGCCCGGGCCGAGGCGGTGGATCTGGATACCTGCACGGACGCCGCCGGGCGGGCCATTGCCGGCGAGGCGGACCCGGCTCTCAAGGTGCTGGTGAAGGTCGGCAAGAAGGACGGGCAGACGGTGATGCGCTACAACCCGGATCTGCTGCCGGATCTTTCCGCCACGGTGCGCCAGTTCTTCTACGCCCAGGCCTGCGCCCGGCTTTCCGTGGGCAACCGCCCCGGGGCGGTGCGGGCGGCGGATTGCGCCGCGGCGGAGATGCTCCGCGCGGGCGGCTTGCTGGGGGAGGGCGGCGATGCGCTGGCGCGGCTGCAGGCCGAGCTGGTCTTTGCCGACGAGACCTGGGCGCAGTTGCCGGGGCCACGCCGCAGCTTCGATTTCGGGGCTTGCCCCCGGGGCGCCGGGCTGATTCTGCCGGAACCAAAGCCGGCCACCGACCGGCAGCGGGAGTGGGATGCCTGCGTGCGCCACTGCGGCGACCGCCTGTACCGCTGCCCCGGCCGCGGCGCCGGGGCCGGGTGCCAGGAGGCTTACGACGCCTGCCAGGCGGCCTGCCGCCGGTGACGGCCGGGCCGTTGGCTTAGCGGCTGTCCGCGGCGTGGGCGCGGCGGCCGTCGCGCCGCAGGGAGAGAGCCACCGAGGTGCCGATGATGGCGGCCACCACGCCCAGGGAGACCGGCACCGGTATCGGGTAGAGATCCATGAGCAGCATCTTGCCGCCGATGAATACCAGCACCAGCGCCAGCCCGTACTTGAGCAGCGAGAAGCGGTCCGCCATGTCGGCCAGGAGGAAGTACATGGCACGCAGGCCGAGGATGGCGAAGATGTTGGAGGTGAGCACGATGAAGGGGTCGGTGGTGATGGCGAAGATGGCCGGGATGGAATCCACCGCGAAGATCACGTCGGAAAGCTCCACCAGCACCAGGGTGAGGAACAGCGGCGTGACGTAGCGCACCCAGCGGCCACCTTCCCGGCGGCGGACGAAGAAGCGCTCGCCCTCCAGGGCGTCGGTGATCTTCATGTGGCCCCGCAGCCAGATGACCAGCGGGTTCTTGGCCAGATCGGGCGTCTCCTCGGCGAACCACCACATCTTGACGCCGGTGATCAGCAGGAAGGCGCCGAAGACGTAGAGCAGCCAGTGGAACTGGGCGATGAGCCAGACGCCGGCGAAGATCATCACCGTACGCAGGACGATGGCGCCCAGCACGCCCAGCACCAGCACCCGCTTCTGCAACTCGGCGGGGATGGCGAAGAAGCCGAAGAGCATGAGCCAGACGAAGACGTTGTCTACGGCCAGCGACTTCTCGATGAGGTAGCCGGTGAGGTATTCCAGGGCCTTCTGATTGGCCATTTCACGCCCGAGGCTACCGTCCAGGTGCCACCAGAGGAGGCCGGCGAAGGCGAGCGACACCGCCACCCAGACGACGGACCAGGTGGCCGCCTCCCTGACGGTGACGCGATGCTCCTTGCCGCCGCCGACCACGAAGAGGTCGATGGCCAGCATGACGAGGACGATGGCGAAGAAGGTTGCCCACATCCCGGGGGTACCGATGGTTGCCATAGGTTGAACTCCATTTCAGTTGCATTGCACGATGTGGCGGCGCGGGAGCGCCGGGCACGGACCTTGTCCGGCAATGGCATGGATGCGACTGAAAACGGAACCTTTGCCATCGCGGCAAAGGTCTTGCTCGTGGGCGTCTGGCGACGGCCACCCGGAGCGCCGGGGCAGGCGGGCCTGCCCGTGGTGACGACGCTGCGGCTTAAGAGCTACTCCCCCTTGGGACAGGCTTCAATCTATTTATTCCAATGAAAGAAGTCAACTATTGCGCCGCCCTTGAAAATTGTTGATATGCATCATGGGCACCGGGGGCGGCGTCCGCGATCATTCGTCCCATGCCCGGCTCCCGTTGGGCATAGCGAGTGTGACTTGATCATGTCTTTCCTCAGACATACTTTGGCGGCGGCCCTGACTGCCGCCTTTTTCTTTCCTGCCCGGGCGGCGGAACCCGCTGCCGCCCAGTACGAGCGCCTGGCCGCGGTGGTGGCCGCCGGCCGGCTGCCGGCGGGCGAGCGCATCGAGGTGGATGTCGATCCCGAATCCCTGCCGGCGCTGCAGGCGGAGGCCGACGGCGAGGGCCTGGCCCTGCGTTACCCCATGGCCTTCAACAACGTGGCCGAGGGCTGGAGCTGGCGCCCGAGGGCGGACCCGGCGGCGGAGGACTACTACCGCTTCAAGTTCCTGCCCCTGCAGAGCGTGATGGTGGAGAAGGGAGGCTACGAAGGCGAGGACAAGATCGGCACCCCCCAGCACATGGCGGTAAGCTGGCGCTACGACTACTTCCTGGCCTTCGACAACCTCTACGACTTCTATCCGCGCAGCAACGATGACGACGCCGGCTTTGCTGCCCGCACCGCCGCCCGACCGGCCCATGTCGGCCTGCGGGCGGTGGCGCACCTGGTGGAACCCTGCCTGAGCGAGAGCACCACCTTCTGGAAGGCCACCTACGGCCGGCCGGTGGATTTCACCCTGAAGAAGCGCTACCTGGTGGCGGTTCTCGACGAGATCCGCTTCATCGACCGGGACAGCGGGGCGGTACTGGCCGTCGTCCGCCCCGCCGGCGACCCTCAGCGATAGACCAGCACCGGCACCCGGGAGTGGGTGAGGACCTTGTTGGTCTCGCTGCCCAGCAGGAAGCCGCTGATTCCCCGCCGCCCATGGGAGGCCATGAAGATGAGGTCGCAGCCCGCCTTCTCGGCGGCTTCGATGATGGCTTCGTAGGGCACGTCGCTGGTGGCGGAGACGGTGTCGCACTCGACGCCGGTGTCGGCGCACAGCTGCCGGATTTCCCCCAGGTATTCGGTGGCCTGCTGTTCGGCCATTTCGGCGAATTTTTCCGGGGTGGTGGGGTCGATCAGGGCGCCCTCGCCGAAGTAGGCGACGGGATATTCGGGCTTGGCAAAGAAGGCGGTGATCTTGGCCCCCGCCTCCTTGGCGAAGGCGACCGCCTTCTGTGCGGTCTGGCGGGATAGATCGGAGCCGTCGGTGGGAAGGAGAATGTGCTTGAACATGAACTTGCCTCCGCTGATGCCGTTGTATTTGCCCGGCAATCCAACACCGCGCTTGACCCCGTTCACCCCGAGCCTGTCGAAGGGCGGTGCACCACTGGCTGCGACAGGCTCGGCGCGAACGGAGCGGGGTATCGGCTTGCCGGACTGACGATGTCCAGCCCCGCTTGCATCGGGCTTCTCAAAGAGGGATGCTACGCCAAGCAAGGAGGAAATCAAACATGCGTCTGGGCTTTCTCGGCGCGGCGGGCGAAGTAACAGGTTCCTGCTACCTGGTGGAGACGGGGCGCTGCCGCTTCCTCGTGGACTGCGGCATGTTCCAGGGCGGGCCGGAGGCCTACCGCAAGAACCTCCGGGCCCTCAATTTCCAATTCGACGTGCGGGAGATCGATTTCATCCTCCTCACCCACGCCCACATCGACCACTCGGGCCTCCTGCCGCGCCTGGCCATGCTTGGCTTTCGCGGCCCCATCTATGCCACGGCGGCCACCATCGACCTGCTGGAAGTGCTGCTGCCCGACAGCGCCCATATCCAGGAGAAAGAGGCGGAGTGGCAGTTGCGCCACAAGCATCGGCGCGGCAAGGAGGCGGCGGGGGTGCGCCCGCCCCTCTACACCGTGGCCCAGGCCCAGTCGTGCCTGCGTCTCCTCAAGCCCGCCGCTTATGGCGAGACCTTCGAGCCGGCGGCCGGGGTGCGTTGCCGCTTCAACGACGCCGGCCACATCCTCGGCTCGGCCTGCCTGGAAGTCTGGCTGGAAGCCGGGGGCGGTGGCCGCAAGCTGGTTTTCTCCGGCGATCTCGGCATGCCCGACCGGCCCGTCCTGCGCGACCCCGAGCCCATCGGCGAAGCCGACGTGCTGCTCGTCGAATCCACCTACGGCGACCGCCTGCACCGGCCCCTGCCGGAAACGGAGGAGGAAATCGTCGCCGCCTTCTCCCGTACCCGGGCCGCCGGCGGCAACCTGGTCATTCCTGCCTTCGCCGTCGGCCGCACCCAGGAAATCATCTACGTCCTGGCCGACCTGGTGCGGCGGGGTCGCCTCGCCCCCCTCAAGGTCTATGTGGATTCCCCCATGGCCGACGCCGCCACCCGCATCACCTTGAACCACCGCAACCTGCTCGACGCCGAGACGCGGGATCTCATCGACTGGCTGGCTGCCCATCCCCAAAAGATGCACATCGAGTTCGTCGCCGACGTGGAGGCGTCCAAGGCCCTCAACGACGTCCGCCACGGGGCGGTGATCATTTCCGCCAGCGGCATGTGCGAGGCGGGGCGCATCAAGTACCACCTGCGCGAGAACCTGCCGCGCTCCGAATGCACCATCCTCATCACCGGCTTCCAGGCCGCCGGCACCCTAGGGCGCCGGCTGGTGGACGGCGCCCGGCTGGTCCATATCTTCGGCGACCCGGTGCCGGTGCGGGCGGCCATCCACACCGTCGGCGGCCTTTCCGCCCACGCCGACCAGCAGGCCCTGCTCGCCTGGCTGGGGCACTTCCGCCGCCCGCCCCGGACCTACGTGGTGCACGGCGAGGCGGGGTCCGCCGCCGCCCTGGTGGCGGCCGTCCAGGACCGCCTCGGCTGGCCGCAGGTTAGAGCGGCGGCCCCAAACGAGTTCGTGACCTTGTGATATAACAAAATCACCCGTTCCGAGGAGCCTCACCATGTCCGGCACCGCCTCCACCTCCACCAGCCACAAGAGCATCCATCTCAACGGCGACAGCCCCCTGGAAGCGGTGGGCGACGCCCTCGCCAAGGCCGTCGATCCCTTCGGCGTCACCACTTCGCTCCTCAACGCCCAGATGGCCTGGATGATGCATCCCCAGGAGCTGGGGCGGGCCATCCACGCCCTCTCCGGCGACCTCATCGCCCTCCAGTCCCACGTGTGGCGCCGGGCCATGGGCCTGCCCTCCGAGGACGTCATCGAGCCCCACGCCGACGATGCCCGTTTCGCCGACCCGGTGTGGAAGGACGAGGCCACCTGGAACATCGTCAAGGAGTGGTATCTGGCCTTCACCCACCGCCTGGAGGACATGTACTTCGAGACCCCCGGCCTTTCCGACAAGGAGCGCCGGCGGGCCGCCTTCTGGTTCCGCAACTGGCTCAACGCCGTGGCCCCCACCAACCTGTTCTGGCTCAATCCGGTGGCCATGCGCCGCGCCGTCGAGACCAAAGGCGAGAGCCTGGCCCAGGGGATGCGCAACTTCCTGCGCGACGTGCAGGCCCGCAACATCCAGATGGTGGAACCGGACGCCTTCGCCGTGGGCAAGGACCTCGCCACCACCCCGGGCAAGGTGGTTTTCCGCAACCGCCTGCTGGAGCTGATCCACTACGCGCCCACCACCGACAAGGTGCGGGCGACGCCCATCGTCATCACTACGCCGTGGATCAACAAGTTCTACATCCTCGACCTGACCAGCAAAAAGAGCCTGGTCAAGTACCTGGTGGACCAGGGCTTCTCGGTCTTCATCACCAGTTGGAAGAACCCCACGGCGGACATGGCCGGCGTGCGCTTCGACGACTACCTGCTGGAAGGCGTCGACCAGGCGGTGAAGGTGGCTGCCGACTTCTGCAAGGTGCCCCAGGTCCACCTGGCGGGCTACTGCATCGGCGGCACCCTGGTGGCCACCTACATGGCTTGGGCCAACCGCCATTACGGCGAGGGCAAGGTGCCGGTGGCCCACTGGACCCTGTTCACCACCCTCACCGATTTCTCCCATCCCGGCGACATCGACGTCTTCATCGACGACGCCTGCGTCGGGGCCCTGGAAGACTCCATGGCCAAGAAGGGCTATCTGGACGGCAACGAGATGGCCTCCTCCTTCCGCCTGCTGCGCTCCAACCCCCTCATCTGGCAGTACGTCGTGCACAGCTACCTCTATGGCGAGGCGCCGCCGCCCTTCGACGTGCTCTACTGGAACATGGACACCACGCGCATGCCCTTCGCCATGCACGCCTGGTACCTGCGCGAACTCTACCTGGCCAACAACCTCATCAAGCGCGACAGGCTGACGGTGGCCGGCGAGGCCATCGACCTCAATCGCGTCACCCAGCCGGTCTATGCGGTGACGGCGGAAGACGACCACATCGCCCCCTGGCGCCAGTGCTACCGCATCCGCAAGTACATCAACGTCAAGGCGCCCATGCGCTTCGTGCTGTCCACCTCCGGCCACATCCTGGGCATCGTCAATCCGCCGGTGCAGCCGCCCAAGCGGGCCTACTGGATCGGCGACCCGGAGCGCAACGAGCACTGGGAACAGTGGTTCGAGCGGGCGGAGAAGCACCCGGGCACCTGGTGGGAGGATTGGACCCGCTGGCTGGGCGAGCGCTGCGGCAAGGAAGTGGGGGCCTATCCGGCGGCCAGTCGCAGCCATCCTGCCCTGGGCGATGCGCCGGGGAGCTACGTGCTGGAAAAGTAGCGGGCGGGGGGTTTCACACGGCATAACGGCGGGCGTTTTTGACCAGGGTCAATGCCGAAGGGCGGCGGCCTTCCCACAATGTCGCCATCCCCCCAGCAGGAGCATAAGATGAGCAACATACGCAGCTTCATGACGGAAGATCATCGCCATTGCGACGATCTCTTCGCCGAGGCCGAGCAGGCCGTGGCCCAGAAAAACCTTCCCGCCGCCCGGGCGGCCTTCGAGCACTTCCGCGCCGCCACCCTGGCCCATTTCGATTGCGAGGAGAAAACCCTCTTTCCCGCCTTCGAAGCCCGCACCGGCATCGCCATGGGCCCCACCCAGATGATGCGCATGGAGCACCTGCAGATGCGCGCCCTCCTGGACGAAGCCGCCGACGCCCTGGCCGCCGGCGACGGCGAAGGCTACCTGGGGGCGGCGGAAACCCTGCTCATCATGATGCAGCAGCACAACATGAAGGAAGAGAACGTCCTCTACCCCATGTGCGACCAGCACCTCGCCGGCGATCTGCCGGAGCTGTTGCAGCACCTGGAACAGGAGCTGGCCGAAGCATGAGCCATCCCAAGACCCCCCATGTCGTCGATGCCCGCTTCCTGGAGCCGCCGGAGCCCTTCGTGCGCACCATGGACGCCCTCGATGCCCTGCCCGCCGGGGAAAAGCTGCTCCTGCTGCTCTACCGGGAGCCCCATCCCCTCTACAAGGTGCTGCGGCAGAACGGCTACGCCTACGAGACGGAACTGGTGCCCGACGGGACGTTCGAGATCCTGATCTGGCGTTCCTGAACGCAGTGCAGGCCCTCCTTTCCTTCGACAAGGCCCCGCCCTTCGCGGCGCCCCTGCGGTTCTTCCTCACCGCGCCCCTGTTCGCCGCCGCCGCCGGGCTGCTGCTGGCCGTGGCGGGGGAGGGGGCGCTGTCGTCGCGCTGGCTGCCGGCCGCCCTGGCCGCCACCCACCTCCTCACCGTCGGCTTCATGCTGCAGGTGATGCTGGGGGCGCTGATCCAGATCCTGCCCGTCGTCGCCGGCGCCAACGTGCCCCGGCCCCTGGCGGTGGCCACCGCCGTGCATGGCGGACTGACGGTGGGGGCGCTGCTTCTTGCCGCGGGCTTCCTGGCCGGCTCGCCGGCGGCCTTCCAGGGGGCGGCGGCAATCCTCGCCCTGACTGCCGCGATATTTCTCGCCACCGCCGGGGTGGCCCTGTGGAGCGTCCCGTCCACCAGCCCCACCATCCGCGGCCTCAAGCTCGCCCTGGCGGCGCTCCCCGTCGTCGTCGGCCTCGGGGCGGCGCTGGCCTTCGGCCTCGCCGGCAAGCTTTCCCTGCCCCTGGTCGCCGTCACCGACATCCATGCCGCCTGGGGCCTGGGCGCCTGGGCCGGCATCCTCCTGGCGGTCATGTCCTACGTAGTGGTGCCCATGTTCCAGCTCACCCCCGGCTATCCCGCCCGCCTCAGCTGGTGGCTGCCGGTGGGGCTGGCCGGCCTGTTCCTCCTGTGGAGCGCGGCAGTGGCCCTGGATATCCCGCTTATCGGTCGCTTCGCCCAGGGGGCGGTGGCGCTGGGCGGCCTCGCCTTTGCGGGCCTCACCGCACATCTGCAGCACCAGCGCCGGCGGGCCAAGGCGGATGCCACCTACCGCTACTGGCAGCTCGGCCTGGTCTCGGTCGCCCTGTCCATGGCCATGCTGGCGGCCGCCGCCCTGTCGCCGGCGCTGACCGAATGGGCCGGCTGGCATGCCCTGCTGGCGGTCCTGCTGGTGGTGGGCGGATTCATGTCCTTCATCATCGGCATGCTGTACAAGATCGTCCCCTTCCTGGCCTGGCTGCACCTGCAGAACCGCGGCCAGGGGCGGGTGGCGGCGCCCAACATGAACCGCATTCTGGCGGAGCCGCCCTGCCAGCGCCAGATGCGCAGCCATGCCGCCGCCGTGGCATTGCTGGCCCTGGCCGCCGGTTTCCCGGGGTGGCTGGCAGTGCCGGCCGGCCTGGCGCTCTGCGGCGCCAGCCTGTGGCTCTTCCTCAACCTGGCATCGGCGCTGCGGGCCTATCGCCGGCACGGTGCCGAGGTGGCGGAACGGCTGGTGGCCTGATGTTGCGCCACGTCTTCTTCTCGGCGCCGCACCGGCTCATGTTCGCCGGCGGCGCCGTCCAGGCCGTCCTGGCCATGGTGCTCTGGGCCTGGGAGTTGCAGGCCCGCCATTTCAGCCTGCTGCCGGTGCCCACCTGGCCCTGGCCGCCGGCCTGGGTGCACGGCGGGTTGATGGTTTTCGGTATTTTCCCCTGGTTCATCTTCGGCTTTCTCATGACCGCCCTGCCGCGCTGGATGGCGGCGGCCCCCCTGCAGCCGCGGCACTTCCGGCCGGCGTTCTTCCTCATGGCGGGCGGCTGGCTGCTTTTCCTGCCGGGACTGGCCCTGCCTTCCCCGGCCCTGGCCGGGCTGGCCTTGGTGGGGGCGGGATGGCTGTGGGGCATCGCCGCTCTGGCCGGCGTCGTGCGCGGCTCCCTCAACGAACGCGGCCATGCCGTCGCCGTGCTGGCGGCCCTGGGCCTGGGCGTGGCCGGCCTGGCCGCCTACGGCGCCGCCGTGGCGCGGGTGGACGCGGTGTGGTTCCGCATTGCCGTGGAAACCGGCCTGTGGGGCTGCCTGGCGCCGGTGTTCGTCATCGTCCTGCACCGCATGCTGCCCTTCTTCACCAGCGCCGTGGTGCGGGATTACGAGAGTTATCAGCCGATGGGGGCCCTGTGGCTGATCCTGGCGGCGCTCCTGGCCCACGGCATCCTGGCCGCCGCCGAACTGCCGGCCTGGCGCTGGCTGCCCGACGGCGTGGCGGCCGGCGTCATGGCGCATCTGTCTTCCCGCTGGGGGCTGCGTGCCGCCCTGGGGTTCCCCATGCTGGCCATGCTCCATCTGGGCGCCCTGTGGCTGACCGTCGGCCTCGGCCTCTACGCCGTGCAGGGGGGGCTGGCCCTGGCCGGCGTGTCCTGGGGCGGCCTCGTGCCCCTCCATGCCATCGGGGCCGGGTTCTTCGCCTCCATCCTCCTCGGCATGGCCACCCGGGTCACCCTCGGCCACTCCGGTCGGCCCATCGCCGGCGACCGCTGGGCCTGGCGCCTCTTCCTCCTGCACCAGGGGGTCGTCGTCCTGCGTCTGGCCGGGGAATTCATCAGCCCTCTCAGCCTTGTGGCGGCCCTCGGCTGGCTGGCGGTCTTCGGCGGCTGGGCGGCGGTGCACCTGCCAATGGTGGTGAAGCCGCGGCCCGACGGGCAGCGGGGATGAACACCTACCTGGTCCTCAAGCACGTTCACGTCACCAGCGTGGTGCTGAGCGGCCTCGGCTTCTGCCTGCGCGGCGCCTGGATGCTGGCAGGGTCGCCCCTGCTCTCCCGCCGCTGGGTGGGGGTGGCGCCCCACGTCGTCGATACGCTCCTGCTCGGCAGCGCCATTGCCATGGCGGTGATGAGCAGCCAGTATCCCTTCGTCCAGGGCTGGCTGACGGCCAAGTTCTTCGGGCTGCTGGCCTACATCCTGTGCGGGACCATGGCCCTGAAGCGGGGGAAAACCCCCCGTCAGCGGGCATTGTTCCTGGTGCTGGCCCTGGCTTCCTTCGCCTACATCGTGAGCGTGGCGCTGACGCGCAACCCCCTGCCTTACGGATGGTGAGTCATCAGGGCCTTGAGGCCGGGGATGTCGAGGATGCGGATGTGCTTCTGCTGGACGGCGATGAAGCCTTCTTCCTGGAAGCGGGAGAAGGCGCGGGAGACGGTTTCCAGCTTGAGGCCGAGGTAGCTGCCGATTTCCTCCCGCGTCATGCGCAGGTAGAACTCGGCGTGGGAGAAGCCGCGGGCGGTGAAGCGCTGGGAAAGGTTGAGGAGGAAGGCCGCCAGGCGCTCCTCGGCACGCATGGTGCCAAGCAGCATCATCACGCCGTGGTCGCGCACGATCTCGCGGCTCATGACCTTGTGGAAGTGGTGCTGGAGATTGTGGATTTCCCGGGACAGGCCTTCCAGGCGGGGGAAGGGGATGGCGCATACCTCGCTGTCTTCCAGGGCGATGGCGTTGCAGGTGTGGTGCTCGGTGCTGATGCCGTCAAGGCCGAGGAGTTCGCCGGCCATCTGGAAGCCGGTGACCTGATCGCGGCCATCCTCCAGAAGCACATCGGTCTTGAAGAAGCCGCTGCGGATGGCGTAGATGGCGTCGAAATCCTGGCCGGCGCGGTAGAGGTGGTCACCCCGCTTGACCCGCTTGCGCGTCGAGACAAGGTCGTCGAGGCGCTGCATTTCTTCCGGCGTCAGCCCCAGGGGCAGGCAAAGCTCCCGCAGGTTGCAATTGGAACAGGCGGTCTTGATGACCGTCAGCGAGATTTCCTTGGCGGCTGTCTGGGGTGGCATTAGCAACCTGTTTTGGCTTGATCCATGTCAACCGTACAATGGGTTCATCCGACCATAATCACCGCTAAACTGGCGACCAGATATTAATGAACATCGCAACAGAAAACTTCGTTTTTGATCCTCAGATCATCCGCCGTTTCGACGTCAACGGCCCGCGCTACACGTCCTACCCCACCGCCGACCGCTTCGTCGAAGCCTTCGACGCCGAGGCCGCCAAACTCTGGCTGGGCAAGCGAAACATCGGCGGCATCAGCCGACCGCTGTCATTATACTTCCACATCCCCTTCTGCAACACCATCTGTTATTACTGCGCCTGCAACAAGATCATCACCAAGGATCACGGGCGCAGCGCCAAGTACCTGAAGTACCTGGCCCGGGAAATCGCCCTCCAGAGCGAGTACCTGGACGGTGAGCACGAGGTCATCCAGTTGCACTGGGGCGGCGGCACGCCGACCTTCCTTTCCCACGACGAGATGCGCCAGCTCATGGGCGCCACCCGGGAGCACTTCAAGCTCCTCGACGGCGGCGAGTACTCCATCGAGGTGGATCCGCGCAAGGTCGATGCCGCCACCGTCGCCCTCCTGGGTGAACTGGGCTTCAACCGCATGAGCGTCGGTGTCCAGGATTTCGACGAGACGGTCCAGAAGGCCGTCAACCGTATCCAGACCGAGGAAGAAACCGCCAGCGTCATCGACAACGCCCGCGCCAACGGCTTCAAGTCCATTTCCGTGGATCTCATCTACGGCCTGCCGCGGCAGACGGTGATGGGCTTCAACCGTACCCTGGAGCGGGTGCTGGCCATGAACCCGGATCGCCTGTCGATCTACAACTACGCCCACCTGCCCAGCCTCTTCAAGCCCCAGCGCCGCATCGCCGAGAACGAGCTGCCCTCCGCCGACGCCAAGATGCAGATCCTGTCCCTGGCCATCAAGAAGCTCACCGATGCGGGCTACGTCTTCATCGGCATGGACCACTTCGCCAAGCCCGACGACGAACTGGCCGTGGCCCAGCGTCAGGGTCGCCTGCACCGCAACTTCCAGGGCTACTCGACCTACGCCGACTGCGACATGCTGTCCTTCGGCATTTCCTCCATCAGCAAGGTAGGGCCCACCTACGCCCAGAACGTCAAGACCCTGGACGAATACTACGATCGCCTCGATGGCAACATCCTGCCGGTGTTCCGCGGCATCGAGCTGACCGCCGACGACATCCTGCGCCGTTCCATCATCCAGGCCCTGATGTGCCATTTCGAGCTGTCCATCGAATCCATCGAGAGCGCCCATCTCATCGACTTCCGCAAGTATTTCGCCGCCGAACTGGACGATCTCAAGGAAATGGAGCAGGCCGGCCTGGTGCGGGTGGATCGGGACTGGATCACCGTCCTGCCGCCGGGACGTATGCTGGTCCGGATCATCTCCATGGTCTTCGACCGCTACCTGCGGGCGGACCGGCAGCGCACCCGCTACTCCAAAGTGATCTGAGGAAGGCGGGTACAATGAAGCCGGGAGGTGTGACTCCCGGCTTTTTCTTTTCCGGATTCCCGTTTCATGCCTGATTCCGCCTTCCTGGCGCTCTTCCTGGTCGGCCTCCTTGGCGGCACCCACTGCGTCGGTATGTGCGGCGGCATCGTCAGCGCCCTGTCCCTGGGGGGGCCGGCCCGCTGGTCCCTGCACCTGGCCTACAACGGCGGGCGCATCCTTTCCTACGGCGTGGCGGGAGCCATCGCCGGCGCCGTCGGCGGCGCCGGCCTGCTCCTCGAAGGGGCACTGCCGGTACGCCTGGTCCTCTACCTGCTCGCCAACCTCATGCTGGTGGCCCTGGGGCTCTACCTCATCGGCGTAACCCGGGCCCTGGCCTTCACCGAGCGCCTGGGCCAGAATCTGTGGCGACGCCTGCAGCCCCTCGGTCAGCGGTTCCTGCCGGCGCGCACCGTGGCCCAGGCCTTTCCCCTGGGGCTGCTGTGGGGCTGGCTGCCCTGCGGGCTGGTCTATAGCGCCCTGGCCACGGCCCTCACCGCCGGTTCTCCGGTGCGGGGGGCGGGGTTGATGCTGGCCTTCGGCCTGGGTACCCTGCCCAACCTGCTGCTCGCCGGGCTGCTGCTCGGCCGGTTGAACGAATTCACCCGCCGCCCGTCTGTACGGATGGTGTCCGGACTGCTGGTCCTCGCCTTCGGCCTCTATGGCCTGGTCGGGGTCCTGCGGTTATTGAAGTGGTTGTAGGAGAGTCCATGAAGATACTGCTCGCCGTCGACGGTTCCCCCTGCGCGGAACGCGCCGTCGCTTTCGCCATTGCCCACGCCGCCGAATTGCGGGCGGTGCCGGAGGTGCATCTCCTGCACGTGCATCTGCCCATCCCCATCGGCCGCATCCAGGCCCACGTCAGCCACGATACCCTGCAGTCCTATTACCGGGAGGAGGCGGAGGAGGCCCTGGCGCCTTCCCGCCGGCTGCTGGAGGCGGCGGGGCTGGGCCATGCCGTGCACATCCACGTCGGCCAACCCGGGGAAATCATCGCCAGGATGGCGGCGGAACTCGGCGCCAACCTCGTCGTCATGGGTACCCATGGCCGCACCGCCCTCGTCAACCTGGTCACCGGCTCGGTCGCCGCCCGCGTCCTGCATCTGTCGCCATGTCCGGTACTGCTGGTGAAGTGACTGCCGGGGGAGGCGGCCGCGTCGCCGAATTCGCCATCGGCGGCATGACCTGCGCCGCCTGCTCGGCCCGCCTGGAAAAGGTGCTCAACCGGCAGCCGGGCATGGAGGCCAGCGTCAACCTGGCCTCGGAGCGGGCCCGGGTACGACTGGCGGCGGGGGTGGACGAGGCGGCGGTCATCGCCGCCGTGGCCAAGGCGGGTTTCACGGCGACCCCGGCCGACAACCGCACGCGGGAGGCGGAGAAGGCACGCAAGCTTGCCCTCTACCGTGCCGAGGTGCGCCGTTTCTGGATCGCCGTCGCCCTCACCCTGCCCCTGGTCGGGCAGATGGCCTTCATGGCCGGCGGCGGCCATCACGCCGAGTTGCCCCGCTGGCTGCAGCTCCTGCTGGCGACGCCGGTGCAGTTCTGGATCGGCTGGCGCTTCTACGACGGGGCCTGGAAGGCCCTGCGCGGCGGCGGGGCCAACATGGACGTGCTGGTGGCCCTGGGCACCAGCATGGCCTGGGGCTTCTCGGCCATCGTCACGGCTTTCGGCCTGGCCCAGCACGTGTATTTCGAGGCCGGCGCCGCCGTCATCACCCTGGTGCTGCTGGGCAAGTTGCTGGAAGCCCGGGCCAAGGCCAAGACTTCCGAGGCCATCGAGGCCCTGGTTCGCCTGCAGCCCCGCACCGCCCGCGTCGAGCGCGACGGCCAGCTTCTGGAGGTGGCGGTGGAAACCCTCATGCCGGGGGATGTCTTCATCGTCCGCCCGGGCGAGAGCGTGCCGGTGGACGGCGAGGTCATGGAGGGCGCCTCCAGTGTCAACGAAGCCATGCTCACCGGCGAGAGCATGCCGGTGAAAAAGACGGCGGGGGAGAAGGTCTTTGCCGCCACGGCCAACGGCGAGGGCATGCTGCGCTGCCGGGCCACCGGCGTCGGCGAGCACACCCTGCTGGCCGGCATCATCCGCCTGGTGGGCGAGGCCCAGGGGTCCAAGGCGCCGGTGCAGCGCCTGGCGGATCGCATTTCGGCGGTGTTCGTGCCGGTGGTCTGCGTCGTCGCCCTGGCCACCTTCGCCGGCTGGTGGCTCCACAGCGGCGCGTTCGCCGAGGCCCTGGTCAATGCCGTGGCGGTGCTGGTCATCGCCTGCCCCTGCGCCCTGGGGCTGGCGACGCCGACGGCCATCATGGTGGGGACGGGGCAGGGCGCCCGGGCCGGCATCCTGGTGAAGAACGCCGAGGCCCTGGAGCGGGCCGAGAAAATCGCCGTGCTGGCCCTGGACAAGACCGGCACCCTGACGGTGGGCGAGCCGGCGGTGACCGACGTGCTGCCCCGGGGGCTGGAGAGGGAAACGCTGCTGCGCCTGGCCGCCGGGCTCGAGCAGGGCTCCGAACATCCGCTGGCGCGCGCCATCCTGCGGCAGGCGGCGCAGCCGTTGCCGGCGCTGGAAAGCTTCCGGGCCGTTCCCGGCAAGGGCGTGGAGGGCAGCGTCGAGGGGCGTGCCCTGCGGCTGGGCTCGCCGGCCTGGCTGGGGTGCGGCGATGACGGCGTGGCGGCCCTGCAGGAGGAAGGCAAGACTGTGGTCGGTCTGGCCGATGCCGGCGGGCTCCTGGGCTGGATCGCCATCGCCGATCCCCTGCGGCCCACCTCCCGGGAGGCGGTGGCGGCCTTGCAGGGGAGGGGCATCCGGGTAGTGATGCTGACCGGCGACAACCCGGTGACGGCCGCCGCCATCGCCCGTCAGGCGGGCATTGCCGATTTCCGCGCCGGCATCCTGCCGGCGGACAAGGCGGCGGCGGTGTCGGCCCTCAAGGGCGACGGCCTGGTGGCCATGGTCGGCGACGGCATCAACGACGCGCCGGCCCTGGCGGCGGCCGACGTGAGCTTCGCCATCGGCGCCGGTTCCGACGCTGCCATCGAGGCCGCCGACCTCACCCTTATCCGCAATGATTTATGTGGTGTGGTTGACGCAATCGATTTGTCATCGGCGACGCTGACCAAGATTCGCCACAATCTTTTCTTCGCTTTCATCTACAATGTCCTCGGTATTCCGCTTGCTGCCTTGGGTTGGCTCAATCCGGTGATCGCCGGGGCAGCGATGGCGATGAGTTCGGTTTCTGTCGTCTCCAATTCCCTGCTGCTGCGGGGGTGGGGGCCGAAACGACAAGTCGGGTGACGATTGACCAGAGCGACGAAAAAACGCATTCCGCAACCGCGGAAGGAGATCGGGTTTCGCCTTGAGGAAGTGCTCGACAACGTCGACCACTTCGTCTATCACATTGATTTTCGTTCCGGCCGCTTCGACTACATCAGTTCGGCGGCGGCCGACCTCTTCGGGCTGCCCCTGGGGGATCTCATGGCCCGGGGCGGCGAGGTGCTGCGGCAGATCATGGCGCCGGACGACTACGCCCGCTGCCGCGATACCTTCGTGGGGCTCTGCGCCAGCCATCCCGGCCAGGTGGTCCCCGCCCGGGTCGAATACAGCCTGCAGGCCGCCGGCGGAGAAAGGCGGCGCTACAGCGATTCCATCAAGCTGGTGAGCGATGCCGCGGGAGAGCCGCTGCACGGCTACGGCATCGCCAGCGACATCACCGCCCTGTGGAAGGCGGAGCAGGCGCTGGAAGAAAGCGAGCGGCAGTTCCGCGCCATCATGGACGCCGCCCAGGTGGGCATCTTCGTCCACCAGGACATGCAGTTCCGCTACGCCAATCCCTGGCTGCTCAAGCAGTTCGGCTACCGGGTCGAGGAGCTGGTCGATCGGCTGGGGCCGGCGGACCTGGCGGTTCCCGAAGCCCGCGAGCAGTTGCGGGAGCAGCTCCGGCGGCGCGTCGCCGGCGAGCCGGGGCGGCCCTACGAGATACTGGCCCAGCGCAAGGACGGCTCCACCCTGCCGGTGATGATCCTGGGGGCGCCCAGCAGCTACCGGGGCCGGCCGGCCTCGGTGGGCACGGTGGTGGATCTCTCCGAGCGCAAGGTGGCGGAGCAGCGCATCGTCGAACTGGCCTACTACGATCCTCTCACCGGCCTGCCCAACCGCCGCCTGATCGAGGACCGCTTCACCCAGGCCCTGGCCGCTGCCGAGCGGGACGGGGAGGAACTGGCCCTGGTCTTCATCGATCTCGACCATTTCAAGCGGGTAAACGATTCCCTCGGTCACAGCGTCGGCGACGCCCTCTTGTGCTCGGTGGCGGAGCGCCTGTCCACCGTCGTGCGCAAGGTGGATTCCATGGCCCGCCTGGGCGGCGACGAATTCATCCTGGTCATGCCCGGCTTGAACGCGGCGGCGGCTGCCGACGTGGCGCGCCGGCTGGTGGACGTCTGCGCCCAGCCCTTCCGCGTCGGTTCCCACGACCTGGCGGTGACGCCGTCCCTGGGTATCGCCCTCTACCCCGCCGACGGCAAGGATTTCGAGACCCTGCTCAAGAATGCCGACACGGCCATGTATCAGGCCAAGCAGGCGGGGCGCAACGCCTTCCAGTTCTACGCCAGCGACATGAACGTGGCGACTCTGGAACACCTGATGCTGGAGAGCAACCTGCGGTCGGCCCTGGCCAACAAGGAGTTCCTGCTCCACTACCAGCCCCTGGTTTCGCTGGCCACGGGCCGCATCGTCGGCGTCGAGGCCCTGCTGCGCTGGCAGCACCCCCACATCGGCCTCATCTCCCCGGCACGCTTCATCCCGGTGGCCGAGGACTGCGGCCTCATCAACCCCATCGGCGACTGGGTGCTCTTCGAAGTCTGCCAGCAGGCCAAGGCCTGGGAGGCGGAAGGCATCGAGCCCGTCACCGTGGCGGTCAACGTGTCGCCGGTACAGTTCCGCCAGACCGCCTTCGTGGACATGGTGGCCGGGGCCCTGGCTTTCACCGGCCTGGAACCGGGCCTCCTCGAACTGGAATTGACCGAGCGCACGGTGATGCACGACGCCGAGGTCAACCTCGGTACGCTGTCCGCCCTGCACCGCATGGGGGTGGACCTGTCGGTGGACGATTTCGGCACCGGCTACTCGTCCCTCGCCTACCTCAAGCGCTTCCCGGTGAGCAAGCTGAAGATCGACCAGTCCTTCGTGCGCAATGTCGTCGAGGACGCCGACGACCGTGCCATCGCCTCGACCATCGTCAGGATGGGCAAGAGCCTGCGCCTCAAGGTGCTGGCCGAGGGTGTGGAAACCGCCGAACAACTGGCCTGGCTCAAGGCGCAGGACTGCGACCTGGCCCAGGGCTACCTGTTCAGCCGCCCGCTGCCGGCGGCGGAAATGGCCGAATTGTTGCGCCGGCAACCTTTTTTGCATCAGGAGTGAAACGTGGAAAACACCGTCATCAAGATCGGCGGCATGAGCTGCCAAGGCTGTGTCAAGAACATCACCGGCGTCCTCGCCGCCCTTCCCGGCGTGGCCGGTGCCGAGGTCTCCCTGGAGGCGGGGCAGGCCCGGGTGGCCTACGACCCGGCGGCGGTGAGCCGCGAGGCCCTGTGCGCCGCCATCGAGGATGCCGGTTTCGACGCCGAGTGAGATAATCGCGGCATTCCGCGGCAGGCAACCCGATGAACTCCCCCGAACCCAAAGAAATCCGGCTCACCCAGCTTTCCCACGGCGGCGGCTGCGGCTGCAAGATCGCCCCCGGCGTCCTCGAAAAGATCCTCGCCCAGAACGCCCGCGGCATCGTTCCGCCACAGCTCCTGGTCGGTATCGAGACCGCCGACGACGCGGCCGTCTACAAGATCAACGACAAGCAGGCCATCGTCGCCACGACGGATTTCTTCATGCCCATCGTGGACGATCCCTACGACTTCGGTCGCATCGCCGCCACCAACGCCATTTCCGACGTGTACGCCATGGGTGGCACGCCCCTCTTCGCCCTGGCCCTGGTGGGCATGCCGGTGAACACCTTGCCCCTGGAGACCATCGGCCGCATCCTGGCCGGTGGCGAGGCGGTCTGCCGGGCCGCCAACATCCCCATCGCCGGCGGGCACACCATCGACTCGGTGGAACCCATCTACGGCCTCGTCGCCATCGGCCTGGTGGACCCGGCCCACGTCAAGCGCAACGCCGACGCCCGCCCCGGCGACCGGCTCATCCTCGGCAAGGCCCTGGGGGTGGGCGTCTACAGCGCCGCCTTCAAGAAGGGCAAGCTGTCGCGGGCGGATTACGAGGCCATGATCGCCAGCACCACCCAGCTCAACACGCCGGGGCCGCTGCTGGCCTGCCTGGAGGGCGTCCACGCCGTCACCGATGTCACCGGCTTCGGGCTCCTCGGCCACCTGCTGGAAATCTGCAAGGGTTCCGGCGTGGCGGCGCGGCTGGATTTCGCCAGCCTGCCCTTCCTGCCCCACGCCATCGACCTGGCCCGGGAGGGCAACGTCACCGGCGCGTCCGGGCGCAACTGGGCGAGCTACGGTGAGCGGATCGCCTGCGCGGCTCCCCTCGGCGAGGCCGAACGGGCACTGCTGACCGATCCCCAGACGTCCGGCGGCCTGCTCGTTTCCTGTTCGCCGGAAACCGTGACGGAAGTGCTCTCCATCTTCCTCCAGCAGGGCTTTTCCCACGTTTCGGTGGTCGGCGAGATCGTCGAGGGAACGCCCGTCGTCACGGTCGCCTGATCCCGCCGGGTGGTGCCGCTGTACATGTTGTTACAAATGAGATACATTCGCATTTGTAAACAATAACCGGACCAGCCCGCCAGCCTGCTGCCAGCCAGCCACGTCCTCAACCTATCTTGAGGAACCCCAATGGCTGACCACAGCAACCCCCCGTTTCGTCCGGCGGTCCTGACCGCTGCCCTCCTGCTGGCTTTTGCCGCTCCCGGCGCCCTGGCCGCCGACGCCGAGCCGGAAAAGACCCTGGCCCCGGTCAAGGTGACCGACAAGGCGGAAAAGGAAAGTGCCGGCTACCAGGGCGGCGCCACCCGCGTCGGCAAGGTGACGCAACTGCCCAAGGACGTGCCCCAGGCCCTGACCATCGTCAGCGAGGCCCTCATCGAGGACAAGAACGCCGACACCCTGAAGGAAGCCCTGCGCAACGTCGCCGGCCTCTCCTTCAATGCCGGCGAGGGCGGCCGCATCGGCGACAACATGACGCTGCGCGGCTTCTCCTCCTTCGGCGATCTCTACCTGGACGGCATCCGCGACGTCGCCCAGTACAACCGGGAAACCTTCAACATCGAGCAGGTGGAAGTCCTGCGCGGTTCCGCCGCCATGCTCTTCGGCCGCGGCCAGGCCGGGGGCGTGATCAACCAGGCGAGCAAGGAGCCCGGCCTGATGAACAAGGGCAGCGTCACCACCACCCTGGGCAGCTACGACTACAAGCGGGTCACCGCCGACGTGAACCAGGTGGTGGGCGAGAACGCCGCGTTGCGCGTCACCGCCATGAAGACCGACGCCGGCAGTTCCCGGGACCGGGTCGAGACCGAGCGGGATGGCTTCGCCCCCACCCTGCGCTGGGGCATCGGTACCGCCGACGAATTCTCCCTCGGCCACTATTACCTGAAGACCCACAACACCCTCGACTACGGTGTTCCCTTCTTCCACAACAAGCCCCTGGACGTGCCCGCCAGCCGCTTCTACGGCACCACTTCGGACTACGAGGACAACACCACCAACATCACCACCGGCACCTACAAGCACCGCTTTTCCAACGATACCGAACTGCGCACGGTGCTGCGCTACGCCGACTACACCCGCGACCTGTGGGGCGTGGCGCCGCGGCTGCCCGGGGGCACCACCACCATTACCGACAGCACGGTGATCAACCGCGGCCGCCAGGCCCGGGGCGGCCACGAGCAGACCTGGACCAGCCAGACCGACTTCACCACCAAGTTCGCCACCGGCGCCGTCAAGCACGAGGTCCTGGCCGGGCTGGAGCTGCTGCAGGAGCGGGCCGGCCGCTGGAGCTACAACAATGCGAGCATCGCCGCCAACCCGTCCACCACCGTCGGCAACCCGGACAACACGCCGGTTCTGCCCCAGGGCTACGGCAGCCGCTACCGCAGCGGCATCAACACCTATGAAGGCGTCACCGTCGGCACCTACGCCCAGGACGCCATCGAATTCCTGCCCGGCTGGAAGGTGCTGCTGGGCGCCCGCCACGACAAAATGGACGCCGAATACAGCAACGGCGCCACCGTGGACTTCGGCGAATGGAGCTACCGCACCGGCCTGTCCTGGCAGCCCGACGACTACCAGCATTACTATCTGGCTTTCAGCGATTCCTTCAACCCGACGGCGGACCTCTACCAGTTCACCACCACCACCACCCCGGCCCCGCCGGAGCGCAGCAAGACCCTGGAACTGGGCAGCAAGTGGGAACTCTTCGAGGGCGACCTGTCCCTGCGCACCTCCCTCTACCGGGCGGAAAAGGAGTGGGAACGCAACACCGACGTGGAATCGGCCTCCAACCCGCCGACCCTGGCCAATCCCTACCCCAACCTGCTGACCCGCAAACGCCACACCAACGGCTTCGAGCTGGAGGCCGCCGGCCGCATCACCAACCGCTGGGAGGTCTTCTTCGGCTGGGCCTTGCTCGACGCCAAGATCGACGAGGCCAAGCCCGGCGGCAGCAAGGCGGTGGAAGGCATGCGGCCCCGCAACACGCCCCATTTCACCTACAGCCTGTGGTCCACCTATCGCCTGGACGGCGGCTGGCGCGTCGGCGGCGGCGTCGAGGGCAAGGGCGAGCGGCTGGCCTACGGCATCCCCAACGGCACCGCCGTGCCCAGCCCCAACGTGGCACCGGGCTATCGCCGCTGGGATGCCATGGTGTCCTACGAGCAGGCCAAATACGTGGTCAAGCTCAACATTCTCAACCTCTTCGACAAGCGCTACTACGAGTCGGTGTATGAAAACGGCGGCCACGTCGTGCCCGGCACCCAGCGGGCGGCGCAGATGAGCGTCGAATACAAGTTCTAGACGGAGCGACGACCATGAATCGACGTCAAATGCTTTTGGCCCTGGCTTCCCTCGGGGCGCTGCCCCGGGTAGCCCTGGCGGCACCGGCCGCACCCGGCCCCACCCTCATCGGCGCCGCCTGGCGGGGCCCCAACCCGGGCGACCCCTATTTTGCCGGCATACTGGCGGCCGACTGGCAGGCCGAAAAGCTCGCCATCCGCTACGCCGTGCCCCTGCCCACCCGGCCCCACGGCCTCACCGCCGAAGCCGGCGGCGGCCTTCTGGTGGTGGGCGTGCGGCCCGGCGGCTGGATGCTGCGCTGCGACGGCGAGGGGCGGATCGTCAACCAGGTGCGAGCGGAAGAGGAGGGGGGCGCCACCCGCTTCAGCGGCCACGCCGCGGTGGCCGGCGAGCGGCTCTACACCAGCGAGACCGAGGTCGCCACCGGCCGCGGGCGGGTGGGGGTGCGCGATGCCCGCAGCCTGCAAAAGCTGGCGGAATGGGATACCCACGGCATCGACCCGCACCAGCTCGTCCTTGATCCCGACGGCAACCTCATCGTCGCCAACGGCGGCGTGCCCCGCACCATACCGGGCGACAAGAAGCACGACCTGCAGCGCATGGATTCTTCCCTGGTGCGGCTCGCCACCGGCGACGGCCGCCTGCTTCGCCAGTGGCGCCTGGAGGATCCCCGCCTCAGCCTGCGCCACCTGGCCTGGAACCGCCATCCCGAGGCGGGCGACCCCCTCCTCGGCATCGCCCTGCAGGCGGAACACGACGATCCCGCCGCCCGTGCCGCGGCGCCCCTGCTGGCCGTCCTCCGCGGCGACGAACTCAGCGTGCCCACCCGGGCCAACGACGGCATCGGCTACGCCGGCGACATCGCCGCCGCCTACCGCGGCGGCTTTGCCGTCTCCAGCCACCAGGCCGGGGTGGCCCAGGTCTGGCACCCGGGAGCGCCGGAGCAGATGACCTCGGTGGTCAAGTTCAAGGAAGCCTACGCCCTGGCCAGTTGGCCGGGGAGCGGGGAGGAAGGGGGGCTGGTGATCAGCACCGCCTACGGAGCGGTGCGCTGGCTGCCGGCGGGCAAGGCCGCCTTCCTGGCCTGGCCGGAACCCATGGCGGTGGACAACCACTGGGTGCTGGCCGGCTGACGCCGGGTCAGGGCAGCGCCGGGCCAGCCGTCAGCCAGATGGCGGTGCCAAGCATCATCCAGGCAAACGCGGCCCGCAGGCGCCGCTCCGGCAACCGGTGGGCGACGGCCACTCCCGCCGAAACGGTGGCCAGGCCGCCCGCCGCCAGGGGCAGGCCGAGGGACCATTCCACCTGGTGGGCGGCGGCGTAGGTTCCCAGGGCGATCATGGAACTGGGCGCCACCAGGGCCAGGGAAAGGCTCTGGGCCACCGTCTGCCGCTGGGCCAGCCAGCCGGTGAGCAGCGGGGTCGCCACCAGGCCGCCGCCGATGCCCAGAAGCCCCATGCTGCTGCCGCCCACCACGCCCACCACCGGCAGGGCGCGGATATCCAGGTCAGCCGCGACCGGGCGCGCGGCCGGGCTCCGGCGGGCCAGCATGTGCAGGGCGAGCAGGGCGAGGAAGGCGGCGAAGGCCAGGCGCAGCACCTGCGGTTCCAGGCGGGTGGCGTAGTGAGCCATGGCGGCCGTGGTCAGGGTGGCGGAAAGGCCGATGGCCAGGGCCTTGCCCAGGGCCACCGGATGCCGCCGGCTGTAGCGCCACCAACCGATGAGCAGGTTGGGCGCCATCATCGCCAGTGCCGTTCCCTGGGCGAGGGGCTGGGGCAGGCCAAAGCCGAGCGCCAGCAGGGGAATGGCAATGATGCCGCCGCCGATGCCGAAGAGGCCGCCGAAGAAACCCAGTCCCGCGCCGAGGGCGAGGATAGCGGCAAAATGGGAGAAGTCGGGGAGGTTCATGGCGGCGGCACGGGTGAAAGGGAGGGTCCATGATATTCACCTCATGGATTGATACAATGGCGTGAAAATACATTTATTCGTAACATAAACGCACGAATGAAAGACGCTCCCGATCTCGCCTTTTTCTGCCTCCTCGCCCGCCAGCCCAGTCTGGCCGCGGCGGCCCAGGCCCTGGGGGTGACACCGCCGGCGGTGAGCCGGCGCCTGGCAGCCCTGGAAGGGCGCCTGGGGGTGCGGCTGCTCAACCGCACCACTCGCCGCCTGAGCCTGACTGCCGAGGGCGAACGCTACCTGGAGGAAGGGGAAGCCATCCTGCGGGACCTCGAGCGTCTGGAACGATCCCTGGCCGCCGCCCGGGAGACGCCGCGGGGGCTACTGCGCATCAACGCCACCTTCGGCTTCGGGCGCCGCCACCTGGCGCCGGCCATTGCCGAATTTGCCGTCCGCTACCCCGAGGTGGAGGTGATCCTGCAACTGACCGACCGCCCCCTGGATCTCGTCGCCGAGGCCATGGATATCGGTATCCGCTTCGGCCCGCCGCCGGACGCCCGGGTCCTGGCCCGGCCCATCGCCGCCAACCGACGCCTGCTGTGTGCCGCGCCCACCTACCTGGCGGCGGCCGGCGAGCCGGCTGCACCGCAGGACCTGCCGGCCCACCAATGCATCGTCATCCGCGAGAACGAGCGGGCCTACAACAACTGGCAGTTGTTCGACGGCGCCCGCCAGGCGACCATCAAGGTGCGCGGGGCGCTCGCCACCAACCACGGAGAGATTGCCGTGGACTGGGCCCTGGCCGGGCTCGGCATCGTATTGCGTTCGGAATGGGATGTGGCCGGCTATCTGCGGGGGGGCCAGTTGCGGCGGGTGCTGGCGCCCTGGGTGGGAGCGGCGGCGGACATCCATGCCGTCTATCCCCAGCGCCACCACCTGTCGGCCAAGGTGCAGGCTTTCATCGATTTCCTGGCGGAGCGTTTCGCCGCCTACCGGCCCGATCCGCGCGCGGCCAGGGCGCCCTGGTAGCGTGGCTCAGGCCAGGGCCATGTGGTGGCCGGCGTCGTTGGGGCAGTGGGAGCCGTGGGCTTGGCGAAGGCAGTCGCGGGCGCAGGAGGCGCAGCGGCCGCATTCGGACGTGACGCCCAGGTCGCGGCGGAGATCCTTGAGCGTGCGGGCACCATCCCGCGCCGCTTCGTGGATCTGGCGTTCGGTGACGGCCTGGCAAACGCAAACGTACATGACTGGCGACTCCGTGGATCAAGGTTGCCGCGGTCGGGGTGCCACGGCTGCATGAGAATAATTCTCAACCGCATAAGTGGTGTTGTCAAGAATTATTTTCATTTGCGTTGGCTCCGCTTTGGGGAAATTGTCGCTTTTCCATCAATGGCTTGGTGCTTCGGGGCTGACACGCAAGGGACGTGCCCGGCACGGCGGAACGTTCCCGCCGCGGCATCCTCCAAGGAGGGAGCAAAGCACGGAAGGAGATCGCCATGCTGGCGATGGAAATGATGGCGTACCTGCTGGCGGCGGCTTCCGGCATTTCCGGCTTGCCGCCGCCTTTGGTGGACGAGTTGCCGCCGGTCGTGGCCATGGCGCCGGAGGCCCTGCGGGCACAGGCCTGCTCCATGAAACAGGAGCAATGCCGGGGCATCGTCGCCTTGTTCGATGCCGACAACGGCCGCATCCTGGTCAGCGACGCCCTAGACCTTTCCGACCCGGCGGACAACTCCTTCCTCGTCCACGAACTGGTCCATGTCCTGGAATACCGCTACCGGGGCGGGCGGGGGCCGGAGGGATGCCGGGAAACCCTGCGTTCCGAACGCTTCGCCTACCGGGTGCAAAATGCCTACCTCCGGCGGGAGGGCCGGGCGGAACGCTTCGGCAGCAACATCATGGCCCTGGGCTGTGCCCCGGATCAGCCGGGGGATTCCACCATCCGCCTGGAGCGGGGCTTCAACCGGGTCAACGAGGAAGCGGTCCTGCAGGACTTCCTGGAGGAAAGGCGGCGGGGGCGGGCGGCGCCGTAGTCGACGCGCCTGCCTCCGCCACGGAGCGGGCGAAGGTGGAGACCCCGGCGGTCTTGAGGTAGATGCAACGCTTGCCGCTGCGCTTGCACTGCTCCTTCACGCGCCAGTAGGCGTTGTGGCTGATACAGCCGGCCTGGCAGATGACCAGGTCGGCAGCGGCGAGAGCCGCGTCGATGCGGTGCAGGCTTTCCTCCAGGCCGCCGTCGTGGTGCAGGAAGCGGCCGCCACGGGATTCCACCAGTTGCCGGTAGGCCTCCACCGCACCGGAACGGCCGCCGACGCAGAGGACGCACTTGCCCTCCAGGGCGGCGCCGGCCGGGGCCGCTTCCGCCGGCGGGGCTGCGACGGTGGTCTCCTGCGGCCGGCAGACGCGCTGGCGGCGCTCCAGCTCCCGTTCCAGTTCGGCCACCCGGGCGGTCAGCGCAGTGGCGCGGCTTTCGGCATCGCCGGCCCGGCGCAGCAGGGCCTGGCGGTCGCGGAGCTCGGGCAAGGCCTGGCGCAGGCTGTCCAGCTGCCCGGCGAGGTTGGCCGCCGCGGCTTCCTTGCCGGCCAGCTCGACCCGCAGGGCCGCCGCCTGTTCCCCCAGCAGGGCGCTCTCCCGGGACTTTTCCCGGCGCAGGGACTCGGCTTCGCCCCGGGCGTCGGCCAGTTCGCTTCGCAGGCGGGCGTTTTCGTCACGCAGGGCTTGCAGGGCGCCGAGGTCGGCCCGGGTGCCCGTACCAACCTGGTGTTGGAGCATGTGGATGTCGGCGTAGATTTCCTGTTCCAGGGCCTTGTCGCAGGCCGGATGGCTCCAGGCCGCCCACAGGGCGCCGGGAATGCCGGTGCCGGCGGCCACGGAGGCACGCCACAGGCGAGCCACGGCGGGGCTGTCCTTGGCTGAGGCGAAGCGCCGGATGTCGGCCTGGAAGCGTTTTTCCAGCGTCTTGTGCAGCAGTTCCGAGAGGGGGCCGCGGGTTTCGCAGGCGCCGACGGCGGAGGTATGCAGGACGAAATCGGCGGTTGCCCGGGGGAAGTGCATCACCCGGGCCATGAGGCCGCGCAGTTCGTCCACGCCGAAGCAGACGCCGACGAGGGGGCAATGGCACTTGTGGGCCATCTCCCACAGGCGGCGGCGACGGGAGCCCTGGGCCGGCGGCGTGGCGGTGGCAAAGGGGCCGCCGGAAGGCTCGGGGACGGAAACCTTGCCGGCGAAAGCGCCGCCGGCGACGTGGTAAGGGGGGATGGGCGGGGGCATGGATGCAGGGGTTGCAGGCTCAAGCGTCGGTGCCCGGGGCCGGCGGGCGGCAGGCCAGCCGGCCGGCGAGGCAGTCCCGCTCCCGGGCCAGGCGCTGGCATTCGGCCTGGGCGGCACAGAGGGTCTTGTCCAGGGTCCACAGGCGCTGGGCGGCGCAGATCAGCTCATCGTTGCGTTCGCTCAATTGCATGAGCCGGCGGCCCAGTTCGATGATGGCCTGCCCCGATTCCAGGGCGGCCAGGCGCTGCCGGGTCTCCTCCAGCAACTGGCGCAGGCGGTTGAGTTCGTTTTCCTGGGCGACGATCTTCCTGGCTGCCACCGTGGCGGCGCGCTTGTGCTCGCGCCGGGCCAGGCGCAGGGCGATGCGGAGGTTGGCGTTGTCCTCGGCCAGGCGGCCGGCGGCGGGCTCTTCCCGCTCAATGACGGAGCGGTCCTTAAGCGGGGCAAGCATGGCGGTCGGCCTCCGGCAGGCAGCCCAGGCGGCGGCTGGCGCGCTCGCAGAGGCTGCGGGTGTCGTCGTCCATCCCCGGCTGCTCGGAAAGGCGGTCGAGAATACGGGCGGCGTTGAGGGCGGAATGGGGGCAGCCCGTTTCCGCATGGATGAGGACGAGGCTCAACGCCCCGGCCCAGAGTTCGGCGGTCGGCATGGCGGCCTCCGTCGAATCAGCGGATGGCGGCCGGCAGCGCCGACCACAACAACAGGGCGGCGATGGCGATGTGCAGGGCCAGGCTCTTCATGGTCGCGCTCCTATGGATGAGAATGGTTCTCATCGTAGCGTCGGAAGCATGGATTGTAAATAGGAATTATTCGTGTTTATCGGAAATGGGTTTTTTCCGGGCCGCCAGGGCGGCCTTGACGTGGTCAACGTACTCCACGTCCACTTGCATGATGTGGTTGTAGAACCAGCCGTTGATGAGGTATTGCACCTCGGCGGCGATCTGATCCAAGGTGAGGTGCTTGGCGTTCTCCAGGAGCTTGAGGAGCATGCCCTTGAACTGGCGATGCAGCTCCCGATGGGCTTCCAGTCCCGGGTAGCGGCAAGCCCTGAGGAGTTCCTCCTCTTCACGGAAATGGACTTTCACGTAGTCGCAGAGGATGGCCAGGGTCTTCATCACCCGGATCTGGTCGCCGTTGCCGGCGAAGGTGGCGGCCAGGTCGAACAACTGCTTGTGCTGGTCGTCGATGGCGGGCAGGCCGAAAATGAGCTTGTCGGACCACTCGGCGAGACGCATGTCCATGGGCGGCTCCACAGGGAACAGTCAAAATGAGACGCCGGCGGTAGCCGGGTGGTTCCGCCTGCTTCCGGCAACGACGGGCGGCGGGCAGTCCCGCCTCCCGTCATTGCCCGGAGGCATCAGGCGTGGTGGGGCCGGGGCGCCTTGACCGTGATGGCCTCGATGCGGCCGCCGGCGATGGTCTTGAACATGTTGTAGGCCATGATCACCATGCCGGAAAGGAAGAGCAGGCCGCCGAGGAAGCGGATGGCCCAGAACGGATAGGAGCCCTTCACGCCCTCGACGAAGCTGTAGGCCAGGGTGCCGTCGGCGTTCACCGCTCGCCACATGAGGCCCTGCATGACGCCGGCGATCCACATGGAAACGATGTAGAGCACGATGCCGACCGTGGCCACCCAGAAGTGCACCGTGATCAGCCGGACGCTGTGCATCTCCTCCTTGCCGAAGAGGCGGGGCAGCAGGTAGTAGATGGAGCCGATGGAGACCATGGCCACCCAGCCCAGGGCGCCGGAGTGCACGTGGCCCACCGTCCAGTCGGTGTAGTGGGACAGGGCGTTGACCGACTTCACGGCCATCATGGGCCCTTCGAAGGTGGACATGCCG
>JRYG01004300.1_pt1 | contig 29164 bp, 36 predicted proteins | sample 235341 | NCBI WGS metagenome assembly JRYG01 (sample SAMN03074218, study PRJNA261478) | activated sludge metagenome | biome: Wastewater Treatment Plant; feature: Wastewater; material: Activated sludge; isolation source: activated biomass of a wastewater treatment plant treating hydrocarbon... ...
GATAAACGCTATTCGTTATGTCCCAAACACCAGACGTTGGAACGCAGGGAGTGAATAGCGATGGCAGATAAACATCCGTATGTCAGCGGTACCGGTGTGCTCGTTCAGGTGCTCGATCATCTAAGGAAGTCATTCCCGGCCAATCTCAACGCTGAGGTTCTGAAGAAGCTCGGTTTCGCACCAAAGAACGAAAGTTACATCATCAACACCGTCCGCTTTCTCAAGTTGATTGATGACGAGGGCGCTCGAACCGACAAAGCTCAAAAAACTTTCACGCTTCACGACGAAAGCTCGTTTCAGAAAGCGTTTGCCGAGATCGTAAAGGCTGCATATTCGGATCTCTTCTCCTTACATGGTGATGGCGCATGGAACCTTGACGATTCCAAGCTGATAACCTTCTTTCGCCAGACGGACCAATCGTCGCAACTGGTAGGCTCCCGTCAGGCAGGCACGTTCAAGGCGCTGGCTACCTATGCGGGCCACGTAAGCCCTTCCGCGTCTATTAAGGCAAAAACAGCCAAGCCCAAACCGAGTCTTCCCAAGAAGGCGAAGCCAACCTCTAAGGGAGCGGCAGCGGCCTCCGTCTCACAGCCGGTTCCTTCGGGTGCCGACGCGAGCGGAGGCGCGGCAGGTGCAGGAAACCGAAATTTAGGACTAACCGTTCGGATCGAAATCAACCTTCCCGCCACGGGTGATCAGGAAACGTACGACAAGATATTTAAGAGCATCCGCGAGAATCTGCTGAATGGCTAATCCGTGGCAGATGTTTGAGCGGATCGCCCGATCCGCCAGTCAACTCGCTTATGCCGAGGAGGTGCGCGCACTGCCCGATCATCCGTTTGAGTCGAGAAACATTCACCCCGCACTTCCGCCGAACGTAAAGAAGCTTTTCGATGATGGGCACTACTCGCAGGCTACATTCGAGGCATTCAAGTTCGTAGACAAGGAAGTCGCGCGGCTAGCGACGCACAGTGAAAGCGGGTTCAAACTGATGATGACGGTTTTTTCGGAAACATCGCCATTACTCAAGCTAAACGGTTGCAGTAGTACTTCCGAGAAGGACGAACAGAAAGGTTTCCAGTTCTTGTTCGCTGGCTCAATCCTGGCCATCCGAAATCCACGAGGGCACGAGTATGCGATTCACGACTCGCCTGACGAATGCCTCGATCATCTGGCGCTCGCTTCGTTACTTTTGCGGCGGCTTCAGGCCGCGGGGTTAAAGATTGCAGGGACATAACCAGCACTTGCAGCCGACCGCCGCAAGCGTTGCTTGCGGTACCCTCGGCGCGTTGCGCCTCGGCGGCGGCTGAAGTGCGTCGTTGAAGCTGTAGAAATACCCCTTTTCCGCTTTCCCCGTGGACATGCGTTCGGTATAATTGAGCATCTCCCGACCGGACGCCCACGATGCCCCGATTCAAGCGCACCGACTACGGTTTGAAATTCGTTCCGGTCGATTTCGCGCGGCAGATCCTGCCCGGCAGCTTCGAGCACGCGCTGTGTTTTCTCATCGACTCGGGCGAGGTCGATTTGACGGGCCTTGTAGGCAGGGTTCGCAATGACGCGGGCGGGGCGCCGGCCTATGCGCCCGGTGTGCTGCTCAAGATCGTGCTGCTCGCCTACTCGCGGGGCATCGTCAGCTCACGCGCCATCGAAGCGGCCTGCCGCACCAACGTGCTGTTCATGGCGGTGTCCGGCGACAGCGCGCCGCATTTCACCACCGTGGCTGCTTTTGTGGCCGAACTCGGGGATGAGGCCAAGGCGATCTTCACCCAGGTGCTCATGATTCTCGTGATCGACAAGGGCTGATCGGGCGCGAGATGTTCGCCATCGACGGGGTGAAGCTGCCCAGTAACGCCTCGAAGGCGAAGAGCGGCACGCGCAAGGACTTCCAGCGCGAAGCCCGCAAGATGGAGCAGGCGGTGGCGAAGATGCTCCAGCGGCACCGGGTGCAGGACGAGCACGATGCGAGCGGCGTCGGTGAGAACAAAGCCGCTGAGCGCAAGCTCGAACGACTGAGAAGGGAAGCGACGAGACTGCGCCGCTGGTTGCAGGACAACCCAAACGATCGCCGCGGCGCGCGCGGGGCGGTCGTGCTGTCCAACCGCACCGATGCCGACTCGGCCAAGCTGGCCACGGGTAAAGGGGTGATCCAGGGCTACACCGGCGTGGCTGTCGTCGATGAGAAACACCAGATTGTCCTCGACGCCCAGGCCCATGGCACGGGCAGCGAACAAGCGCTGCTGTTACCGGCGGTGGAGGCGGTAGCCGACTACCGCAAAGCGCAGACCGCCGTATGTGCCGATGCCGGCTACCACGCCGAGGCCAATCTGGAGCAGTTGGCCAAACACAACATCGAGGCCTACATCTGCGACAACGACTACCGCCGGCGTGACCCACGCTTTGCGGACCAGGCGAAGCACAAGGCCAAGGGCGACGCCCTGTACGACACGTCCGCGAGAAGCGAGCGCATTCGCCTGTACCGCCCCGAGGATTTCCAGCTCGCCGCCGACCGCTCGCATTGCCTCTGCCCGGCGGGCAAGCGGCTGTACGCGAACGGGAGCCACTGCACCATAAACGGCTTCGCCGCGATGAAGTTCTGCGGCGCGCAACGCGACTGTGTGCCGTGCGCACAACGCGCCCGCTGCCTGCGCTTTCCCGACCGGACCACGGTGCGTCAGGTGGCCTTCTTCCAGGGCCGGCGCACCCCGAGCCACTCGGATCGGATGAAGGCGCGCATCGATTCCCCCACGGGCCGCCGGATGATTGCCCGACGCTTTGCCACCGTGGAGCCGGTGTTCGCCAACCTGCGGCACAACAAACGGCTGAACCGCTTCACGTTGCGAGGACGCACCAAGGTCGATGGTCAGTGGAAGCTGTACTGCCTGGTGCACAACATCGAGAAACTGGCGCATCATGGCTATGCGCAGTGAGAAGCGGCGAGGTAAAGCAAAAACGCGGGCGAAATGACGGCGCTAAACAGCCCGAACGCAGAGCAGAACGCAGGCATGAACGACTGAAGACGCGACGATCATGACAGAACAATTCCAGCGGCAGTGTCCGCAAGGCCACGGCCTGGCCGAAAACCGGGTTTTTCTACACCTTCGTTATGCCCCATAGAAACGCCGCCACATACCTATGAGACGAGTACTCGCTACTGATCTTGGCATTTGGCCAATGATCAAGAATCAGGAATGGCCCTCGGAGATGATGATCGCGTCTCCGGAATACTGGGCACGACTTGCGGATTACATCCTTCTCTATGACCAGATAGTCATTCCTACTGGCAATCTTCAAATTTTGCCAGTGCTACGTCTCATGCTTGGCGAGGAGGTCTTCGACGAGCTGATACGAACAAAGGCAATCGTCCTTGCTCGATTTGACCAGTGGTTTGGGTATGTTGGTACTGGCGGCGTTGTCTTCTACAAAGCTGGTGATAACCCGGATCTGCCAAAGAGCTTTCCCAATTTGGCGATAAGTCATTTCAAGCAGCTAGACGAAGCGATTGACGACGCGCTCATTGCCACCAATCCGCCTTCAAGCAGCGAGCGCAGGACATTGATCAAGAACCTGCTTCTTGACAACATCATTGCTCTCCCCACTGAGTCAATGCTTTCTGGAGTCAAAGACGAAGCCTACGCAGATATCCGCGACAGCGCGTATCTCCGCGAATTCTTGTCCCTTCGCAACGCCGGACGCTCAATCGACAACTTGTTTGGTAGCAAGCCGGATACGGTTACGATTTTCAACGCACATGTGCCCGCTGAGCGAAACGATCCGCCAGAAATTCGCGCGGTATTGCGAGTGGTTTTTGAAAACTTTCTCCTTAGCCTTGGCGGCCATACGGCGGCCTCCGAGATTACCGGAGATGCCTCCACGTTGTCCGTTCTCCAAGCCAAAGGGCAACGTATAGGGTACTCGCCGCATGGTAGGCAGGCCTTCGCGCAGTTGCAGAAAGTTAATGGCGTGCCTGAACTCGGAGCCGCGTTCGCCGCAAAGCGAATTTCTCCATCCCAGATCCTTGACCTTCGTACCTCAAAGCATACGCAAGCGCTACGAGACTGGCTCGGAGCTGGCGCCGCCAACGAAACAGCATCCGAGACAGTGGCTAGGTATATCGAGACAATTGGAAACCCCGGCCTCATTGAGAAGCTCCCGGTGAAGGCAATGCGCTTTGCCGCCACTACTGGTTGGGGAGCAATCGAACCAATATCAGGGGCCGTCGCCGCCGCAGCGGACACATTTCTGCTCAGCAAGTGGTTTCCTGTCCGCTCACCTCGTCTCTTCATGCGTCAGGCGAAAGCAGTCCTTGCCAACACCCCTGTGATCCGAGCGCCTGTAATTAAGGGCCGGGACAGAAACTCCCCATGCTCATGTGGGAGCGGAAAGAAGTACAAGCATTGCTGCGGGAGGATATCTTGATCGAGAGTCCCATGTGGCATAACCCTGCGGTCCACCGGGCGCTGCGCGATAAAGCCGCGCAGCGCCGGTGACCTCCACGGTTGGGCCTCTCAGTAGCCCATCCTCCAGTGTTTGACCAAACTACGGCATTGCCGTATAGTCAGATCTATGTTCACTGTTGTCGAAACACCTACGTTCGTTCGCCTTTCTGCGGACTACTGGAGTGATGAAGATCGAACAGGTTTCATTACGTTCATCGCATCAAACCCAGACGCTGGCGACGTCGTGCCGGGGTCTGGCGGCCTGCGAAAAGTTCGCTGGGGTCGTGCGGGCCAGGGAAAACGTGGTGGGGTGCGGGTCATCTACTACAACCGTCTCGCCAATGGAGAAATCTGGCTGTTGCTGATCTACGGGAAGTCGGTGAAGGACAACATTCCTTCTCACGTCCTTCGTCAGATCAAGGAGGAAATTGAAAATGGCTAAGGCCAAACAGAAAGTCAATCTTGGTGCCGATCTTCTTGCCTCTGTACGCGAGATGAAAGCCGGCATCCGTGCTCGCACTCACCGTCCGAACATTTCGGAAATCGCACACGCTCGTCTTGTATCCGGGCTTTCCCAGTCCGCCTTCGCTGCATTGCTAGGTGTGTCGGTTCGGACACTCCAAGATTGGGAGCAAGGACGCCGAGAGCCGTCCGGCGCTGCGAAGACGCTGATCAAAGTCGCGGAACGCCATCCCGAAGTACTGCAAGAGCTTGCCTCGTAGCCGAGTGCGGCGCAATCGGGTAAGGAGCGGTTTCTAACCGGCCCTCCCCACACCACCCGGCATGCGGGTCCGCACGCTCAACGCGTTTGCAGCCAACCCGCGCCACCTGGGCGGCATGCCGGCGTTCTCGCTGGTGCTGCACACCTGGACGCAGGATCTGCGCCGGCACGTCCATGTCCATGCGCTCGTGGCCGGCGGCGCACTCACGCCACAGGGCGCGTGGGTGCGGCCAAGCAAGGGGTTCCTGTTTCCGGTGCGCGCGCTCTCGCGCGTGTTTCGCGGCAAGTTCGTCGCCGGGCTCGCGGCGCTGGTCCGCAGCGATCGGCTCTCGCGCCGCGCCTCCGCGTCATCGCCATCGGCCATGCCAAAGTATTGACTTGGCACGCGCGCCGCCTACAATCCCCATAGCATNNNNGCGGATAAACGCTATTCGTTAAGCATCAGCAAAGGCGATGGACCGCTCAATCTTCGAGAGATTCGGGACCGTAGGGGCTGTGGTAGCAGCGGCAGCGTGCCCTATATGCTTCCCCAAGGTTGCGCTCGTCGGTGCGGCTGTAGGCTTCGGCGCGTTTGCTCCGTTCGAGGGCTACATTGCGGTGGGGGTGCAGATCCTTTTTGTTCTCGCGCTTGTTGGCCAAGTGATTGCCTTTCCGCGCCATCGTAATCGCTGGCTACTCGCGTTGTCCGCCGCGACGACGGTGCTGCTGTTCGCGGGGTACTACCTGTTCCCATCAAGCATACTGTTACAGGTGTCGCTGGCGGGTCTGGTTGCTGCAAGCATCTGGCTCGTGGTGGAGTCTCCGCGGTGTGCCAAGTGCGAATCTCAAGTGCAGGAAGAGAAAGCTGATGCTTAACCGCCCAACCAACCCGGACGCGCGCGCGAGCGCCGTGCCTTGCATAGGTCAGTGGGCGCGCGCCGGTTGTTGGGAATGTTGAGGCTGCAGAAAAACCCGGTCACGGCGATTACTGAGGCATACTGTCCGAAGACGACCGCTCAGAATCGCCCACGATCGACGATCGGAGTGTCGGGAGGGGTCGGGGCACCCCGAAAAATGGTGTGCGCCCACCCCGCAGGGAGTTTTTCCACTTTTTGCAGGCTTGTCCAGCACACTTGTCTTCACAATCATCTTGCAAGTCAGGGAGAGTCCATAGACCCTCGTTAGGCGGCATCACACAGACTTGCTCGTACGGAGATGCACATGCCAACCGAACGTCCATCCGCGATCGCACCCGTCTGTCTCGTTATCGGGGCACTTCTTGGGTTGGCCGGCAGTTTCGCTCCGTCCGCTTCCTTGCGCGGGCTGGCCTGGGGTATCGATGGCACCGCCCTCGTCGTGGCGGCAGCATTGCTGGCGGTCCACTGCCTTCGCCAAGGCCACCAGTCCGTTGCCGCTGGATTCTTGGTCTTCATCGCCGGGCAAACGCTGGTGCTTTCGGGATCCGCGATGTCGCTTGAGGCGAGCAGCCCGCTATTCGCTGCCGGGGCATCGCTCTGGGCCGCGGCTCTCGTTCTCGTCAGTGCCGCGAAAGTCATGCCACTGGCTGTGCGCGCCTTGGGTGGCGTCGCGGCCCTGCTGTTTGCGCTCACCGCACTACAGGTTTTCGCGGGTCGCAGCCTGACTCCACTGTCCGAGCCGTTGCCTTTCTTTGCTTACCCCGTTTTTGTGCTCACGCTGTTCGGTTGGGCCTGGTGGTGCCGCGGTCCCGCGCCCGGAAGGTAGCGCGGCGCGGAGTGCCGCCCTACCCTTCGCATATGGACTCCTCCCCCAACGCAGGACACCGACCGATCGGGATGGCCGCAGCGATGAGGCGGCCGGAAGGGTTATCGGCGTCGATCCGCGCGGGTGCGACCCGGTGTGCCAGGATGGGCGACCAGTCTCGTTGCAGCGGCGGGCAGAAGTACATCAGTTCCCTTTCCTGCAAGCCATCAGGCCGCGACGTTGCACCCGACGTTCGCCAGCCGGCTTCGCCGTCTGTCGCATGCGGGAGAAATCCAACGTTTGGCAGCACAAGCACATAGCACGGAGGTTCACCTGTGTCATTTCAGACCGAGATCGGCATCATCCGCTGGAACATGCATTTCACATCGCCGAGGGCCGAGGTCTTCTCGGCCCTTTCTACGGATGAAGGTCGGGCACGCTACTGGGCAGAGTCGGCGCCGGAGGTCGACGGAGAGGTCACTTTTCACATTCTCGGCTACGAGCCATTTTCCGGCCGCGTCCTGAAGAAGAACGCCCCATCGCTGTTCGCACTCGAGTACTTCGGGACGATCGTAGAGTTCTCGCTGCGCGACGATGGCAGCGGCGGAACCGATCTCTCGTTGGTTGCTACACAGGTTGATGAAGCAATTCGCATGGAGATGGCCGCGGGGTGGGTGTCCGTGCTCATGGCGATGAAAGCTGCGGTGGACCATGGCGTGGACCTTCGTAACCACGACGAATCGAGGTCTTGGGGTAATGGTTACGCTGACAACTGACCTTGCGAGGACGACCCATCTCAGGGGAGGCTGATCGTCATGAACCTGCGCCTCCGCGATGTCACGGACGATGACCTGCCGCTCATCAAGCGGTGGCTACATGCGGATCACGTACGTAGTACCTGGGGTGATCCCGGCGCGAACCTCAGGTTGATGAACGAGCCAGCAGCCAACGGGAATTGGCGTGCCATCGTCGAGGCGGATGGCCGTCAAGTCGGGATCGTGCTGTGGCAGCACCCGACGCGCGAGGAACTCGACGTGGCCGGTCTCGCCGACATTCCGACGAGCGTGATCGACATCGACGTCATGATCGGTGAGCTCGATGCGCTGGGACGCGGGTTGGGGTCGGTTGCGATCAATCGCGTCGCCGAGGTCGCGCTGTCCGACCCGACGGTGCCGTTGGTAATGGCGTGCCCCCGGCTGGACAATCTGGCCTCGCAGCGGGCTTTCGCTAAGGCGGGCTTCCGCAAGGACAGGGAGTTCGACGACGTCCCGGACGGGCTGCACGTGCTCATGGTGCGTCACCGTCAGGAAGCATAGATCGCATGAACCAGCCCGGTGCCCGCTTCCGGGAGATTTTCTTCGAGGTCTACGAAAGCCTGCCCCGTCAGGGGCCCGGCAACCGCGCTTGCGCCAGCAGAGCCCTTGGTCTGTGCGGCGAACTTCGAGAATGTCCCGCGATCCTCGACTTGGGGTGTGGTGTCGGGGGACAGACCCTCCAGCTCGCCGAGCTGACGTCCGGTTCCATCGTGGCCATCGACCGCCATGCGCCGAGCATCGAACGGTTGCAGGCGGCCATCGCCGAGCGTGGGCTTTCGCAACGCGTCAGTGCCATCGTTGGGAATATGGCCCGCCCGGAGCAGCCGCTCGGGGTTTTCGACCTCATCTGGTCGGAAGGCGCGCTCTACAACATCGGGCTTCGGGACGCCCTTCGCGTCTGCCATGGCTTGCTGCGACCCGGCGGCTATCTGGCTTTCACCGATGCAATTTGGCGCCGGAGGAATCCGCCGCCCGCCGTCAAGGCCGTGTTCGATGCGGATTACCCGACCATGGGACAGCTGGATGACGATATGGCAGCGATCCAGGATTGCGGATTTGAACTCGTCGGACACTTCACCCTGCCCGATGAAGCGTGGTGGGACGATTTCTACACGCCCATGGAAACGCGCCTCACCGAGTTGCGCGGCAAATACGCCGGCGATGCTGAAGCCTTGGCCGTCGTTGACCAGCTCGCCGAGGAGCCCGAGATGCACCGCCGCTATGCGGACTTCTACGCCTATGAGTTCTTCGTGGCACGCCGCCCCATTGAAACTCGGAGCGCAAGACGGAATGAAGCGCTCGAACAAGGCGGTCCAGCGGACGCGGACATGCCGCGCCGCTGAGCTTGGACGTTGCAGCCGTAGAACACCCGATCAGCGAGATGACTTGTACATGCCGTTCAACGACGACCGGTCAGAATCGCCCACGATCGACGATCGGAGCGTCGGCAGGGGCGGGGCGCCCAGAAAGATGGCATGTCCCCACCTCACGGGGAGTTTCTCTACACTTTCGCCAGGCGTCGCAGGCATACTGCGCTGCAGCGCTCATCCTCATCAACCACCGGACCCACCCCATGCCACTTACCAAGATATCGGCTCCAAAGCACGTCGAGTTCGCCAGGGTCAAGGCCCTCGCGGATGCCGTTCAAGACGGACTGGTCAAGACGTGCAAGGTTCCGCCCAAGGATCTGTTTCAGCTTATTTCGCGCTTTGAGACCGAAGAGATGATCCTTGATCCAAACTTCGGGGGCGTGAGTCGCTCGCGCGATGCGTGCATAGCGGAAATCACGTTTTTGCAAGGACGGACGGATGAACAGAAACGACAGTTGTTCCGTCATATTGTCGAAGGTGCTGTCGCTGCCGGTTTCCGGCCGGACGATGTAATGATCGCTCTCACGGAGAACTCGCGCATGGACTGGTCACTCGGCCTCGGTGTTGCTTACGCAGATCATGTGCATGCAAAGAGCGAGGCCTAGCCGTCTCGATATGGATTGCGCCTTTAACGCAAGAATCAGTCCCTTGTATTTCAATGCCGCTGCCTGACCGTTCAAGCGGTCGCGGGTGCGCTTGCGATCGATGCCAAGGGCAACGAATCCACCGCAGGAGCAGACACCAATGAACAGACCGATCCTCAACATCCACGACGTTCCGCTCATCCCCCGCGCTGCCGAGTTCGCGCCCGAGGGTCCGGCCGCGGAGCACTTCGCGGTCAGCACGGCGCAACTGGCGCGTCCGCTCGGAGCGAAGAAGCTCGGCTACAACATCTGCTCCGTACCGCCCGGAAAGGCCGCTTACCCGTTCCACAGTCACCGCGAGAACGAGGAGATGTTCCTCATCCTCAAGGGCGCGGGCGAAGTGCGGATCGGCCAGAGCACTTTCCCGATCCGCGAGGGCGACGTCATCGCTTGTCCGCCCGGCGGTGTCGAGACAGCACACCAGATCAGGAACACGGGAAGGGAAGAAGTGCGCTACCTTTCGGTGAGTACGCGGCTGAGCCCCGAGATCTGCGAATACCCCGACAGCGGCAAGTTCGGCGTGTATGCGGAACTGGCGCCGGACAAGGACGGCAAGCCCGGGTTCTTCTATTTCATGGGGCGGGAGGAACTGCAGATCGACTACTGGGCAGGAGAGGGCGGCAACCCGGGATGACGCCCGGGAAGGTCTTCGACGCCCGCTTCCAGCGCCACATGCGCGCCGTTGTTCCGGCGCCGAATCCGTTCGGGCAGGCCGCGCTGCCGCATGTGTCCGACCGGGTGCTCGAGCACGTCGGCCACAATCCGCCGCAGCAATCCCCGCAGGCGTTCGCACAGGCGGTGCCGGAGCTCTGCCCGCACTGACGGCGTCGGACGTGGGCCGCGGCCGGGGTAAGACCACCGATCGACTCGCCGCGCTCATCCGGGCCTGCCACGGATGAGCGCCGCGCCGCAAACCGGCGAGCACCCGGGCAGCCCGCCGCGCCGGATCGCGCAGGATGACGGCATGCGACGACCTCTGCCGTCATGCGCCCGATTTGCAGATTCCGGCCGATTCGTGCATAGTGGCGGCCGAGCGATCTTCAAGTAAGTGTTGTCGTTGTCCGGTCTAGTACCTGCAGTTTTCCGGTATTGCTCCTGCCATCACCCCGCCGTCTTGAGTTTCGCCCTCGCGGGGCTATCCCGTTTTCAATTCATTTCTTCGAGGAAGTACAAGACATGGCGACAGGTACCGTAAAGTGGTTCAACGACTCCAAAGGTTTCGGCTTCATCACCCCGGAGGGTGGCGGCCAGGACCTTTTTGCACACTTCTCAGCGATTCAGGGTCAAGGGTTCAAGACCCTGCGCGAAGGCCAGCGGGTCAGTTTCGACATCACCACCGGTCCGAAGGGACAGCAGGCTTCGAACATCCGACCTGCTGACTGAAACATCCGGCTGCACCCGCCAGGCGCTTGCCTGCCGGGTGCGCATCGCACCCCGGGGTGGTGAACCCGGGCTGCCACTCGAATCACAACTCCACCGGAAAAGCCCGGCACCGACCGGGCTTTTCCCTTTTTGGCTTCCCCAGGAGATGCAGCAATGGCCAAGGAAGAACTCATCGAAATGAACGGCGTGGTGTCCGAAGTACTGCCGGACGCCCGCTTTCGCGTCACGCTCGACAATGGCCACGAACTCGTGGCATACAGCTCCGGCAAGATGCGCAAGCATCACATCCGCATCCTCGCGGGCGACAAGGTGTCCCTCGAGGTTTCGCCCTACGACATCAGCAAGGGGCGTATCACGTTCCGCCACATCGAAACCCGCATGCCGGTCGTTGCGCCGCCCCGGCGGCGTACCCACTAGATCGGGCGGTGCGCGTGCGGATGGGAGGCGCCGCGGACGCGCCGAGCGTCCGGGAGGGAGCGACGCAGGCGCGCCCGTGGCGCTTTACATTTTGTTACCAAAAACCGCGTGTCTCGCGGCACTGCCGAGCGCACACTAGATCTATCGAAAGGGAGGAATAGTACCGTCGTCCGCGGCGGCTGCGAATCGCGGCTGCGTCAGCGCGCGGCAAGGTCGAACATTAACTGAATCGTAAGAAGGAGCGGGCCATGAAAACTCGAGCGGTCCACGCCGTGCTCCTGGCATCGTCCCTGCTCTTCACGAGTCAGGCCTGGGCGCACGGTTACCGACACGGCGGACCACGCGGATCGGTCGTCGTGGCCACCCATGTCGGTCATGGCGGCGGCTTCCGTCACGTGCATGGCCGTGGCCGCGTCGGCGTTTACTTCGGATTGGGAGTGCCGTTGTTCTGGCCCTACTATCATCCCTATCCATACTATGCGTACCCGCCCTACGCGCGCGAAACCATCATCTACAACTCGCCGCCGGCATACACCGCGCCCGTGGAAGCGCCACCGGCCTACTGGTATTTCTGCCGCGAAGCCAACGGCTACTACCCCTATGTTTCGCAATGTCCGGGCGGCTGGGAGAAGGTCCCCGCAACGCCGCCCTCCGGCTCGGCGCGGCCAGCCGAATCGAGGTGATCCATCATGAACAAACGCTCGGCAATTCTCGTCATCGCCGCGCTCGCCGGGCTGGCCGGCTGCGCCACGGTGCCCACGGGGCCAAGCTCGCGCGTCATGCCCGCGCCGGGCAAACCCTTCGATGTCTTCGTGCGCGAGGATGAAACCTGCCGCCAGTACGCCGCGCGCCAGATCGGCATCGAGCCGAACCAGGCCGCAACGCAAAGCGCGGTCGGGACGGCGGCAGCGGGCACGGCCATCGGCGCTACCGCCGGCGCACTGATCAACGGCCGGTCCGGTGCCGCCGGTGGTGCCGCGGCAGGTCTCGTGGTCGGTTCCATGGTCGGTGCCGGCGCCGGGTCCTCGTCCGGCTACCAGGCGCAGCGCCGCTACGACATCGCCTACGAGCAGTGCATGTATGCCAGCGGCAACCAGGTGCCGGGCGCCTATGCCCGTCAGCATGTGGCACCGCCCCCACCGTCGAGCCAGAACTACCCGCCGCCGCCACCACCCTCCTCCTACCGCTGAACGGCCATCGCCCGCACCCGCGCTTGAGTGCGGGCGTATGATGCGGCATGGCCCTCGCCGAATTCCGCTTCTACGAAGAGCTGAACGACTTTCTCGCCCCGGAGCACCGCAAGCGCGCCGTGCGCCGCGACTCCCCGGCCGAGGCGACGGTCAAGCATGTCATCGAGGCCTTCGGCGTGCCGCACACCGAAGTGGAGCTGATCCTCGCAAACGGCGAGTCGGTGGACTTCGCCTACCGCGTGCGCGCGGGCGACCGCGTCAGCGTGTACCCGAAGTTCGAGCGGCTGGACATCGCGCCGCTGCTCAAGGTGCGCGAGCGGCCGCTGCGCGAGTTGCGCTTCATCGCCGACGCTCATCTCGGCGGGCTGGCGCGGCGGCTGCGCATGCTCGGCTTCGACGTGCTGTACCGCAACAGCTACGACGACGCGGAAGTGGCACGCATCGCCCGCGACGAAGGCCGCGTCGTCCTCACCCGCGACCGCAACCTGCTCATGCATCGCGCCATCACCCACGGCAGCTACATCCACGCCATCGACCCGCGCCGCCAGCTGGCGGAAGTGCTCGACCGCCTCGACTTGCGCCGGGCGATCCGCCCCTTCACCCGCTGCCTGTGCTGCAACGCACCGCTGCAGCCTGTGGACAAGAGCGCCATCGCCGAGCGCATCCCGCCGACAACGCGCCGCTACTATGACAACTACTGGCAGTGCACCGGGTGCGCGCACATCTACTGGCAGGGCTCCCACTGGCGGCGGATGCAGGCAGAGGTGAAGGCATTGAACGGCGCTACGGGCGGCAGTTGAACAGTGCCGCGGGCGCCCGGCACAGTCATGGCCGGCACGTGCCGCCAATGGCCGACCAATGCCCACCGCATGCTCATGCCGTATCGTGCCAAGCGCTTTCGCGTCGCGTACAATTTGGCGTCTGGGTTCCCCCAGGCGCGCGTATGAGTCCCCAACCACTCCAGGAGGCGACGATGTTCAAACCCGATACCTGCTGCACGCTGGTTCCGTACTTCGAAGTTCCGCAAGAAAACCTGGCCGCGTTCAAAGCGCTCGGACCCAAGTTCGTTGCCAAGACCAGTACCGAATCTGGCTGCATCCACTACGCGTTTTCTTTCAGCGGGAACATCGCCCACTGTCGCGAGGGATATGAGAACGCGGACGGAATCCTCGCGCATTTGAAGAACGTCGGCGAGCTCCTCGGCGAGGCGTTGAAAATCGCGAAGATCATCCGACTCGAGGTTCATGCGCCGGCGGCGGAGATCGAGAAGCTTCGTGGTCCCCTGGAAGCGCTGAATCCGCAGTACTTCGTGCTCGAGGAAGGCATTCGCAAGAGCGGCTAGGCCCGACAACCCTTTCGCGTCGGCGCCGACCACCAACGGCAGGCCGCCGCGCGGACCAAGAAGGCGCGACCCATTCGCGTACCCGCAGCGACTGGAGTCTGCACGGGCGGGCATGGACCATGGCGAGCCGCGCCCCCGTTCAGTCACGGGGCGCATTCACCGCCCGGTCGCCGCAGGCTACGGCGGAGACCTCGGGGGAAGCCTGGTGTCGAACTGCTGCATGTCGTCCAGCACAAAGCGCACGGCGTCCACCCCGCCTACCGCCGTGCGCGCCGCGTTGCGCGCGGCATATGCTCGCTGCAATCTGCTCCGTGTTGGGCGGCTGGGACTTTAGCTCCGGTTGGCCGGGCTGCCTTGCCCATCAAGCTCACGGAAAGATGGGCGGTCTTTGGATCCCACCCCTGTTGGCAATAGACGGAGACGCAGTACCTCAACTCCTGGTCTTCATAGTTGTTGCTCTTGAAATGGACCTCATAAGTCGAGTGGTGGGAGCTGCTGACGAGCCTGAAGTAGGAGAAATGGTAGGTTCCTTGCGCAGGTGCTTTGGCTGCCTCGCGTGCGGCTGCGTTGAGCCCGGCCTTGGTGCAACCGAACGTCATGGCATTGAGATCGTTCAGGTTGATTTCCGCCGCCGCGGGCGCCGCCTTGGGCGCAGCTTGATCCGGCGGCGGGGTTGGCGCTTGCGCGCGGGCCTCGGGCTGCGCCGAGGACGCCGTCTGCGCCGGAATCTCGTCCCGTCCCCCGCTCGGCTGGGGTGCCGCCGTGCTGCAGGCGGATAGCACGATCGTCGTGAGTGTCAAGATGTTCTTCATCGGGGGCTCCAGCGTAGTTGGCGTTGAACGGGCACAGACAGGAGCAAAGCGCGCGTCATGGCGATTTCGTTTCGTCCGTTGCTCGGACGCCCAGATCCGATACGAGCCGGATCATCGGTCGTTCAAAGACCGTACTGGACGACCTTGTTACTGAACGTTCCGACATAGACCTTGCCGTTCGCAACCACCGGCGTGGAGTACTTGGCAAAGGCCCCCATCTTGTCTGCGGGCTTCGCGTCGCTGTGAAAGAGTTGTCTGAGCATGCCGTTGTTGAGCTTCGTCGCGTCGTAGGCGACCAGCGCACCCGGCACAACGTTGGCATTTGCGTCCCCCTGCACCGGATACGTGCCCCAAACCACGCCGGTATTGGCGACCGTGCCGTTGGAGGAGACAACGAGACGTCCGCCGGGCATGCCGCCCGGGGGAGGCATGTCTTTGCCCGACGCAAACTGCGTACCTTGACCGCGGAAACCGGTAATGCGTTTCGTGGCGAAGTCGTAGTTGTAGGCTTTCAAGCGCTCGTTCTCGCCCCAGAGGTACACGATCCCCTGCGCCGCCGTTTCCAGGTACACGGGCGTCCCGTGAATGTGAATGCTCTTCCCGGTCGGTGTTTGCGTATGGAGGTTTCGATTCAGCTTGACGATGGGCCAGTCGGGATTCGCCTGCGTCGTTGTCGGCAGACCTGCCGCACCGTTCGGGGCATTGGGCAGATAGGTGGCGACGAAGGGAAGGTTGAATTGGGGATCCCAGGAGTGTTTCCCGAGGTTGTCCTTGTTCAGGTTGTAGAGGATGCCGTCCTTGCCGCCGCCGATGAGGTTGCCCCGTTCGGGGATCAGGAACACGCCTGCCGAGCCGAGGTCCTGATCGCCGGCAGCGCCGGCGTCCCACGGCGTACTTTGCTGCTTGCGCGTGAAATCGCTGAATGCATTCCAGTAGTCGGCGACAGTGAGCTTCGGCTTGCCGCCATCCACATTGGCGACGCCGGCTGTATATTGGAGCTTGACGAAGCACTCGGCGAAGTTCCCGGGGATCGTCCCGGGATCCATTCCGTTCCCCGTGGCGAGGTAGATGTTGTCACCGTCTATGGCAGGCCCGGAGCCCGACATCCAAACTCCGCCTGCGCCGCCTCCCGGCGTGACGTTCCATATCGCAGGCGTTGGCGTGAAACCGGCCTCGCGGTTGAGGCCGCGCACGTCGTAGGCAACGACGAATCCGTGCCCGGGACCGGCCGGGTTCTCGCCGTTGATCGAGAACGACACTATGACCGCCTTGTTTCCGCCGGCATCGGTCACTAGCCCCAGGCCAGCGCGCATCTTCTGGTACAGCGTCGTGACGCCGTTCGCGATCCCGTTCGTGATCCCGCCGCCGCCGTTGTCCGCATCGCCCGCGATCAACACCGGCGGCTGCTTGTCGGCAAGGGTGTCGGCGTCGAGGATCCATAGCATGTTGTTGCGCTCTTGGTTGCTGCTATTGGCATCGGGTTTGCCGAACGTCGTTACGTAGATGGTGTTCGTTGCTACGTCGATCACCGGTGTCGCGGTAATCCCCCAGCTGCGGTACATGTTGTGGAGATCCATGCCCATGCCCGGTGGATTGGCAATATCGGCCGGGTCGAAAGGCGCGGCGAGCTGGCGCGGTGCCACCAGTTGGGCACCCGTATTCACGTCGAAGACATAGGCCGTGTTCTTCATCGTGAACACGTAAAGTTTGTTGCCGACGACGAGCGGCGACACGTCGATCTTTTCATCGACAACGAATTCGCGCGTCTTCTTCAAGTTGGGAACATTCGCGGGCGTCAGAACCGTCTCGAACCTGTTCCAGCCCTGGCGCGTGTTGTCGACGCCGACGGTCCAGATGTCGACCGCGCATGCGATCGGCGCAAACAAAAAGGCGGCTGCCGCTCCAAGCAATGAAAGCGCCGCTGCGCGTGACATTGACTTCATGATCGTGTTCTCCCTGTAGGGCCCAAGGTCATGCCGACACCATGATCTCGGCATCGCTTGCCTGTGCGCCGGAAAAGGGGCCCGAATGCGTGCCCGGGCCATCCATGATCTGTCGTGGTTTGGCGGAACCCGTTGGCGGCGTTGCCTTGCTACGTAGTCCCTTCCACTAGGTAATTAGTAGATGCGGGAGCAGAATGCAAGACAAATCTCGACGCACCGTTGTTGCGCGGCGACATCACACCTGTCGCCGACGGAGAACCGGAACGTCCACTGGCGCCGGTTGTCATGTCCGCGCGCGCCGTCGGGGCGAAGATTAGCATGATTCGTGAATACCGCGCAGACGATCTCAACGCCGTCATCGAGCTGATCGGCCGTTCGGTGCGCGAGATCGCGTGCCTCGACTACGATCCCGATCAGATCGAAGCGTGGGCGCCCGCCTTGCCCGACCGACAAGCCTGGGTGCAGCGCCTCGCCACGGAGACCGTGCTCGTGGCCGAATCGGAGAGCCGGCTGGCAGGCATCGCGCGACTGGAACAGAGCGGTCATGTCGACTTGCTCTACGTGCATCCGCAATTCCAGCGCCGCGGCATCGCCGCAATGCTCATGGAGACGATGATCCGCTTGGCACGCAAGCGCGGCTGCCGGCGCCTGGGGACCGAGGCCAGCCTGACCGCTCGGCCATTCTTCGCCGCGCAGGGGTTCGTCGTGGTGGCGGAGCGGGTGGTCGAGCGGCGGGGCGTACGGTTGCGCAATCTGCGGATGGAAAGGATCATCGTGCCGTAGCCGCGCAGGAGACGATCCGTGTCGCGGCGAAGATCATTTCGGAGGACGTGACTATGGTCGTGCGCGTCGTCAGGCTGGGCAGCCCCAGAGGTCGGGACGAGGGACTGCGCATCGGCACCGTGCGGCGTCCGCCGCGCGGCGTGCCCAAGTCCGAGTACGCGGCGCGTGCCTGGTACGACGTCTGGCTGCCGAACCTGGCGCCGAGCGCGGCGACGGTGAAGCTGGCGCAGACAGCGAAGACGCCCGCCCAGTGGGCCGCGTTCTGCCGCAAGTACCGCACCGAGATGGCGGCACCCGAGAACCGCCACCTACTCGACCTGCTCGCCGCGCTGTCGCACCACGCCGATTTCTCCGTCGGCTGCTATTGCGAGGACGAAGCCCACTGCCACCGCTCGGTGCTGCGGGCACTGCTGACCGATAGGGGGGCGACGTTCGGGTAGCGTCGCGTCCCGATATCCATTGCGTCCGGCGTGGGACGAGGTATAACCTATCTTGAAACGTTGAGGATCGGGGCTGCCGTTCGGCCGGCGGCAGCCAGCCGCACAGAAAAATGCGCGCACGGAAGGGGTGCTGAAATGATGAAGGAGTACGGTTTGCGCGGCGCGCGCGTCGCCTTCACAGGCACGCTCGCCTCCATGACCCAGCGGGAAGCCTGGGATCGCGTGATCGAGGCCGGCGCCCTGCCCCAGGAGCACGTCGGCCGCCGCCTGACCATGCTCGTGGTGGGCGCGGCCGGCTGGCCGCTGTTACCCGACGGTACGGTGAGCCGCAAGCTACAGCGCGCGGAGGCCCTGAACAAGCAGGGTGCCCGCATCGAAATCGTGCCGGAGAGCGTGTTTCTCGAGCGGCTACGGCTGAGGGCTGGGCAGGCGCAGATGACGAAGAGTCACCCCGCCGACGCCGTCTGCCGCCTGCTGGACATCGCGCCGGAAACCCTGGAGCGCTGGGTACAGTTCGGATTGGTGCGCCCCGAGGGCGGGCGCTACGACTTCCAGGATCTCGTTTCCCTGCGCACACTGCTGGCGCTCATGCACCAGGGCGTGCGCGCCGACACCATCAGCCGCAGTCTGCACGCGCTCGCGGGCGTGCTGCCGGGCACGGAGCGCCCGCTGGCGCAACTGCGCATCGTCGCCGAGCATCCCAAGATGCTGGTCTTCGACACCGGCCGCTACCGCATGGAATCGAGCGGCCAGTTGGTGATGAACTTCGCCCCCGAGCCGGCGACAAGCGTCGCACCCCTGCCCGAGGCACCGGCGAAGGAGCAGCCCCGGCCGGAACCCGCTGTTCAGCCGCCGGCGAGACGCAAGAGCGCCCGGCGCGCCGGCGCTTCCTGAGCGCACGCACCGATCACTGCTTCGCTCTACGCACCCATGGGCTGCTCGTCGATGCCGGCGCGCAAGGCGTCGTCCGCCGTTTCCAGCCAGACGAACTGTAGCTGTCTGCGCGCGTCCTCGGGGATGTCTTCCAAGTCCTTCTGATTGCGTGCCGGCAGCATGACGGTGTGGATGCCGGCGCGTAGCGCCGCCAGCACCTTCTCCTTGATGCCGCCCACCGGCAATACGAGGCCGCGCAGGCTGATCTCGCCCGTCATGGCGCGGTCGCTGCGCACCGGTTTGTTCATGGCCAGCGAAGCCAATGCCAGGAACATGGCCACGCCCGCGCTCGGCCCGTCCTTCGGTATCGCGCCCGCCGGCACGTGCACATGGATGTCGCCCTTCTCGAAGAAGTCCGGCGTCACCTGGCACTCCGGACAGCGTGCCTTGACCAGGGTCAGCGCCGCCTGGGCGCTCTCCTTCATCACCTCGCCGAGCTGGCCGGTGAGGATCAGCCGGCCGTTGCCGGGCGTGCGGCTCGCCTCGATGAACAGAATGTCCCCGCCCACGGGCGTCCACGCCAGGCCCGTGGCAACGCCGGGCAGGCTGGTGCGCATGGCCAGCTCGGCTTCGAACTTCTTCGCCCCCAGTATGCCATGCAGATTACCGGCGCCGATGCTCACCTGCTGCGCCGCGCCCTCGGCAATGCGCATGGCGACGTGGCGGAAGACGCTGCCAATCTCGCGCTCGAGGTTGCGCACGCCGGCCTCGCGCGTGTAGTCGGCGATGATGGCGTGCAGCGTGTCGTCGTCGATGCTGCATTGCTCGGCAGCGAGGCCATTCGCTTCCGACTGCCGCTTGACCAGGTAGCGGCGCGCGATCTGCACCTTCTCCTCCTCCGTGTAGCCGGGAAGCTGGATCACTTCCATGCGGTCGCGCAGCGGGCCGGGAATGGTGTCGAGCATGTTGGCGGTGCCGATGAACATGACCTTCGACAGATCGAAGGGTACGGCCAGATAGTTGTCGCGAAAGGTGGAGTTCTGCTCGGGATCGAGCACTTCCAGCAGCGCCGCCGACGGGTCGCCGTGGATGCCGGTGCCGAGCTTGTCCATCTCGTCCAGCATCATGACGCAGTTGCGCGCGCCGGCCTTGCGCATCGCCTGGATGATGTTGCCCGGCAGCGCGCCGATGTAGGTGCGCCGATGGCCACGGATCTCCGCTTCGTCATGCACGCCGCCCAGGCTCACGCGCACGAACTTGCGGCCCGTAGCACGGGCGATGCTCTGGCCGAGCGAAGTCTTGCCCACGCCGGGCGGCCCGACGAAGCACAGGATCGGGCTTTTGCCGTGGGGATTGAGCTTGCGCACGGCAAGGTATTCGAGGATGCGGCGCTTGATCTTCTCCAGACCGAAGTGGTCTTCGTCCAGGACGCGGCGCGCCTCACCGATGTCGATGTGGTCTTCCGTGGCGAGTGCCCAGGGCAGTTCGGTCAGCCATTCCAGGTAGGTACGCAGCATCGAATACTCGGCGCCCGATTCGGACATGCGCTCCAGGCGCTTCAGCTCCTTGCGCGCGTGGGTGTCCACCTCTTCCGGCATCTTCGCCTTGGCGATCGCCTCGGCCAGCTCCGCCATTTCCTCCACGCCGCCTTCGACCTCGCCCAGCTCCTTCTGGATCGTCTTCATCTGCTCGCGCAGCAGGAACTCGCGCTGGCGCTCGTCCATGCGCTCCTTGGTCTGCTGGTCGATCTCGCGCGACAGGCGCAGCACCTCGATGCGATGGCCGATGATGCGCAGCACCTTGTCCAGCCGCTCCTGCAGGTCGAAGGTCTCCAGGATATCCTGCTTCTCCTGGGGCTTGAGATCCATCAGCCCGGTGACGAAGTCCGCCAGGCCCGATGCCGAGGTGATGCCCTGGGCGGCGGTCACCAGTTCGGCCGGCACCTGGGGCAGCAGAGCCAGGATCGCGGCGACGCGCTCCTTGAGCTGGACCATGCGCGCTTCGATATCGCTCGAATGCGGCTCGGTCTCCGGCTCCTGATAACGCTCGATGCGGGCGACATAAAAGGGATAGCCGTCGAGAAACTCGAGGACGCGGAAGCGCTGCTCGCCCTGGCAGACGATGTGATGGGAACCGTCCGGCGCGGTGACGTAGCGCAAAATGCTGGCCGCCGTGCCGACGGGGAACAGCTCGTCGGAAACAGGGGCGTCGGTCTCTGGATTGCGTTGCAGGATGATGCCCACCTGGCGCTCGCCGCGCACCGCCTCCTGGGCGGCGGCAATGGAGCGCTCGCGACCGATGCCGATCGGCACCACCATGCCCGGGAAGAGCACGACATTGCGCACCGGGATCACGACGATGGCATCCGCGGGCAGCTCGGGGATCTGCCGCCGCGGCGTGTCCTTGGGCACCAGGGTCAGACCGCTCTCCGCGGCCTGGGCATTGTCGGTCCGGTCTTGCTCGGTCTTCATGGTTTCGTCCAGCATTCAACCCAGCTTGTGCAGGATCAGCGTCAGACAGCCGTCTACCAGCGCCCGCTCGCCGATGCGATAACTGCCTGTCGGCAGTTCGATGCGCCGCTCAAAGCGGCCGTAGGGAATTTCCAGCCGATGGATCATGGCATCGCGTCTGGTGACAGGCATGGGGCGCTCGCCCAGCACCAGCAAGTTGGCACCGTCGATGACGATTTCAAGCTGCCCGGGCGCGACCCCCGGCAGCGCAACCAGAATCGACAGTTCGCGCTCGGTCTCGAAAATATCCACCGGCGGCTCCCACGTCGGACGCCGGCCCTGGGCCGTGCTCAACTGGAAGAACTGCCGGTGCAGCCGATCGGCCCGCTCCCATAGCTCCAGGGCCTGCTCCCACATCATGGTTCTTGGATCGCGCGATGTCATGAATCGCCTGCTCCCGTGGCACGTGTCTCCGGACAGTTACATTGGGCCGGATGGCGGAATTTCCAAGACCCGCCCGCCGGCAGAATGCGGCATCGCGAGGAAGGCGGCGGGCTGCGCAGCAGCGCTGCATCAGCCGGCTAGTCGAGGCCGAGCCGATTGTCGTCGTCTATCTGCGCCAGCAGCTCCTCGACGCGGCGGGCACCGTCTGCCGTGGCAAGCATCTCCATGGGCGTGCGCCCGCCCAGTTGCAGCCGCGGGTGGTTGAGCCACGCCTGCGCCTTGGCGGGTTCACCAAAGACGCGGTTGGCAACCTCGATAACGAATGAAATATCGTGCCTGTGCATGCGGTTGTCCTCTCGGCGGCGCGCCTGCCGCGCATTGGCGCGCCTGCGGTATTACACCACAAAGGAGCGTGCGATTCGACGGACGCGGTTGACAGCAGCGCGCCGTTGCGCGACGCTGAAGCCGCACGAACCGTCCCGAGGGAGCGAGCCATGACGACCAAGGAAGAGATCCTGAAGCAGGTTCACGCGGCGCTCGAACATGAGCCCCGCGTGAACATTCATGCTTTCCCGATTCACATGGAGTTCAGCGACGGCACCGTCGCGCTGACGGGTGATGTCGACGGCATCGCAGCGAAGAAGCTCGCGGTGCGCCTGACGAAGGGTGTGCCGGGCGTGAGCGGCGTTGTGGATCATCTGCGCGTCGTGCCGCGGGAGCAGCGAGGCGACGGCGCCATCCTCGACGCGCTGGCGCACGCCCTGCTCAACGAATGCGACCTGAAGAACTGCACGCTGCGCCAGCGCAACAAGGGCCAGGCGGAAACGCTGCATGAGGCGATCGGCGACGATGCCTGCGGCGAGGTGGAATTCAGCGTCGCCGACGGCGAGATCACCCTCGAAGGCCATGTCATCAGCCTGTCGCACAAGCGCATCGTCGGGGCCATGGCATGGTGGGTGCCCGGCTGCCGCAACGTGGTCAATCGGCTTCACGTCGAACCGGCGGAGGAGGACAACGACGACGAGGTGACCGACGCCGTGCGCCTGGTGCTCGAACTCGACCCGCATGTGCATGCCGCCCAGGTCAGCGTGCACACGGTACTGCGCGTGGTCAGCCTGGACGGACTCGTGACGCGCGAGGAGGAGAAAAGAACGGCAGAAACGGACGCGTGGTATGTCACCGGCGTCAATGAAGTGATCAACCGTATCGAGGTGCGCGCATAGCGCGAGGGCGGTTCTGTTCCGACCAGTCCCTAGCCCGCAGACGACGCAGACAATCCCGCTTCAAGTCATTACGGAGTTTGGCGTTCGAATGCAGCCATTGCGATAATTACGCAACAGAAGGCCGTGTCCTTGTTCGTCTGTGCCAATCTGCGACATCTGCGGAAAAGGCCTGCCTAGTCGCCCTCCACGTTCCGCGGGCCGGAGCCCAGCCACAGTATGCGCACCCGTTCGCGCTCGCGCGCCAGCCAGAGCAGGGCGATGATCGGCCAGGCGGAGTTGATGCGCCCCGAATCCACCAGCGCCAGGGCTTCGTCCGTGGCCAGCGTCAGAACGCGGATATCCTCGCCTTCGTGGCGCAAGCCGTGGATGCCGTCCGCCTTCGAGGCATCGACGCGGCCGCAGAATAGAAACGAACGTTCGGTCGTCTTGGACGGGCTGGCATAGAAGGTGGTGATGGGCATGAGCTCGGCGACGACACAGCCGGCCTCTTCGAGCGCCTCGCGCCGCGCAACGTCCTGCGGCGTTTCGCCCGGCTCGATCAGGCCGGCGACGATCTCGATCAGCCACGGCCCGTCGTCGTCGGCGATCGGCCCGACGCGGAACTGCTCGATCAGCACCACCTTGTCGGCGGCCGGATCGTAGAGCAGCACCGCCGCCACATCGCCCCGCTCCACCAGTTCGCGCGAAATGACGGGGCTCATGCCGCCGGCGAACAGGCTGTGGCGCAGGTGGATGCGTTCCAGGCGGAAAAATCCCTCGAAGCAGATTTCCCGCGACAGAATTTCGACCTTGCCGTCGTCCATGTTCCCTTTCCCGCGCCGCGCGGCGCTGCGCCTCAAGGGTTGAGCAGGCGTATCACTTCGTCATGGAGGGGGCCGCCGGTGGCGATAAGCGAGGCGGCGCCGACCGGATCGCGGCCTTGCCAGTCGGTGATGCGACCGCCGGCGCCCTCGACCACCGGCACCAGGGCCATGATGTCCCACTGACTCAACACCGGATCGAGCATGATGTCGGCACCGCCCGTGGCGACCTGGAAGTAACCATGGCAGTCGCCCCAGCTGCGATAGACCCGGGCACGCTTGGATAGCGCTTCGAAGGCAGCGCCGTTCTGGTGCCTGAACACCTCCCAGTGATCGGTGGTAAGCAGCACTGCGTCCTCGATGCGCGCGCAGGAGCGCACCCGCACGCGCTGCTCGCCGACCCAGGCCGCCGCGCCGTCGCCGAGCAGCACGTGGCCGACCAGGGGGCTGGCGATGGCACCGACGATCGGTCGTCCGTCGCGCACCAGCGCAATCAGCGTGCCGAAGATGTAGCAGTTGGCGACGAAAGCCTTGGTGCCATCGATGGGATCGAGCACCCAGCGATAACGCGCCTGCGGCTGGTGCTCACCGAATTCCTCGCCGATGATGCCGTGCTCGGGGTAGCGCTGCATGATCAGCGCCCGCATCACCTCCTCGGCCCGGCGGTCGGCGACGGTCACCGGCGTGGCGTCGGCCTTGGTCAACACCTGCACGCCGGCGAGGTAGTACTGGCGGATGACGGCGCTGCTCACCGCCGCCAGTTCGCGCACGAAGGGTGTGAACTCGGCGCGTTCGGCCGTGTCCGCCGGCCCGCTGTAGCGTTGGTGATGCGTCATTTGGCTCCCGTCCGTTCTGCTCCCTAGCCGATTCTGCCACCAACCGTGGCGCGCGGGGGACTCCGCCAAGCCTATGCCATCGCCGTCTCCGGCGCGACATAGACATGGCCGAGCGCCTGCGCCACCTCGCGGCAGGTCACCTTGCCGCGACAGACATTGAGCCCGTTCTTGAGATGCTCGTTGACGCACAGCGCCTGGCGCCAGCCCTGGTTCGCCAGTTGCAGCACGAAGGGCAGTGTGGCGTTGTTTAGGGCGTAGGTCGAGGTGCGCGGCACGGCGCCGGGCATGTTGGCAACACAGTAGTGCACCACGCCATCCACGACGAAGGTCGGATCGGCGTGGGTGGTCGGACGTGAGGTTTCGCAGCACCCGCCCTGGTCGATGGCCACATCCACGATCACCGATCCGTTCTTCATCGCACGCACCAGTTCGCGCGTCACCAGCTTCGGCGCCGCGGCACCGGGAATGAGCACGCCGCCGATCACCACGTCGGCGCTGAGTACGTGGTGCTCGATGTTGTCGCGGTTGGAGTAGGCGGTCATAACGCGCGCGCCGAGCATCCGGTCCATGCGCCGCAGCGCATCGAGGCTCTTGTCGATGACGACGACCAGCGCGCCGCTGCCCACCGCGATCTGCGCGGCGTTGGCGCCAACCACACCGGCGCCGAGGATCGCGATCTTGGCCGGCGGCACACCCGGCACGCCACCGAGCAGGATGCCCATACCGCCATGCTCCTTCTCCAGGTACTTGGCACCCGCCTGCACCGCCATGCGGCCCGCCACCTCGGACATGGGCGCCAGCAGGGGCAGGCCGCCGCCCGGCTGGGTGACCGTCTCATAGGCAATGCACACCGCGCCGCTCGCCACCAGGTCCCGGCACTGGTCGGGGTCGGGCGCCAGGTGCAGGTAGGTGAAAAGGATCTGCTCCGGGCGCAGCCGGGCGCGCTCGGCCAACTGCGGTTCCTTGACCTTAACCACCATCTCGGCCCGGGCGAACACCTCCTCGGCCGTATCCACGAGCTGGGCGCCTGCCTTCTCATAGACGGCGTCGGCAGCGCTAATGCCTGCGCCGGCGCCGCGCTCGACGACGACCTGGTGGCCGTTCGCCACCACCTCGCGCACCGACGACGGCGTCAGGCCGACACGGTACTCATGGGTCTTTATTTCCTTCGGCACGCCTAGAAGCATGACGTCCTCCTCGACTAAGAGATTGCCGGCCTATCGTCCTCGGCCTGCGCGCCGAGGCGTTTTCTTGATCTGCATTATCCCGCCGGCGCGAGCGTCGCAGTACACTCCGGCACCTTCGGCGTAACCGGCGCGAGGCCATCCCGCCATGAACACGACAGGCACATCGGCCGAGAGTTTCCCGGCGTTTTTCGACCAGGCGCCGCGGATTCGCCTGCGCGATCCGCTGGCCGATTTCCTCGGCGCCGCCGACGGCGGCATCATCGAATACGGGTACGCCGACGCCGTGCGGCTGGCCGGGCACTCCTGCCCGACCGTGGCAGGCGCCTGGCTCATGACCCGCCGCGCCCTCACCCACCTGTACGGCGAGCCGCTGCCCGAGCGCGGTGCAATCAAGGTCGAGTTTCGCGACGACATGCTTGCCGGCGTCACGGGCGTGATCGCCAATGTCGTCAGCCTGCTCACCGGCGCCACCCACAACAGCGGCTTTAAGGGCATCGCCGGCCGCTTCGACCGGCGCAATCTGCTCTTCTTCAATGTCACCATGCGCGCGACGATGCGCTTTACCCGTCTCGACAGCGAAGCAAGCTGCGCGGTGGACTACCAGCCGCAGCGCGTGCCGGCGCCGCCGGAGCTGGCGCCGTTGATGCAGAAGGCAATCAGCGGCAGCGCGTCCGATGCCGAGCGGCGCGAGTTCGCTCGCCTGTGGCAGGAGCGGGTGCGCCAGATACTGATCGAGCACGCCGATGACCCCGAGCTGGTTCTCCTGCAACGATAACGGTATGGTTCGGTCGCCGTTTTTGCCGGCGAACCGCCGAGGCAACGTGCCATGGATGCATGCGCTGTCGTTACCTCCCGACATACAAGCGTTTGCACAGTGTAGTTCGAACTACACCGTTCGAAGGATTGCCGTCGCATCGTCGGAAAGTCCACAATGCCATGCAGGTTGTTGCCCCTCGCGGACGTCGTACCGGCGGATGTCTTTCCCGCCCGGCAGCCATTCGACGCAGGCGAACGGCAGACGATTGTCGCGACTCAACCCCTACTTCGGGACCCGCGCTACCATGACTTGGCGTTTGCAGTGGATGAGGATGTCGCCGCCCGCACGGACGACGCTCCCCTGCCGGCCGTCCCAGCCTTGTGCCGCGCCGGCGCCCAACGGACTTCGGAGCAGCGCAAATGATTGAAAGCAACACCCTGGTGCTGCCGCGGGTGCTGGTTATCGACTACTCGCGCACGGTGCGCGAAGCCATCCGCAAAAGCATCTCCAACCACTTCGAAGTCCGCGAGGAAAGCGACGGCGAGGCGGGCTGGCAGACACTGCTGGTCGATCCGTCGATTCAGGCCGTCGTGGCCGATGTCGCATTGCCCAAGCTGGACGGATACGCGCTGCTGCAACGGGTGCGCGCGTCGCACATTCCCCGCATCAACGGTCTGCGGGTTATCATGATGTCGGGCGACGCCAATCCCGCCGCTCGCGCCCTCGCCAAGTCGCTCGGCGCAACCGATTTCATCAGCAAGGGCACGGGCAATACGGAACTTTCGACTTGTCTCGATACCATCTTCGACCCGGCGCGCGTGCCGCGTGAACTGACGGAAACGAGCCTCATCCTTGCCCGGAAGGCACGCAGCGAGCCGAAGAACGAACGGACGACGGCGCAGGTCGTCCCACTCCGCACCCCCAATCCTGAACAGGAGAATCAAATGTCCCGATTCGATAGCCTTACCAGGGTCCTCAAGAATCTGCAGAGCGAGTCCCCCGGCGTCGAGGCGAGCGCCTTGATCTCGGAAGATGGCTTGATGATCGCCAGCGCCCTGTCGCAGGACTTTGACGAAACGCGCGTCGCCGGCATGACGGCAACGCTGCTCAGCCTTGGCACGCGGGCGGCAACGGAATTGCGCCGAGGCGAGGTCAAGGAGGTGATCGTGCGCGGCGAGCAGGGCTATGCCGTGATGATTCACGCCGGGCGCGGCGCAGTGCTGCTGGTGCTGGCGAGCGAGACGACGCCGCTGGGTTTGATATTCTTCGACATGCGCGAGGCGATCAAGAACATCAAGAACATCCTGTAGTCTGCACGCCCGTGACGGCGCTGGCGGGCGCCCCCTCGATTGAGTGGAGATGACGAATGCCGAATACAGTGCTCTTTGACAATGGCAAGCACCGCAACATATTGATGGAGGATTTCGGGCTCGGCGGTCTAGCCGTGCAGGCCAATCAGCACATGATCATAGACGGGGATTCGGGGATGATCCTCGACCCCGGCGGCCACAAGGTCTACAGCCGCGTGCTGTCGGAAACCTTCTCCTCCCTCGGCGGGGGGAAACTGCGTTACATATTTCTGTCCCACCAGGACCCGGACATCGTCGCGGCCATCAACGGCTGGCTGATGACCACCGACGCCGATGCGTACATCTCCCAGCTGTGGATCCGCTTCGTGCCCCACTTCGGCTTCGATCATCTCGTGGCGGACCGGTTGAAGCCGATTCCCGACAGCGGTGGCGCGCTGCCCCTGGGGAACACCCGCCTGATGATCCTGCCGGCGCACTTCCTTCACAGCGAAGGCAACTTCCAGCTCTACGATCCGGTCGCCAAGATCCTATACTCCGGCGATCTGGGCGCTTCGCTCGGTGCGAACTACACGCGCGTTCCCGATTTCGATGCGCATCTGAAACACATGGAAGGATTCCACCGCCGCTACATGGCATCGAACAAGGTCATGAAGGCCTGGGCCGACATGATCCGTCCGCTGGACATCGACATCATCGCGCCGCAGCACGGCGCGTACTTCCAGGGCAAGGAAATGGTCAACCGCTTCATCGACTGGTGCGCCGGACTTCAGTGCGGCGTGGACCTGATCGCGCCCTTGTTCAAACTGCCCGCGGCCTGACGGGCATCAGCCCATCACGCGGAGGGCGCGCAGGACACAGAGGCAAACCGACGAGCTGCGAGGACCGATCGCCCGCGCGGCGAACGACCAGCGAACGATTCTCCGTTGTTCGTCTTCCCTCTGCGTTCGCCGCGCCACCTGCGGTGAAGTGAGTACTTCGGATGAACGAGCCGAAACTGCAAGACACATCCAATCAGCATCGCATCGTCGGCGAGGACATCCCGCGCTGGCTCACCGCGGCCTTTGCCGTGATGGGCACCGTCATCGCCGCCGGCGCCGCCTGGCTGTGGCTGAACCGCGCGGCGCCCGCACCGGACGTGCCCCCGCGCAGTGAAGCGCCCGTCGCCCAGAGCGCGCCACCCGCCTTACCGCCTGCGGTCGCCGCACCGGTGAGCCCGGCGCCGGCGCCCGCCGATGCCCCCAAGCCGATGGCGGCGGCAGAACCGCAGCCGGCTGGCGCTGCAGC
>JRYG01000337.1_pt1 | contig 29156 bp, 25 predicted proteins | sample 235341 | NCBI WGS metagenome assembly JRYG01 (sample SAMN03074218, study PRJNA261478) | activated sludge metagenome | biome: Wastewater Treatment Plant; feature: Wastewater; material: Activated sludge; isolation source: activated biomass of a wastewater treatment plant treating hydrocarbon... ...
CGCCCACCTACTTGCATGCCCTGCACCCCTTCGTCCCAACCAGCGATGACGCGCTGAGCGCCCAAGGGGAAACTGAAAGGGCTGTTACGGTCCTTGCTCGAATCGAATTTCTTGCCGTTGGTAAGCCATCCCGTGTAATGGACGGTGACACGTTGCCCTGCAGCCGCAGTTTCGCCTTCTCCTACGATCAGGTCTTCAATGATCAAGCCCGAGGCCGTGGTGATGGATTCTGGCATGGCGATTTGGCTCCTAAGAAAGGTTAGTACGCAAGTTGGTCGTTGAAAGTTGGGCTCGGCGGCCCGGTTTGGAAGTCAGGCTGGGCTGCCAGGGTTGCTGGATTGTTCGTACTGGCAGTCGTGCTGTTGCGTCCCTCTAGGTAGTTGTTCAGGTTGGTTGGGTTTGCGTTTCGGCTTGCCTGAGTACCGAGGGCCCTGCCGGCGGCGAGAACAACGATTTCCACGGAACTGCCATTGTTCACCCTCAGCAGCGGTACCCCTGGATATGGGCTGGACAGCTGGTAGAAGAAGGTGGGTTTCCAGGCGTTCCGTGCCCACCAGGACTGCGATGTTGTGAATCCGGTGCTCGGTGCGTTCAGCCAGTAGCAAGTTGGAGCGCCCGCCGATTGCCAGTTGATGAACTCCACGCGGACTTTTTGTTGGGCGGCCTGAAGTGTGCCGGATAGCGTGCCTACCGCCGAGGCCAGAGTGCCGAGTTGGCCTGTGAGTCCAACGGGCAGTACGATCACGTCGTTCGAGGCTGATAGTGAGCCGAGCGAGGCATTCACTGCGTCAGCAGCGGCGGACGTCGAGGCGACGAGACTGCTTAGCGTCGTGAGTTGAGGGATGACGACGTCGCGCAGGAAGTTGCGCTGCGTCCGTGTGAGCGTCTCGATGGAGCTGGCGCCCCCAGTTGATGGCGTGGCGAAGAAAGCGTCGTAGTACTGCTGGAGCTGAGCGTTGCGGTATTTGATCGCGGCGACGGAGACGTTATCGGGGTTGTACAGGATCGCCGAGATCAAACTCTCGAGAGTGGTTGTTGCCGTTGAGCTGGCGGTAAGGATCTGCTGTCTGAGGGCGACGAGAGTGAGGTCACTGGCTCCGCCCAGTGTCAAAGTATTGGCAAGCGCCGTCAGACGTACCCGCAGGCTCGTGAGCGCGGAGCGGGCGCTGGCGACTGCGGTGGTGATACTCGGGCTATCGGTTTCGATCGCATTGACTGCAGACAGCGTTTGAGAGGCGGTTGCGTCCAGTTGCAGCGTCAGTTCGGACGTGGGGATGGTCGGCGCGGCAAACGCGTTGCGCGCTTCCACGAGCGGTGTGTAAAGCAGCGCGCGCAGGTAGGTTTCATCATTGGGAAGATTGACCGTTCCCCGGGCGATGGTGGCTTGCAGGGCGTTCGCGGCGGCCAGGGCCGTTTCGCCGGCGGCAATGGCTGTAGCGATCTTGGTGGAAGTTGCCGACGCAGCCACCGCTGCTGCGGCTTCCCGGGAGGTTTGGGCTGCCGAGTAGGTGGCGCTGGCGGCGGAGTCCAAATCGGAGTACCCGGTCACGACAAAGGCTGCCATATCCCGGAGTCCATCGGATGCGTCGCGCAACACCCGTGCATTGGCTTGAGTGGAACTTCCCTTGAAGGTCGTAAGGGCCGCGGAAAAGGTACTGGTGGCCGAAACATAGGCCGGGGCGAATGGATCGATGGCTGCTGCGGCGAGTTCTGTGACGAAATTGCTGGTGGCGGTGAGCGCTTTGGCCGTTTCCGTGTCCAGGGTGCTGATCGTGCTCGACGAAAGCGTTGCGGCTGCCTTTGCCGCAGCCGCACGGGCATCGTCATTCCGGTTGCGGGCGGTGACGGCCAGAGAAGTCAGATTCGCCAGTACGCTGGCCAGGGCGCTGGCACTGGCTTTGGCCGCTGCCGCCACCCCTTTGATTCCGCTCAGGGCCGCCTGCTGTGCGGCGGCATCGGACGCGGTGTAGAGGGCTGAGGTGCGGGACTGCAGGGCCTGGGCGAGTTCGGCAAAGCGCACGGCCTTGCTGGGATTGGTGTCCGGGACGCGCCCGAAGTAGGTGTTGCTGGTGCCGTTGTAGGCCGAGGACAAGGGCGCCGGCCACGGGACGACGGGCATGACTTCAAGGCATGCGCGTACCTCGGCGGCGATGCGCTTGTTGACGGCCGCCATGAGTTCGTCCCGGGTGATGGTGATCAGGCGGTCGTTGATCAGGGGCGTGCCGTCGGCATTGCGGACGGGGCCCTGCGTGAATCCGTTGTTGCTGTCGGTATCGGAAAAGTTGGTGTTGCCATCCGCGCCCCCGCCATCCAGGTATTGCGCGATGGCTGGGGCTGCATTGGCACGGGCATTTTGTGCGGCGAGTGGGGCGCCCGGAGCCAACACAACAGCGACAACGTCCTGCGCGGCGAGGCTGATGGCTCCTGTGGAGTCCCGCACAGCAATCGTGCCTGCAGTATCCGTATTGACCGGCGTGAGACGGTCTGTCACCCGGAAGTTGCGAGACACCGCGTACCAGAGCGGACTGCCGGAACCATCCAGCAACTGGGGGATGCCGAGGGTTGCCCAGGGCAGCAGGCCCAGGGCGTTGTCGCCACAATTGGCTGCAACGCCGCCGGGCAAGGTGGCCGGGCAGGGGAGGGTTCCGGGGCTACTCGGAAAAGGCCCCAGGGAATAGCCTTGAGCGGGCAGCGCTTGGGCGGCCGCATACGCAATCAACGCTTCTTTGGCGCGGGCCAGGGCTTCGTCGGTGGCCGCCTCCCGCGGGCGCGCAAGCTGGGCCGGGACGAGCTGTATGAGGGCCCAGAGGCCGAGGCCCACGGCGAGGATGGCAAGGACGAGGATGAGGGAGAAGCCCCGGGCCCGCGCTACGCCGGCCAGGGCTGTGGCGTGGTGCGTGTGGCGGGCCATGCCTTCACGGCGCCGCGGGCGGGCGCTGGATGGAGACCTGCCCGCCCCGGAGTTGGTCGCGGGGTTGCCGGGTCTGGCGGTCGATGGTCTGGCCGACGCGCATCGAGGCGCTGCGTTCGTCTCCCACGGCGATGCCCACTTGGGCCGGGTCCGGCGTATTGCGCACGACGAGGCCGTTGCCCGGTTGCTGATCGTGCTGAGGGTGCCCGTTGATCCACACGGTGGACCGGCCGTCACTGCGGCGGACGACGCCATCCAGTGACAGGGCCTGGCTTTCAAGAAAACGGGGATCGCGGATATTGAAGCGGCGCTGTTTTTCCAGTGTTGCCCGCTTGTCCGGGGTGAGGAACAGCCGGCCCAATGCCGGCACTTCGGCGTGCGCCGCCAAGGCCGGAAGCAGGCCACAAAGGATGCCGAGCAGAAAGCCCGGGTGGAATAGCCTTGGCGTGGTCACGGACGCTCCTGTGCGTTGCGGATGGTGATCCACTCGATCTGACACTCCGCCAGCAGGGTGGGGGCATCCCCTGGCTGTTGGATGTCAGCCTGATTGCGCTCGATGGAGCAGCTTCTCACCCTGACATGGGCGGGGACCGCGGTGCGCAGATCCTCGGTAAAGCCCGTCAGGTCACCTTCGTGTAACAGCGGCATTGAAAGGCGCATGCGGCTCACCATGAACTCGAACTGCCGGCTGACCGGGTCCCCGGGCAGCGGAGCCCAACGCTGTTGCGGCTCGATTTCGTACTGCACGTTTTGTAGACGGCGCGCTGTCTTGATCTTGCGGATGCGCTCCACCCAGTCCAGGCGCCGCTCCTCGCCCAGAATGCCCGATTGCTGGAGTTTGCGGTACTGGCGGATTTTCGCGGTGATCTCCTGCCCTTCCTCCTCGGCCCTGGCCAGGCGCTGGTTGGCTTCGTTCAACTGGTTGCGGGCGGCTTCGAAGTAGGTCTGCTTTTGGCGCAGGCGTTCGGTGGTGAACGAAACAGCGGCCACGCCGGCGACCACCATGGCCGTGGCGAGGAGCAAACTCCAGCGGATATGCTTGAAATCACTGGTACGGATCATGGCGGCCTACTCGATCTTGAGTGCGGCGCGGACAACGAAGCGCGGGGCCTCGGTCACGGTGTTTGCGTCGCTGCTGCGCAGGGCCTTGCCAGGTTCGATGTCGAACGGCTGGCGGACGATGGAGACGGTCAGACTTCCATCCCGGCGCAGGGCGCCGACAAATGCATTGACTGCGTCGAACTGGGCACGCTGATCGCCACTCAGGTCAGTGTGCAGGCGGCCGGAGATCAGCGCCACCGTGTATTGCACCCTGCCCTCGGCAGTGGGCGCGCCACGCCGTCTGGGATCCCCGTTGTCCCCCTCCTGCCCGCTTCCCAGGGACCATTCGAGACGGTCGAGATCCACGTCGGGCGTGGCATCCAGCGCCTGACTGATTTTTTGCAGCATGGGCAGGAGCGGAACCGTGCTTTTGTCCAGGTTATGGTAGCGGTCGGTGACGGCGCGCAGGTCTTCCAGTGCGGTGGGCAGGGTAGGCAGCACGCCGAGGATGTTGCGGTAGCGGGTATTCGCAACTTCCGTCTGGGCTCTCAGGCGGTGGGCCTCATCCCGGAGGTAGACGCCGTCCAGGTGTTGCTTGCCGGCAAACAGCAGACAAGCGGCCAGGGCGACCCCTCCCGTCGCCGTCAGCGCGCTGCGAACCTGCCAGAGGCGGAACAGATGCCGCACCGGCGGTGGCGCGAACTGGGTTTCAGGAGGCAGACGCACCAGCGCGTGCATGAACAGAGGGGCGGAGAACGCTTCAGCCGGTGCGTGGCGCAGCCCCAGGGCGCGGCGCGCCTGAGCGAGGGATACTGTTTCGTAACTCAGTTCATCCGTGTTCTTGCACCACCGTTCAAAACTGGGTTGCGCGGTTTCCTCGGCCAGTACGACCACAGGCAATACCGTGCCCCGGGAAATCACCCGCTGCCCGACCAGGTACTGATAGGTTTTGACTGACTCGTTGGAACAGGCGGCTGCGTAGCTGTCCGGATCGGTGGAGACGGTGGGGGCCAAACGCGAGAAACGGAGCTTGCGCTCTTCCACGTAGGCCTGGCGGATCCCCGCGCTGGTTTGGGCGACCAGCAGGTAACGCTGATTGGCGGGGACAACCCGTACGCCGACCGCTGGCGCAAGCTGGGGCAGGGAGAACAACCCCGCCACCTGCGCCTCCGCCTGACGCAGTTTCTGAAGCCAGGGTTCAAAAGTCTCGGGATGGGTCAAGCCGGCAAACAGGAAACGCTCGTCGCGACGACCGCCGCGTTCCCGCCCGAGGGACTGGCAAGCGGAGAACGGCGTGCCAAAAAACAACTGACTGGTCTTGCGCGCCAGCATCGCGCGGCGATCGGCGCCCTGGACATGAGGCAGGGTCTCGAGCTGGAAATCCTCTTCCACGACATCCGCGAGAAGATAGAAAAGGGCGGAGCGGTTGCGCGCCAGATAGACGCTGAACGCGTCCAGCCCTTCCTCGGTGGCCTGGAATGCGGCTTCCCGATCGATGGTGCCCCGGTTCGCGGAGTAAGCCTCGACCTGGTCGGAATCCACATATAAGACGCGACGCCCGGTCATGGTTCAGACCTTGAGTTTGGTGATGACATCATAGACCGGGCCCAGCACCGACAACATCACCCACAGCAAGGCGCCGCCCAGCAAGGCGGTCAGCGTCGGTTCGATGATGGACTGGAGCTTCTCGATGGATTCGCGCACGTCCCGGTTGTAGAAATAGCTCACATTCGCGAGGGCCGTATCCAGCGCGCCAGTGTTCTCGCCCACCCGCAACATGCGCACCACCAGGGGCGGAAACAGGCCCACATTCTGAAAGGCGGTGGTCACGTTCTGGCCTTCGGTAATGAGCTGGCCGACCCGTTGCAGCGCCTCCCGCATGACCCGGTTCCCGACCACGTCCTCAGTGGCGCGGATGGCATCGATGATGGCAATGCCCGAACCGTACATCATGGCGAACACCGCGGCGAAACGCGCCAGGATGATCTTGCGCAGAATGCCTCCGACCACGGGCACCTGCAGTTTCAAACTGTCGAATCGGTGGCGGGCTTTAGGGTTGTTGCGCACGGCGAAGATCAAGGCCGTGACGGCCAGTGTCGGCAGCGCCAAGGCGATGTGCCAGTAGTGTTTCATGCCGTCGGACAGCGCGATGAGGATACGTGTCTGCAGCGGCAGGGTCTGGCCGAGGCCACGGATGGCCTTGGCCAGCTCCGGAACCACATAGGCCAGCAGGAATACAGTGACCGACAGTACGACGATGGCGACGATGGACGGATAGAGCAGGAGCTTCTTGGTGTGGGAAGCCAGCTCGTCTTCGTGCTTCAGGGACTCGTTGAGGTTCTTGAGCACTTCCGGCAGGTTGCCGGTGGCCTCGCCCGCGCGTACCAGGCTGCAGAACACGACGGAAAACACCTTGGGGTGCTCGGATAGCGCCTGGGAGAGCGTTTGTCCCCCTTCGATGCTCTCGATGAGCGAGGCAACGATGGCGCGGAAGCGTGCCTGTTCGAGGCTGTCGCGCAGGTCCGTCAGCGCGTCCACGATGGGTACCCCGGCCCGGGTGAGCTGCTCCAGATGGAAGCAAAAATTGATCAGTTCCCGCCGGGCAATGGCCCCGCCCCGGAATGCGCCCTTGTACTTGACCGGACCGCCGTTGATGAAGTCCAGCTCGATTCTGCGCAGTCGCAGCTCCAGGTCCACCAGGTTGGCCGCCTCCATTTCACCCATGACGAAGCGGCCGTCCGCATTCATGGCGCGATAGGAAAAGAGGGCCATGGCGCGTTACACCATCCGGTCGGTGAGGTCCACCACCCGGGCGATTTCGTCCAGGGAAGTCACCCCTTCCAACACCCGCCGCAGGCCATCTTCCGCCAGGGAACGGAAGCCCTTTGCCCGCGCCGCATTCTTGATTTCCCGGAAGGTTGCGCGGCGGGCGATGAGCTCATCAAGATCGGCATCCATGCGCATCAGCTCCATGATGGCCAGCCGCCCCTTGAAGCCCTGGAAATCGCAGCGGGCGCAGCCTTTGGCATCGTGGATGGTGACAGGGGGGCGGTCCGCAGGCAGTCCGAGCAAATGCATCTCCATCGGGTCTGCAACCCGCGAGGTCTTGCAATGGGGGCACAGCCGCCGCACCAGGCGCTGGGCGACAACACCGATGATGTTGCCGGCCATGATGTCCGGGAGAATGCCGATGTCCAGAAGCCGCGGGATGGCGCCAATTGCCGAATTGGTGTGCAGGGTCGTGAACACCTGATGACCCGTCATGGCGGCGCGGAAGGCCATTTCCGCGGTATCCGCATCACGAACCTCGCCCACCAGGATCACGTCCGGGTCCTGCCGCATCATGGAGCGCACGCCATTGGCGAAGTCCAGCTTGGCGGCCTCCGCCACCGAGGTTTGGCGGATCATGGGCATGGGGTATTCCACCGGGTCTTCCAGGGTCATCACGTTGATGCCCTCGCTGTTGATGTGATTCAACACCGAGTAGAGGGTGGTGGTCTTGCCGCTGCCGGTCGGGCCGGTAACCAGAATGATGCCCTCGGGCCGGGCGATCATCAGTTTGAGCAGATCCAGTTGCTGCTCCGACAGGCCGAGCTTGTCCAGAGGCACAATGCCTTTTTGCCGGTCCAGCACCCGCAGCACAATGTTTTCGCCGTGGATGGTGGGTTGGGCGGAGACCCGGAAGTCCACCATCCGGCCATTCATGTTCAGGTTGATCCGGCCGTCCTGGGGGGCGCGGGTTTCGGCGATGTTCATGTTGCTCATCACCTTGATACGCACCGCCATGGCGGGCCAGTAGGACTTGTGCAGGGCGCGGATCTGGCGAAGCAGGCCGTCGATCCGGTAGCGGATGCGCAGGAAGTTGGCTTCCGGTTCGAAATGGATATCCGAAGCTTCCCGTTTAACCGCATCGGAGAGCAATGCGTCGATCAGCCGGACAACAGGCTGGCTGTATTCGTCCGCCGAGGTGGCGAAGGATCGGTAGTCGATCTCACCGGTTTCGATCTCGTGCAGGATGCCGTCGATGGACAACTCGTGTCCGTAATACTGGTCGATGGCGCGGGCGATCTCCGATTCACCCGCCAGCGCGGTATCGATCGAAACGTCGTCCGGCAGCAAGCCCCGCAGCTTGTCCAGGGCCACCACGTCGGAGATGTCGGTCAGCGCGACGGTCAGCAACTTGAGCCGCCCGTCGTAGCTGAGGGGCAGCATCTTGTGGCGGGTTGCCAAGTCGCGTGGCACGAAGGCCAGCGCCTCCGCATCGACGATGGTGTCCGCCAGATTGACGCTCTGCTTGCCAAGGGTGGCGGAGAGCGCATCACGCAGCGTGGCTTCGGAGACGAAACCGAGATCCACCAGCAGTTTGCCCACGGGCTGGTTGGATTTCACTTGCTCCATCAGGGCGATGCGAAGCTGGTCTTCGCTGATCACGCCTTGGTGGAGCAGGGTTTGGCCCAGTGGCCGACGGTTCTGGGGGGCGGAAACCTGCATCGGGATAGCGCCCTCTATTCGGGCTCGTTCAACTCCCGCACCCGGGTGTTCACCTGGGCGGGATCGAAACTGGCGGGGCGTTGCCGGGCACTGGCCAGGGCACTCCGGTAGTACTGGAGCGCCAGCCGCGGCTGGCGTAGCTGGTCCAGGCTGACCGCCAGGTTGAAGAGGTAATCCGGGTTGTCGGGCTCAAGGCTGTAAGCCTTGAAATACGCCTGCTGGGCATCGTTCCACTTGCCTTGGCGGGCGTAGTGGTTGCCCAGGGCGAAGTGCGCCGAGGCCGAGTCCGGAGCTTTGGTGGTGACCGACTTGAGGCGGGTTTCCGCCTGCGTCGGGCTATTCTGGCTGGAGAGGTAAGCCAGTGCCGTCTGGGCATTGGGTTCCAGCGGGTCGGCTTCCAGCACGCGCTGGTAATAGGCGGAGGCTGTGTCGGGTTGTCCCTGGCGCACGGCAATGGCGCCCAGCCCAAGCAGGGCATCCACATTACGCGGTTCGCTGCGCAGCACTGCCTCATACTCGCGCCGGGCAGTGTTCAGGTCACCCTGTTCAAAGGCGCGATAGGCCACGGAGACGCCCGCAGGAATCCGCTCTGTGCTCTGGGAGAGGCGAATGCGGGGCTGACGGACGATTTCGGCGGCCGCCGCCGGTTCTTCGTCAGCAAACCGGCCCCGCACCGTACGCGGGGGCTCCGTGGAAGGGACGGGTTCCGAGCGGGAGGCAGGCGAAGGCATCGTGCTTTGCCCGACCGGGGGGGCCGAGGGGGACGACACAGCCGGGGCGGGGGGCTGTGGAGGCTCTACCTGGGGCTTGATCGGCGGGAGCGCGGTGCGCGCTTCCAGCTCTGGCGTGGCACCCAGTCCAGAGCTGGAGGCCGAACGCAACTGAAGCCAGAAATAGGCGCCGATGCCGACTGCGCATAGCAGCGCCAGCCCCAGGATCATGTACAGCAGTGGGGATTGTTCGGCGGTGTCCTGCTTGACCTCGAACAGGTTGCGGGCGGCTGCCCTGTTTCGCTCCTCGTCCAAGCTGGCGCTGGCTGGGGACGGGGAGGGAGGGGCTGCGCTTTCCACTGCACGGCTGCCTGCGGCCGGGCGCGTGGGAACGTGAGCGAACTGGTCGTCGAGTTCTTCGAGTTTCTCCGGCAGTTCCGGCAAGGCGCCTTCGCTCTTGGTCGGGGCAAGAGGCTCCAGGCTGAGTTCCCCGTCGTTCCGGTGGGAGCCTGCGGACGCGAGCCCGGATTCGGCCCGGCGCTTGGCCTGGTCCGCTTTTCGCAGCGCGTCCATCAGCAGGCTCATGGCTTAGTGGTCTCCCAGCCGCCAAGTGGGAACAGGGCCTGGTCCCGGGTTGTTGCCGAAGAAGTCGTTGCCTGGAAGCTTGCTGCGGAAGGAGGCATAGTCGCCTTCCAGGCTGGCGTCCTTGATCACGATGGGGCGGAGGAAGATCACCAGCTCCGTCTTGGTGTTGGTGTCGTTCCGGTTAGTGAACAGCCCCCCCACCACGGGGGCCTTCCACAGGCCCGGTATGGTGTCGTCGGCGTTGTTCATCGTGTCTTCCATCAGGCCGCCCATGACCGCGATATTGCCGTTGTCGACGCGGATGACCGACTCCATTTCCCGGGTGCGGATGACCGGGATCTGGCTCACCGCGCCCACCTTCTTCAGTTCCGGGTTGGGATCGGCCACGTAGCCCACGATGCGGGAGATACTCGGTCGCATGTTGAGCAGCACCGCATCGGTTTCGCTGATCTGTGGCGTCACGTTCATCACGAAGCCCACGGGCACCGACTGCAGGTTGGTGGTGAAGGTGGTTTGGGTGGTGGTCTGGTTGGCCACCGTATCGGCCTTGATGGTGAAGTAGACGCTGTTATCCACCACCTTGAGCACCGCCGTCTGGTTGTTCAGCACGCTGATCTTGGGGCTGGAGAGCACCTTCACGTTGCCGAAACTCTCCAGCAGGCGGATCGTGCCGCCAATGTTTCCGGCGCGCGAGTCGGTGTTGGTGTAGCTCAACTGCAGCAAACTGGAGGCCGGGCTGGCGATGTTGCCGCTGGCCGATTGCACGATCTTGAAACCGGATCCGTCCAGCCGTACCCGGGACCAGTCGATACCCTGCTGGTAGTTGGACGAAAGCTGCACTTCGGCCACGGTGGCTTCGATCAGCACCTGGCGTCGAGCCGCGTTCATGACCGAGTCCAGGAACTCCTGGATCTTCTCGTGCTGGCGAGCCGTGGCGCGGATGGAGAGTACGCCGGATTCCGGGTTCGCGATCACCGAAGCGGCTTCCCGGAATGTGGTGCGCTTGACGATGGTGGAGCCCGTTTTTTCCAGCGATGCGGGATTGGGGCTGCCGGCGATGCCATCTGCCCGGCCGCTGCGCCGGCCCGTGCCTTGCGCCACCTGACCGGTGCCGGTGGTGGTCTGGGAATCGGCCTGCTCGATCACCGTTTCCGACGAGCCTTCCGGCAGGATCTTGTCGGTTTCCCGCAGCAGATCCTTGACGTTCTGTACCAAGGTGTCCCAGAACCGGTTTTGGGACTTGTTCTCGATCTTGGTGACCGAATTGTTCGAACCGGACAGGGCCTGAGGCGAACCCGAGCCGGTGCCGGTACCCGCCTGGGCGCCGGTGCTGGCGACCTGGGTGGTGACCGATACGGTGCCGCTGGTGTCCCGGACCATGTTCACGTAATCGATCCGGTAGTTACGGAGGAAGGGTGAGTCCGGCATCACCATCAGATTCGGACCGTCCAGCTCGAAGCGCATGTCCACCTGTCTGGCGATGCGGCTCAACAACTGGGGCAGGGTCTGGTTGATGGCATTGAGCGTCACCACGCCGTTGAGCCCAGGGTGGATATCCACGTTGAGCTTGGCGTCCCGGGCCAGGGCGAAGAGTAGTTCCTGTACGCGGACGTTGTTGACGACCACGCTGTAGGTTTCGGCCTTGGGCGCGGGTTTTGGCCTGGGCAGGGGGGGGGCTTGCAAGACCGGCTGCGGGATGCTGGCGCTCCCCCGCGGCTGCACATCGGGGGTATCCGGACCCAGATGGCCGGACGAGGGCTTGGGGGGCGGCAACTGAGCGCATGCGGCCAGCCCGCCCACGAGCAGGGCAGACAGCACCCGAATGGCGAATCCAGAATTGAACGGCATCATGACGGATAAGGCTGTTGTTCCCGCGCGCAGTGGACCATCAATATTATCACGCACTTCTGATGCCCAGTTGATGCATATGCTCAAACTGGGGGAGATGCCTTTGGCTTGAGCGCTCGAACCTGGCGGGGGTAAGGGTTGAATGTCCGCAGCTCCTCGGGCAGTTTCGGCAGGGCGGCCTGGGCGGCTTGGCGGGAGGGGAAGTCCCCGTAGCACACGCTGATCTGCTCAGCGTTCTTGCCCTGTTCCGTCAGCACGTACAAGGACTGCTCTGGAACGAGCTGAGCGGCCTTGCCCAAGTAACGCTCGATGAAGTCTCCACCCTTGGCCTCCGACGTGTGCAACTGCAAGACCCAGCGACCATCGCCAGTGCTCTCCCGCCAGGTGCTGCTGGCCTCCAGCCGGGTGCGAGTCAAGGGGCCGAGACTGGTCAGGGCGATGGGGGGCGTCTCTGCAGACTGGGGGGGCGGAGAGGTGGCACCGGCCATCGCGGGCCGGCTTTCCACCGATACGCTCGGGGGAGTAGGGTCGGTGGCATTGCCCGACTTGCCCGGGTAAATGGCGAACACCGCTACCGCACAGGCGGCCGCCAGCCCGCCCGCAACCCAAAGCGAGAGCGGAGTGCGGGCCTTGTTCAGCAAGTCGGCGTCCTTCGCTGCCGCCCGCACCTGCTTGGAGCCCACCTGATGCTGCCCGCTGGCGTAGGCCGCGAGCAGGCTTTTGTCTGCCAGGATGTTGATGCGGCGGGTGAGTCCCTCGGAGTACCGGCTGATGAAGTGGATGGCGCCCTTGCTGAACACTTCCGGCCCCCGGTAGCCCGCTGCGCGCATCCGGAAGTCCACATACTCCGCCACATCGCTGCTGCGCAGGGGTTCCATGAGGAAGCTCTGGGTGATGCGGTCCCGCACCTGGCGCAGGTTGTCCCACGCGAGCAACTGATCAAGTTCTGGCTGACCGAAAAGGACGATCTGCATCAGCTTGTGACGGCTGGTTTCCAGATTGGAAAGCAGCCGGATCTCCTCCAGGGACTCGGGCGGCATCGCGTGGGCTTCGTCGATCAGCACCAGCACCCGGCGCCCTTCCTCGTGCAGGGCAATGAGCTCGTCCTGGAGGGACCGCACGACCGCGCTGGGGCGCTTGCGGGCGGTGGAGATGCCGAGTTCTTCTGCCAGGGTGTAGAGGATGTCGTCCCGGGACAAAGTGGGGTTGGCCACGTAGATCGTGGCAACCTCTTCCGGCAGTCGCTCCATGAGGGTCCGGCAGAGCATGGTTTTGCCGCTGCCCACCTCGCCCGTGACCTTGATGATGCCTTCGTCGTGACAGATGGCGTAGATCAGGGCGTCAAGCATTGCGCCCCGTTTGGCGCCGCCGTAGAAGAAGTCCGTATGCGGCGTGATGCGGAACGGAGGTTCGCGGAGCCCGAAGTGTTCTAGATACATGGTTCAATTGTAACGGGATTCGGCCCGCGTGCTATTGCACCGCATTGGTCAAATTGTTGCCAGCCGAGCGCAGCCTGCCAGCGGGCGGCACCTGTCGAGGGGGCGCGTCAGGGTTTCTTGCCTTCCATGCGGCTGTACAGCGTCGTGCGGTTGACCCCGAGCAGGCGGGCGGCTTGGCTGACATTTCCCCGCGACAGCTGCAAGGCGGCTTCGATATAAGCTTTTTCCCATTGGGCAAGGGTGTGGTCCAGGCTGAAGGCTGTGCCCTGCTGCAGATGGGCGAGCGCGAGATTCAGCACCTCGGTGAAGCGGGTTGGCGGGGTCCCGACCGTGGCGGGGGGCTCATTCGGGGTGTCGAGTTCCTGCTCCAGCTCGGCCGGTGTCACGCTTTGGCCTGGATAGCGGGCTGTGAGGCGGATCACAATATTGCGCAGTTCCCGGACGTTGCCCGGGAACGGGTAACCCAGCCAGAGTGCTCGGGCCTCCGCACTCAGGGTGAACGCGGGGGTGCCCGCCTGCGAGGCATATTGCTGGCGGAAGTGCTCCAGCAGCAGCAGGCGATCTTCGTCCATCTCCCGCAGGGGCGGGACACTGATGGTAAACACGCTGAGCCGGTGATAAAGGTCCGCCCGGAAGCGCCCCTCGCGTACTTCCCGCCGCAGATCCCGATTGGTGGCGGCGACGATGCGGGCACGGCTGACCCGGGACTGGGTTTCTCCCACCCGTTGAAATTCACCGTTTTCCAGCACCCGCAGCAACTTCGGCTGCAACTCGAGGGGGAGTTCCCCGATCTCGTCCAGGAACAGGGTGCCGTCGCCTGCTTCCTCGAAGTAGCCGGCCTTGGCGCCGGTCGCGCCGGTGAAGGCGCCCCGGGCATACCCAAAAAGCGTGGGCTCCATGAGCGAGGGCGAGATGGCCGCGCAATTGAGCGCCAGATAAGGCTTGCCCGCCCGCCGGGTGCCGTGGTGCAGGCAGGTGCCGGCGATGATCTCCTTGCCACTGCCGGATTCGCCTTCAATCAAGACAGGAAAAGGGGAGTCCGCGAACTGCCGCACCTGGGCGCGCAGCTTTTGCATGGCGCGGCTGTTGCCAATCAGCTCCGCCGCTTCGCTTGCCGGGCCGGGCGCCGTGGCGGGGCGGACGCTCAAGGCTCGCAGGAGTACGGCGCGCAGGAGTTCGGGTTGGGCCGGCTTGGCAATGAAGTCGAATGCCCCCAGGGTGCGGGCGTGGCGGGCGTTGGCGTCGTCGTTCTGGCCCGAGAGCACCAGGATGCGCATGGCGGGCGCATGGGCAAGCAGTTCGGTGATCAGGGCAAAACCCTCGTCCGGCCGGTGCGGCAACGGGGGGAGGCCGAGATCCACCAGGGCGAGCGGCGGGGGCGTCGGCAAGGCGCGCAGCTTGGCGATGCCTTCGTGCCGGGTATTGGCCACGATCACCTGGAAGTCGGGGCCCAGCACGTACGCCAGGGTATCTGTAATGAGCGGATCGTCATCGACGATCAATAGCGCGGGCAGGTTGGCCATGGCCGGAAATCCGTTGGAGGGTGGGGCGGAATCTACCGCGTCACCGGCAGATCGGGGCGCTCACCATGACGCGGTGGCGCATCGACTGCGATGCAGAACAGGCCGGGGTGAGGGCGCGCACGGCGAGCGGATGCTATTCACCTTGACGGTCCGGGTGAGTTTAGCGCAACCGCTCTGCTGCGCTCCAATCCCGTGGATTGGGCATTTGCGCCCATCTGTCTTTGAAATGTTTGGTCACATGCCTGTCTGTTAGAATCGGTCCAACTTTCAAGGAGGGGCGCGCGTGTCCGAAGAACTGCTGGTCGAGTTGAATGACGTTGGCTTTGCCTACGACAGCCGGCCGATCCTCAAGGGCATCAACCTGCGCATCCCGAGGGGGAAGGTGGTTGCCATCATGGGGGGCAGCGGTTGCGGCAAGACGACGTTGTTGCGCCTCATCGGCGGGCAGATCCGCCCCTCCCGTGGAACGGTGCGGGTCGACGGGCAGGATGTGCCGACGCTCGATCAGGACCAACTCTACGCCTTGCGCCGCCGCATGGGCATGCTGTTCCAGTTCGGGGCGTTGTTTACCGACATGTCGGTTTTTGACAATGTGGCCTTCCAGATGCGGGAGCATACCGATTTGCCGGAGGCGTTGATCCGGGACCTGGTACTGATGAAATTGCACGCGGTCGGTCTTCGGGGCGCCCATCAGCTCATGCCGTCCGAGCTCTCCGGCGGCATGGCGCGGCGGGTGGCCCTGGCCCGCGCGATCGCCCTGGACCCGGTGCTGATGATGTACGACGAGCCCTTCGCCGGTCTCGATCCCATCTCCCTTGGCGTGGTGGGGCAACTCATCCGCAGGCTCAACGATGCCCTGGGCGCCAGTTCCATCGTGGTCACCCACGACGTGCAGGAATCCCTGAAGATTGTGGACTACGTGTATTTCGTTTCCGAAGGCAAGGTCGTGGCGGAGGGTACGGCCGCAGAAATCCGCGCCTCTCATGCGCCATTCGTCCATCAGTTCGTGAATGCGGAGCCGGACGGCCCGGTGCCGTTCCACTATCCGGCCCCCGATTACGGCGTCCAACTCCTGGAGTCCGCCAATGTTTGAGGCAATCGCCAAGCCCCTGCGGTTGCTGGGCGGCAAGTCGGTCAATGGCATCTGGCGGCTGGGCTACGCCAGCCGGTTCCTGCTGGCCGTCCTGCTCCATTCCGGCGCGGCCTTCCGCCGGTTCGGGCTGACCGTGCGCGAGATTTATTTCAGCGGCGTGCTTTCGCTCATCATCATCGTGGTGTCTGGGCTCTTTGTGGGCATGGTGCTCGGGCTTCAGGGGTACGACACGCTCCAGCGGTTTGGCTCCGCCTCGGCGCTGGGCACCCTGGTGGCGCTCTCGCTGGTGCGGGAACTGGGGCCGGTGGTGGCGGGGCTGCTCTTCGCCAGCCGCGCTGGCTCTGCGATCACGGCCGAGATCGGCTTGATGAAAGCCACCGAACAGCTCTCGGCCATGGAGATGATGGCCGTCAATCCCATCGCCCGGGTGGTGGCGCCACGGTTCTGGGCGGGGGTGATTTCCATGCCCTTGCTGGCCGCGCTGTTTTCGGCGATGGGGGTATTTGGCGGCTACCTGGTGGGGGTGGTGCTGATCGGGGTGGACGAGGGCATCTTCTGGTCACAGATGCAGGCCTCGGTCGATTTCCGGGAAGACGTGGTCAATGGTTTCATCAAGAGCGTCGTGTTTGGCGCTGCGGTGTCGATCATTGCCGTATTCGAAGGCTACGATGCCGCGCCCACTGCCGAGGGGGTGTCGGGTGCCACCACTCGTACCGTGGTGACCTCTTCCCTCGCCATTCTGGCGCTGGATTTCTTGCTGACTGCTTTCATGTTCAGGGGGCTGTAATGAATCGAACCATCCTCGATCTCTGGGTGGGCATTTTCGTGGCGCTGGGGCTGGCGGCGCTGGTCTTTCTCGCCATGAAAGTCGGGAACCTGGCCTCCAGCAGTGTGTCGGAGGTGTATCGCCTCGAAGCGCGGTTCGACAACATTGGCGGTCTCAAGGTCCGGGCCCCGGTCAAAAGCGCCGGGGTGGTGGTGGGCCGGGTGACCCATATCGGGCTGGACCCCAAGGACTACCGGGCGGTGGTGACCATGGACATGGATGTGCGCTACCAGTTTCCCAAGGACACCATCGCCAGCATCCTCACCTCCGGTCTGCTGGGCGAGCAGTATGTGGGCTTTGCCGTGGGGGGCGACGAGCAGAACCTGAAGGCAGGCGAGATGGTGCGCCAGACCCAGTCCGCCGTGGTGCTGGAAACGCTGATCGGCCAGTTCCTGTTCAGCAAAGCAGCTGAAGGATCTGACAAAAAGTGACGATAAAAGGCCGGTCCTGACAAGGGAGAAAAAGGACCAACCCCGTGCAACAACAAAAAAAAAGCCGCCGCGCCGCGGCGTGCGGTGCAATTACTGCAGCCCTCCTGCTTTCGGGCTGTGCGTCCACCGGGAATCCCCACGATTCGCTGGAGCGGTTCAACCGGACCATGTTCGCCTTCAACGAAGGCTTGGACAAGGCGGTGCTCAAGCCTGTGGCCAAGGGCTACGAGGCGGCAGTGCCTTTGCCCGGCCGTATTGGCGTGTCCAATTTCTTCGGCAACGTGGGGGACCTGTGGATCGGCGTGAACAACCTGCTTCAGGGCAAGGTGGGTGACGCCGTCAGCGACGTGGGCCGATTGCTCGTCAACAGTACCTTCGGCATTCTGGGGTTTTTCGACGTGGCGACCGAGTTCGGACTCGAAAAGCACGACGAGGACTTCGGCCAGACCCTGGGCCGCTGGGGGGTGGGCGAGGGGCCTTTCCTGGTGCTGCCGGTGTTCGGTCCCCGCACTCTGCGCGATGCCTTCGGGCTGGCGGCGGATACGATGACTGACCCCATCCGGGAGGTGAAGCCGGCCGATTCCCGCTACAGTCTCCTCGGCTTGCGCCTCATCGACATCCGGGCCCAGTTGCTCACCGCCAACACCCTGGTGGAGGGGGCGGCGCTGGACAAGTACTCCTACCTGCGCCAGGCCTATCTCCAGCGACGCCGTTCGCTGGTGCATGACGGCAATCCTCCCCGCTCCCGGGACGAGGACGACGAGGCCAGGCTGGCGCCGGAAAACCGGATCGTCTACCGCGATCCGGAAGAAGGTGTCGGCGAGTTACGCTTTGTCAGCGTTAATACCAACGCCGGCGGCAGCACAGAAACGACGGCTTTGACGAACTCAACGGAGAACTGAAAAATGAAAAACTGGATCATGGGCCTGGCCTTGTCCGTGGGCGTGCTGGCAGGGGCCGCCGCCTTCGCGCAAGAGGCCGCGCCGGACGTGCAGGTGCGCACGGTCACCAACGACGTGGTGTCCATCGTCCGGCAGGATAAGGACATCCAGGCCGGCAACACCCGCAAGGTGCTGGAACTGGTGGACCAGAAGGTGTTGCCCCATTTCGACTTTGTGCACATGACCCGTCTGGCGGTGGGGCGCAACTGGCGCGCCGCCTCTCCGGAGCAGCAGAAGCAACTCACGGCCGAATTCCGCACGCTGCTGGTCAAGACCTATTCCAGCGCGCTGACCGAGTACCGGGACCAGAGGATCGATGTCAAGCCGCTCAAGCTCACGCCGACCGACACCGATGTGGTCGTGCGCACCCAGGTGGTCCAGCCGGGACGGGCGCCCATTGCCCTGGACTACAACCTGGAAAAAACCGAGGGGGGCTGGAAGGTATACGACGTGGCGGTGGCCGGGGTGAGTCTGGTGACCAACTATCGTGAGTCCTTCGCCGCCGAAGTCCGCAACGGCGGCATCGACGGCTTGATCAAGTCGCTCCAGGCCAAGAACCGTGGCTGAAACCCTCCGCCTCAGCGGGCCGCTCACGGCGCTTGCCGCCCGGGAGCAACTGGAGCGGGGCGCAGCCGCCCTGGCCCGGAGCGGAGTCGATTTCGATCTCGCCGCCGTGCGGGAGGTGGATTCCGCGGGGCTGGCCGTGGTGTTGGGCTGGGTGCGTGCCGGGCAGCGCAGTGGCCATCCGGTGCGGATCGTGGCGGCGCCTCCAAGCCTGCGCAGCCTGGCCGAACTGTATGGCGTGACCGAACTGCTGCCGCTGGCCTGAGAGCGGCTAAGCCCCTGATTCAGCGTGCATCGCGTTTCAGGTGGCGAGCGCAGCCTGGGGCGTGGAGAGGTGTGTCGCTTGCCGCATTTTGTGGCAGTCGAGTGTTACAATCCGCCCGCAATTGCTTCCCACCGGCCGCCCCCGAGCGGCCGGTTTTCTTTTTCTCGCGAATGCCATGGCCCCAGCCATCCAGATCGATCAAGTCAGCAAACGCTTTGGCGCGCTCCAGGCCCTGGCGGGCGTGGACCTGCGGGTGGAGGAGGGTGAGTTCTTCGGCCTGCTGGGCCCCAATGGTGCGGGCAAGACCACTCTCATCAGCGCCCTGGCCGGACTGGTGCGGCCCGACAGCGGGCGGCTGCAGGTGCTGGGGCACGACGTGGTGGCGGCCTATCGCGAGGCGCGGCGAAAGCTGGGGGTGGTCCCCCAGGAACTGGTGTTCGATCCCTTCTTCTCGGTGCGCGAGGCGCTCCGCATCCAGTCCGGCTACTTCGGCTTGTCCAACAACGACGCCTGGATCGACGAGCTTCTGGACAATCTGGACCTCACCGCCAAGGCGGATACCAACATGCGGCAGCTCTCCGGCGGGATGAAGCGGCGCGTGCTGGTGGGGCTGGCGCTGGTGCACCGGCCGCCGGTGATCGTGCTGGACGAACCCACCGCCGGCGTGGACGTGGAACTGCGGCAAACCCTGTGGGCCTTCATCCGTCGTCTCAACCAGCAGGGGCACACCATCGTGCTCACCACTCATTATCTGGAGGAGGCGGAAAGCCTCTGCGGGCGCATCGCCATGCTCAAGCAGGGCCGGGTGGTGGCGCTGGATTCCACCGCCAATCTGCTCAGCCGCTATTCCCGGCATTCCCTGAAACTGCGCCTGCGTGACGGCGCGCCGCTTCCCCCCGCCCTGGCCGGACGGGCCACGCCAACCACCGCTGGCGCCTTTTCGGTACCGCTGGCGAGCTTCGACGAGATCGAAGAGGTGCTGCACACCCTGCACGCGGCCGGCGCCAAGGTGGAGGAAATGGAGATCGCCAAACCGGATCTGGAAGAGGTCTTCGTTACCGTGATGCAGCAGGCAGCCTGAGCACCCCATGAGCCCCGGATTCCGTACCCTGCTCTACAAGGAACTGCTGCGCTTCTGGAAGGTGAGCTTCCAGACCATGGCCGCCCCGGTGCTCACCGCGCTGCTTTACCTGCTGATCTTTTCCCACGTGCTGGAGCAGCACGTGCGGGTGTACGACAGCCTCTCCTACACCGCATTCCTGGTGCCCGGGCTGGTGATGATGTCGGTGCTGCAGAACGCATTCGCCAACAGTTCCTCCTCGCTCATCCAGTCCAAGGTCACAGGCAACATCATTTTCGTGCTGCTGCCGCCCATCTCCTATCAGGAGTTCTTTGCTGCCTACGTGGTGGCCGCCATGCTCCGCGGGCTGGCGGTGGGCCTCGGCGTGCTGGTGGTGACGGTGTGGTTTGTGGAGTTGCGGCTCGAACACCCCCTGTGGGTGCTGGTGTTCACTGCCCTGGGCGGAGCCCTCATGGGCTGCCTGGGGGTGATCGCCGGGATCTGGGCGGACAAGTTCGACCAGCTTGCCGCGTTTCAAAATTTCATCATCATGCCGCTCACCTTCTTGTCCGGCGTGTTCTACTCCATCCACTCGCTGCCCGCCTTCTGGCAGCAGGTGTCGCATTTCAATCCGGTGTTCTACATGATCGACGGCTTCCGCTTCGGCTTCTTCGGGGTGTCCGATGTGTCCCCCTGGCTGAGCCTTTCGGTGGTCGGCGCCTGTTTCGCCGGGCTCTCCGTTTTTACTTTGGTCTTGTTGAGGAGCGGCTACAAGCTGCGTGGTTGATATGGTTAATCCGGAAGATATTCAGGCCTGGATCGTTGCCGGCCTGCCCTGCGAGCACTGCCAGGTGGCGGGCGACGGTCAGCACTTCGAGGCGGTGATCGTCAGCGCCGCCTTTGCCGGCAAGTCCCGCGTCCAGCGTCACCAACTGGTCTATGGCGCCCTGGGCACCAAGATGCACGACACCATTCATGCGCTCTCCATGCGCACCCTGACCCCGGAAGAGTGGAACGCGCAACGTGGATAAGCTGCTGATCGAAGGCGGCACGCGCCTGTCTGGCGAGATCGCCATCTCCGGCGCCAAGAACGCCGCCCTGCCCATCCTGTGCGCCGCGTTGCTCACCAGCGAGCCGCTCACGCTCACCAACGTGCCCCGGCTCAACGACATCCGCACCATGCTGCGCCTGTTGGAGCAGATGGGGGTCAAGGTCACGCGGCAGGACGACGTGGTCACCCTGGATGCCTCGGCCATCCACAACCCGGTGGCCTCCTACGAACTGGTCAAGACCATGCGCGCCTCCATCCTCGTGCTCGGGCCGCTGGTGGCGCGCATGGGGCAGGCCCAGGTCAGCCTGCCCGGTGGCTGCGCCATCGGCGCCCGGCCGGTGGATCAGCACATCAAGGGCTTGCAGGCCATGGGGGCCGAGGTCAAGGTCGAGCATGGCTACGTGATCGCCAGCGCCAGCCGCCTCAAGGGCGCCCGCCTGTTTACCGACATGGTCACGGTGACCGGCACCGAGAACCTGATGATGGCCGCCTGTCTGGCCGAAGGCGACACGGTGATCGAGAACGCCGCCCGCGAGCCCGAAGTGGTGGACCTGGCCAACTGCCTGGTGGCCATGGGCGCCCAGATTTCCGGCGCCGGTACCGACGTGATCCGCATCCGTGGCGTGCAGCGCCTGCATGGCGCCACCCACGCCATCATGCCGGACCGCATCGAAACCGGTTCCTACCTGTGCGCCGCGGCGGCCACCGGCGGCCAGGTGCGGCTCACCCGAACGTCTTCCTGCTACCTGGACGCGGTGATCGACAAGCTCATGGACGCCGGCTGCGAAATCGGTATCGAGCGCGAGGCCATCCGCCTGCAGGCCCCCGCCCGGCTCTCGGCGGTGAGCATCCGCACCTCGCCCTATCCCGCTTTCCCCACCGACATGCAGGCCCAGTTCATGGCCATCAACGCGGTGGCCGACGGCACGGCGGTGATCCGCGAGACCATCTTCGAGAACCGCTTCATGCACGCGGTGGAGTTGCAGCGCCTGGGCGCCGACATCCGCATCGATGGCAACACCGCCGTGGTCAAGGGGGTGGAAAGGCTCCTGGGGGCCACGGTGATGGCTACCGACCTGCGCGCCTCCGCCAGCCTGGTGGTGGCGGGTCTGGCCGCCCAGGGCGAAACGGTGATCGAGCGCATCTATCACCTGGATCGGGGCTACGAGCAACTGGACGTCAAGCTCTCCGCCCTGGGCGCCAAGGTGCGGCGCCTTTCCTGATCCTCCGGCGGGCGGCGCGCCGCCCCCGCCCAGCCACCGGGTCTGCCGATGGACGCCTTGTACAAGCTCATCCTCACCGACAACCCGGTGTTCGCCGGCGGGCTCGCGCTGGGCCTGCTCGGTGTGGCCGCCATGTGGCTGCGCAGCGCCGGCCCCGCCATCCTGCGCTTTCTGCGCCGCTACCTGGTGTCCACCCTCGCCGTGGATAACCGGGACGAGATCATGTTCGACACCCTGGTGGAGTACATGAACTCCCGGGACGTGCTGCGGCGGATCAACCAGTTCACCGTCAAGGCCGTCAAGGAAACCGCCGAGTACCAGAGCTTTGCCGACGATGTGCGCCAGGGCGCCCGGCCCCAGGCCTTTCTCTCCCCCGGCGAGGGCTTCCACCTCTTCCGGCTGGACGGCCGCCTGATGTGGATGACCCGCGAAGTCACCGTCGGCCAGCAGATTCTCGAACGCATCACCCTCTCCTGCTTCGGGCGGGACAAGACCGCGCTCGAAGGCCTTCTCCACGCCGCCATCGAAGAGCGGGTGGAGCGGGAACTGACCAAGATCGCCATCTACATTCCCAACCCCTACACCCAGGGCGACTGGTCCCGCGCCAAGCTGGGCAACAACCGCCAGCTGAGCTCCATCGTCCTCAAGGCAGGGCAGGTGGAAAGCATCCTTGCAGACCTGCAGCGCTTCTTCGCTTCCCGCGGGCGCTACGAGCAACTGGGCATTCCCTGGCGGCGGGGTTATCTGCTCTACGGCTCGCCCGGCACCGGCAAAACCTCGCTGGTGACCGCCCTGGCCTCCGAACTGCGCCTGAACGTGTGCAGCCTGAGCCTTGCCGCCTCCGGCATCACCGACGACAAGATCCACAGCCTCCTGGCCAGCGTGCCGCCCCGCTCCATCATCCTCATCGAGGATGTGGACGCCTTCTTCCGCCAGCGGGAGCAGCAAAGCCAGCAGGTCAAGCTCTCCTTCTCCGGCTTTCTCAACGCGCTGGACGGAGTCGCCGCCCACGAAGGCTCCGTCGTGTTCATGACCACCAACCACCCGGAAGTGCTGGACGCTGCCGTGGTGCGCTCCGGCCGGGTGGATTTCCGCATGGAACTCAGCCTGTGCGACCGCCACCAGTTGGAAGGCATGTTCCGCAAGTTCCACGACGACCCCGCTGCCGCCCGCCACTTCGCCGCCGCCCTGCCCGAGGGGCGCTGGTCCCCCGCTGCCGTGCAGGAACGCCTGCTCAAGGCGGGCACGGTGGAAGAGGCGTTGGGGTTGTTTGCCTCTCCCCCGCCCCCCGGCGCCTGAACGGTTCCCGTTTCAGCCCCAGCCGATGGCGGCGGCCACGCAGCGGAGCACCCCGTAGTCGTAGGCGCCGCCGAAGTGTTCAAACACGGGCTTGAGCTTCTTTTCACCCCCGGGCTGCTCGGCGGCGAGCGCTTCGGCAATCCGGTCCACTGCTTCGGGCTCCAGCCCCAAGGCCCGATGCACCGGAATATGCCCCTGCCCGATCGCCTCGGCGCAGTGGGCGTACACCGTGGTTTCCGCCAGGCCCCGCCGGCGGGCGATGTCTGCTACCGGCACGCCCTGGCGCAGCAGGTGCAGGGTCTGCGCCACCGTGTCGGAAAGGCCCTCCACGCCGGGCCCCGCATCCCGAGCGGCTTCCACTTCCGTCGCCGCCTCCACGGGCGCGCCCCGGTGTTCCGCGCACAGCATCAGCAGCTCGTCGCCATAGGTTTCCAGCTTGCGGGCCCCCATGCCCGGCACCTGGCGCAGTGCCTCCGGCGTTGCCGGGCACGCCCGGGCCACTTCCGCCAGGGTGGCATCGTGAAAGATCACGTAGGCCGGTACGCCGTGTTCCCGCGCCGTTTCCGCCCGCCACGCCCGTAGCGCCTCGAACAGGGGCTGGGCCTGGGTGGGCAGGGCGCCCGCCGGGTCGCGCCGGCGGGCCTGCCGGGCCTTGGCCGCGATGGCCCGCCGCAGGGTGACGGTGCGCTCCCCCTTGAGCACCGGCCGCGCCTCGGCGGTGAGGCGCAGCGCACCGTAGCTGCCGTGGTCCACCTCCAGCAGGCCCGTGGCCACAAGCTGGCGGAACACCGCACGCCATTCCTTTTCCCCCAGATCCTGGCCGATGCCAAAGGTGCTCAGGCTATGGTGGCCAAGCTGGCGGATGCGCTCCGTATCCTTGCCCAGCAGCACCTCCGTCACATGCGCGGCGCCAAAGCGCTGGCCGGTGCGGTATACGCAGGAAAGCGCCTTCTGCGCCGCCACCGTGCCATCCCAGGTCTGGGGCGGGTTCAGGCACACGTCGCAGTTGCCGCAGGGCTCGCTGGCCTCGCCGAAGTAAGCCAGCAGGTGCTGGCGCCGGCAGGTGGCGGACTCGCACAGGGCGAGCAGGGCGTCCAGCCGCGCCCGCGACAGCCGCTTGTGCGCCTCGTCCGCTTCCGATTCGTCGATCATCCGCCGCTGCTGCACCGCGTCCGCCAGCCCGTAGGCCATCCAGGCATCGGCCGCCTCCCCGTCCCGGCCGGCGCGGCCGGTTTCCTGGTAGTAGCCCTCCACGCTCTTGGGCAGGTCCAGGTGCGCCACAAAGCGCACGTCCGGCTTGTCGATCCCCATGCCGAAGGCAATCGTCGCGCACATCACGATCCCGTCTTCCCGCAGGAATCGCTCCTGATTGCGCCGCCGCGCCTCCGCGTCCATCCCCGCGTGGTAGGGCAGGGCGCGGACCCCCTGGCCCTGCAACCACTCGGCCGTCTCTTCCACCTTGCGGCGCGAAAGGCAATACACGATCCCCGCATCCCCCCCGTGCTCGCTGCGGATAAAGTCCAGCAACTGGCCCCGGGCGCCCGCCTTCTCCACAATCTGGTAGCGGATGTTCGGCCGGTCGAAGCTGGACACAAACACCCGCGCCGCCCCCAACTGCAGGCGCTCCACAATCTCCGCCCGGGTCTGCGCATCCGCCGTCGCCGTCAGCGCAATCCGCGGCACGCTGGGAAACCGCTCGTGCAGCGCCGAAAGCTGGATGTACTCCGGCCGGAAATCATGCCCCCATTGCGACACGCAATGCGCCTCGTCGATGGCGAACAGCGCCAGCCCCGGCCCCTCCAGCAAGCCCTCCAGCAGCGCCAGAAAGCGCGGCGTCAGCAAGCGCTCCGGCGCCACGTAGATCAGGTCGTAGGCGCTACTGAACAGCCCCCGCTCGATGCCCGCCGCCGCCTCCGCCGTCAGGCTCGAATTCAGGTACGCCGCCCGCACCCCCACCTCCTGCAGCGCCGCCACCTGGTCCTGCATCAGCGCAATCAGCGGCGAAACCACCACCCCCACCCCCCGCCGCAGCAGCGCCGGGATCTGGTAACACAAAGACTTGCCGCCCCCCGTGGGCATCAGCACCAGCGCATCGCCCCCGCCCGCCACCTGCTCGATGATGGCCTGCTGCGGCCCCCGAAAAGCCGGGTAACCAAAAACGTCCCGCAGGACGGAAAGGGGCGAGGGCGAAGTGGCGCGAGACATGGGGCCGCATTGTAGCCCGCGCCGCAGCATCTCCCCTCCCCCGTTGGGGCAGTGGCCGGGGTAGAGGGACGCCTGCGACCCCCGGCTGCATCCAGCCCTACGCTCAAACCCGATCAGAGTACGCCCATTGGGTAGCGCGTGACATTCCGCACGCCTACCCAAAATAGAACGGGCATAGACTCATTGTCAGGCGAAACGATTTACTTGCTCGCGGTGGGAGGGGCAATTGGCAGAGAGCTGCCAGCCTATGCGCTGACGCCGTGCCGGGGCATGCGGGGCATCGATGGCAGCAGACACGATGATTCATGGATGTCTCCCAGCCTTTGGCGACATTCGGCTTGGTTGAAGACGCTGATTGCTCTTGCAAAGAACAATGGTCATTCGACGTGATTGCGATAACTCGGCGATTCAGGCGAAGCCAATGCCACCACACACATAAGCCTTCACTGTGTTCTGGCCGCAGTGCAGGTAAGGAATGCGCTCACGAAGCTGGTCGAGCAGTCGCACAGATACAAGAGGTGGGTTGCCGGGTTTCATGATTGTTTTATACCTGTATAGAGATACGGTATCTAGAACAGAATACAAGCTTATACAAGGAGTTGTGTATGGAAAAGGTGGACAAGTTATCCGGCACCGGCCATGTTATCCGGCAAGTTCTGCGGTCTACATCACGTTAGGCCTCGCAGAGCGCGCGTCCGCCGCAAATCAGCAAGGCACACCTTTTGCGCAGTTCCGAACGAACGTACCATTCACGCGGCGACCGCCGGAACACAGGGAGAAGAGAGTGGCAAAGAAGCGTGTCTTCATCAGCTTTGATTACGACAACGATCAAGGGCAGAAGCATCTCTTGGTTGGACAGTCAAAGCTTCCCGACTCACCATTTGATCTTGCCGACTGGTCATCCAAGGAGCACCTGACCGGTGACTGGAGAGCCAAGATCAAAGCAAAGCTCGCGTACGTCGACGTGGTGTGTGTGCTCTGCGGAAGGAAAATGGCTACCGCAACTGGAGTTGCCCACGAGCTTGCCCTGGCCAAGGAACTCGGTAAGGACTACTTTCTCCTAGCCGCGTACTCCGAGGGCAGCATGACGAAGCCATCAACTGCTGATGGAGCCGACAAGATTTACAGGTGGACTTGGGACAACCTAAAGGCACTCATTGGTGGTGGACGCTGAATGTCTGAGCCGGAAGTCAACCGGGCTGGCCTCTTTAACGAGGTTCAAGACGGACAGGTCTATCCGCACAACGACAAGTGGTACGCCCATCTTCTCGATCAGTACAAGCTTTATGTCGAGATGGCCGATCGGATCAGCAACCGCCGGGCGTCTGCGAACTCATACTTTCTGAGCGTGAACTCCGCCATCTTGGCCTTTGTGGGTTATCTTTCGGCCAAAGACACTGGCGAATACATGTGGATGCTCGCCTTGGGCGGCATAGCCTTGTCGGTGCTCTGGGAGGCTCTCATCACGTCCTACCGGAACCTCAACACGGCGAAGTTTGCGGTGATTCACAAGATCGAGAAACGCCTTCCGATCAGCCCGTACGAAGCCGAGTGGGATGCCATGGAGCGCGGAAGGAACCCCAAGCTTTATCGACCGATTAGCCACATCGAACAAGGGGTGCCCTACGTATTCATGGCGCTACACGCCATCGTGTTCATCCGCACGTTTCACTGGTGCTGGCTGACTCTGCTTCGAGAGCCTCCTTGGCCCGGCTGTTAGCGTCGCAAGCGAGGCCTAACCCCTCGGTCGAGGCGAGGCCCAACGGCAAGGCAGCCCGCCCGGCTCCAGGTTGTGCATATCGTCCTTCCGCCGGGCGGGCTACCTCGCCGTCGGTCCCGCCTCACCTCGAACGTTGGGCCGCAGAGCCAGTGCCGAGGATACGACGAGTTCTTGTGAGGATATATGCTTAAACAATTACGACTTAAAGCCGGGTCAGGCCCCACACAACCACCGCTTGAACTACAGCTTGCTCCTGTAACGATCTTCGTTGGCCCAAACAATGGCGGCAAGTCTCGTGCCTTAATGGAAATCGAGAGCTGGGTTACTCGCCACACGCCGCCGGAATGCCAAGTAATCGACAACCTTGTGTTTGAGCCCTGGACGCTTGCAACCCTTAAGGAAGAGCTTGCCAAGATCGAGATAGAGCCAGCTCTATCTGAAACCATTAACCCTGACCATGTTCTCGTCAGCAAACTGAAGCCACAAGACAACACTGGCGCCAGGCTTCAGATTCATCTGCCGGGTCTGGAAAACGAGGCTCAGAACCCGAACGTACCTCATCGCCATTACTACTCGAGCTTTCTTAGTCTTTTTACGCTACGACTCGACGGGAAGAACCGACTAGCGCTAACTGAGCAGCAATCCGCTGGTGATCTCCAGCACACCGCTCAGAACCACTTGGCGCATATATTCAAGGACAACAAAGCACGTGCAGAGGTTCGACGCGTTGTATTCGAAGCGTTTGGAAAGTACTTCGTTATTGATCCAACGAATGTCGGACATCTTCGCATTCGTCTGTCGCCTCGCCCACCTGTCGACGAACGAGAGGAAAGGGGATGGGATTCGGTATCCGTAGCTTTTCATTCCGAGGCCACTCTCATTAGCGAAGCGAGCGATGGCGTCAAGGCATTTGTCGGCATGCTCACCACGCTCATAGCCGGCGAGCCGAAGATTACGCTAATTGATGAACCAGAAGCCTTCCTGCATCCCGCTCTCTGCGCACGGCTAGGAAAAGAAATTACGTCCGCACTATCCGAAACTAACCGCCGGTTATTTATTGCAACGCATAGCGCAAGCTTTCTAATGGGCTGCGTTCAAGGCGGTGCGCCGCTCAACATTGTTCGCCTGACTTATGACTATTCCACGGCTACGGCGCGTCTATTGACAAAGGACAAACTGACGCCATTGATGCGAAATCCATTGTTAAGGTCGGTCGGGGTTCTGAATGCACTGTTCTATAACGCTGTGATCGTTACGGAAGCCGACGCCGATCGTGCGTTTTATCAAGAACTCAATGAGCGTCTGTTGCTCGCGAAAGACCCGCGTGGTCTCGAAGGTTGCCTGTTCTTGAATGCTCAGAACAAACAAACTGTTTGGGACATTGTTCAACCACTCCGTGAACTTGGAATCCCCGCCGCTGGGATTGTTGATATTGACGTACTAAAGGAGGGGGGCGCTGTTTGGCAAAAGCCTATGGATGGCGCATTTGTCCCGAAACTCAGTCATTCCGCATTAGCTACCGAGCGAAGTGCGTTGCTCAAAGCATTTGAAGCAACGGGCAAGGATATGAAGCGTGACGGGGGCATAAATCTCCTGTCCGGTAGTGACCATGAAGCCTGCACCAATTTCTTTGCAAAGCTGGCGGACTATGGAATCTTCGTCGTTCCATCAGGTGAGGTAGAGTCTTGGCTAGATGCGCTATCGGTGAGTCGCAACAAAGGGACTTGGCTCACAACAATCTTCCAAGCTATGGGTGAAGACCCCAGTTCCGCATCGTACCTGCGCCCATCTCCCGGGGATGTATGGGACTTCATTGGCAGCATTCGAGCTTGGGTGGCTAACCCTAGTCGTAAAGGAATACCGGACTAAACATGGGTTGCCACTGTGGCCCAACCCATCATTCCACCGGACCTGCGCGAAAAGCCGCGCA
>JRYG01002355.1_pt1 | contig 29152 bp, 27 predicted proteins | sample 235341 | NCBI WGS metagenome assembly JRYG01 (sample SAMN03074218, study PRJNA261478) | activated sludge metagenome | biome: Wastewater Treatment Plant; feature: Wastewater; material: Activated sludge; isolation source: activated biomass of a wastewater treatment plant treating hydrocarbon... ...
CGGCCCTGGGCCTGACCACCGCGCAGCTCGAGAGCCTGGCGATGATGATCGCCGGCCTGGTCTGGATCGTCGTCGTCAAGAGGCGCTACGGGACGCTTGCCCGCCCGGCCGATCAGATGGCGGCCGGCGATGTACCCGCTCAGAAGGCATAATCAACCGTCCGGCCCGCGCATCCCGGGCGGACGATCCGGGCGGTTAGCTCAGTTGGAAGAGCACCTGCTTTACACGCAGGGGGTCACTGGTTCGAGCCCAGTACCGCCCACTCGAGGGAAGGCATTTCCGGACTCGCTTGCTCCCGGTTGCGGTTAACTTCCACCGGTGAGTTCCAACCCTGACACGGAGGGCACTGTTCCGCTGGAAATCGAGCACCGGATTGCGACCGGAAGCGGTGAGGAGATTGCCGCGACCCTGACCCTTCCGGGGGATGGTGACGGTGACAATCCGGCGATCCTTCTCTGCCAGGGCCTTTCGGGTGTGCGGAACGCCGTGCTGCCGGAACTCGCCCGGATCTTCGCCGGACGAGGCTTCGCCAGCCTTCGGTTCGACTACCTCGGCTGCGGCGACAGCGACGGTGAACCCGGCTGGGTCGATCCGGCTTTCCGGACCAGGCAGGCCGCATTCGCACTGGCCTGGTTGACCGGCAGGGACGAGGTCGACCCTTCCCGCGTCGGTGTCTACGGCCACAGCTATGGAGGCCAGACGGCGATTGCCCTTGCGGCGCGGGAGCCACGGGTCGGCGCCGTGGCGGCCGTCTCCGGGCCCGGGAGCGGCAGCGAACTGTTGCGGGCCTCCAGGGCCGGCTGGGACTGGGTTGCCTTTCGCAAGGAACTCGAGGAGGAGCGCGCGGCGGTCGCGGGAGGAGCCACGCCCCGGATGGTCAGCGTGGCGGAGCTCCTGCCCTTCAGTCCCGAATTCATGGAGAAGTGGAGCAAGCTGGTGGCCGGGGGAGCCGGAACGTCGGCGATGGATTCCGCGCCCGAAATGCCGCGCTACTACCTGCTGAGCGCCGACCGCATGCTCGAGGCCGAGCCCGCCGACGATGCTGCCCGGCTCGGCGGCTGCCCGGTGCTGATGGTCAACGGTGCCGACGATGACGTCGTGCCGATCGAGACCGCCGAGGCGGTCTATCGCGCCGTGCCCGGACCAAAGAACTGGATCCGCGTGCCGGGCGCCGACCACAACACGCTGGATGCAGGCGAAGGGCTCGGGCTGGCCGGCGAGCATGCGGCCGCCTGGTTCGAGGCGCACCTTCTCTGACCGCTGACCCGCATCCCCGAGTTTCTCGTGTTTCAGTGGTCCGGGCGCAATAAGCTTGGCCCATGGCGACCAAGACACAGCGGGTTCCCGGGGGAGTCGTCCACAAGCTCCCCCGCGACCTCAGGCAGGCCCTGATCGGCAACGAGGTGGCCATGGACGCCTGGAAGGACATCACCCCTCTGGCCCGCAACGAGTTCATCTGCTGGGTCGAGGATGCCAAGAAGCCCGAAACGCGTGAGCGACGCATCCGCCGGACGCAGGAAGAGCTGGAGGATGGCATGCGCCGGCCGTGCTGCTGGCCGGGCTGCAGTCACCGGGAGCGAAACGGCAAGTGATGGCCCCGGGTTCAGGCCGGTGCCGGTGAGAGAATGCCGGCAGGCGATCCGATGAAATTGACTCTCCAATCAGCGGCGGACGGGGGACTGACCCTGATTTCACCGTTTCCCTTCGAGATCGGGCGTGATTCGAGTTGCGAGTTGTGGATCGGCAACGACCCCGAGGTGGACCTGTTTCACGCCCGGATCACGGGCAACCCGGAGGGTGACTGTTTCGTCCACGACCTTGAGTCCGACAACGGCACCTTTCTGAACGAGGAGAAGATCGCCCCGGGCGAGCCTCACAAGCTGACCCAGGGGGACAGCCTGCGGTTCGGCCAGACCAGGTACACGGTGAACTTCACCGACGCTCCGTTGGAGCGCGGCGTGGACCCGGTCCCATCAGCAGCGACCGCATCCGGCCCATCGGGCGGGGCCGGCACTCCGGCAAGAGACAAGGGAAGCAAGCGAAATCGTTACGTGATCCTGGGCCTGATGGCCCTGGCGCTGGTCGGTGTGGGCTTCCTGCTGGCCGGCCGAGGTGGATCCGAAGACGAGAAATCGACCAGTGAACTGGTCGCCGAGGCAAAGCCGTCAACCGTTCTGGTCGTGTCGGGCAACAACGGCAAGCGGAACGGCAACGGTTCGGGCTGGGTATATGACGCCGACAAGGGCCTGATCGTGACCAACGCACACGTCGTCGACGGCAGCACCGAGTTCGGGATCGGGGTCGAGGGGGAGAGCGACCTCAGGGAAGCGACGATCGTCGGGGTGGCGCCCTGCGACGATCTCGCGGTGCTCAAGGTCGAGGACACCGAGGGCCTGCGGACCATGCCGCTCGGTTCTCAGGCCGACCTCGCCCAGGGTGACCGGCTGTTGACGCTCGGCTACCCCGCCAACGGGACGACCCAGGATGACCTCCAGGTGACCGACGGCGTCGTGTCCGTGGTCCAGACGGTGGCCGACGAACCGGCTCTCGAGGACTCCGACTTCGCCGTCTATCCGAACGTGATCCAGACCGACGCTGCGATCAACGCCGGCAATTCCGGTGGCCCCAGCATTTCGGACGACGGGAAGCTGATCGGCGTCAACACGCTGGGGAGTCTCCAGACCCAGAACCAGAACTTCGCGATCGGCGTGGACCGGGTCAAGGAAATCGTTCCCGGTCTCGCGGATGGCAACTCCCGCGGCTGGGCAGGGTTCGGGTTCACCGCTTACTCCCGCGACGAGCTCGCGGCCGAAGGCGTCTATCTCGATGGCGGGGCTCTTGCGGTGACCTCGGTGGCACCCGGAACCGCCGCCGAGGACCAGAAGTTCTTCGTCAACGACCTCGTCACCTACGTCAACGGCAAGCGGGTTGGCTCGAGGCGCCAGTACTGCGCCGCACTCCGCGGCGTCGAGTCCGGCGACGTGGTTCCGGTGACGGTCCTGGACAGCGTTTCCGACTACACGCGCTACTACGACCTCGACGTTCCGTTCGAGTAGCCGGACCGATCCCGGACCCCCGACAACTCAGGCCGCATTTCTGCGGTTCCGCTGGCCGTCGTCTATAACCGTCTCGTGGCCGAAATCGCGACCTCGGAAGAATCCTCGCCCCGCCTGATCCTCGGGCCGATCCAGCGGTTCGTCGATCAGCACGAGGCCACGGTCTGGGTGGAGACAGACCGGGCCTGCGAGGTCGACATCCTCGGACAGAACGCAAGGACCTTCTGCGTGGCCGGGCACCATTACGCGCTCGTCATCCTCGAGGGCCTTGAACCCGGCCGCAGCTATGACTACTCGGTCGAGCTCGACGGACAGACCGTATGGCCCGAACCCGGTGATCGAGAGGGAGTGATCAGGACCCCGGACGACGGAGACCATTTCCGGCTCGCCTTTGGTAGCTGCCGGGTCGCCGTACCGCACGATCCGCCGTACGCGCGCGGCCGCGACAGAAGTCCACGCAAGGGCAAGGGGGTGGATGCGCTTCGGGCGCTCAGTGTCCGGATGTCCGGCCAGCCTGAGAATGAGTGGCCAGATGCCCTGCTCTGGGTTGGCGACCAGGTGTACGCGGACGAGGTTTCGCCTGGCGTGAAGGAGAAAATCGCCGACCGCAGGGATGTCAGTGAGGGCGCGGGCGAGGAAATTGCTGACTTCGAGGAGTACACGTGGCTCTACCACGAGTCCTGGGGAGACGAGGAGATCCGCTGGCTGCTCGCCTCGCTGCCAAGCATGATGATCTTCGACGATCACGACGTAACCGATGACTGGAACATCTCCGGGGCATGGGTCCGTGATCAGCGCAGGAAGGACTGGTGGCGCGAACGCCTGATCGGCGCGTACATGTCCTACTGGATCTACCAGCACCTCGGGAACCTGTCGCCGGCCGAGCTGCGGGAGGATCCGACCCTGGCCGCCGTGCTGGACAGCGCCGATGATGCGGAACCCCTGCTCCGCGAGTTTGCCGGCGTGGCCGCTGACGAAGTCGCCGCGACCCGCTGGAGCTTCCACCGTGACTTTGGTGACACCCGGCTGGTCGTCCTCGACAGCCGGGCCGGACGGATAGTCGATGACGACCGCAACCGAGAGATGCTGTCGGAGGAACAGTGGCGCTGGATGAACGGGAAACTGGTCGGCGGATTCGAACACCTGCTGATCGCTTCATCGCTTCCGCTGCTGATGTCACCCGGGATCCATTACCTGCAGAACTGGAACGAGGCCCTTTGCGCCGGTGCCTGGGGCGGGTGGGCGGTTGGTCCGTCCGAAAGCCTCAGGCAGGCAGTCGACCTCGAACACTGGCCGGCCTTCAGGAACAGCTTCGAACGGCTGGTCAACGACATCCGGGAAGTGGGATCTGGGAAGCGTGGAGATCCTCCTTCCAGCGTGATTGTCCTTTCCGGGGACGTTCATCATGCCTATGTCGCCGAGGCCGGTTTCCCGGAGGAGGACGATGTGAAAAGCCAGGTTCTGCAGGCGGTCTGCTCGCCGATGAGGAATCCGCTCGGCTTCTGGGAACGCGGGTTCATGAAGACGGCCCTTTCCCGGCCGGGCCGGCGGTTTGCCCGGTTCCTGGCGGGGCGGGCGAAGGTGCCCCCGCCTTCTGTCGACTGGGAGTTTCTCGAGCCCCCGACGTTCGACAACCAGATAGGAACCGTCGAAATCAACGGCGCCGAGGCCGTGATCAGGATCGAGAAGACAAAGCCGGAGGACTGGAAGGATCCCCGGCTCCACAAGTCACTAGAGGTGACGGTCGGAAAGACCGGGCCAACGGAAAGCTGAAAAGCGCCCCCTTGACCGATCGCCCTGAAAGGCCCCGGCGCGAATGGGTGACCGTGATCTGCTGGCTTCTGGCCGCTGGCTTCATGCTCTGGGCCGTTGCCCGTATCGGCGGCCTCGACTCGGGATTTCCGCTGGTCCAGATGCTGGCCTACACGCCGTACGTGCTGGTGCTGTCGCTTCTCGGACTCCTGGTGGTGGTGCTCTGCCGCAGGTGGCTGGCGGCGGGCTTCCTCCTGCTGGCGGTGATCGCCCTGGCCCTTGCAGTCCTGCCGCGGGAGATCGGCGGACCGGAAAGCGTCCCCGGCGGCAAGTCCATCCGGGTCCTGACCATCAACATGGGTGTCGGCTACGCGGATGCCGGGCAGGTCGCGGACCTCGCCCGGGCCAGGGACGTAGATCTGGTCGCGGTTCAGGAATTGACAGCCGAAGCAGCGACCGGACTCGACGCGGCCGGCTTCTCGACCGATTATCCCCACCGGATTCTCCAGCCTGACACCGGGGCCACCGGGGGCGGGATCTACTCCCGGTGGCCCCTCCGCGACCAGGGCAGCCTGCTCGCCGAGTTCCACCAACCGGTGGCTGACGTCGACGTGCCCGCTTCGATTCCGATTCGCATGGTCTCCGTCCATCCGATGGCCCCGACCACGCCGACTCGCACCTCCCAGTGGGCGAGCGAGTACGAGTCTCTGCCGGAAGCCTTCAGCGGCGAACTGCCACTGGTGCTGGCTGGGGACTTCAACGCGACGCTCGACAACTCCCTGTTCCGGGACCTGCTCGAAACTGGCTATCGGGATGCAGCAGACGTGACCGGCGAAGGGCTGGTTTCGACATGGCCTTCAAGGATCGAGTGGAAGCTCCCGGTGACTCTCGATCATGTCCTGGCCGAGAAGGGCATCTCCTTCGGCGACTATGACGTGGAGAAAATCGACGGCACCGACCACCGCGCCGTCTTCGCGGAGCTGATCATGCCCCCGGTCCCGGGCGAGAATTGAGTGTCCTCAGGCGCGGCGTGGTTGTGGGCCGAAGCCGCACCAGACGGCGAAGGTGGCCACGGCGAGCAGCGTGCCGAGCCAGTGAACACCGACCAGCACCCCGATCAGGCCGGGCACACCGGCGATGATCACTCCGGCGAAGGTGCGGAGAACCGGCAGGCCAAGGGTCTTTGCGGTGGCGAGGGCGCAGATGAAAAGCGCGGCCGGACCGGAGAGCCAGCCCCAGTCCTCGAAGAATGATTCCGGCAGGAGGATTGCGAGCAGTACCGCCAGTGCCGCTACCAGGGCCAGCATGACGAGGCCGGACTTGAGTGCTGTCGAGATGTTCATCGAGCGGGAGGCCGCTCCGGGCGGGGCCCGGGCAGGCGCCTATACTCGCAGGTCGTAGATGACCGGATCGAAAGGCACCCTCCGGTCGGGGGACCGCGCCCGTCAGCAGATCGCCCTTCTGGTCTTCTTTCTGCTGATTGCCGGTCTCGCGATCATGATTCCCTCGAACGCGACCAGCGCCGACCAGAACCCGATCCAGGACGGCAAGCTGACCCAGAAGGGCAGGTCGCTGATCGTCCAGGTTCGCACCGTTCAGGAAGTCAACCTCTCGAAACTCGATCGTCGTCCCGACTTCAGCGGGACCAACCACCGCTATCTCTGTCTTCAGATGAACCCCAGGGGCGGAACCACCATCGTGCGGATCTGTTTCGGCGGCAGCAAGCGCACCTATCGCGTGCTCGGCGTCTCCCGCACCTCGGAGACCGGCAGGGTCCGCTCCTCGAAGGTAATCCGGGCCGAGGTCAAGAAGGTCGACGACCTCAAACTGGTTGCCACGTTCGACCCTCGGGACGCGGGGCTGCCCCCGGGCAAGTACGCGTGGCGTGTTGCGAGCCACTCCGCCAAATGCCCGCAGTCCGGTCCCCTCGCCAAGCCGGCAGAGGACTGCCTTGACTACTTCCCGCCCAAACACCGGGCCGTATATGACCTGCGACCGGTCCGGGCAGTCGGCTGCACCGGCGGTAACGGAGAGTTCGTCACCCACGGCCCGCGCGGCCGCAAGCGGGTCGCCCTGACCTTTGATGACGGTCCCAGCGATTACACGCCCGATGTCCTGCGCATCCTCAAGCGGAAGAAGGCCAAGGCGACCTTCTTCATGCTCGGCCAGCAGGTCGCCAGCTACCCGTCATACGCACGGCGGGTTCTTGCCCTCGGGCACGAGGTTGCCAACCACAGCTACGACCATCCGCTGCTGCCGAGCGGCTCGAACATCCGCCGGGCCACCCGGCGGATAATCCAGGTCACGGGCTTCAGGCCATGTCTCTTCCGCCCTCCCTACGGGGCAGTGAGCGCATCACTCAAGGCGGATGTGCGGGCAGCCCGAATGAAGGTCGTGAACTGGGACGTAGATACCTCAGACTGGAAGCTGCCGGGTTCCGGATCGATCGCCTCGACGATCGTCAACCAGGTACGGCCCGGTTCGATCGTGCTGATGCACGACGGAGGCGGTCCCCGCAGTGGCACCGTCGGAGCCTTGGCCTCGGCGATCGGTGGGCTCAGGGACCGGGGTTACAGGCTGGTCACCGTTTCCCAGCTGCTCGGTAACCGAACCATCTTCCGCCCCGTACGCTGAGGCACTTCACCAGCCGGGCCCGGGGCCCTGGCGTGATCCGGAAAGTGATCGCTGATGACCACTTCCCGGATCACACCGGAAGCCCTACGGCAGGCTGCCGTCCCAGGCGTCGCCGTAGCAGGCCGAGGTCGGGCAGAGATCAGAGATGTAACCGTTCGGCTGCAGGAAGGTGGAGGTCTGGGCGATCGCCAGGCTCGCTCCGCCCGGTGCTCCATGCGGATCCTGGGCCACCCGGTTCGGCTGGTTGATCAGCGGTGGCGGGTCCGTACCGATGATCTGGTTCGGGTTGTTCGGGTTCGGCCGGGGCGGGCCGCCATCGAAGTAGATGACGTTGTTGCCGCGGTACGGGAAGTCGGCCGAGGTCAGGCGCGGAACGTTCCACAGAATGTCGTAGTCGGGCCAGCGACCAGGGTCGACCGGGATCTGGTTCGTCTTCATGTCGAGTGTCCGGGCCATCGTGTCGGAGGTGAAGTTCGACACCTGATGGTCACCCAGCGCCACCTGAAGCGTGATCCTGTGTGGCGGCGTGTCCGGCGGCGGGTTGTCGGTCATCACATGCGCATAGCCGTTCGGCTCGCTGCGATCCCACAGCATCTGCATCAGCTGAAGCAGGAGCGGATGTGACATCTCGTCCCGGTACGAGTCGTACAACAGGACCTTGTATAGGTCGTAGTTGGTCGACCGCGGCAGCAGGATCGAGTAGGTCATCGCGCCGACCAGAAGCGACGACTGGATGAAGTCCGGCGAGAGCGCGGTCAGCGGTCCGCCGAGGATTCCGCCCTGGCTCGCCCCCATGTAGAAGACGTGGTCGGTGCGGATCAGCGAGTCGTCCCCCGGAGTGAAGCCGTCTCCGTTACGGAAGGCCGGGTGGGTGCCGAGTCCTTCGGGATGGAACATGAGGCGGGCCAGGAACAGCTCGTTGATCAGGGCCTGGGCGAGCCGGTCCGCGAGGACGTCGAAGTTGGAGAGGTCCGGCAGGGCCGTGGTCATGACCTGGACCACGTCCGAGTTGGACATGCCGATCTCGTCTGTCGCGCAGAGGGTCATGCCGGTCTGGGCCAGGGGCGGGTTGGGGCCACCACTGACTCCGGAGGCGTCGCCGAACAGGCCGTGTCCGAAGACCATCGGCCTCGTCTTCTCTGCGTTGGGAGCGACGGCGACCCGGGGCACGATGCACTCCATGTTGGCCGTGTAGTTGCCATTGCGGCTGGGCAGACCGTTCTCGTCGAGATTCATGGTCCCGCCCGGGCCGCAGCTCGGCTCGAGGAAGCACGGCACCTGGAAGGTTCCCTTGATCTTGCGGGCGATCTGCGAATTCTGAGCCGGGGTGAAGGTCTGGACGTCTTCGACTTCGATCGTGAACTGCGGGGCGTCGCCCTGGACGATCTGGTCACTCAGGTTCGTGTCACCCAGCTCGGCGAAGGCCCGGTCCCTCATGCTGAGCGCCCGCTTGTAATTGTTTTCGTTGCTGGCAGTCGTGAAGTCCCAGGCCAGATACAGGTCGCCGCGCTTGATGCCCGCCTTCTTCAGGGTCCTGAAGATGGATTCGAAGTGGGCCCTGCGCTGCTCGATCTTCGGCTTGCCCGAACCCACCTGGTCGCGGTAGTAGCGGAACGCATTCGGAGCTGCGAGCGGATTGCCGTCCTTGTCGGTCAGGTTGCGCAGGGCGATGATGTAGCGGGTCTTCTCTTCGTAGTTTTCGGATGGCTTGATCTCGAGAACCCGGTTGCGGTCGAGCCCGGCGTTGGAGTCGATCTCCGCCCACACCGGGTGGCGCTCGCCGGTCTCGGTGTTGATCACGACCAGTTTCTGGTTGGGCTTCGCATAGTCACCGAGGTGGTTGAGCGGAACCAGGTCGTTCGCCTGGACCGCGGCGAGCGAGTCGAGTCCCGGGATCCGGACGATGGCGCCCTGCCCCTGACTGAAGCCGTCCGAGACGTTCAGCTTGTTGTGATCGATCGGCACACCTTCCTTGTTTTGCGGCATCGATCCCTCGGTGAAGTTGATCCGCTTGCCGGTCGGACTCGCGGGGTCCTTCACCGTGTAGAAGTCGTTCGGGAAAGGCAGCATGCACATGCCGTCCTTCGGCTGGGCGATGAAGTCACAGTCATCGGCGCGGCTGAGGTCGACGGGAGTCAGCTGGCACTCGGGCTGGTCACGGAAAACGGTCTGCTTGCGGGTCGACTTGCGCTTTCCGTTCTGGCCCTTCACGGTCAGCGTCCTGAGCTGGCAGGTGTCGATCCCGGACCTGACGGGAGGCAGGATTTTCAGTGTCACGACCCGGCTCGACTTGCGGCCGAGGTTGACCTTGCGGGCCCTGAAGAGCGTCCTGTTGCCGCTGTCGAAGGTGTAGGTGCTGGCCGAGATGCGGACCTTCGCCCCCTTGTTGGCACGTACCTGGACCTTCGCCTTGCCACGGGCCAGCTGGCTCGCGTTGAGGTTCAGAACCCGGACGACCGGCTTGGCCGGTTTCGACTTCCTTGCCGATGCCCCGGCCAGATCCGACGCCAATGCGGAACCGGTTCCGCCAGCGAACAGAAAACCAGCCATAAGGGTCACAAAAAGAACGACAGCGCGACGCATGGGTACTTCCTCCCTAAAGATGTTTGAACTGCTCCCTGCGGGCAGGCTACAACGGTTTGGTCCTTCTGTGTCGGCCGTCACACTGGTCGAACCAGATCGCTCTATGAAGCGTGAAACAAACGTTGCCGGTAAGGGGTCAATCACCCCGGATCAGGTACCGACCCGCTCTTATTCGGGTCCGACCGTGTTCCAGCACCTGATGACCAAGACTTCTCTCCGGCGGCTCGTTGTGTCCGTGGCGCTGCTCCCGGTTCTATTCGTCACCTTCCAGTCAGCTTCAGCGAAGGCCGAGGCAGCCAGCCCGTTCAACCGTCCCGCGATGTGGATCTGGTACATCGACGACTCGAACGGTGGCAACCTGCGCTCGATCATCCGTCAGGCCCGACAGGCGAAGATCGGCACTCTCTTCATCAAATCCGGTGACGGCGACGACACCTGGAGCCAGTTCAACAAGCCGACGGTTCGTCGTCTCCAGAGGGCCGGTCTGAAGGTGTGTGGCTGGCAATACACCTACGGTCGCCGGCCGATCGCCGAAGCGCGGGTCGCGGCGGTCGCCAAACGCCGTGGTGCTGACTGTTTCGTGATCAACGCGGAGGCCGAGTACGAGGGCAAGTACGCGGCAGCCGACTGGTACATCCGGGAGCTGAGGCGCCTGGTCGGGCCGAAGTTTCCGCTCGGGCTTTCTTCCTTTCCGTACGTCAATTACCACCCGGGATTCCCCTACTCGGTCTTTCTCGGCCCCGGTGCGGCAAACGTGAACCTGCCGCAGGTGTACTGGCACACGATCGGCGATTCAGTCAGGACTTCACTCGAGATCACCTGGGAGCAGAACACCGTCTACAAGCGACCGATCCGGGCCACCGGTCAAACCTGGGATGGGCCGCCGAAGCGTGATCTCCTTGCGTTTCGCAAGTTCATGATCAATTACGGCTCGGCCGCGAGCTGGTGGTCGTGGCAGGAAACCGACTCCTCGGAGTGGGCAGCACTCGCCAAACCGGTAACCCGGGTGGCGGGCTACCGCGCCTACACCGGCAAGGTCCCGCTCCGTCGCGGCAGTCGTGGCGATCAGGTCGTCTGGCTCCAGCAGCACCTGATCGCACTGGGCTACCGGATGCAGCCGACCGGCATCTTCAACCGGACGACCTATAGAGCCGTGCGCCGCTTCCAGAAGAGTCGTGGCCTCGGTGCCGACGGTGTGGTCGGCACGCGGACATGGAATCGCCTGATGCGGGTAACCCCGGTTCGGGTCAAGTGGTCGGCCGCAAGAACGCGAAGCCGTCCCGCCGGCGCCTCCGCCTCCGGCACGCCACCCACGGCCCCGCTCTCAGCGAGCCTGCCAGCAGTCAGGAACGAGATCGCCGGCGCACCGAAGTAGCTCAAACGGAGCGAATACTGGTCCTCAGCTTCCCGAGCTGGGGCGAGCTGACCACAAGCTCGTCACCGTCCTCGAGCCACACCCGTGGGTCCATCGCGAGACCGACCCCGGAAGGGGTGCCGGTCGAGATGATGTCGCCCGGTTCCAGAGTCATCCAGCTCGAGAGGGTAGATACCAGTTCGGGGACCGAAAAGATCAGGTCAGCGGTCGACGAACTCTGGCGCTGCTCGCCGTTCACATGCATCGAGACGCCGATCCCGTCATGTGGCCCGGCCTCGTCAGGGGTGATCAGCGCGGGACCGCAGGGTGCCGCACCGTCGAACACCTTGCCCGCCATCCACTGCATTGTCAGACCCTGCAGGTCACGGGCTGAAAGGTCGTTCAGCAGGGTGTAGCCGGCGACGTGATCGAGGGCATCCTCCTCCGACACCTCGCTGGCCCGACGGCCGATCACGAATGCGACCTCGGCTTCGTAGTCGACCTTGCGGCTGGCGGCGGGCAGGGTAACCGTCGCACCGTCCGGCACAAGGGCGTTCCGGTACTTGCCGAAGATCGTCGGCGCCTTGGGGATGTCGGCCCCGGTCTCCTCGGCGTGGGCCCGGTAGTTGAGTCCGATGCAGATGATCTTGTCCGGGTCGGGTACCGGAACCAGGATGCCACCGGGGCCGATCAGCAGCGGCTCGCCGGAACCCGATTCGATGGCCTCCTGCACCTCGTCCAGCCGGCCCGAGGCAAGAAGCTCCCTGACGCTGGATCCCTGCCCTTCTCCGATCAGGTCCCAGGCGTCGAGCACGCCGGCTTCGGTCTGGACTCCGGCCCGGGGGCCCCGATCGGATGCGTAAGTGACCAGTCTCATGGCCGCGAGTCTAAGGGCCGGGGAAGGTCAGATGTCGCCTTTCGGACGAGACTGCGATAATGCCCGCCCGGTCGGTTTAGACNNGGCCTGTCACGCCAGAGGCCGCGGGTTCAAGTCCCGTCGCTCCCGTTACACGGGGCGTCGCACGCGCCCAAACGCCGTCAGCGCTCCGCTGGCGGCGTCGTTCGTTCGAAGGCTTGGGAACGTACTTCCAGTACGCCCCCTGCACCTCCTCACTCGCTCCTTGCCAGCGAACCGCTGACGACGTATGTGCATGCGTGCTTGTGGCGTCTCGGAGAGTCTGCGGCCGCTGCTGCCTGGGCTATGTGGCTTCTTCGTAGTGGGGGCCCATTGCGGGCCAGTAGTCGTTGAAGTCGGGCATTTCGTGGTTTTCGATTGCGGCGACGAGACGGTCCAGGTACCACTCCCAGCCGGCCCCGATCGATCCGACTGGAGTCTCCTCGTCGAGATGCTGGGTGAAGGTGACCAGGCTGCCTTCACCGAGGGGTTCGACCGCCATGCCCAGATACCACTCGCCCATCCCCGTCCCGACCGCGATCTCGTAGGACGCTCCCGGCTCGCAGGCGGTTATCTCACCGGTCGAGGTCGATTCCTCCTCTTCGGCGTTCATCGTCACCTCGATCCGCCCTCCGGGGCCGGTGTCGCCGGTCCAGGTTCCGAACCACTTCTCAAGCTTCGGCGATTCCGTGATCCAGGCCCAGGCTTCGGTCGGCGGGATCCGGAACTTCCGGGTCAGGACGAGATCACGGCCGTCGGGTGTGCTGACAACGGTTCCAGTCGGTTCCGGGCTCATGAGCCAAGACTGACATCCCGCCGTTGCCCTGTCCAGCCCCGCCCGGCTACCAGGGGGAGGGCCTGTAGTCCTTGAGGAAGACTCCGTGGACGTCCTCGCCGGCTTCGCCGCGGATGATCGGGTCGTAGACCCGGGCGGCACCGTCGACCAGGTCCAGGGGCGCGTGGAAGCCATCCTCGGCGAGACGCTTCTTCATGGGGTGGGGTCTTTCGTCGGTTATCCAGCCCGTGTCGACCGCGGTCATCAGGATTCCGTCGGTCTCGAGCATCTCCCGGGCACTGGTCCGGGTCAGCATGTTGAGGGCCGCCTTGGCCATGTTGGTGTGCGGATGCCCGGGCCCCTTGTACCCGCGGGAGAACTGTCCTTCCATCGCCGAGACGTTGACCACATGGGTGCGGCGGGCGGGCGAGGCGGCCAGGGCCGCCCGCAGCCTTCCGACCAGAATGAAAGGCGCGGTCATGTTGCAGAGCTGCACCTCGAGCAGCTCGATCGGATCGACCTCGCTAACGGTCTGGATCCAGCTGTTGGTGTCGACCACGTCGGGCACGAGGCCCCCCGCGTCGATCGCCCGGCCTGAATCCACCAGGTCGAACCCGGCCGACCCGGCGGTGAGCGCCATCGCCGTGATCGCGTGGGGCGTCGGGGCCCAGTGCGACGGGGCGGAAACCGCGGCAAGCTGATGGTCGCCGTGGCGGTCGAAGGTCTCGACGTCGGGGACCGGGCCCGGTTCGAGTTCCTCCAGCTCGGCGCGGATCAGCGGCGCGTAGGCCTCGGGGGTTCTGCGCACGGTCTGGCAGGCGTTGTTGATCAGGATGTCGAGCGGTCCCCTGGCCGCCACGGAGTCGGCGAGGTCGACCACCTGACCCGGGTCCCGCAGGTCGATGCCGACGATGTGAAGGCGGTCGAACCAGTCTTCCGCGTCTTCCATCGCCCGGAAACGGCGGACGGCATCGTTCGGAAAGCGGGTGGTGATCGTGGTGTCGGCTCCGTCCCGCAGCAGTCGCAGGGCGATGTACATGCCGATCTTCGCCCGGCCGCCGGTTAGCAGCGCACGCTTGCCGGTCAGGTCGGTCCGGGCATCCCGGCGCTCGTGGTTGAAGGCTGCGCACTCGGGGCAGAGCTGGTGGTAGAAGGCATCGACCTCGCGGTAGTCCTTCTTGCAGATGTAACAGGCGCGGGGCTCGATCAGGGTCCCGGCGATCGCGCCCTTCGCCGAGGAGACCAGGGGCAGGCCTTCGGTCTCGTCGTCGATGCGACCCGGCGCTGCGGTGGCGGTCAGGGCGGTGATCCTGGCGTCGTGCTCGAGCACCTGCCGGCGCTTCTCCTGCCGGCGGCGGATCTTGACCGACTTGTAGAGACCGGCCGCCGCCTGCTGGACCCTGATCGAGTCGGGATGTTCAGCTGGCAGGCGGTCGAGTTCGGAGATCACCCGCAGGGTGGTCTCAAGGTCGCCGGGATCGATCCTTTCGTCGCTCTCTTCTCGTCTGCGCTGGTCCATGGTCAGGCCGAGGGCACCATAGCCTGCGCCCGTGGCAGGCGGTGAGTAGGCTCGCCCCATGCACAATCTCCTCGTCGTAATTGCCAGCGTCCGTCCAGGGAGGGTCGGAGAATCCGTAGCCGACTGGTTTACCCCGATCGCCGAAGCCGACGACCGGTTCACGGTTGAAGTCGCCGACCTGAAGGAGCTCGACCTTCCGTTCATGGACGAGCCCAACATGCCGGGACGCCGCGAGTACACCAAGGAACACACAAAGAGATGGAGTGCGACTGTCGATCGCGCCGACACTTTCGTCTTCGTGACGCCGGAATACAACGCGACCCCGGCTCCGGCGCTGAAGAACGCCATCGACTACCTCTACCACGAGTGGAGCTACAAGCCTGCCAGCTTCGTCAGCTACGGCGGAGTCTGGGCCGGCGCAAGGGCGGTCCAGGCACTCAAGCCCACCCTCACCCAGCTTTCGGTGATGCCGGTTCCCGAGATGGTGCCGATCCCCGGGGTCTCGGGACTGATCGACGAGGAAGGCAACTTCGAGGCGACCGAGATCCACGAGAAGAGCGCCCGCGGCATGCTCGACTCGCTCGACCGCTGGTCAGAAGCCCTGAAAACCATGCGGTGAAACTGAAGCTGCAGCATTTCGCAGCACTTTCAGTTTCACCAGCTCTTTCCAGCCGGCTCCGCGATTGATCCGGAGCCCTGTCGGCTCAGCCGCCGCCGGCCGGCGGCGGTGCGGTCGGATCCTCGCCTTCTTCGCCGAGGCCCTCGCGGGCGATGTACTCCTCGGCCAGGAGGAGGTTGTCCTTTGACCTCTCGACCACGTTCAGGAGGTCACCCATCAGGGCTACTTCCTCGACCTGCTCCTTGACGAACCACTGCATGAAGTGTTCGGCCCGGTAGTCCTTGATCTCCCGGGCCAGTTCGAACAGTCCGAAGATCTCGTCCGAGACGCGCTCTTCCTGGGCGAGGGCTTCCTTGACCGGGGTGATTCCATCCTTGTACCTGGTCGGCTGTGACTTGATGTCCGGAACCTTGACCTCTTCATCCACGTCGAGCAGGTACTGGATCATCATCATCGCGTGTTCGCGCTCTTCTTCGGCCTGGCGGTAAAAGAACGAGGCCAGTCGCGGAAGAGTCTCGCTGTCGTAATAGACCGCCATCGCCACGTACTGCTGCGAAGCCGCGAACTCATTCGAGATCTGGGCGTTCAGTGCCTTGCCGAAACTCTTCTTTGCCGCCATTTTGTCTCCGTTCGGGGTGGGTCGATTCTGCTGGCGTGATCCAACCTAGCGCAGTTGGGGACTTTGGCCCGCCGCATGCGGGGTTAGATGACTCTAACTTCGATCCGGCTTGCCAAAGCCGTTTCCGGGCACCTTCATCGGGCTGACGGGGAGCCCGGGTTCCGGTTTCTCGGCGTTGTAGCCGACCGGCGCCGTGTCATTCGGATTGTCCGGGTGAAAGAGCGCCGCCAGGTACTGGATCTGCTCCCGTCCGATTCCAAGTTCCCACTGCCCGCCGCCGTAGGCGCCGATGCCTTCGGCCTCGCAGTAGTCGTAAGCGTCGAAGGTCGACTTCAGCCCGCCCATACGGGATGGCTTGATGTTGATCACGGTGGGCTTGTGTTCGAGCGCGATGATGTCCTCGACCGAGTGGATCGGTGCATCCCAGGTGACCCGGTGCCAGTCGTCCTTTAGGACCTCCCGTGTTTCCGGCGTCACGTCAGGATCTTCGATCCAGGCGTCGGGAAAGGCGAGGAGCAGCCGGCGGTAGAGCTCCGGGTCGGTTTCGATGTCGACCACCGTGCCCTTGTACTGGCCTTTCAGGTCGAGCGTGTTCACCGCACCGGTTTCGGCCAGCTGGTCGATCAGCCGCTGGTCCCAGTCGAGCGAAGGGTCCAGCTTGAACTTGAGATCCGGGTATCGCTCCAGCTTGACCAGCAGCCTTCCGACGTCGGATTCCTTGCCGCCCGGACCTCCGGTCAGACCCATCGAGGCGACGAAGTTCAGGGGCCTGAGGGGGCGCCCGAGAAACTCCGCCAGCGAGGTGCCGGCCTGGGAGAGGGCCAGGTCGAGGGCGGCCGACTCGAAAGCCCAGCGCCGGTAGAGCCTGGATACCTCCCGCTCCGGGGGCGCCGGGAACAGATCAAGTCCTCCGATCAGATCACAGAACTCGCCGACCGTCCCGGATCCGGTGAAGTCATGGACCGGCCCGGCATCCTGCAGCGCGATCTGGTCGAGCGCCTCGTAGGTGATGTCCTCGCCTTGTCCGGTCTGCCCGGACCCTTCCAGCCGGATGACCGTGGTCAGGCGTTCGAACTCCGGGCTCGGTCGGATCGAGAGCCCCTCCATCGACCACGATTCGATCTTGACCGGCAACTCCGCGACGCGCTCGTAGGTGCTCATTGGGTCCAGCCTAGCGACCGGTTGCGCTGGCCCTGGCTCAAATGGCATCAGACGCTGGATTGGCCGCTCCCCGACCGGGTACGGTTGGGGCATGTCCTCACTGATACACACCTGTTACCGCGTGTACGACCTCGACGAGTCGATCGCCTTCTACGAGAAGCTGGGCCTGAAGGAGCACCACCGTCTGCCGATCGGCGACGAGGCGGTCAACGTCTACATGGGTCACGAAGGTGACGGTCCGAGACTGGAGCTGACCTTCAACTACGACCAGGAGGAGCCGTACGAGATCGGGACCGGTTACGGCCACATCGCCTTCATCGTGGACGATCTCGATGCGACCCTCGAGGGCCTGGCCGGCGAAGGCATCGCGCCCGAGAAGCCCCCCTACACGGTCAGCGAGGGCGGCTCCCGGCTCTGCTTCGTCCGCGACCCCGACGGCTACCGGATCGAACTCATCGAAGGCGACCCCGGCCGGGCCGACTGAGGCCGGTTCCGGACACCTGGGTTCAAAACACGGGGATATGACGCCATCAACTTGAACCCGGCCCCCGGGGAGGGTTCAGGCGAGGCCGGCCTGCCAGGCAGCGTCGATGTCGGCGGTGGCCGGAAAGCGGCCGTCGAGTTCGAGCAGGGTGAGGCCGTGGGCCAGCGCCCAGGTTGCCCGCGCCCGATCCGGGTCGTCTCCGATCATTGCTACCAGCGGAGCCGCGGCAGCCTCTTCGAGGCCCTCCGGCAGGTTCTCGCGGTCGAGCGGACGGGTGGTTGCGATCCGGTAGAGCGCCGGGTTGGCCAGCGCCCAGGAGCGGTAGGCCCGGCCCATTGTCCGGAGGTCTCTTGCGGCACCCAGCGCCTCGCCGATCTCCCTCAGCGCCTCGGCGGCGAGCAGGGTTTCAATCTCTCGCCGGTTCCTGACGTGCTTGTAGAGGGATGGCGCCTTGATCCCGAGGCGACCCGCCAGATTTCTCATGGTCAGCGCCTCCTCTCCCTGCTCTTCGAGCAGGGCCCGTGAGGCCGCGGTGATCTCCTCCCGCCGGCTCACCGGGTCTCCGCGCGCTCCTTGAGGGCCGCGTTCAGCGACTTGAATCCCTGTTCGGTCCTCGAGAGTGTCCCGCCCATGAAGCGGGGGAGGATTCCGGTGAACTTCTCGCCCTGCACCAGCCGGGTGCCCTTGCGTTCGGCTTCGAGGGTGAACCAGTGCTCACCGTCGAAGATTCCGGGGACGACCAGGCGGCCGAGCCAACGCAGCTCCCGTGCCGGATCGGCCGCGAGCACGGTCGGGCTGAAGTTCATCGCTTTGCCACCGGGCGGCTGCATCCGGAGCTTCAGCTTCCCGCCTTTGCGGATCTCCCCGGAGCCTTCAGTGATGAAGGGATTCCATTCCGGGTAGACGTCAAGGTCGGTCAGTACCTGCCAGACCCGCTCGGGGCTGGCGTCGATCGATTCGGTTGTCTCAATGGTCGGCATATGGCTAGGCTAACAAAGTTAGCCAGGTTTGGCAAACACCGTTAGCCGGATGTCGGGATCACTTCTCGACCAGACGGGTGCGGAGCGCGTCCAGGATCTCGTCGCCGAGACCCAGTCCTTGCCTCATGTAGCCCTCGATCGAACCGTAGGTCTCCTGCATCAGCTTCATCGCGGTGTCGAGGTAGCTGCGGTCGACGCTGAGCACCGGCCTCAGGTCCTCCGGGTTGCCGCCGACCGACTCGAACTGGTCGAGAATCGGCTTGAGGGCCGGAAGGAGCTGCTGGTTGGTCAGAAGGTAGTCGTGGTAAACGTCCCGCTCGCTCACGCCGAGGAAGGTGAGTAGCGAGGCCGCGGCCCAGCCGGTGCGATCCTTGCCGGTCGTGCAGTGAAACAACGCGGGCAGGCTTTCGCGGTCGGCGATTTCCGTGAAGAAGTGGGCGTAGGACCGGTTGGCGGATGGCAGCTCGATCAGCTCCCGGTAGGCCACGCGCATCATCTCTTCGCCCTGGCCTTCGCCCAGTGTGGCGCTTATCGCGGCAGGGTCATCCATCTTGGCGAGGATGCTTGCCGGCCCGGTTCCGGTCCGGTCGGCGAGGACGTCGAGGTTGACCGCCCGCGCACCAACGTCACGGTCGGGCGTCGCCTCGAACTCGGCGGCAGTGCGGAAGTCGAAGACCGTGCTCAGCCCAAGTCCGGAAACCCTGGTCAGGTTGTCGTCGCTCAGCCGGCCGAGCAGAACCGACCGGTAGAGCTGACCTCGCTTCACCGTCGCTCCGTCAACCGTGCCGTATCCGCCGAGATCCCTCAGGTTCGGCAGGGTCGCGACCGGAATCGCCTCGCCCGGCGCGGAGGTGAGTTCGCTCACTCGGCGATCACCCGGAGAGTCGTCAGCTCCCGGTCGGCGGCGCCGCGCACGAAACCTCCGTGGTCGACCGAATCGGTGATGTAGTCCAGGGTCTCGCGGGTCAGTCGCTCACCGGGCAGCACGTTGGGGATGCCCGGCGGATAGGTTGCCAGCGGCTCGGCCGCGATCCGTCCCTCGGCTTCCCTGAAGGGCACCACTTCCTGCTCCCCGAGAAAGGCGTCACGTGGAGTCATCGCGGGGTCACCCCAGGGCGGCGGGGGCGCGAACTCGGGTTTCTCCTGGACCGGTTCTGCCTCGATCGCCTCGAGTGCCGTGAGGATGCCGTCGATCAGGCGGCGTGCCCTTTGAGGCGTGCCGGTTCCCATCCCGAAGACTGCGACGGCCACCGTGTCCGAAGCGAGCTCGAGATTGACACCGGCGAGGTCCCTGGCCAGCTCGGCAATGTGGTATCCGGTACTGCCGGTGCCCCGGACGTCGATGGTCAGCCGGAGCGGATCCCAACCGGCGACCGAATCGGCCTCCAGCAACCTCTCGTCAAGCACGTCGAGTCCCGGGATTTCCCTGATCTCCTGACGGGCCTCGGCCAGCACTTCGATGGTCTCGCCCAGCAGGCGTTCACCATCGACCGCGGCCTGTCGCCGGGCAGCATCCAGCGAACCACAGAGAAGTGAGTTCGGGCTGGTCGACTCGGTCATCGAAATGCAGCGGTCGATGATCGCCTCCTCGAAACGGTCGGTCGCCAGGTGGATCATCGCCGACTGCGTCAGGCTGCCGACGATCTTGTGGGTGGAGGAGATCACCAGGTCCGCGCCGCTGTCAATGGCACTCGGGGGAAGGTCGGGGTGGAACTTCAGGTGGGCACCCCAGGCTTCGTCGACAACCAGCGGCACACCCCTCTCGTGTGCGACACCGGCCAGGGCCGGAATGTCGGCGCAGGCACCGAAATACGTGGGGGAGACGGCCACGGCGGCGGCCGCATCGGGACAGCGGTCGAGGGCTTCGGCCAGGGCGTCGGGGGTCAGGCAATGCGCCACGCCGAGGTCGGGGTCGAGCTCCGGTGCCGCGAAGGTCGGCTTGAGCCCGGCCATGATCATCCCGTCAATCACCGAGGAGTGGACGTTTCGCTGGACCACCAGTTCGCCGCCCATGTGGGCCACCGCGAGGCACATCGCCTGGTTGCCCTGGGAGGCACCGTTGATCAGGAACCAGGTCCGCTTTGCTCCCCAGGCCTCGGCCGCCAGCTGCTGCGCCTCCTGGAACGGGTTCGGGTCACCGACGTCGATCCCCTCGATCAGGGCCGGAATGTCATCGGTGAGACCGGTCTGCCCGGCCAGCAGATGAAGGCGGGCATCGGCACCGATTCCGCCCTGATGCCCGGGAACGTTGAACCTTCCGGGGTCGCTCTGGGCGAACTCGAGCAAGGCGTCCACATAGGGGGTGCGGTCCTGGCCGGAAGACATTCCCGGAGTCTATTGCGCCATATGACGCCAGCCGAAGGTAGGCTCCCGACGATGATCAGCCCCGTCTCCGGTCAGCCTGACCTGCCTGCCCGTCGCGCCCGGATCGGCGCCCGTCTGGCCACCGTGGCCGTCGTACTCCTTTCCCTGGGCCTGATCGCCGGCTGCGGCGGCTCTGACGAGGAAGACCTGACCAGGACCGACTACATCGCCGACGCTGATGCGATCTGCGCTCAGTACGGCGCACAGTCAGCCGACCTCGAGCGCCAGTTCGACCAGGCACTCAGGGACAGCGACCTCGAAGGTGCGGCACAGACCTTCGAGGACCAGGCCTCCGAGGTGACCGCGATGCTGGACCAGCTAGAGGAGCTCACGCCGCCAGTAGCGGACCAGGCAACCGTCGACCAGATCATCTCGCTGGGCCGCCAGCGGGTGGAGGCGGCGAAGGATGCCGCGAACGCGATCGCCTCTGGCGACAAGGACGCGATGATCGCGGCGGGCAAGGAGGGTTCGGTGCTTGCGGGCGAGTACTACCAGCTGGCCGACGGCTTCGGATTCGAGGCTTGTGGCAGCGGTGGCGCCACCAGCACGCCTGCCACCCCGACGGGCACCACCGGCGCAACTTCCTGATCGCCGGATAGGCTCAGTGCCCAACTAGCTACGGAGGCAACATGAGTGTCAAGTCCAAGCCCGGGCGCCTCGTCGCGACCGGAGCAGCATTTCTCGTCGGAGCCGTCCTGCTTGCCGGATGCGGTTCGGATTCCGAATCGAGTCCGAAGGATGATTTCATCGCCCAGGCGAACACCATCTGTTCCGACTACGAACAGGAATCCGCTGCGGCCGAAGACGCGTTCACGGAGGCGATCGACGCCGGTGATCTCGAAACCGCAGCCACCGTTTTCGAGGATCAGGCTGGCGCGATGACGGCGGCCGTCGACGAGATGGAGGCCCTGGAGGTTCCGCCGGGTGACGAGCAGGTGATCAACGAGTTCATTGCCCTGGCCCGGGACACGGTCCAGGTCACCCTGCAGGCCGCGGACGCCATTCGGGCCGATGACAGGCAGGCGCTTGACGCCGCCATCGCGCAGGGCGACGCGCTCGACGCCCGCTCGGACGAGATCGCGACCGAGTACGGCCTGACCGACTGCGTCAGCAACGCTGACGAACAGGCCTGAGCTTCTCCCGTATTGACTGGATGGTGGTGTCCCTGCGGCCTAGCCGTAGGGATACCACCAGTCCTTGACTTCGATTTCTGTATCGATGTGGGCGTGCTTGGCCTCCCTGAACGCGTCCAGTCCCTCGGTCCCGAGCTCCCGGCCGATGCCGGAATTCTTGAAACCGCCGAACGGCCCCGCATCGTTGTCGGTGAGGGGATCGTTGATCCATACAGACCCGGCCCGCACCTCCTTCACGCAGCGGATCGCCCGCTTCAGGTCCCTCGTGTAGATGTTCGCGCCGAGGCCGAAGTCAAGGCCATTGGCGAGCGCGATCGCCTCGTCGAGGTCCTTGACCGGCACGATCGGTGCGACCGGACCAAAAGTTTCCTCACGCAGCAGGTCGGCCTGGGGCGGAACCCCGGTCAGCACGCAGGGTTCGAGGTAGTGACCCTTTTCGAAGCCGGCGTTTCCGCCCCCGGCGAGCAACTCGGCCCCGGCCGCGACGGCGTCCTCGACCTGGCCGAGAGCCTTCGCCCTCTGCGGTCCCGAGACCATCGGGCCGAGGTCGGTGGACGGGACGAGCGGATCGCCGATCTCCAGTGATCTCGTCTGCTCCACGAAGGCACTGACGAAGTCATCGAATATCGATTCCATGACATAGAAGCGCTCCGAGGACGTGCAGACCTGTCCGGCGTTCAGGCAGGCGGCCCAGACGCCACCCTTCGCCGCGACATCGAGGCCGTCGGCACCGATGTCGTCACAGACGATGAACGGGTCCTTGCCCCCCATCTCGAGGTTGACGCGGGCGTTGCGGGAAGCGGCGGCCATCCCGACCTTGCGGCCGGTTCCGACCGAGCCGGTGAAGGCGACGCAGTCGATGCCCGGGTGCTCGGCGATCCCGGCACCGATGTCGCCCGCGCCCGCCACCAGGTTGACGGTACCTGCCGGCAGGCCGGAGAAGACTTCGGCTATGGCCAGGGTTGAAAGCGGGGTCAGCTCGGACGGTTTGGCGACGATCGTGTTTCCGGCAGCCAGCGCTGGTGCAACCTTCCAGACCAGCAGCAGCAAGGGAAAGTTCCAGGGAACGATGCAGCCGACGACCCCGTGGGGCTCCTTCACCACGACCGAGAACTGCGACGCTTCGATGGGGGGAATGACCCTGCCGATCTCGGATCTCGCGACCTCGGCGTAGTAGTCGAAGCAGGCTGCACACCACTCGACCTCGTCGGCCGACTCGGTCAGGGGCCGGCCGATCTCGGTTGTCATCAGCAGCGCAAGCTCCTGCGTCTTTTCGCGCAGCCGGGCGGCGACCTCATGGAGCAGCGGGGCCCGGTCGACGGCCGGCATGTTCCCCCAGGTTCCCTTCGCCCCGGTCGCCGCCTTCACGGCGAGGTCGAGCTGCTCCAGCGACGCCGCACCGACCGTGGCCACCATCTCTTCGGTTGCAGGATTCTCGACCTCGATCGGCGTCCCGGCACCGTCGAGCAAATCTCCACCAATCAGTAACCGCGTTTCATAACCCATGCCCGAAAGTTAACCGCAGTCGGCGAGCTTTCTTGTCTTCGTGTTCTGCGGGTGAATCCGCGAGCCGGGGCGAAGCTGGCCAACCCATGAAGGTCCGGCTCGCCTAGGTCGCCTCCCGGAACGGCTCCAGCGGTAGTCAGTCTGGTGCGGCGGCGTCCGAAAAAAGTTGGATAGGGAGCGAAGCGACAACTTTTTTCGGATGCCGTCGTGTCAGACCCGTCCCGCTGGTCAACACCGATCTGGTGCTCAGACGGGGATCGAGATCGCCGGCTTGTTGGCGACCTCTTCCGGCCTCATCGCCGCCGCCTTCTCGGCCCGCTTCTGCTGGATGATCACCGCCAGCATCGCGATTACCGTCACCGCGAAGAGCATGGTCGCGATCACGTTGACCTGCACCGGGATGCCGCGCTGGTTCGCGCCGAAGATGTAGAGCGGGAAGGTCACGGTCGAGCCGGAGTTGAAGTTCGAGATCACGAAGTCGTCGATCGAGAGTGCGAACGAGAGGAACGCAGCCGAGACGACACCGGGGGCGATCAGCGGAAGCGTCACCTTGCGGAAGGTCGTGAACGCGTTCGCGCCGAGGTCGGCCGCGGCCTCTTCGAGCCTGCGGTCGAAACCGATCAGCCTGGATCTGACCACGATCACCACGAAGCTGACCGAGAACATGATGTGGGCGATCAGCAGTGTCGTGAATCCGAGCTGGAAGACGTCGAGGGTGAGGAAGAAGGACAGCAGGGCAGCACCGATCACGACCTCGGGTGTCGCCATCGGAATGACGATCAGGAGGTTTGCGGCCCGACGTCCGAAGAACTGGTACCTGACCAGAGCGATCGCGAGCAGGGTTCCGAGGATTGTCGCGCCGATCGAGGTGAAGAAGGCCAGCCGGATACTGGTCAGGAGCGAGTCGGTCAGATCCTGGATACCGAAGGCATCAGCCCAGTACTTGGTGGTGAAGCCGGCCCACTCGAAGTTGTAGCGGCCGGGCGGATCGTTGAACGAGAAGACTGCGATGATCAGGATCGGGACGAGCATGTAGGCAATCGCCAACAGCCCGAGGATCAGGATGAAGTTTTCCCGCAGCCAGCGCCAGGCTCTCACTTGGCTTCCTCCTCGTCACCCATCAGGGCATCTGTACCGGCAAACTTGATGTAGACCAGAAGGCCGACCAGGATGATCGCCATCAGGGTGAACGAGAGCGCAGCGGCTTCGGCGTAGTCGTTGACGACCAGGTACTTCGACTGGATCACGTTGCCGATCATCGCCTGGTCGGGGCCACCGAGGAAGGTCGCATTGACGTAGTCACCGGCGGCCGGGATGAACGTCAACAGGATGCCGGCGATGATCCCCGGCATGGTCAGCGGCAGGGTCACCCGGAAGAAGGTCTGTCTCGCCGAGGCGTAGAGGTCCTGGCCGGCTTCGAGCAGCCGCCGGTCCAGCCTCTCGAGTGAGGCGAATAGCGGGAGAACCATGAAGGGCAGGAAGTTGTAGGTCAGGCCTGCGATGACCGCTCCGCTGGTCGCCAGCACCCTTCCGTCCGGGGCCAGCTGAAGGAACTCCAGGACCGAGACGACCGGGCTGCTGTCGCTCAGGATCGTCTTCCAGGAAATTGTCCGGATCAGGTAGGTGGTGAAGAAGGGTGCGACCACGCCGAAGAGCATCAGGTTCTTCCAGCGGCCTGATTTGAAGGCGATCGCGTAGGCCAGTGGATAGCCGATCAGCAGGCAGAAGATCGTCGCCACCCCGGCGTACCAGAAGGCCCTGATGAACTGGGTGCTGTAGTCCGTGATCGCGTCGGAATAGTTGCTGAAGGCCCAGGTGAGTTCGTAACCCGTGGTCAGGGTTCCGGTCTTCAGGGAAAGCTCGCCCATGTAGTACATGGGCACCACGAAGAAGATGAACAGCCAGATCAGGCCTGGCGCGAGCAGCCAGTAGGGGATCATGCGCTGACGGAGAGTTGTCATCGGTGTCTGCTCATTTCCGATTGTTCTCCGTCAGCGCGTTCCCCGTTACTTTCGGTTGGTAACCCGTTAGCCGATCTTGGCGTTCTCGAACGCCTGCTCGACCGCCTGGACCTGCTCCTCGTCACCGGGGGGCGAGACCTGGGCGAAGCAGTTCTTCGTGAACTCCTCGGACGGGAAGATCAGATCGTTGTTGGCGATCTCGGGATTGTCCTTGACCAGGATCTCCTTAACTCCTGCCACCGGGCTGACGTAGTTCACATACTCGGTGATCTGGGCCTGGTTCTCCGGGGCGTACACGTAGTTCATGAACTCGTATGCCGCGGCGGGGTTGGGGGCGCCGACCGGGATCAACATGTTGTCCGACCAGATCGAGCAACCCTGCTCGGGCTGGACGTACTTGATGTTCGGATTGCTGGTCTGGGTGGTGTCTCCCGACCAGCCGATCGCGGCGACCACGTTGCCGTTCTCGAGATCCTGGATGTAGTCGTTGCCGGTCACCTTGCGGACCTGGCCGTTACTGACGTTCTCCTTCATCTTGTCGATCGTGTCCAGCCAGTCCTGCTCGGTGGCTTCCTCCGGGTTGATGCCGTCGGCCGCCATCATCAGCGGGATCGTGTCGCGCATCTCGTCGAGCAGCGTGACCTTGCCCTTGTACTTCGGGTCGAACAGGTCGTTGATCGACTTGATGTCCGGAGCGAGGTCGGTCCGGACGACGAGACCGGTCATGCCGGACTGCCACGGAACCGAGTACTCACGCTCGGGGTCGAAGGCGGGATTCCGGAGACTCGGAATCATGTTCTCCTCGACGTTCGGGATCTTCGACTTGTCCAGCTTCTGGACGTAGCCGAGCTTCCACATCTTCTCGGCCATCCAGTCGGTCACGACGATGATGTCGCGGCCGCCGGAGTCCCCGTTGCTGAGCAGCGGCTGCATCTTGCCGAAGAAGTCGGTGTTCGAGTTGACGTCATCGGTGTAGGTAGTGCTCGTGCCCGTGGCCTGGTCGAACTCCTTGATGGTCGCGTTGTCGATGTAGAGCGGCCAGTTGGAAATCTTCAGGTTGCCCTGCGGATCGCCGCCGGTGGCAGTCGTCACATCCGAGTTGTCGGAACCGCCGAGACCACCCCCTCCGTCGCCGCCACAGGCGACCAGGACCATCGAGGCCGCGAGGGCCAGTACGGCCACGACCAGAAGTCGGGATTTCTTCATTACGCTCATCAGTTCACTCCTTCGGTGACGTTGTCGGTGGGCGTTTCGTCAGCGACCGCCTTGTCCCTCTCGGACACGGCAACCAGGTGCATGTGCTCGGGCAGCCAGTTCAGGCGGACCTTTGCACCTCCGCCGGGCAGGTTCTGCCTGGCGTCTTCGGAAGCGTTGGGGACGAGCACGGTCATCTTCACGTCGTCGGCCACCCGCACAGCCATCTGGGTGGAAGTTCCCAGGTACAGGGAACTCTCGACGAGGCCGTCAACGCCCGGCTGGTCGGCCGGGGCGTTCTCGGGCAGTGAAACGGTCAGCTTTTCGGGTCGGACCACTGCGAAGCACCGCTCTCCGCTGGAGAACTTCGAAGCGTCCGGAGTCGGCACGGCGGGCCCGTTGTCGAGCTTCACCTCGCCCGGGCCGGAGGCGACGGCGGGCAGCAGGTTTGAAACTCCGATGAAGCCGGCAACGAAGGTCGTGGACGGCCGGTCGTAGACGGTCTCCGGGTCGGCGCACTGTTCGATCCGGCCCTCGTTCATGACCGCGATCCGGTCGCTCATGGTGAGCGCTTCCTCCTGGTCATGGGTCACGTAAACGAAGGTGATGCCGACGTCGCGCTGGATCTGCTTCAGCTGTACCTGGAGTCCCTTGCGGAGCTTCAGGTCGAGAGCGCCGAGCGGTTCGTCGAGCAGGAGCACCTTCGGAAGGTTGACCAGGGCGCGGGCCAGGGCGACGCGCTGCTGCTGGCCACCCGAGAGCTGATTCGGCTTGCGCTTGGCTTCCCTCGAAAGACCAACCCTCTCGAGCTCCGCCGCGACACGCTTCCTGATCTCGTCCTTCGGGACCTTCTGGCGTTTCAGTCCGAAGCCGACGTTCTCCTCGAGGGTCATGTGCGGGAAAAGTGCGTAGGACTGGAAGACGGTGTTGGTAGGCCGCTTGTAGGCGGGAAGGCCGGCCACGTCCGAGCCGTCGATCAGAACCTTGCCTGTGGTCGGCTGCTCGAAACCGGCGATCATCCGCAGGGTCGTGGTCTTGCCGCAACCGGAGGGACCGAGCATCGTGAAGAATTCGCCATCGGCGATGTCGAGGTCCATTTCCTCGACGGCCGTGAAGTCTCCGAACTGCTTCGTGACTCCCTCGAGGCGTACGCCCCCGCTCCCAGATCCCGCGGCTTTCCCGGCTGCTTGCTCCGTCTGATCCCCATCAGGATCTGTCGGCGGTAGATCTGGCGAGCCTTCCATCGAACCCCTCTCTCAGGTGGACAGAACCGGAGGCATGCCTGACACCCCTCCAGCCACTTCGGTTGAACCGTATGCGAAACATCACTTGCTCCGCAACCACGTTTTGTCCAAAGTGGCGGCGTCCGATGTTTCCGCTGTCCAATGCAGCGGGGTGGCCCGGGCGCTAAACGTCGGAGCCCGAGAGCGCCGCGGCGGGCTCGGCCTTGCCGGTCAGGAGCTCCGGATCGGCGATCTCCCGGCGACGCTTGAAGAAGGGTTCATCCTGATGGGCGCGCCAGGCGATCAGCAGGATTACCCCGAGCAGCAGGAACCCGACCCCGATGATTGCGGGCGGGGCGAAACCGAGCCAGGAAGCCCCCGTGTAGGAGTTCGCCGGGTCGGACCAGTCGATCAGGGACTTGACAAACAGATAGGTGAGAAGCAGGGCTCCGATCACCGGCGCCACGCCAATGAAGAGCAGGTTCCTGAACGATTTCAAGAGTTCTCGGCGGTAGTAGACCGCGCATGCGTAACCGGGCATCGCGTAGTAGAAGGCGATCATCAGGGACAGCGCCGACAGCGAGTCGAAGAGGAAGTTCTCGCTGATCAGTTTCGACGGCAGGTACCAGATGATTGCGAGCACACCGATCGTCACTGTCGAGACGACGGGGGTGAAGAAGCGGCTGGAGATCTCGCCGAGGGCATGCGGCATCGCCTCGGCGCGGGCCATGGAGAGCGAGGTCCGGGAGGCAGGGAGGATGGTGGTCTGTGTGGAGGCGAGTGCGGAGACCACGACGGACAGCAGCACCAGCAGGCCGAGGGTGCCGCCGAGGACTTCCTTGGCGTAGGTCGCGAGGATCGCCGCGTCATCATCGAACCGCTCTGCCCCGGTGGTCCCGCCCCAGGCGACGATCGCGGTCGCGACACCGAGGTAGGTCAGGAGGAGCAGCGCGGTGGAAATGACGCCTGCGAGTCCGGGCTTGTCGGCATCGCCTTCGGTCTCCTCGTTCAGGTTGACCGCGCTCTCCCAGCCCCAGTAGATGAACACGGCCACCCCGTTGACCAGCGCCGACAGGATCTCGGCACGCCGCAGCCCGAATGTGAACGCCCCCTCGGCGGGCCGCCGGGCCAGCCGGATGGCCAGCAGCGCCAGCGCGAGCGCCGCCGCGTCGGTGAGCATGTGCCCGGCGTCCGAGAACAGCGCCAGCGACCGGGCGAGGAACGCGGCGACGGTCTCGGCGATCAGGAACGCCGTCAGCAGCGCCAGGGCGATCCGCAGCTTGCCGGTGTCGGCGTCCGGCGCGATCGCGTGGTGGTGATGGTGGCCGTGGCCGCCGTGG
>JRYG01000313.1_pt1 | contig 29111 bp, 26 predicted proteins | sample 235341 | NCBI WGS metagenome assembly JRYG01 (sample SAMN03074218, study PRJNA261478) | activated sludge metagenome | biome: Wastewater Treatment Plant; feature: Wastewater; material: Activated sludge; isolation source: activated biomass of a wastewater treatment plant treating hydrocarbon... ...
CCGGGCGGAGCTTGCCGCCCTCCTCGACCCCCTACCCCGGGATGCCACCCAGGTGGTGGTCCGGGCCTTCAGCTACTTCCTGCAACTGGCCAATATCGCCGAGGACCAGCACCACATCCGCCGCCGCCGCGCCCACGACCTGGCCGGCTCGCCCCCCCGGGAAGGCAGCCTGCCCCATGCCCTCGACCGACTGGCCGAAGCGGGCGTTGATGCCGACGCGGTGGCCGACTTCTTCGCCCACGCCCTCATTTCCCCGGTCCTCACCGCCCACCCGACCGAGGTGCAGCGCCAGAGCATGCTCCAGGGCCAGCGGGAAATCGAGGGCCTGCTCGACGGCCGGGACCGCCAGCAGCTAACCCCCGAAGAGCAGGCCGACAACGCCACGGCCCTGGCCCGGGCCGTCCTCACCCTGTGGCAGACCCGCATGCTGCGGCCGGTGCGCCTGAAGGTCATCGACGAGGTCAAGAACGGCATCGGCTACTTCGCCAGCACCTTTTTCACCGAACTGCCCCGCCTCTACATCCAGACCGCCGAACGGCTGGCGGAACGTTACCCCGGCCGCCCCTGGGCCCTGCCCCCCTTCTTCCGGGTGGGAAGCTGGATCGGCGGCGACCGGGACGGCAACCCCTTCGTCACCGCCGACATCCTGCGCGAAGCCCTGCGCCTGCAGTCCGCCGCCACCCTGGATTTCTACCTCACCGAAATCCACGCCCTGGGCGGCGAACTGCCCATGTCCAGCCTGCTGGTCAAGGTCACCCCGGAACTGGCGGCCCTGGCCGACGCCTCCCCGGACAAGTCGCCCCAGCGGGCCGACGAGCCCTACCGCCGGGCCCTGACCGGCATCTACGCCCGTCTGGCCGCCACCGCCCGCACCCTGGACCATCTGGAGCCCCTGCGCCATGCCGTGGCCGAGGCCGAGCCCTACGCCAGCGCCGCCGCCCTGCGCGCCGACCTGAAGACTCTCGCCCTCTCCCTCAAGCAAAACGGCAGCGCGCTGCTCGCCGGCGGCCGGCTGCGCCGCCTGCTTCGGGCCGTCCAGGTCTTCGGCTTCCACCTGGCGCCCATCGACCTGCGCCAGAATTCCGACGTCCATGCCAGGAGCGTCGCCGAACTGCTCGCCGCCGCCGGCCGCTGCCCGGACTACGAAGCCCTCGACGAGCCGGCCCGCATCGCCCTCCTGGCCCAGGAACTGGTGACGCCGCGGCCGCTCTACTCCCCCTTCCTCGACTACTCCGAGGAAACCCGGGGCGAACTGGCCATCTTCTTCGCCGCCCGGGAGCTGCGCGAGCGCTACGGCGCCGCCGCCCTGCCCAACTGCATCATTTCCAAGACCGACGGCGTCTCCGACCTGCTGGAGGTGGCCCTGCTCCTCAAGGAGGCCGGCCTCCTGAGGCCCGGCGCCGCGCCGCGGCTGGAAATGAACATCATCCCCCTGTTCGAGACCATCGGCGACCTGCAGAAGGCCGCCGCCACCATGGACGGCCTCTTCCGCCTGCCGGCCTACCGGGAACTCCTGGATTCCCGCGGCCGGGAGCAGGAAGTCATGCTCGGCTACTCCGACAGCAACAAGGACGGCGGCTTCCTCACCTCCGGCTGGGAACTCTACAAGGCCGAGATCGAACTCACCCGGGTGTGCCGCGAGCATGGCGTGCGCCTGCGGCTCTTCCACGGCCGCGGCGGCTCCGTCGGCCGCGGCGGCGGCCCCAGCTTCCAGGCGATCCTGGCCCAACCGGCGGGGGCCGTTTCCGGTCAGATCCGCCTCACCGAGCAGGGGGAAGTGATCGCCACCAAGTACGGCAACCCCGGCACCGGCCGCCGCAACCTGGAAGTGCTGCTGGCTGCCACCCTGGAGGCCAGCCTCACTGACCACGAGAACCGCCTCGAGCCGGCGGAAGCCTTCCATCCCGTCATGGACCGCCTCTCCGAACTGGCCTTTGGCGCCTACCGCGGCCTGGTCTATGAAACCGAGGGCTTCACCCAGTACTTCCGCCAGTCGACGGTGGTGTCCGAGATCGCCACCCTCAACATCGGCAGCCGCCCGGCTTCCCGCAAGGCTTCCGACCGTATCGAGGATCTCCGGGCCATTCCCTGGGTCTTCAGCTGGGCCCAGTGCCGCCTCATGCTGCCGGGCTGGTACGGCTTCGGCTCCGCCGTCGAGGCCTGGCTCCAGGAAAACCCGGACGGCCTCGCCACCCTGCGCCGCATGTTCCGCGCCTGGCCCTTCTTCCGCACCCTGATGTCCAACATGGACATGGTGCTGGCCAAGACCGACCTCGCCATCGCTTCGCGCTACGCCGAGCTGGTCAGCGACGCTGCCCTGCGCGAAACCGTCTTCGGCCGCATCAAGGCGGAATGGGAACTGACCCGTCGCCACCTGCTCGCCATCGAGGAACAGGACGACTTCCTTTCCGACAACCCGCTTCTCAAGCGTTCCATCCAACAGCGCTTCCCCTACATGGACCCCCTGAACCACCTGCAGGTGGAACTGCTCAAACGCCATCGCGCCGGGGAAACGGACGAGCGGGTGGCCCGGGGCATCCATCTCACCATCAACGGGGTGGCGGCCGGCCTGCGCAACAGCGGCTGATCCCGGGATAGGCGGCGGCGACCATCGCCCAAAGCGGCGAGAATGGTCAGCCCGGATATTTCATGAGTATCGCGGATGCCGGCGCCGTCGTCGGCCCGATCCGGCGCCGGGCGCCAGGGCTCCGAAACGCCGTGTTGGCCGGCAATGCGGTAGCGCAAAGCTGGCGGCTCATGAAATTTCCGGGTTAAGCTTGCGGCTTGGCGCGATACCCCCGCGCCCTGGAGCCTGAAAGTGACCGCCATCCTTGACCGACCCGCTGCCATTTCCATCCGCCGCCCGATCCTCGTTGCCCTGGCGGCGGCAGCCCTCGCCCTGGCCGCCTGCAACCGCTCGCCGCAACAGCCGGCGCCCTCTTCGGCCCAGGCGCCGGCCCCCGCCAGCGAACCGGCCACACCCCAGTCTCCGCTGGCCGCCGCTGCCATGCGGGGCGACCTGGCCCAGGTCAAAGCCCTCCTCGACCAAGGAGCCGACGCCAACGTCACCGATGCCCTGGGGCGCACGCCCCTGCACATGGCTGCCTTCTACAACCGCCAGAAGACGACCCTCCTGCTGCTGAGCCGCAACGCCGCCATCGATGCCGCCGACCGCGCCGGCCTGACGCCGCTCCACGCCGCCGTCCTCGCCGGCAACCTGCAGGAGGCGGAATTGCTGCTCACCATGGGGGCGGACATCAAGGTCACCACGCAGGGCAAACTGACCGCCCTGCACCTGGCGGCGGCCACCGGGCAGCCCGACCTCGCCCGCCTGCTGGCCGAGAAGGGTGCCGACCTGCGCGGCAGGGATGCCGCCGGGCTGACGCCCCACGGCTATGCCAAGCGCAACCAGCACCCCGTCACCGCCACCCTGCTGCAGGAAATCGCCGAGAAAAAGTAACCCGGGCATGACCATCAAGCGCACCATCTTCTACGTCTCCGACGGTACCGGCCTGACCGCCGAAGCCCTCGGCCACAGCCTGCTGACCCAGTTCGAGGATGTCGAATTCAAGCAGATCCGCATCCCCTTCCTCGACGACAAGGCCAAGGCCTACGACCTGGTGGCCCGCATCAACGCCACCGGCGAGGAGGACGGCATGCGGCCCATCGTCTTCACCACCCTGGTGAACCAGGAGCTGGCGGCGATCGTGCACCAGGCCGACGCCTTCTCCCTGTCCTTTTTCGAAACCTTCCTGGCGCCCCTGGAGGCAGAACTGGGGCTGAAGTCCAACCACACCGTCGGCCGCTCCCACGGCTCCGCCGACAGTTCCGACTACAAGAAGCGCATCGAGGCCATCAACTACACCCTGGCCCACGACGACGGCATCACCGACCGCGACCTGGAACAGGCCGACGTGGTGCTGGTGGCCGTTTCCCGCTGTGGCAAGACCCCGACTTCCCTCTATCTGGCCATGCAATTCGGCCTCAAGGCGGCCAACTTCCCCCTCATTCCCGAGGATTTCGAGCGGGGCCGCCTGCCGGGCACCCTCGCCAAACACCGCCACAAGCTCTTCGGCCTGACCATCCAGCCGGAACGCCTGGCGCACATCCGCGAGGAGCGCCGCCCCGGCAGCAAGTACGCTTCCCTGTCCAACTGTCGCTACGAAGTGGCCGAGGCGGAAAAGATGATGCGTCGGGAAGGGATCCGCTGGCTGGACTCGTCGAGCAAGTCCATCGAGGAAATCTCGACCACCGTCCTGCAGGAACTGAACCTGCGCTAGCAGCTAGCCTGATGCCGCAAGGCGCCGGCGGACGGTTTCGAACAGGCAGACTGCCGCCGCCGCGGCGACGTTGAGGGATTCGACGGCCCCCGGCATAGGGATGCGCACCCGCAAGGGCACCGCCGCCAGGACCTCGGCGCTGACGCCGCGGCCTTCCGAGCCGAAGACCCAGGCCACCGGCGGCGCCAGGGGCGCGGCATAGAGGGATGCGCTCCCTTCCAGGCTGGTGGCCGCCGCCGTGCCGGCGAAGCCGCCGAGGAAGGCCGGCAGATCGGCTTCTTCACTGACCGCCAGGGCGAAATGGGCGCCCTGCCCCGCCCGCAGCACCTTCGGCGACCAGGGATCGGCACAGCCCGGCCCCAGGACTGCCTGGGCGAACCCCGCCGCCGCCGCAGTGCGCAGCAGCGTACCGACGTTGCCGGGATCCTGGATGCCGTCCAGGACCACCGTATCCACGCCGTTGCGCGGGGCACCGCCGCCCGGAGGCCGGGGCGCCAGGGCCAGCACGCCGCTGGGGGTCTCGACGATGCCCAGTTCGGCAAGCAGGGGGTCCGCCAGCTCGACCACCGGCCGCCCGGCAAGGTATGCCGCCGCCTCCGGGTTCTCCCGGCCACGCCGGCTGGCCACCAGGGTCTGCACGGGGCCGACGGCCCGTTCGTAGTCGCGGATCAGGTGCAGGCCGTCCAGCACCACCAGGCCGGCCTTCTTCCGCTCCCGGCCGGACTCGACGAGGCGCCGCAATTCCTTGAAGAAGAGGTTGTCCCGGGAGTGGACGACCTTCACATCCAGCGCCCCAGGGTGGCGACGGCAATGGTCACGAAGCCGAGCAGGAGGTTGAAACCCACCAGTTTGCGGATGCGCCCCAGGGCGGCACCGCCGGCCGCCCAGTTGCCCGCCTCCACCGCCTCCCGCAGCGCCGCGTAGGGCACCGTCACGACGCCGACGAAGACCCCGACCATGACCAGGCCGAGGGCGAACATGAGGTGCAGGTTGGGCGGCGCGACGGCGAACCCGAGGCTGGTGAGCATGATGAAGCCACTGCCCAGGATGAGGGCCACCGCCCCCCACACGAAGCGGAAGAAGCGGGCGAAGACCTTGACCCACAGGGACAGGCGCAGCGGCGGTTCGAGCACTTCCACCGCCGCCGGGCGCAGGCAGACGTAGGCGAAGAACATGCCGCCGACCCAGACGACGACGCTGGCGATATGCAGGAACAGCCACAAGGGATGGGCATTCATCGTTTCGACTCCTCAAGGACGGCACGCACCGGAGCATAGCTGCGGCGATGGATGGGTGTGGCGCCGTGGGTGCGCAGCGCCGCCAGGTGCATCGCCGTCGGGTACCCCATGTGGGTGCCCAGGCCGTAATCCGGGTAAAGGGCATGCAGGCGCATCATCTCGGCGTCGCGGCTGGTCTTGGCCAGGATCGACGCCGCCGCGATGGGAGCGACGCTGCCGTCCCCTTTGACGACGGCGGTGGCTGGACAGTTCAAGGTCGGGCAGACATTGCCGTCCACCAGCGCCGCCGCCGGCATCGCCCCCAGCCGGGCGACGGCCCGCTGCATGGCCAGCAGCGTCGCCTGCAGGATGTTGAGGCTGTCGATCTCTTCCACCGTCGCCCAGGCGATGCCCCAGGCCACGGCCTTTTCCTTGATTTCGCCAGCCAGGACCAGGCGTTTTTTCTCGGACAGCTTCTTGGAATCGTTCAGCCCGACGATGGGCCGCGCCGGGTCCAGGATCACCGCCGCCGCCACCACCGGCCCCGCCAGGGGTCCGCGCCCGGCCTCGTCGATGCCGCAGACCAGGCCCGGCGGGTAGCTCAGCCCAGGCATTCGATGACCGCGGCGGCGGCCTTCTCGGCCGTATCCTGCTTCAACTGCAGGTGGATGCCGGTGAAGGCCTCCTCCAGGAGCGCCGCCCCTTCCTTGTCCTGGTACTGCTTGACCAGGGCTTCCGCCAGGTTCTCCGGTGTCGCCTCGTCCTGCAGGATTTCCGGGACGAGGAAGCGCCCGGCGAGGATGTTGGGCAGGCCGACGTAGGGCAGGTAGCCCATGCGCTTCATCAGCCAGTAGGAGCCCTTGGCCATCTTGTAGGTGATCACCAGGGGCCGCTTGACCAGGGCCGCTTCCAGGGTGGCGGTGCCGCTGGCGACCAGGACCGCGTCGGCGGCGCCGACAGCATCCTGGGCATGGCCGAAGAGGAGCCGGAAGGGCACGTCGCCGGCCTGCTGCCGGTAGATGGCCGCCTCGAACTGCAACCGCGTCTCCCGCGTCGCCAGGGGCACCACGAACTGGGCCTGGGGCACGTGGTGCTCGCGGATGAGCATGGCCGTGCGCACGAAGGTGTCGGCCATGTACTGGAGCTCCGACTGCCGGCTGCCGGGCAGCAGGGCGAAGATCGGGGCGTTGCGCGGCAGGCCGAGTTTTTCCCGCACGGCAAAGCGGTCGGTACGCAGGGGAATGAGGTCAGCCATGGGATGGCCGACGTAGGTCACCGGGACCCCCTCCCTGGCGTAGAGCGGCGGCTCCATGGGGAACAGCGCCAGCACCCGCGACACGGCCCGGTGCATTTTCTTGATGCGCCCGCCCCGCCAGGCCCAGATGGAGGGGCTGACGTAATGGACGGTGGTGATGCCCCGGGCCTTGAGATCCGCCTCCAGCCCCAGGTTGAAATCAGGGGCATCGACGCCGACGAAGACATCGGGCCGGGTCTCCAGCAGGCGCTTCTTCAACTGGCGCCGGATGCCGGCGATTTCCCGGTAATGCTTGAGTACCTCGACGTAGCCCCGCACGGCGAGCTTTTCCAGGGGCCACCAAGCGTGGAAGCCTTGGGCTTCCATCTTCGGGCCGCCGATGCCGACGAAGCGCGCCTCGGGCAGGCGTGCTCTCAAGGCAGCGATAAGGTGGCTGCCCAGGAGGTCGCCGGAGGCCTCCCCGGCAACCATGGCGATGGTCGGATTGTTCTTCATTTGTGCTGCGGCCCCCCGGCCCCTCCTCCGAAATGGCTCAGCGGATGATGCCCCGCTTGGAGTCGGCCAGGAAATCCACGAAGCGCTGCACGTCGGGCTGGGCCTTGGCCTCTTCCGCCAGCTTGGCCTTGGCCTCCTCTAGCAGGAGGCCGGACTTGTAGATGGTACGGTAGGCCCGTTTCAAGGCGGTGATGGCCTCGGCGGTAAAGCCGCGGCGCTTCAGGCCCTCGACGTTGATGCCGTAGGGCTGGGCAGTGTTGCCGGCGGCCATGAGGTAGGGTGGCACGTCCTGCAGGATCACCGTCCCCACCGCTGTCATGACATGGGCGCCGACACGGCAGAACTGGTGCACGCCGGTGTAACCGCCCAGGATGGCCCAGTCGTCCACATGCACATGCCCCGCCAACTGGGCGTTGTTGGCGAAGGTGGTATGGTTGGCCACCTGGCAGTCGTGGGCGATATGCACGTAGGCCATGATCCAGTTGTCGTTGCCGATGCGCGTGACGCCGGCATCCTGCACCGTGCCCAGGTTAAAGGTGCAGAACTCGCGGATGGTGTTGCGGTCGCCGATCTCCAGACGGGTGTCCTCGCCGGCGTATTTCTTGTCCTGGGGCACTTCCCCCAGGGAGCAGAACTGGAAAATGCGGTTGTCGCGGCCGATGCGGGTATGCCCCTTGATCACCACGTGGGGGCCGATCTCGGTCCCGTCCCCGATCTCGACGTTGGCCCCGATGATGGAATAGGCCCCGATGCTGACTTTGTTCCCGATCCGTGCGCCCGGTTCGACGATGGCGGTGGGATGGATCATTGCTGGATATCCCGCTTGGCGCACATGAGCTTGGCTTCCGCCACCACCTGGCCATCCACCCGGGCCTCCGCCTTGTACTTCCAGATGCCCCGCATCTGGCGCTCGATTTCCACATGGAGGTGCAACTGGTCGCCGGGCATCACCGGCTTCTTGAAGCGCGCCTCGTCGATGCCCACAAAGTAGAACACCGAATTCGGATCGGGCTTCTCGCCCATGGTCTTGAAGGAGAGGATGCCAGCTGCCTGGGCCAGGGCTTCCATGATGAGCACCCCGGGCATCACCGGGTGATGGGGAAAATGCCCCTGGAAGAACGGCTCGTTGATGGTTACGTTCTTGTAGGCGTGGATGGACTTGCCCACCTCCATCTCGACGACCCGGTCCACCAGGAGGAAGGGATAGCGATGCGGCAGATGTTCAAGAATGCTATGAATGTCCATTTAATCAGCTCTCTTTGTTGATTTCTTGAAGTTTTTTCTCAAGTTCGGCGACCCGCGCCGCCAGGCGATCCAGATGCCGCACCTGGGCGGCGTTGTGCAGCCAGCGCTCGTGTTCTTCCAGGGGGAACAGGGCCGTGTATTTGCCTGCCTTGGCAATACTCTTCATGACCATGGACCCCGGCGAGATGACTGTGCCGTCGGCGATCTCGAGGTGCCCCAGGATCATGGCCGCGCCACCGAGCAGACAGCCCTTGCCGATGCGTGTGCTGCCGGCGATGCCCACGCAACCGGCGATGACGCTGTGGTCGCCGATGACGCAGTTGTGGCCGATCTGGATCTGGTTGTCGAGCTTGACGCCGTCGCCAATCACCGTGTCGTCCAGGGCACCCCGGTCGATGGAGGTATTGGCGCCGATTTCCACGTCGTCGCCGATGACGACCCGTCCGACCTGGGGAATCTTCACCCAGCGCCCGCCGTCGGGAGCAAAGCCGAAGCCGTCGGCGCCGATGACGGCGCCGGCATGGACGATGGCCCGCTCGCCGATGACGCAGTGGTCGTAGACGGTGACATTGGGATGGAGGACGCTGCCGGCACCGATGGACACACCATCCCCGACGACGCAGCCGGCGTGGATGACGACACCCTCGCCCAGGGTGACGTCGCGGCCGACGGTGGCGAAGGCACCGATACTCACCGAAGGCGGCACCGGGGAGAGGCAGGCGGCCCGGGTATCCATGCCCGGCTCCCGCATCGGCGGGGGATTGAGCAGTGCCGCCACGCGGGCGTAGTAGGCGTAGGGATTGGCGGTGACGATGCGCGGCAGCGCCACGGCCTCGGCAAAGGCCGGCGGCACTATGACCGCCGAAGCGCGGGTCGCCTGCAACTGGCCGCGGTACTTCGCGCTGACCAGGAAACCGATGTCCCCCGGCCCGGCCGACGCCAGGGGCGCCACCCGGGCAATGCGGATTTGCCCGTCCCCAAGCACATCGCCGCCCAGACGGGCGGCGATGTCGGCAAGGGAAAAAGCCTGGCGCTCCGTTGGGGGCATCACTTGCCTTCGGACAGGGCCTTGATGACTTTGTCGGTAATGTCGAGGCGCGGACTGACCCAGACCACGTCCTGGAGGATGAGGTCGTATTTCTCGGCTTCGGCGATCTGCTTGATGGCCTTGTTGGCCTTCTCGATCACCGCCGCGTTCTCCTCGTTCTGGCGCAGGTTCAGGTCCTCCCGGAACTCGCGCTGCTTGCGCTGGAACTCCCGGGACAGCTCGCCGAATTCCTTCTCCTTGGCGCGACGGTCGCTTTCCGACATGGTCACGGAATTCTTCTCCAGGTTTTCCTGCATGCCCTGGAGTTGCTTCGCCATGCGCTGCAGATCGGCATCGCGCTTGGAAAACTCGCCTTCCAGCTTCTTGGCGGCCTTCACCGCCGCCGGCGCGTCACGGAAGATGCGCTGGGTATTGACGTAACCCACTTTCAGTTGCTCCACGGCCTCGGCGCCGGTGGCAAACAGCGCCGCCATCAACGACGCCAGAACAAGGGATTTAACTTTCAACATGATGCTCCTGGATCAAAAAGTGGTACCCATCTGAAATTGGAAACGCTCGGTCTTGTCTTCCGGCTTGTCGTTGAGCGGTTGCGCGATGCTGAACTTTAGGGGGCCGAGCGGCGAAATCCAGGCCGCCGAGATGCCCGTGGACGCCCGTAGATCACCCAACTGCATCCGTTCCCCCTTGGCGAACACCTGGCCGGCATCGACGAACCAGCCGAGGCGAATCGACTTCTCCATGCCAGGCAGGCCCCAGAGGAGTTCGGCGTTCGCCACCACCCGGCGGTTGCCACCCAGGCGGTCGCTGGAGAAACGGCAGTTGGTCTGGGCCGTGTAATCGTCGCAGACCGTGTCCCGCGGCCCCAGGCTGGCGGAGGAATAGCCGCGCACCGAACCGATGCCGCCGGCGTAGAAGTTCTTGTAGAAGGGCAGGCCCTCGCCGCCGTAACCGTTGGCCATGCCGAGTTCGCCGTTGAGCATGAGGGTGAGGGCCTTGGACACCGGGAAGAACTGCTGGACCTGATAGGTGGCCCGATAGTACTTGAGGTCCCCCGCCGGCACCGTCACTTCGACGCCGGCCCGATGCACCGTGCCCGACGTCGGGTAGATGTAGCTGTCCTTGCCGTCGCTGACCCAACTGGCGGTGAACGGTATGGACAGGTTGGTGCTGCCGAACTTGTCCACGAAGTCGATGTAGCGCTTCGGACTGTCGCTGTAGGTGCTGACCGTGGTGGAATCGACCCCGAGGCCCACGTTGATGGATTCCTTTTCGGCGATGGGGAAGCCGAAGCGGATGCCGCCCCCGGTGGACTCGGTCTTGTAGCGGCCGACCGTGAGGGAGCTGGGGTTCACCGTCCGGTGATACACATCGAAGCCCTGGCTGATGCCGTCGATGGTGAAATAGGGATCGGTGTAGGAGAAGGCGATGACCTTGTTGATCTTGCCGGTGTTGATCTGGGTGGCGACGTTCTTGCCGCTGCCGAAGATGTTGTTTTGGGCGACCGACCCGGAGAAGACCACCTTTTCCGTGGAGGAGAAGCCGACGCCCAGCATCAGGTTGCCGGTGGGCTTTTCGGTGACATTGACGTTGACGTCGATCTGGTCCGCCGTGCCCGCCACCGCTGGGGTTTCGACCCCAACGTCCTGGAAGAAGCCGAGCTTGTCGACCCGCTGCTTGGACAGCGCGACCTTGGTCGCGTCGTACCAGCCGCCTTCCATCTGGCGCATTTCACGGCGGATGACCTCGTCCTTGGTCTTGGTGTTGCCTGTGATATTGACCTGCCGCACGTAAACGCGCTTGCCCGGGTCCACGAAGATGGTGAAGGCCACCTGGGCCTTTTCCTTGTCCAGCTCCGGCGCCGCATTGACGTTGGCGAAGGCGTAGCCGTCCTTGCCCAGGCGGTCGCTGATCGCCTTGGTCGAGTCGTTGAGCTTTTCCCGGGAGAAGGCGTCGCCCGGCTTGACCTGCACCAGCTGCCGCAGTTCGCCCTCGGGAATGGCCAGGTCGCCGGCCAGCTTGACCGAGGAAACCTGGTAGCGCTGGCCCTCGTTGATGTTGATGGTAACGAAGACGTCCTGCTTGTCCGGGGAGATGGAAACCTGGGTCGATTCCACGGCGAACTCGAGGAAGCCGCGGTTCATGTAGAACGACTTCAGCTTCTCCAGGTCGGCGGAGAGCTTCTGGCGCGAATACTGGTCGTTCTTGGAATACCAGGTGAGCCAGCCAGGCGTCGTCAGCTCGAAGAGGCCGAGGAGTTCCTTCTCCTTGAAGGCCTGAGCGCCGACGATGCTGATCTGCTTGATCTTCGCCGCCTGGCCTTCGTCGATATTGAAATTGATGCCGACCCGGTTGCGCTCCAGGGGTGTCACCGTGGTGGTGACGGTGGCGGAATACTTGGCCCGGGAGAGGTACTGGCGCTTCAGCTCCTGTTCCGCCTTTTCCAGCAGCGAGCGGTCGAAGATGCGGCCTTCGGCAATGCCGGTTTCCTTGAGGGCCTTGGCGATCTGGTCCTTGTCGAATTCCTTCATGCCTTCGAAGGCGATCTGGGCGATGGCCGGGCGCTCCTGGAGCACCACCACCATGACGTCCTTCTCGACCTCGACGCGGACATCCTTGAAGAAACCCGTGGCGAAAAGCGCCTTGATGGCCTGCTCGGCCTTCTCGTCGGTGAGCGTGTCCCCGACCTTGACCGGCAGGTAGCTAAACACCGTTCCGGCTTCGGTGCGCTGGATGCCCTCGATGCGGATGTCCTTGATCGCGAAAGGCTCGAACGCCATCGCCGGTACGGCGAAAACGCTGGCCAACAATGCCGCCAACAGGGTTTTGTTCATATTCAGCCGGAGAGCAGGCGATTTATGTCGTTAAAAAAGGCGAAAGCCATCAGGGCCAACAAGATGGAAAGGCCGATCTGCTGGCCGATTTCCATGGCCCGCTCGGACAGCGGGCCGCGCCTGACGACTTCTATCATATGATACATCAAATGCCCCCCGTCCAGCACCGGGATGGGCAGGAGGTTGAGGACGCCGAGGCTGATGCTGACAAGGGCCATGAACTTCAGGTAATACTCGGCCCCCATCTTGGCGGACTGTCCGGCGTAGTCGGCAATGGTCACCGGCCCCGACAGGTTGCGCCAGGATACTTCGCCGGTAAGCATCTTGCCGAGCATGACGAGGCTGAAGACGGACTTCTCCCAGGTTTCGCGCAAGGCCTTGCGCCCGGCGTCGACGAAGCCGTAGCGGACGAAGGTCTTGACTTCCCGCATGGGCTCGCCGCTTTCGGCGACACCGACTCCGATCCGGCCGATACGGCGCCCCCGCTCCTCGGCCTCGGCCACTGTCACGTGGAGCTCAAGCGCGTCGCCGGCGCGGGACACCGTAAAGCGCAGGGTCTGCCCGGCCGACGCGCGAACCTTTTGCACCACATCCGGCCAGGAGACCACCGCTTCGCCATCGATGGCGGTGATCTCATCGCCGGCGAGCAGGCCACCGCGGGCGCCACCGCCGTCAGGAAGGACCTGTCCAACGACCGGCCGGATGCGGGGGCGGTAGAACCCGACCCCGAGACGTTCCAGGGCATCGCCCTCCCAACCCTGCTCGGCGGCCGCAGCAAGATTCAGCCGGCGCAGGCTGATCTCGTTGCTTTCGTTGATGACTTCGAGCTGGACGCTGTCCTGGTCTACGGCCTTCTGCATCAGCAACCAGCGGAAATCGGTCCACGTCGCCACCATCTCCCCATCGATGCTGCGCACCAGTTCGCCATTGACGATGCCGGCCTCGGCGGCAGCGGTGTGGACCGGCGGCTTGCCGAGGATGGGCATCAGTTCCTCGCTGCCGGCCATGAACAGGCCCCAGTAGAGAACGATGGCCAGCAGGAAATTGGCGGCCGGACCGGCGGCGACGATGGCGCTGCGCTTGCCCACGGACTGGGTATTGAAGGCCCGGTGCGCCTCCTCCGGCTTGACCGGCCCTTCCCGCTCGTCGAGCATCTTGACGTAGCCGCCCAGGGGGAAGATGCCGATGGCCCACATGGTGCGGTCGCGGCCGAAACGCCGCTGCCAGATCGCCCGACCGAAGCCGACGGAGAAGCGCAGCACCTTGACGCCGCACAACCGCGCCACCAGGTAGTGGCCCAACTCGTGGACGACGATCAGCACGCCCAGCACCATCAGGAATGCCGACAGGTAGAGGGGCAGGTCGTTCACGCCAGGGCGCCGTCGGCGATGAGGCGATGGGCGATCCGCCGGGCCTCGGCGTCGGCCTCGAGGACATCCGCCAGGCTGCCCTCGGCGGCCGCCGGCAGGGCGGCCAGGGTCGCCGCATTGAGGCGGGGGATACCGAGGAAGGGCAGGCGCCGTTCGAGGAAGGCTTGCACCGCCACCTCGTTGGAGGCATTGAGGATGGCCGGCGCCGTCCCGCCGGCGGCCAGGGCGTCGTAGGCCAGGCGCAGGCAGGGGAAGCGCTCGAAATCTGGGGGTTCGAAATCGAGGCGGGCGATCTTGAAGAGATCGAGGGCCTCGACGCCAGCCTCGATGCGTTCCGGATAGGCCAGCGCGTGGGCGATGGGCGTGCGCATGTCGGGATTGCCGAGCTGGGCGAGGATGGAACCGTCGGCATACTCGACCATGGAGTGGATGACACTCTGGGGGTGCACCACCACCTGGATCTTTTCCGGGAGGCAGTCGAACAGCCAGCGCGCCTCGATGACCTCCAGCCCCTTGTTCATCATGGTGGCGGAATCCACCGAGATCTTGCGCCCCATGACCCAGTTGGGGTGGGCGCAGGCGGCCTCCGGCGTCACGGCAGCCAGCTCCGCGGCCGGGGTGCGGCGGAAAGGACCGCCGGACGCGGTGAGCAGGATGCGGCGCACGCCGCAGGCCTCCAGCCCCCGGGAAAAATCCGCGGGCAGGGACTGGAAGATGGCGTTGTGTTCGCTGTCCACGGGCAGGAGGACGGCGCCGCTGTCGCGCACCGCGTGCATGAACAACTCCCCGGCCATGACCAGCGCTTCCTTGTTGGCGAGGAGCACCTTCTTGCCCGCCCGTACCGCCGCCAGGGTCGGTTCCAGGCCGGCGGCGCCGACGATGGCCGCCATCACGGCATCCACCTCGGGCGCCGACGCCAGTTCCACCAGCGCCTTGGGGCCATGGCGGACCTGGGTCGGCAAACCGGCGGCCCGGCAGCGTTCCGCCAGATCGGCGGCCAGATGGGCATCCCGCATGACGGCAAAGGCGGGACGGAATGCCAGGCATTGCTCGAACAGCTTGTCCGTCTGGCTGTGGGCGCAGAGGGCGAAAACCTCGTAGCGATCCGGGTACCGCGCCACCACGTCGAGGGTGCTGACGCCGATGGAGCCGGTGCAGCCGAGCACGGTGAGGCGCTGGCGCGTCACTTGGCCTCGCCCCCGACGAGAATCCACAGGAGGGCCACCATGGGCAGGGTCGACGTCAGGCTGTCGATGCGGTCGAGGACGCCGCCGTGGCCAGGCAGGATGGCGCTGCTGTCCTTGAGCCCGGCCTGCCGCTTGAGCAGCGATTCCAGCAGGTCACCGAGGATACTGACCGCCGTCAGCAGCACCAGGGCCGCCGCCCACAGGACGAGTGAAGGCTCGACTCCCTTCGCCAGGGGCCGCAGGGCCAGCCCATACACGAGGACGGCGACACCCGCGCCGACAGCGCCCTCCCAGGTCTTGCCCGGGCTGATGCCGGGAGCCAGCTTGTGGCGGCCGAACGCCTTGCCGGAAAAATACGCTGCCACGTCCGCGAGCCATACGGCGGCAAGAATGGCCAGCAGCACCGCGGGGCCGAGACTGCGCAACTGGACGATGGCCAGCCAGGCGGGAAGGATCACCAACAGGCCGACCAAAGGACCTCCCATGACCGCCGACCACTTCCGGCGCAACCAGAGGGGGACCACCACCAGCCAGAACAGCGCCGCCAGGAGATAGGTGGGCAGGGCAGCAGCCGGTACGGTGCCATCCACCAGGCCCGGATTGGCTATGGTCACCCCGGCCGCCAACAGGGCCACGCCTGCGCCGAAGGCCATGCGCCGCCAACTCGTCCAGCGCAGCAATCCGCCCCACTCCCAGGCTGCCAGGCCGGCCACGCCCGCCATGAGCAGGGCCCAATGGCGCTGTGACAGGAAAAAGAGGCTGGGCAACAACGCCGCGACGAGAACGATCGCGGTGATGACGCGGGTCTTAAGCATGCGCGCCGGAGGTGGACAAGTCGCCCGAAGCAGCCTGCGGCGGCTCGCCCGTCACCTGCTCGCTGGTGCGCCCGAAGCGGCGCTCGCGGCGGCGATAGGAATCGATGGCGGCGTCGAGCATCTTGCCGTCGAACTCGGGCCACAAGGCGTCGGTGAAATAGAGTTCGGTATAGGCCAGTTGCCAGAGCAGGAAATTGCTGATCCGCTCTTCGCCGCCGGTACGGATGAAGAGATCGGGCTCCGGCGCGTAGCTCAGCGAGAGATACGGTTCCAGGTCGGACTCCGTCCAACCCGAGCGCTTTTCCGGCTGGGCGGCGAGCATGCGATTGACCGCCTGCATGATGTCCCAGCGGCCGCCATAGTTGGCGGCGATGGTAAGCACCAGGCGGTCGTTTTCCGCCGTCTTGGCCTCAGCCTCCCGGATCATGGCCTGGAGCTTGGCGTCGAAGCGGCCGAGGTCACCCACTACCCGCAGGCGCACGCCATTGCGATGCAGCTTGGCAACCTCTTTTTCGAGGGCCTTGACGAAGAGTTGCATGAGGAGGGAGACCTCCTCCTCGGGCCGACGCCAGTTCTCGGAACTGAAGGCGAACAGCGTGAGGTAGCGCACCCCCCGCTCCAGACAGGCCTTGACCATGCCGCGCACCGTCTCGACCCCTTTCTTGTGGCCGGCGAAACGGGGCAGGAAGCGCTTCTTCGCCCAACGCCCGTTGCCATCCATGATGACCGCGATGTGCGCCGGGACGGCCCCCGACGGCGGAACCTCGCGGGTGGAACTGGAAAAGATGGGCATCCGGGCGCCGTCCGGCGTCAGACCTGCATCAGCTCGGCCTCTTTGGCGGCGAGCATCTTGTCGACTTCGGCGATGTACTTGTCGGTGAGTTTCTGGATGTCGTCCTGGGCCTTGCGCTCGTCGTCCTCGGGGATGTCGCCCTTCTTGAGCGCATCCTTGAGATGGGTGTTGGCGTCGCGGCGCAGGTTGCGGATGGCGACCTTGGCGCCCTCGCCTTCGTGCTTCACCACTTTGATCATTTCCTTGCGCCGCTCTTCGGTCAGCGCCGGCATCGGGACGCGCACCAGGTCGCCCTGGGTAGCGGGGTTGAGGCCGAGGTCGGAATCGCGGATGGCCTTCTCGACCTTGGCGACCATGTTCTTTTCCCAGGGCTGCACGCCGAGGGTACGGGCGTCCACGAGGGTAATGTTGGCAACCTGATTCACCGGCACCGGGGAGCCGTAGTAATCGACCATGACATGGTCGAGGAGCCCGGTATGGGCACGGCCGGTACGAATTTTCAGGAGGTCGTTCTTCAACGCCTCCAGGGATTTCTGCATCTTGCTTTCGGCGTTCTTCTTGAGTTCGGCGATCATCTGTGTCTCCCTCAGCAATAGACCAGCGTGCCTTCATCCTCGCCGCACACCACGCGCTTCAGCGCGCCGGCCTTGAAGATGGAGAACACGTTGATCGGCAGTTTCTGGTCGCGGCACAGCGCGAAGGCAGTTGCATCCATGACCGCCAGGCTCCTGGCGATGGCTTCGTTGAAGCTGATCCGGTCATAGCGGGTGGCGGCCGGGTCCTTCTTGGGGTCGGCGGTGTAGATGCCGTCCACCTTGGTGGCTTTGAGCACGATCTCCGCACCGATTTCGGAACCGCGCAAGGCAGCGGCGGTGTCGGTGGTGAAGAAGGGGTTGCCGGTACCGGCACCGAAGATCACGATCTTGCCTTCCTCGAGGTAACGGATGGCCTTGCCCCGGATGTAGGGCTCCACCACCTGCTCGATATTCAGGGCCGACTGCACGCGGGCATTGAGGCCGCATTGGCGCATGGCGTCGGACAGGGCCATGGCGTTCATCACCGTGGCCAGCATGCCCATGTAATCGGCGGTGGCGCGATCCATCCCGGTGGCCGTGCCGGCCATGCCGCGGAAGATGTTGCCGCCACCGATGACGACGCCGATTTCCACACCCAGGTCAGCGACCGCCTTGATCTCCCCGCAGATTTCCGCGATGGTCTGCGGATTGATGCCATAGGCATCGTTGCCCATGAGGGCCTCGCCGGAGAGCTTGAGGAGGATGCGCTTGAACTTGGGTGCGGTCATCGGCGTGTCCTTTCCCCGCTTACTTCTTGGCGGCGGCAGCAGCGGCCTGGGCGGCCACTTCGGCGGCGAAGTCGTCCACCTTCTTCTCGATGCCCTCGCCGACGATGTACAGCGTGAAGCCGGCGACGGAAGCGCCCTTTTCCTTGAGCAACTGCTCGATGGTCTGCTTGCCGTCGGCGGCCTTGACGAAGATCTGGCCCAGCAGGGTGACTTCCTTCAGATACTTCTGCACCGTACCTTCGGCGATTTTCTCGAGCATGGCTTCCGGCTTGCCGGATTCGCGGGCCTTCTCGATGGCGATTCGACGCTCGGCGTCCAGCAGTTCGGCAGGAACGCCGGAGGCGTCCAGGGACTTCGGCTTGGAAGCGGCAATGTGCATGGCCAGATCCTTGCCCAGTTGCTCGTCGCCGCCGACCAGGTCGACCACGACGCCGACCTTGGCGCCGCCATGGATGTAGGAAACCAGCTTGCCCTTGGCTTCGAAGCGGACGAAGCGGCGGATGCTCATGTTCTCGCCAATCTTGCCGACCAGGGCGGAACGGGTGGACTCGACGGTGCCGTCGCCCATGGGCAGGGCGGAGAGGGCGGCCGCGTCGGCCGGGTTCTTCTCGGCCACCAGCTTGGCGCAACCGTTGGCCAGGGCGATGAATTCGTCGTTCTTGGCGACGAAGTCGGTTTCGGAATTGACTTCGATGATGGCGCCGGTCTTGCCATCGGCAGAGATGCTGACCGCCACGATGCCTTCCGCCGCGATGCGGGCAGCGGCCTTGGAGGCCTTGTTGCCCAGCTTGACGCGGAGGATTTCCTCGGCCTTGGCCATGTCGCCATCGGCTTCGGTCAGGGCCTTCTTGCATTCCATCATGGGCGCGTCGGTCTTGCCGCGCAGTTCAGCCACCATGCTTGCGGTAATTGCCGCCATAAATTTCTCCTGAGCTTAGAACCGGCGGAGCCTAGCGCTCCGCCGTTACAACCGTATTCCGTTATTCCGCGGATTCTTCTTCGACTTCGACGAACTCGTCGTCGCCGGCGGCGACGATCTCCTGGACCACCTGGCTGCGGCCCTCGAGGATGGCGTCGGCGACGCCGCGGGCGTACAGGCGGATGGCGCGGGAGGAGTCGTCGTTACCGGGGATGACGTAATCGACTCCTTCCGGGGAGTGGTTGGTATCGACCACGCCGATGACCGGGATGCCCAGCTTGCTGGCCTCGGTGACGGCGATCTTGTGGTAGCCGACGTCGATGACGAAGATGGCGTCGGGCAGGCCGCCCATGTCCTTGATGCCGCCGATGGACTTCTGGAGCTTCTCGAGTTCGCGGCGGAAGTTCAGGGCTTCCTTCTTGGGCATCTTCTCGACTTCGCCGGATTCCACGGCCAGCTCCATGTCCTTCAGGCGCTTGATGGAGGTCTTGACGGTCTTGAAGTTGGTCAGCATGCCGCCCAGCCAGCGCTGGTCCACAAAGGGGGCGCCGGCGCGCTGGGCTTCCTCGGCGACGATCTCACGGGCCTGGCGCTTGGTGCCGACGAAGAGGATGTTGCCGCGGTTGGAGGAGAGCTTCTTCACGAAACCCATGGCTTCGTTGTACTTGGCCAGGGTCTGCTCGAGGTTGACGATGTGGATCTTGTTGCGGGCACCGAAGATGTAGGGAGCCATCTTGGGGCACCAGAAACGGGTTTGGTGGCCGAAGTGAACACCGGCCTCCAGCATTTGACGCATGGTCACGGACATGACAAAACTCCTTTAAGGGTTGTACCGCCACCCGCCGGAAACGCCCGCCATTCTTTGGATTCTGGCGGACACCCTTAATCGGCGGGTGTGTGGAATGGACAGCGGGCACCGTGCCCGCTGACGTTTATCGCGCCTTCCGGCTCGAAAAACTTTTGGATTGTACCACCGGACTAGTCCTTGAAAAAGGCTAATACCCGTTTTGCTTGAGCGACAGGAGCTGCAGCACGCGCTCCAGGTAGGGCTGCCAATCGGGCATGGCGAGGCCGAAGTCGCGCTCCAGCCGGGTGCAGTCGAGACGGGAGTTTTTCGGCCGCCGGGCCGGGGTCGGGTAGTCGCTGCCGGGAATGGCGCGGATGCCCTCGGGCGCCAGCCTGAGGTCGAAGCCGGGACGGCTGCCGGCCAGGCCGACGATGGTGCGGGCGAATTGGCACCAGCTCACGGGGCGGGCCGCCGCCAGGTGGTAGAGGCGCTGCTCGCCGTCCCCCATGGCCCTGCCCTGGCGCACCTTGGCCTGGGCAACGCCGGTGACGGTGGCGATGAGTGCGGCCGGCGTCGGGCTGCCCACCTGGTCGTCCACCACATTGAGGGCCTCCCTTTCCCGGGCCAGGCGCAGGATGGTCTTGACGAAGTTGCCGCCGCGGGCGCCGAAGACCCAGCTCGTGCGGAATATCATGGACTTGCAGGCAGCTGCGGCGATGGCCCGCTCTCCGGCCAGCTTGCTGGCGCCATAGACGCTTTGGGGACCGGTCGTGTCGTCTTCAGTATAGGGTGCCGCCTTCTCGCCGTCGAAGACGTAGTCGGTGGAGTAATGGACCAGCAGCGCCCCCAGGGCGGCCGCCTCGGCGGCCAGCACTCCGGGGGCCTCGCCGTTGATGCGGTGGGCGAGAACCGGTTCGCTCTCGGCCTTGTCAACGGCGGTGTAGGCGGCGGCATTGACGATCACCTGGGGTTGCGCCTCCCGCACCACCGCGCGCACCCGGTCCGGATCCGCCATATCGCATTCGGCGCGGCCGCAGGCCAGCACTTCGCCATGGGGCGCCAGGGAACGCTGCAGTTGCCATCCCACCTGCCCATCGCGGCCGAGGAGAAGAATCTTCATGGAACTCATCCGTTGGTTGCAAGGGGAATAAGTATGCCATTCCAACCGGGCCGGATTTTGCGAAGCGTGCCGCTTAATTTATCCTTCCACCCTTCCCCAACCGTAGAGAAGCTCCCTCATGGGCATTGAAATCAAGACGCCGGAAGATATCGAGAAGATGCGCGTCGCCTGCCGCCTGGCCTCGGAAGTCCTCGACTACATCGAACCCTTCGTCAAGGCCGGCGTCACCACAGAGGAACTCGACCGCCTCTGCCACAACTACATGGTCGACGTCCAGGGCTGCATCCCCGCCCCCCTCAACTACGCCCCCTCGGGCTACAAGCCCTACCCCAAGTCCATCTGCACGTCGATCAACCACCAGGTCTGCCACGGCGTCCCCGGCGACCGGGCCTTGAAGAACGGCGACATCGTCAACCTGGATATCACCACCATCAAGGACGGCTACCACGGCGACACCAGCCGCATGTTCCTGGTGGGCGACGCCTCGATCCAGGCCAAGCGGCTCTGCGAGATCACCTACGAATGCCTGTGGCTGGGCATTTCCGCCGTCAGGCCGGGCGGCTTCCTCGGGGACATCGGCGCCATCATCCAGAAGCACGCGGAGAAGAGCGGCTATTCGGTGGTGCGTGAATTCTGCGGCCACGGCATCGGCAAGCGCTTCCACGAGGAACCCCAGGTCCTCCACTACGGCAAGGCGGGCACCGGCCCGCGGCTGGAGCCGGGCATGATCTTCACCATCGAGCCCATGATCAATGCCGGCAAGGCCGCCATCCGCGAACTCGCCGACGGCTGGACCATCGTCACCAAGGATCACAGCCTGTCGGCGCAATGGGAGCATACCGTGCTGGTCACCGAAACCGGCCACGAGGTGCTCACCGTTTCGGCCGGCTCCCGCCCCCCGCCCGAATGGATCAAGTAGCCCTGGACGTGCGCGCCCTGCGCGAGGAAATCAGGGCCAGCCGGGAGGCGCTGCGCGCCGACTACGAGGCCCACGGCGACGCCGGCCGCCTGCTGCGGGACCGTTGCGCTCTGGTCGATTCCGTCCTGCGGCGGCTGTGGCAGAGCCTCGGCTTCCCCGCCTCCCTGGCCCTGGCGGCCGTGGGCGGCTACGGCCGCGGCGAACTCTACCCCGCCTCCGACATTGACCTCCTCATCCTCCTGCCGCAGCCGCCGGATGCCGCCCTGCAAACCCGCCTGGAGACCCTGGTGGGCTGCTTCTGGGACATCGGCCTAGAAATCGGCCACAGCGTGCGCACGGTCCAGGAATGCATCGACGAGGCGAGCAACGACATCACCGTCCAGACGGCCCTCCTCGAGGCCCGCCTGCTCACCGGCAACAAGCGTCTCTTCGCCACCTTCGACAAGCGTCTGCGGGGCAATCTCGACCCCCTGGTGTTCTTCAACGCCAAGCGCCTGGAACAGCAGGAACGTTACCTGCGCTTCAACGAGACCCCCTACAGCCTGGAGCCGAACTGCAAGGATTCCCCCGGGGGCCTGCGCGACCTGCAGGTCATCTTCTGGGTCGCCCAGGCCGCCGGCTATGGCACCACCTGGGCGGACCTCGAGCGCCACGATTTCCTCACCCGCGAGGAAATGCAGCATGCCGAAAGCTGCGAGGAATTCCTGCAGCACCTGCGCATCCGTCTGCACTTTACCGTCGGGCGCCGGGAAGATCGCCTCCTTTTCGACTATCAGACCAGCCTGGCGGCCCAGTTCGGCTTCGCTTCCACCGAGGCCAAGCGGGCCTCGGAGCAGCTCATGCAGGGCTACTACCGGACGGCAAAGGCCATCACCGGGCTCAACACCATCCTCCTGCAAAACATCGGCGCCGCCCTCACCCCGGAAATCGAGCAGACGCCCAAGCCCATCGATGACAATTTCCAGTCCGTCGGCGAGCTGCTCGACATGCGCCGCGAGAATCTCTACGACGAGAATCCCGGCGCCATCCTCGACAGCTTCCTCATTCTCCAGGAATCCTCGGAGCTGAAAGGCATGACGGCCCGCACCCTGCGCGCCCTGTGGCGGGCCCGCGAGCACATCACCCCGGAATTCCGCGCCGATCCAGCCAACCGTGCCCTCTTCCTCAGGCTCTTCCAGAGCGAGCGGGGCATCGTCCATGAATTCCGCCGCCTCAACCAACTCGACATCCTGGGCGCCTACCTGCCCGCCTGGGGCCGCATCGTCGGCCAGATGCAGCACGACCTCTTCCACGTCTACACCGTGGACCAGCACATCCTGCAGGTGATGCGGAACCTGCGGCGCTTCACCATGGGCGAGTTCGCCCACGAATACCCTCTCTGCTCGCGCATCATCAGCGACTTCGACCGCCACTGGCTGCTCTACATCGCCGCCATTTTCCACGACATCGCCAAGGGCCGCGGCGGCGACCATTCCGAGCTGGGCACCGTGGACGCCCGCCTGTTCTGCGAGGACCACGGCCTTTCCCGGGAAGACACCGAACTGGTGGTCTGGCTGGTGCGCCACCACCTGGTCATGTCCCAGGTCGCCCAGAAAGAGGACCTCACCGACCCCGACGTCATCTCGGCCTTCGCCGCCCAGGTCGGCGACGCCCGGCGGCTGGCCGCCCTCTACCTCCTCACCCACGCCGACATCCGCGGCACCAGCCCCAAGGTCTGGAACCAGTGGAAAGGCAAGCTGCTGGCCGATCTCTACTACGCCACCCTGCACCGTCTCGACCAGGGCGACGCCCCGGCGCCCCACGGCATCATCGCCGACCGCCAGGCCGAAGCCATGCGCCTGTTGCGCTTCTTCGCCCTTTCCGAGACGGTCCACGAGCGCCTGTGGAAGCAGCTCGACACGGTCTATTTCCTGCGCCACTCGGCCGAGGAGATCGCCTGGCACACCCGTTCGCTGCACTACCGCATCTTCAACGACCAGCCGGTGGTGCGCGCCCGCCCCTACACCGAGGGCGAGGGTCTCCAGGTCATGGTCTACACCCAGGATCAGCCCGACCTCTTCGCCCGCATCGTGGGTTTCTTCGCCAAGGCGGGCTACAACATCGTCGACGCCAAGATCCACACCACCCGCCACGGCTACGCCCTGGACAGCTTCGTCGTCCTCGACATCTCCCAGCGGGAGAACGAGCGGGAGATGGTGCCCTACATCGAACACGAACTCGCCGAGCGCCTGCGCCTGCAATCGCCGCCGGAGGCCCCCTCCTCCGGCCGCCTGTCGCGCCAGGTCAAGCATTTCCCCATCAAGCCGGAAGCCTCCATCCGCCCCGACGAGAAGGGTGCCAACTACATCCTTTCCCTCGTCGCCGCCGACCGTCCCGGCCTCCTGTACACCGTCGCCACCACCCTGGCCGAACACGGCTCCACCCTGCACACCGCCAAGATCACCACCCTGGGGGAGCGGGTGGAAGACGTCTTCCTCATCAGCGGCGGGGACCTGGGCGCCAGCGCCAGCCGCATCCGCCTGGAAACCGAATTGATGGAGCGACTGAAAATCTAGTAGTCTGTACCACCGGCCTGACTGTTGGCCGATGACCGGGAGTCGCCATGCGCTGCGTTCCGCTTCTGATTCTCCCTCTCGCCCTGGCGCTGGCCGCCGATGCCGGTGCCGACGTCTTCAAATGCCGGACCCGCGACGGCAAGACGGTGATCTCCAGCGATCCCTGCCCCGGGGATAGCCGCACCGAAGCCGTGCGCCAGGCCGAGACGATTACCCCCGAGCAGCGCCGGGAAGCGGAAAAACGCCTGGCCCGGGACCGGGAACTGCTCGCCGAAAAGGAAAAGGCCCGCGCCGAGGAAGAAGCGCGTCAGCAGGACAGCCAGCGCCGCCTGGCGGAGGAGGATTCCGCCCGCAAGACCCGTTGCCTCGACAACGCCCAGCGGGAACCGGACCCGATCGTGCGAGCCGATCTCATCGCCGCTTGCAACGGCGTGGCCCCGCAACGCCCGGCGGTCGTCCAGCAACCGGTTTACGTGCCGGTCCCTGTCCGCGGGCAGCACCCGCCGCAGACGCCATCGGCGGTACAGATCTGCGTCGGCAAGGGATGCACCACAACACCGCCCGCCCCACCCCCCTCGCCCCCCTCGCCCCAGGCCACCGGCAAGCCGCGCATCGGCCCCGGCCCGTCCGGGCAGAACTGCCGGACGGTGGGCAGTACGCTGCGCTGCGACTGAGCGCCTGTTTCGGCAGCCCCTAGATTTCCGGTACCGGCATGCCCAGGTGGAAGCCCTGGCCATAGTCGATGCCCATGTCCCGCAGAACGTCCCACAGCTCGGCGGTTTCCACAAACTCCGCAACGGTGAGAATGCCCAGGTCCTGGCAAAGACGGGTCAGGTTGCGCACCAGGGCATAATCCACGCGGGAGGCCAGGATGTTGCGCACGAAGGCACCGTCGATCTTGACGTAGTCGAAGCGCAGTTCCCGCAGGTAATGGAACGAGTTGTAGCCGCTGCCGAAATCGTCCAGTGCAAACAGGAAGCCGCGTTCCCGCAAGGCGGAAAGAAACTTCCGCATGTGCGTCATGTCGCCGATGGCATCCCGCTCAAGGATTTCGAAGACCACGGAATTGGGCGGCAGTCCCAGGCGGTTGCATACTTCTTCCGCATAACCCAGGACCCCGCGGCTCTGGATTTCCTGGGCCGAAAGGTTGATGAACAGGCGCACCGGCGCCTCGTTGCGTTTAATGCGGGCGAGGGGCGCCTCCAGGGCGCGGGCGATCACGGCCCGGTCCAGCTCCCGGCCCAGACCGTAGCGTTCGATGGTTTCGATGAAGGCACCGGCCGATAGCGTCTCGCCCCCCGGCTGCACCAGGCGGGCCAAAGTCTCGTAGGCGACGAGCGCCCCCGTGCGGCAATCGAAGATGGGCTGAAAATAGGGAACGACGCGCCCTTCCTTGAGGGCATTGCGCAGCGTCTCGACGTTGCTGCGAGTGGTCCGGCTCGCCTGGATCTGCGTATCGACCGCATCCAGGGTGCACACGTTGTCCTTGCCCAGTTGCTTGGCCCGGTAGAGCCCGATATCCACCCCTGCCATGAGATCGTCGATGGTCTTCGCATCGGTCGGGTAGCTTATGACTCCAATGGAGGTGGNNGGAGGTGGTGATATGGAACTGCCGCCCCTGCTGATCCTGGAAACCCGTGTCGCGCAGGCGGGAGCGCAGCGTTTCGGCCACCACCAGGGCCCCTTTTTGGCCGGTCTCAGGGAGGATGATGGCAAACTCGTCGCCACCGATGCGGGTGGCGAGATCGCCCTTGCGCAACTCCCGATGCAGCAGTTCGGCCAGTTGCTTGAGGACCGCGTCACCGCAGGGATGGCCGTAGGTGTCGTTGACGTCCTTGAAATCGTCCAGGTCGAGCATGAGGATGGAAAACTCGTGGCTGTGCCGTTCCGAGCGTTCCGTCTCGTAGACCAGGATGTCGTTGAAGTGGCGCCGGTTGTACAGCCCGGTCAAGGGATCGTGCACCGAGTAATACTCCAGCTCCGACATGGTCCGGTTGAGGGCCTTGGAAGAACCCACCACCATGACCATTACCGCCAGTACCGAGCGGATGATACTGGCCTCCTGCTCGCTCAGTTCGCCGTCACCGCCATAGGCGATACCCAGCAGGCCGGCCAGGTTGAGGGATTCGAGCTGGGGCACGCCGACGGTGATGAGTTTGATGTCCTCCACCGATCGGCACTGCCGGACCGAGGGAATGACGAACTCCTCGATATCGAGCGGCACATTATCCGGCAATTCGAGCTGGCCCAACATGCGTCGTGCGAGGGAGGTACGGGCGCTGGCCCGCACTTCTTCCGAATACTGGCCGACGTAGTACAGATTGAGGGACAGCCCGTGCTCCTCGGCGAACGCCACGAAGAAAAAGTCGAAGGGAAACACCGCCTGGAAATTCGCAAGAATCTCCTGGACGAACGCCTTCCACTGGGAAATCTTCTCGTGAGACAGGACGATCTGCTCGAGCACCTCGCTTTGGCGCTCCAGCAGATCCTTCTCCACCAGCGTGCCGGCAAGCTGGCCGATAGTGCGGTTGAAACTGAAGAGCACCTGGCGCAGATCCTCCTGGCCGGCCCGCCACTGGCGCTGACGCTCGCGGAAGAGCAAATCCAGGGCCATGTCCAGCCGGGCATGACGGGAGACCGCCTGTTCCACGCCATCTCTTAGCGCCTGCCCGTCCCGCGGAGCGATGGCGGCTGTATCCAGCAACTCCATCGTGGCCGCCAGACACCCACCGGTCTCCCGCTGGACATCCCGGATAAGTGCCCGGATGACTGCCCCGAAGCGGTGGGTGCGGACCTGGTTCTCAAGCAGGGCGGCAATACGCTCGACGACCTCGCGCTGCACTGCTTCCAGATGGGGCAAACGGGCCAGGGACGCTGCCGTCATGCGCCACCCTTCCCGAACACCCCGGCGGCCTGCATCAGATCGATCCCGCACTCCAGTTCCCGGAACCAGGCCAGAAAATCGCCCACCGCCGCGCCCCGGTAGACCGGACCGTGCTGGGGGGCGATCATCCGGACATCGAGCTCACGTACCTGGTCAACCCACAGGCGGGCCGCCCGGTTGGATCCCATGTAGCGACGATGGAACCCCTCGATAAAGGGCAGATGGGCGGCGAAATCATCGACGAAGGCGTCGTCCCGGTCGCTCGGCACCATGGCGGCGCCGATGTCGCCGGAAAACAGAATCTTCGAAACCGGGTCGAACACGTTGATCTGCCCTTCGGAATGCAGGAAATGGGCAGGCAGCAACTGCACCGCGAATCCTGGTGCCAGTTCCACGTCCAAGCCGTCGTCGGGCACGCCGATGAAGCGATGCATGCCCTCGATACCGTAGTGCGGCAGAAAGCGCGTCCAAACGTGGGAGATATAGACCGGCGCCTCGGTCAGTTCCAGCCAGGTGGACAGACCGCCGACGATATCCGGATCCTGGTGCGAAAGGACGATGGCCAGCAGCCTGTCCGGCCCGAGGTAATGCAGCATCTCCGCCAAAACCCGCGGCATGACTCCGAAACCCCCTGGGTCCATGAGAACACCGTGTTCGCCATGCTGCAACAGATACTGGTTCGAACGAATCCCGTCTTCTTCCCCGCCTTCGCTTTCGTTCAGCAGCACGAAGCGATGGCCGCCCTCATCATGCAAGACTACGTTGCGCACCCCGCCCTCCGCTATAAACATCCATATATTTAGTATGGTTTTATTGATCGGCGTCATTCTTCCACAACGGCGGGAAAAAAGGGCGACTTCCCCCACCAGTTCAGGAAGCCAGCGATGGCGAGGTTGCCAACGCGGCGGGAACGGCGCAGCCGATCGCCATAAAATCAATAAGCCGCCCAATCGCGAGCGGCCTGCCGGTTTCGACCGGCCCGCCGGGGAAGCCGGGAATATCGCCGGCCGGCCCGACGATATCGCGCACGGGATTGCCCATACTGCGGCCAATGGCATGCCGGAGTCGGCACAACGCGGCAGCCTAGGTTTCTCCACGCGGTTGGCACCGCAGCGGTAAGCGAACCGCCGTATAGCCGCTTGCCGCGACCTGGCTCATCGGAAACGCTCGGACAACCCGTGAAGGAAGGGCTGCAAGCCAAGGGCGACAAGCCAACGCCAACGAAGTATTCCCCTGAAACCCCACAAAGCAAAAAGCCACTCGGTGAGGAGTGGCTATCTGCTTGATTTCACTGGCGCGCCCGGAGCGATTCGAACGCCCGACCCCTTGGTTCGTAGCCAAGTACTCTATCCAACTGAGCTACGGGCGCGCTGGGGGAGGGATCGGCATTATGCCCAGCCGGGCCCCTGGCGTCCAGTCCTCAATCAAGGTTTTGATGAAATCGCGCGCGCACTGTCGGTCCCGGGGCGCGCGACGGTTTTCATGGCCACCCAAATAACGTTATGATTAATACGTTTAGATTTTCCGAAACACCAAGATAATAAACCCAAGCCAAAACCTTCCGACCCACGGCGCCACCGCCCGAACTCTCGACTGCAAGAAGGAAAATATTTCGAGTCAAGCCGGGTCCGCGCGCGACGCTGCGGGGAACGAGCAGGTTGCAAATGCGTTCAGTGAGGTGAAAGTGTGAGCTCGCAAGTCGCAGATAAATCCTTTGTCACCACCTTCGTTGCCCTGATTTCGGCACTGGCGCTGCTTGCCGCCGTGTTATTCATGGTTGCTGCCCTGATGGGCGTCGTCGGCAGCGTCGCTCCCGACGATGGCTCGCGCAGGCAGGCCGCCATCCTCGAACGCATCAAGCCGGTGGCCCAGGTGGCCTTTGCTGTACCCAAGCCCGCGGGTGCCGAGGTAAAGCTGTCTGGTCAGGAGGTGTATAGCAAGGTCTGTATGGCCTGCCACGCGACGGGTGCGGTAGGCGCTCCCAAGGTCGGTGCCAAGGATCAGTGGGAACCCCGCGTCGCCCAGGGGCTGGATACCCTGGTCAACCATGCGGTCAACGGTATCCGCGCCATGCCCGCCAAGGGTGGC